>JAESGO010000028.1_pt1 | contig 190393 bp, 177 predicted proteins | sample 9269701 | NCBI WGS metagenome assembly JAESGO01 (sample SAMN15720690, study PRJNA650881) | algae metagenome | isolation source: Hormoscilla sp. CMT-3BRIN-NPC48 and co-occurring heterotrophs from... | place: USA: Clark Mountains Wilderness, California | collected 2010-04-18 | reverse complement strand
ATATATAAGTTATTAATCAATTACCAATAAAAATTACTATTAAATATTAATACTTGATTTTATGGCAGTCAGCAAAAAAATAATGCTCAAATGTTGAGTGATAATTTTAGAAAATGAAACAGCCCTGGGTTTAAACCGGAGGCTAATAGCTAAAGTCGGTTTAAACCGACTTAGGCTATTAGCCAGGGACTTGAGTCCCTGGCGGGATAACAGCGCAGTGAGAGTAATGACAAGCCCTCAAGGGTGTGGCTACAAAAACAAAGCCCGCCTGCGCGGGCTACTTTTATTTCTAGCCTGCTAGGGTAGGCTTGCTATTGATTAATTTGTAATCTTGATTAACTTTGATAGGGTGCTAATGTTATCAAACTCAAAATCAGCCAATAGTTGTAAAGACTGATGAGCCAACAAAAAGTTAAAAGCTTGGAAGGTGTTGTTTCTAATACAAGCTACCTAACAGGTTTCTATTAGGATTTATTATCTCTCTGAAAAGTTATTTATTTTACTTGCTCAACCTCTATCTGAGGCGAGTTGTTATTAGTCATTTTCCCATTCTTCTTGCCCCATCAAATCGCCGACGCGATCGCGTAGCAAGAAGTTACAGCGTTCTAGTTCACATTCTACACAAACCCACTCACGGGCTGGGATGTACTGACAGAGGACATAAATTGGTTGTTGGCGACTGATAACACCTTTGTCTACCAGTTGGCGTGCCTCGTCTTTAATTACTTCTATGGAATATCGAAGAGAAGTATTAGATTGGATTGTGTTAATACTCATAATTATTTTTTCCCGGATTAACTTAGCCGTTACGATTTATCTTAAACCAATAATCGGTAGCTGGAAAAGAAATTTACTTCAGTATACATAGTTACAAACTGATCACTATCTTAGATAACAATTACAAAAGTCAGGGAACCTTGATATATAATCAAGTCTGCCTTATTGACGATGACAACGGCGATCAACCATTGCAATATGCAAAAAGCATATTTTTCAAAGTCTATGGGCAGATAATCAGTAGGTAAATGTAAAGTTAAGAAAAGAAAAAATTACTTAAGTAACAATTGTTTAATTACAAAGTTTTATGAATTAAATAAAGTTTTTAAAACAATTGCTTGAGCGGCTGGCATCTGTCCATAAGAAAAAATGCAAGGAGTATCGCTAGAAAGTTTGGGTAATAACTGCTGGTAGGCGTAGGGGCTACCGTAAATTAACAAAGCTTGCAGTTGATTTGTAGCTAAAAGTTTTTGCAGCACTTCTTCTGCGATTCGCGTCATCCCAGCGCTACCTCGGAAGGGATTACCACGAATAAATAGCTGTAGCAAGGTGGGAGTATCTGAGGACTCAGCTAAGGCGGTCTGAGAATCAAGCAGTTGTAGTTGATATCCTTGTTGTAGGGGAATTGCGATCGCAGGTGCTTGTTTGCCTAAATAATCTGTAGACAAAATATCATCAACCACAATCAAGTTGCGTTTGCTAGTTGCTTGATTTGCTAATTGTTGTAGAGGTACTGCGCCACTAATGATCTGGGACTCTCTTAAAATAGTGTCGGCAGTGCTTAAAGCTGTTGGTTGAGCAAGTTGATAAACATTTGTGGAAAACTCATTTACTCCCCTCCCTGTTGACGGGGAGGGGTTGGGGGTGGGGTTCCCTGCTTCGGTAGAAAATAACTTTTGCTTGGCTTTCCAAATACGTTCAACAGAAGCACGAATTCTTTCAGCAGAAATTCTTCCAGATGCAACTGCATCACATACTGCCTTGATTGCGCCTGGTGGATCAACTGGCATCAAGATAATATCAGCACCAGCTTCAACTGCCATCACAGGGGCTTCATTTGCACCATAAGTATTAGCAATTGCGCCCATAACTAGGGCATCGGTGACGATTAAACCTTCAAATCCTAAATTTTGGCGGAGTTCTTGAGTTAAAATCCTCTTGGATAGCGTGGCGGGTTTGTCTGCATCCCAAGCTGGAATTAACAAATGTGCGCTCATTACGGCATCTACACCAGATGCGATCGCAGCTTTAAATGATGGTAGTTCAATTTCTGCTAATCTTTCTGGTGAGTGCGGTAAGACAGGTAAATGTAAATGGGAATCAACAGCCGTATCGCCGTGACCAGGAAAATGCTTTGCTGTGGTTAAAACTGGGTATTTTTGAGCGCCTTGAATAAAAGCAGTTGCTAACTGACTGACAACAGAAGGATTTTCACCAAAAGCGCGGACATTGATCACTGGGTTAACAGGATTATTATTGACATCAACTATAGGAGCCAATACCCAGTTAATCCCAATTGCTAATGCTTCCGCAGCAGTGATTTCTCCCATCTGTGCGGCGTACTTTTGGGCTGTTTCGGGATTTTGAACAGAAATAGCACTTAGTGCCATTGGTGGCGGGAACCAAGTTGCGCCAGTAAACCTTTGACCAACACCTTCTTCGATATCGGCAGCAATTACTAAAGGAATTTTCGCCCAACTTTGGAGTTGTTGCGATCGCAGCGCCAATTCCCCAGCACTACCTCCCATCAAAATCACACCACCCACACCCAGGTTTTCTACCCAGTGTTGTAGCGTTGCTGCTGGTGGTTCCCATTCTGGATACTGAATCTGGTGGTCGAATAGGTAGCCAGATGCCCGTACTACAACCATTTGGGCTACCTGTTCTTCTAGAGAAAGCGTATCTATTTCAGACAGGGATAGTGTTGGTCTAGTTACTGATATCAAAACGTTTACTCTTCCTCAGCCGAAACAACATCATCGCCTTCACTCTGATCGCGATCGTGATCAGGGCGGTCTTGACTAATTTTGTTGAGCAGCGATAATACGCGATTACCTCGTTCTATAGAACGATCTTCTAGAAAGATTACCTCTGGTGTCCGACGCAAGCGCACTCGATGACCGAGTTCACTGCGGACATATCCAGTTGCAGCCTTCAAGCCAGCCATTGTTTCCGCCTTGGCTTCATCTGTTCCATAGATACTGACAAAGATTTTAGCGTGTTGCAGGTCGCCCGATACGTCTACATCTGTGACGCTGACCATTCCTGCGCCCACACGATCATCTTTGATATCTTGGATCAGCATTTGCCCAATTTCGCGCTTAATTTGTTCAGCAACGCGAGATACACGACGATCTGTAGCCATAATTCAGCCTCCTTTTAGGTGGAGTATAGGCGATACTTCTACCTATGCTACTAAATCGGAGCTAAACCCAGCATGGCACGGAGGGTAAAAGCTAGAAAAGTCAGCCCAGCGATTAAGAATATCATCAGTGCGATCGCTGTTACTGGGCGTTCTAATAAAGGTTTCAACCATCCAAAGGTGAAAAAGAATACACCCAGCAGCATTGTTATAAAGAAGCGGGGATAACGAGAGATGTTTTCCCAAAATCCATCAAAAGTTGCAAACATCGATAATCAATTATCAATTAACAATTAACAATTATCAGTTAATCAGGGGTATTTTGGCATCTCTTACTTCTCACCCTTTACTTGCAAGCATGATGATCGAGTCAGTAATTACAGCAAAATTTTGGATATTAACTGGTGGTGGGCTTTTTTCGGGAATTCTTGCGGGAATTTTAGGAATTGGTGGCGGGACAGTTTTAGTTCCTTTATTAGTTACCCTGGGCTATTCACCTGTTAAAGCTGTAGCAACTAGCAGTCTAGCGATTTTGATTACAGCGACTTCTGGGACTGTACAAAACTGGCGGATGGGTTATATTAATGCCCAGAAAGTTATCTATCTAGGAATACCCGCAATTTTCACGGCTCAAGTTGGTGCTTATTTAGCTAGTAGAGTAGTATCTTATTTATTACTAACTACATTTGGTTTGTTGTTGCTGCTAAATATTTATTTAGTAGAACTTCGGAAACGCATTATAGCTAAGGAAGAAAGCGTTAATCGTCAAGAATTTAATCCTGTGGTATCCAGAATTGGTACAGGTGGCGCGGCTGGATTACTTGCAGGATTTTTTGGTGTTGGTGGTGGTGTGATTATGGTTCCGCTACAAATGTTACTACTAGCAGAACCGATTAAGGTAGCGATTCAAACAAGTCTTGGTGTAATTATAATTACTGCAATTTCTGCGTGTGTGGGACACGCTTTAATGGGTAATGTGTTATTGCTTGAAGGTATAGTTTTGGGTGCTGGGGGTTTATTAGGCGCTCAATTTGGTACTCGTTATTTACCTAAGTTATCGGATCAAACTGTAAGTTTGACTTTTAGGACTATGTTAGGGATTTTATCTATTTATATGTTTTGGCAGGCTTGGAGAAGTTTTTAGGATTGACTTGTTGCAAAAATAGGTTTTAGATAATTAACCGCAGATGCACGCAGATAAACGCAGATGGTATACAAGGTTTATCGGCTTTAGGCAGATATTTGATGAGCAAGATGTATGTAAAGATTTAAGCTAAAATTATATTAGTCCTTAATGATTATTTTTAATTAATTATGTGTGGCAGATTTACACTTACTCAATCAGCAGAGATAATTACTAAAGCTTTTGATTTAGGGGATATTCCGCCTTTTAAACCTCGTTATAATATTGCGCCTACTCAAGCAATAGCAACAATTTTAATTAAGCCAGATGATACACAAAGGCAGTTGCAAATGTTGCATTGGGGGTTAATTCCCAGTTGGGCAAAGGATGTCAAAATGGGGGTTAAGTTAATTAATGCTAGGGCGGAAACATTAACCGAAAAACCATCTTTTCGGACAGCTTTTAAAAAAAGGCGTTGTTTAATAATTGCTGATGGCTTTTATGAGTGGCAGCAGCAAGATGGGAAAAAACAGCCGTTTTATTTTCAGTTACAAGATCGACAACCGTTTGCTTTTGCTGGGTTGTGGGAGCATTGGGAAGGCGAGGGAGAAGTAATTGAGTCTTGCACTATTTTAACAACTGAAGCTAATCAAGTTATGCAGCCTATTCATGGACGGATGCCTGTTATTCTTGATTCAAAAGATTATGATTTGTGGTTAGATCCAACTGTGCAAAAGTCAGATTTGTTACAATCTTTGTTGCTTCCTTATTCCGCAGAGGAAATGACAGCGTATCCAGTTAGTACGCGAGTTAATAAACCCATGAATGATAGTCCAGAGTGTATTCAAGAATTAGTTGCAGAGTAAGAATTTATTAGAGCAAATCTTGAAAAAACAGATTCATCTATTTGACGACATAAATATTGTATTAAAAATTAACATAATCCTGCCATCACTTCTCACCAGAGACAGAGTTAGTCTCTAGGCTAGAGACTAAACATAGAGATATAAGCCAAGGTAAATCTCAGATAATATTCGCTGGCTACACGCAGTTTTATATTGGCGTGGGTTTAATACTTTTTGAGGTAAATATGATGATGCTGAATTTTTACAGTCAGCTATTGGGTGTTGCAAATACACCTGTAGCTAAACAAGTTAACATTCCTGAAAATATGCTGACTTTATTTTCGCCATCACAATTTTTTGTAGCATTAATTGCGGGTGTCTTAATGGCATTCGCGTTTCAATTTTTGTTAACAAATTTATCCATTGCTGTTGGTATTTCATCTGATGGGGATGTCATAGATACTGATGTCGATGATGATCAACCTGTAGCATGGTCTAAGGCAATTCGCAAAGTTGAAGGTATCATCGGAGTTTGGACTTTATTTACGATCAATATTGCTTTATTTACGGCTGCTTTTCTAGCTGTGAAATTAAGTTTAATTGGTAGTCCAGGCTTAGGTGCAATTGTTGGTGTAGTTATTTGGTCGGTTTTCTTCTTGCTACTTGTGTGGTTGAGTTCAAGTGCAGTTGGTTCCTTATTTGGTTCTGTAGTTAATACTGCAACTTCTGGTATGCAAGGGGTGATGTCTACAGCAGCTACAGCTTTGGGTGGTAGTGCTGTAAATAAACAAATTGTAAATACTGTAGAAGCATCTGTTGCAGCAGTACGCCGTGAGTTAGGTTCTGCGGTAGATCCTGAAAGTATTCGGGAAACATTAGATGGTTATGTGCAAAATCTACAAGCGCCACAATTAAATTTGTCAGAAATTCGGAGTAATTTTGATAAGTTACTTAATGATCAACAGGTACAATCTTTAGCTAGTAGTGCGATCGCAGGTAACATCAACCGTCAAACTTTTGTAGATTTAGTCAGCAGTCGCAGCGATTTATCTAAGCAAGATATTCAAGGAATTGCCGATCAATTAGAAGCTGCATGGAATAATGTAGTTAAGCAGCAACCACAACAAATAATTGATCGAGGTCGTGATGCTGTAACTTCTGGTAGCGAAGGTAAGCAGTTAGATGAATCTCTCTACCAAGGGGAAAGTAGTCAGCAACCTGGAATGATGGAAAAGGTGATGCAAGCTGGTACTACTGCGCTGGTAGGTGCAACGCTGAATCGACTTAATCTATCAAATTTAGATGTTAATCAAGTATCAGGTCAACTACAACAGCTTGCAGGACAAGCTTCTGATCAAGTACAAAAACTTGGTAGTCAAGTTGGAGATAAGCTACCTGGGTTAGATAATGCGATCGCAAAAGATGTAGAAAACTATATCCTCAATACTCAACCTTGGCATTTAAACCGAGAAACGATCAAGCAAGAATTTAAGGATGTTATCTACGATGCTGAAGCATCAGCAGGGTTTGTTCGTCCGCTATTAGAACAAATCAACCGCGAAAGTTTTGTACAGTTTTTAAATAAGCGGGGTGATTTTTCAGAAGAAAGGGTAGCAGAAATTGCAGATCAGCTTGAAGAGATCTGCACAGAAGTTTTGGAAACTGTAAAGAGTAGTGAATCTCAAGAACAATCGCAAGATCTCCGCAGTCGTGTAGAAGATTATCTGCGTTCAACTGGAAAAGAAGAATTAAACCCAGAAGGTATTGAACGCGATTTTACAAAACTGCTAGAAGATCCCCAAGCAGGCGTGGAGGCGTTGCAGAGTCGCTTCTCACAATTTGATCGTGATAGCTTGGTGCAAATGTTGTCGCAACGGGGAGATTTTAGCCAAGAGGAAGCAGATCAAATTGTTGGTAACTTGGAAAGTACGCGCGATCGCATTTTATCCCAAGCGCAAGAACTCCAAGATCAAGCTAAATCCCAAGTTGAACAGGTATTCAGCAAAGTAGAAGATTATCTGCGGAATACTAATAAGGATGAATTAAATCCTGATGCAATCAAGCAAGATTTACAAACTTTAGTTGAAGATCCCAAAGCAGGATTGCAAGCATTACGGGAACGGTTATCTCACTTTGACCGTGATACACTAACGCAACTACTGACAGCACGCGGCGATTTGAGTGAAGATCAAATTAATCAATTTATCGATCAATTTGGTTCAGTACGAGATAACATTCTAAATGCACCGCAAAAAGTAGCGGATACAGCTAAGGAACAATATGAGCAATTAATTAGCAAGATTTCTGAATATCTAGGGAATACTAATTTAGAAGAATTAGATCCTGATGGTATTAAACAGGATTTAACAACCCTACTGCAAGATCCGAAACAAGGTGCATCAGCACTAAGACAACGACTCTCGCAAGTTGATCGGGAAACTTTGGTTAAGTTACTTTCTCAACGGGAAGACTTAAGTGAAGAGAAAGTTAATCAAATTATCGATCAGGTGCAAGATTCCATCAATAGTATTGTGAAAGCACCCCGACGGTTAGCAAGTCGCACTAAGGAAACGGTAAAAGATTTCAGTGCGAATTTAGAAAGTTATCTGCGGAATACTAACAAGGATGAATTAAATCCTGATAGTATTAAACGCGATTTGCAACTACTGATTAATGATCCAAAATCAGGGGTACAAAGTATAGGCGATCGCCTTTCCCAATTTAACCGCGACACCTTAATTGCATTATTATCGCAACGGGAAGATATTTCCGAAGAAGAAGCTAACCGCATCGCCGATCAAATCATTTCTGGACGTGATTCTTTATTAGAACAAGTCCACAAAGTTCAAGACACGATGCAATCAGTAATGGATGGCACTTTTGGTAAAATTCGCAATTACCTTAACTCCTTGAACCGTCCAGAACTAAATTATGAAGGAATTAAGCACGACTTCCGCAAAGTGTTTGACGATCCAGAAGCAGGATTTGATGCTTTGAAAGAACGGCTATCCCAATTTGATCGTGATAGTTTGGTGGCTGTTTTGAGTTCTCGTCAAGATATTTCTGAGGAGGATGCTAACCGCATTATCAATCAAATTGAAGATGCGCGTGATAGTGTACTGAAACGTGCGGAAAGGCTGCAAGAAACAGCGAAAAAACGCATCAAAGAAATCAAACATCAGGCTAAAAAGCAAGGTGAAGAAGCACGAAAAGCTGCTGCAACTGCTGCTTGGTGGTTATTTGGGACAGCGACAACTTCTTTAATTACGGCTGCACTTGCGGGTGCGATCGCGGTTGGTGGTTTTAACCTACTTGGTTAAAGGTTTAGTTAACAATTAAATAATTACAATAGGCTGACGAAAGTTAGCCTATTTTTTTTAAGATTACCCCACCTCAGCCCTCCCCTTATAAAGGGGAGGGCTGGGCTGGGGTAATCTTAAAACAGTTGTATAAAAAATACTTCAAATATGACCCAACTTTATAACAAAACCTCCGAAAAAGCGAAACGGCAAATTCTCCGTAAAAATATGCCTAAAGCTGAAGAGATTATGTGGTCAAAACTGAGAGGGAAACAAATAGAGGGTTGTAAGTTCCGTAGGCAATATAGCGTTGATAAGTTTGTCTTAGATTTTTATTGTGTTGAATTAAAATTAGCTCTAGAAATTGATGGTGACAGCCATTATCTAGATGGTGCTGAAGAATATGATCGAGAAAGACAACTATTTATTGAGTCGGTTGGGATTAAATTCTTACGTTTTAATAATAATGACGTATACGAAAATTTACCTAGTGTTTTAGAGGTGATAGCAAATAAAATTCAGCAATTAAAACAAGATGGGGCATAAATCTCAAATCTTACTTTACTCCCTCCCCTTTATAAGGGGAGGGTTGGGGTGGGGTAATTCTGTCGTGTAAAAAATTCAGTGCTATTCAGCAATTTAGGATCTCTTACTTCAGCAATTTTACTGATTTAGCCATAAACATGAAAATGCTAACTTGTTAACTATCTAGCTATATCAAACTTTCTTTACTGAAAGCTGCATCTATGAAATTACTCAAAAACGCTCAAGTTGCGTCTACTTTAACAGCGTTAACTATACTAGGACTTGCGACTTCGGGGCTAGCCAAGTCTACATCTGGCGGAGGCGGTTCAAGTAAAACTTATTCTATTACAGACCTCGGTACTAATACATATACCCAAATCAACGATCCAGGTCAAATTATAGGTACAACCATTACTACAAGCGGTTCCTCAAACACAATTATTTTAAGCAAAGGTCAAATTACTACAATTGGCTCTGCTTCCAATCTTTCCGCTAATAGTATTAATAATCAGGGTCAAGTAGTTGGTGCATTAAACCCCAGTAGCGGTGGGTCAAGTCATGCCTTTGTCTGGAGTAAGGGAAGTACTACTGATTTAGGAACTTTAGGGAATAATTTTGCCATTGCTAAAGCGATCAATAATTCTGGTCAAATTTCCGGTTTATTAGGTTCTGGTGATGGCAACAGTACAGGTTTTGTTTGTAAAATTAACAACTGTTCTGGCACTTTGATTAAAATTAGTCAGCCAGGTGGTACTTTCAATAGTTATGATATTAACGATGGTGGTACTGTAGCTGGGTCTGCTACTGCTAGTAATTTGAGTTTGCACGCCTATATCTGGAACAAAGGTACTAAGACTGATTTAGGCACGCTGGGTGGTTCCAGCAGTGAAGCTTTAAGTATTAACAATGGGGGTGCTGCGGTAGGTTATTCTTACGTTGCCAGTGGTGGCTATCACGCCTTTATCTGGGAAAAAGGCAAGATGACTGACTTGGGTAGCATCAACATAGAGGGCATTCAAAACCCACAAAGTAAAGCTTTTGCAATTAATAATAGCGGTCAAGTAGTTGGCAGTATTGGCAGCGTCGTGCCTAATGTGTCTAATCACGCTTTTATCTGGCGAAAAGGCAAGATGACTGACCTTAATAGCTTAATTCCTGCTAACTCTGGATGGACGCTGCAATCTGCAACTGCTATTAGCAACTCTGGAAAAATTTTGGGGACAGGGTTAATTAATGGTGAAACCCATAGTTTCTTGCTAACGCCACTAGATTCTGATGATACTAACGAGTAGGCATTGATGTGAATTAAATGATTAAAATAGGCTGACGAAAGTTAGCCTATTTTTTCTAGGTTTAGTAGCAAAAATTTTTGAAAAAGTCAGGAGATATATAAAGTGCGATCGCCTATTTAGATCACCTTAATGTTAAATCACTTTTTTCCCCACAAATATTAAACCTGTACTTACAGTACCCCCTACAACCATGCCCAGGGGAACAGAGAAGTTAGAATTAGATACTTGAACAGATTCGGGTTTTGGTTGCAATACAGAAAAAGCTGATTCTACCAATATTTTATGAGCCGCTGTTGTCGGGTGAACGCCGTCCCAAAATAAATATTCATTGGGATTAGCACATATACGGCTTCGACTTATGCAGGATTGAGTAACATTCTTAAAGCCAAATTTTTTGGGATTACTGATTGCTTGTTTATACAGAGAATTGACATCAATATATTTAATATTAATGTCAGATCTCAGTTGCGGGCGCAAATTATTGAGAGACTTGACTAATCCAGAGTTATGCTTGTTAGTTACATCGGTAAGCAATACAGAGTACTGACTATTACGGGTTCCCGGAAGGTTCCCTAAATCTGGTAGGTTAACTACTGCAATATTTTTAGCACCAGCAGCAGATAACGATTTGACAGCTAATGTTAAATTATTGATTGGTGTAGTTGAATCAGTAGCGCCACGAAAGTAATCATTAGCACCCGCCCAAATAATATATAAAGCCTTTGGATTAGCAGAGGAATGATTTGATCTAAAACGCTTAATTTGTGTCAGTAATCCTAGAGGTGCTTGTGTAGAATTGCCTGTAGTAGCCCCACCATAAGCAAAATCGTTGTTTTTATTTACGGTTAATTTCAACTTGGATGCTAGATAATCTACCCAAACTAAGCCATTAGAATAACGACCTTTATAGTAGAGTGGGCTTGGGGGGCTATATCCTTGTGTAGCCTGAGACATATTACCAATATCCGAAAGGCTGTCACCAAAAACATAAATTTCATTAAAATTCTGTGCGACAGTTTTAGCCCGATAAGCATCAATTGTTAGAGTATTAGCCAAAAATGCTGTTAGGCTGATAGCTGTTCCGGCGGTAGCTATCAACAATTTTTTTATCAACATATTAAAAAACTTTTATTTGCGATCGCAGGGCTTGCTTTTCCCTTGTAGCAAATTTTCGTATTTGATGACTTGACTATTATTAATTTCACATTAATCGCCCTATCTGGGTTTTACCTCTCCCCATCATTAAGTTTTCACCTAGTATTTACGCTAAAACTTACCTCTGGTAACAGCTTTGGTCTAACTTAGAATAAGCCTCTAGACTTGGTTAACTCGCTTATTTGAGATAACCAGAGCATTAGAGGTAAAATCAGATATTTTTGCCGAAATATGGTTCAATACTCTCTTGCTCAAAGCCCAGAAGTCATTTTGACTGTCTCAGGCAAAGATTCAGCCAAAGCCCGTGAGAAAGCAATGGATCAATTGATGGAACTCATGGATGCCGGCAAATTACCTACTAATCTCGCAGATGGCTTTAGCGCTCAACAGCTAATTGAGGTGAAAGAATTGGAAATTGATACTGCTAACGATGAGGATGCTATTACTCAAGCTGTACAAGTTCTGAGCAACCTCGCAACACTCAAGCTAAAGGTGCAAGAGTCACGTGCTGAAGCTCTCAAAGTACGCGCTCAAGTAGATATTCTATTTTCAGATCAGCAAGTAAGTGAGGAGGAAATTGCTCGTCTCAAGGAAGGCTTTAAAGTACTCAAAAGCTTTGCTCAGGCTAATATCCGTTACCACGAAGCTCGATCTAAAGCAGAACAAGCCCGTGCTGTACTCGATCAAGCCTTAAAATCTCCAGAAGCCTAACAATTAACAATTATCAATGACCAATGACCAGTTAACTTTCAACTGTCAACTGTTAACTGGTAACTGTTTATTTTTTTTGCATTCAAGGAAAAATTTAGATGTCATCGCCCCCAAAAATAATTGTTGTGGCTAATGGCAAAGGTGGAGTTGGTAAAACCACATCAGTCATGGCATTATCGGGTATTTATGCAGAGAAATACAAAGTTTTAACTGTAGATGCAGATCCTCAAGGCAGTTGTGCTTGGTGGTTTGAACGCAGCGATCAAGGATTGAGCTTTGATTTAGCCAAAGAAACAGATCCAAAACTTTTAGGTGGTTTACGAACAATTGAAGGGTACGATTTAGTAGTAATAGATACGCCTCCGGCGCTACGCTCTGAAACTTTAGCAGCAGTGATTGCGATCGCAGATTATCTGGTTTTGCCCACACCTCCAGCACCAATGGATCTAGCTGCACTTATTGAGACAGTACAGCAAGCAGTAATGCCTACAGGAATTGCTCATCGAGTGCTTTTAACCAAGGTAGATTCCCGCAGCTTGGGGGAAGCATTGGAGGCGCAAAATACCCTGATGGATTTAGGTATCCAAGCTTGCAATGCTTTTGTACGTGCCTACAAAGCTCACGAACGAGCCGCCCTTGACGGAGTACCGATTACTCAATGGCGAGGCAAGAATGCTAAAGAAGCTGAAGCAGACTACCGCCGTGTGGCTAATGAAATACAGCGTGATTGGAGGAAATAATGGCTAGAAAAAAACTCTCTGATATGATTCAGCAAGAGGTGCAAAAATCACCAGATGCTAATGCTGAATCTGTAATTGAAGTGAAAGCAGAGAAAGTTGTAGAACCAAAAGCTGAAACTGTAGAAGCATTACCCGATGACAAATCTAATCACGAAGCTACTTTAAAAGCAACTGTAGCAGACTTAGAAGCAGCTTTGGCACAAGCTAAAGAAAACGAAGCGAATTTACAGCAGCAAATTTCTAGTTTGAAATCAGATTTAGATCAGCAAAAAAGTTTAGTAAATAAGGTAAAACAAGATTTAGATAAAGCTAACTCGCTAAAAAAAGAGCTTGAAGAAACAAAGCAAGCAGCCTTGAAACTTGCTGAAGCTAACTCAACTCTGATTGCAGAAATGAATGCTTTGAAAAATAACAAGGGAAATCCTAAAGCAGAAATGACTGCATTGAAACCTGTGAAGGAAAATCCTAAAGCAGAAATGAAAGCCTTGGCAACTGTAAAGGAAAATCCTAAAGCAGGAATGAATGCCTTGGCAACTGTGAAGGAAAATCCTAAACCGGAAAACTCCCAAAGACGACCATTCAGAGAATTAGACAGACATTTTCCTAAGTTTGTTGAGACAAAGAAAGCTGAATCTAGTGATTTTGCTTCTAATAGTTGGTTTGATTAAAAACTAATTATTTTGAGCAGATAATCATCATTTATAGCAGTCAGCAGTCAGCTTAGGCTTCGCCACGGCGCAGAGCGCCTACAGCAATCAGCTTTTTTCAAAGCCAATGTTCCCAAGGCTTTCAGAATAAATTTTGTCCTAACTGCCTTGGCGGTTGCTATATATAGCAGTCAGCGTTCAGCTTAGGCTAAAGTCTGACGGCATGGACTCTCCTGTTGCGAAATCTAAAACTTAAGTAGTTCATTAAAAAACCTCAACCCAAAATTATGCCCTCTACCCGTTAACGGGTAGAGGGTTTTAGATTTTAGCAAGAATTAGCAGATTACAAATTGCTTAATTAAGCAGGTTTTGCTTGCGCTCTTTTTTGAAGCAGGTGAATAATTTCAGCTTTTTCAATAAGTCCTACTAACACGCCGTTTCTACGAATCACAGGTAGTGAAGATAGTTTTTGTTGTTCTAGCAGTGTGATTACTTCCAGCAGAGATTGCTCAGATTGCACTGTTGTTTGCGGTTGGTACGGTTGCATCAGTTCTCGCACCTGAGTTTCACTCCAATGGGAAGTAGAGATGGTTTTAAGATCGTCAACTGCGATCGCACCTATTAATTGTCCATCATCATCAGTAACTAAGAACCTTTCCCGATCAGGTTTGCCAATAATGTACTCGTTAGCCAATTCTCGCAGAGATATATCAGCCGTGATAATTGGACTATTTGGCGTGATGGCATCTTCAGCTTTGATTTCTGCTAGTTGTGCCTGAACTTTGGCAGTGCGAGTCGCTAAACCAGCATTTTGCAGCAAAAACCAACCGATTAACAGACCCCAGATGTTAGCAAAGCTACCAAATAGCAGTATAGGCAACAAGCTAGAGATAATAGCTATCCAACCAACAACTTGACCTGCGCGACCAGCAAAGATTACACCTTTATAAGGATTGCCAGTAATCTTCCAAACCAGCGCTTTGAGGATATTGCCACCATCTAGAGGTAAACCAGGAATTAAGTTAAACAGTGCTAAAGCTAAATTAATTGAAGCTACCAGTCCAACAACTGCTGCCAAAGCCCCCGAAATGCCTGTATTTAAATTAATTGCAGTTAATAAACCGAATAGTACCAAGCTTACCATTGGGCCTGCGATCGCTACCCAAAATGCTTCTCCTGGGGTTTTAGACTCTTTCTCTAAATTTGCTAAACCACCAAATAGAAACAAACTGATTGATTTAACTGCAATTCCTTGACGAATCGCTACTAAGCTATGTCCCAATTCATGCGCCAACACCGAGGCAAACAATAACAGTCCGACTACTAATCCTAGTAGCAAGGGTAATCCTGACCCTAATCCTGGGAATTGAGCGCCTAAATCGCTGCCATAGCTCCAAGCTACCAACGTTAGGACAAAAAACCAAGATGGATGCACATAAAAGGGAATGCCAAAAAGATTGCCGACGCGAATGGTACCGTTCATGCGGACTACCTCTAATTTCTGCTGAGAGAGGTAATGTTTCTCTCTCTTTATCCACAGTAACGAAATGTAACGAGACTTTTAATCTTTCTCCTACAGTGGTATCCGTCCGCTAAGGTTCGGTTTTAGGATATCAGAAGCAGTGGTGGCATTTGATTTGTGGAGGGATAATAGAATCAACACTGCTCAGTGATAGACAATCCTTATGGCATATCCTTGGGCAGAAATACTTTTAGTTATGCTGCAAGGCTAGATTATGCCAATATCAGAAACCCAAATTAGCCGTTCTTATAATCAAGAAGATATTCAGCAAATTTTACACTTAGCGATCGCGCGTCAAGTTCATGAGGCAGAATTTACCCATGAGCAGTTAGTAGAAATTGCTACAGAATTAGATATTTCCCCAGAATCTCTGCAACTAGCAGAGCAAGAATGGCAATCTAAACAGGGAGAATTACGCCATCGGCAAGATTTTAATACTTATCGCCGTCATAAATTACAGCAGCACTTCGGTAAGTATGCGATCGCTAATACTTTCTTAATTGTCCTAAACTTTCTTAGTGCTGGCACACTTTCTTGGTCGCTCAACATCTTATTATTGTGGGGGCTATGGCTAGGCTTAAAAACCTGGAATACCTATCAAGTGCATGGCGAAGATTACGAAAAAGCTTTTCAACAGTGGCATCGCCAGAAAAAATTTAAACAATCTATTAACACATTATTTAATAGATTACTAAATGCTTAATAAATCTTCTTAAGCCACCTCACAACCTCTCGTTCCCATGTTCAACCTGGGAACGAACCCTTGAGGCTCTGCCTCCTGCTAACTATTGGTGCAAGATGTCAGTAAATGTAATTATAGCTGTATCCAGGTATGTTATGGCATTTTAGATTGCTGAAACCCTTGGTAATAAATGCTTTTATAGCAATATAAAGAGGTTGAGGAGTGTTTCACTTTAACAGACTTTTGAGAATATCTAACAATTGATTCAAGAATATTCCCACACCGATATTTAATAATATAAATCCCCGTAACGACTGGTTAATCATCTGGCGACTCAAGCCCCATCGGTGACAATTATCAGCAATAAAATTATGACATCTCGCTATTATTTTGATAATAATATGATTGACAATTAGTAAGTAAAGTATCAAAAAAAAAGCATAAATTACTGCAATTATAGATAGTATCAATTGTCTATTATTATGATCGATACAGCTTGGATGATAATTATGACATTCACCAGGATTTATTATTAAAGTTAATATTTGTCCAAAAATAAAAATAATTTTACCTAGAAGGATAGAAAAGCTACATAGGGGTAGAAAGGCTAGAAAAGTCAGAATCTTTCTTATGTGTTTAGTCACAATAGGGGCATCATTTGACGAATAGCTTTTTTCCGAAATCGAGCATTGACAGGACTTACGCAAAGCCTAAATACTGTAGGGTGCGTTACGCTAACGCACCCTACCCACCATATATGGCGTACTTGCGTAAGTCCTGATTGAGATCGACAAGTTATCATTTGTAAATTTATATAAACAGATAGTAAGATTTTCTGAAAAATTGTAACTTTAGAAAATTTTTTTGATGAATTTGCTTGCAATCGCACTTAGAGGTTCTACAGTGGAAGTAATCAGCGTCAAGGGAGATTGACCTATGCCAGAAGTAATCTGTAATATTCCTGTTCCCCAAACCCCGCAACAACTAGAACAAGCGATTCAGCACTACAGAGAAACTGATTTACATGGTGAAGAACTTTTTTGTGAATTCCAAGCAATTTGTGAAGCTTCTTTAAAACAAGAATTTTCTGAAGCCGAAAGCGACAAAGTTTCCGGTGAAGATAGTTACTAACTTATCGCTACTGGGTAGTAACACCATTCCATGCTTGCGCCCAGTATTTTTGCATAAATTTGGTAGCCTTTTCTACTGTTAAAGGACGACTGAAAAAGTAACCTTGAATTTGCTCACAGTCTAAACGGCGCAATAATTCTAATTGCTCCTCAGTTTCTACACCCTCAGCAATAATCCTTAAATTTAAACCGCGTCCCAAGGCAATAATCGCAGAAATAATAGCGATATCCTGCAAATTATCTTTTAGCTCTCGCACAAACGATTGATCAATTTTGAGTGTATGGAACGGAAACTTCTTTAAATAACCTAAAGAAGAATAACCAGTGCCAAAATCATCCATAGAAATTTGAACGCCCATATCTTGCAAGCTGTAGAGCATAGTTTTAGCAAACTCTACATTTTGCATTACAGTAGTTTCAGTTATTTCTAACTCCAGAAACTCAGGTGCTAAACCTGTTTCTGCTAATATATCCGCTACAAGTTTCACTAAATTTGGTTCTTGAAACTGCCGAGGCGAAAGATTAACTCCAATCCGTAACCTCGAAAACCCTGCATCTTGCCACGCCTTAGTTTGAGCGCAAGCAGTCCTTAATACCCACTCACCAATAGTAACAATTAACCCATTTTCTTCAGCTAGTGGGATAAATTTATTGGGCGGTACTAAGCCTAGTTCAGGCTGTTGCCATCGCACTAAAGCTTCCATCCCAGTAATCTCTCCAGTTTTAATATTCACCTGCGGCTGATAATGGATAATAAACTCTTCACGTTCAATTGCCTGATGCAATAAAGTTTCTAAATTTAACAAATTGGAAGCTTGAGAATTCATCTCAGGAAGGTAAAATTGATAGTTATTTCGCCCATTTGCTTTAGCACTGTATAAAGCTGCATCTGCGTTAATTAACAAAGTTTGGGCATCTTCACCGTCTTGAGGATAAATAGCAATCCCAATGCTTGTGCTGATGTGTAGCGGTGGGGTCAGTGTGCTTGTACCATTAATTTGGAGATGAAAAGCAGGCTTTAAGGCATTCATAATTCTGTTGGCAACCTTAATCGCATCTTCTACACTGTGAATATGTGGGAGTAGTACAGTGAACTCATCACCACCCCAACGTGCGAAAGGATCTGCTGAACGCAAACATCGTGTTAATCTATCAGAAAAACTTTGTAATAATTGATCGCCGACTACGTGACCTAGAGTATCGTTAATTATCTTAAAACGATCTAAATCTAAAAATATTACTGCTAACATATTGCCGTTTTGTTGGGCATAATTGAGCGCCATTCTGAGATGTTCATTGAACATTGTGCGATTAGGCAATCCTGTTAGTAAATCATGCAAAGCTTGATAGCGAATCAATGCTTCTGCTTGTTGCCTTTCAGCCATTTCAGCTTGTAACTTAGCTAAACTATGCTTAAGTTGTGCTGTTCGCTGTTCTACTTTAATTTCTAATTCTTGATGACTGCGTTTAAGATCTTTTTCGGCTTTTTTCCGTTGAGTAATATCAATAAGATAAATTCTAATTAAACGACTTTCAATAATGTAATGTATAGAGGTTTCAAAAATTAAGTTATTGACTTCTATTTCTTGAACAAAAAACTTTTTTTCCTCGTTTTCAATTGTGGATACTACTCCTGCTAAAATAGGATGATCTTTTTGGATTGCTTGAAGTTCAGGAAATTGCAAAAAGGCTGCGGGATTTAAATAAGTTATTTCTCCAAAAAGATTTATTTCAATAATTGGGATAGGTATCAGTTCAGGAAAAGAAGCAAGCCGAATCAGGGCAGCTTCACTTAATGGTTGATTATAAATATTGTCTGTAACTAAAGTATCATTGGGATCAAATGTTAAAGTTAATGAAGTCAGTAAATCATCCGATTGATCAAAATCTAAGATTTCTGATTCAGATTTATCTGAATCAATCATTAAATATATTACTCGGACATTACCACCAAAATTAATTTCGTCTCCTGGTTGTAACTCTTTAGAAAAACATTGTTTCCCATTAATAATTAATCCATTAGTGCTAAGTTTTCCTTGAAGATCACCATCCAAAATTTGAAAAGAATAGGTGTTTCTTAGCCCAGGATTAGTTACACGCAATAAAGTCGCATGACGACGAGAAACTAGCTTGGAATAAATTACTATAGAATTCCCAGATTCACGACCAATGGAATAAATATTTTGCTCAAGATGGACAATTCGTTTACCTTTATTATCTTGAACAAGCAATGCGGGACGTGATTGCTTATTATTAACTGTCCCATTTAAATTGCTAGTACAAGACATAAGATTGGATACCATAATTTTGTGCTTATATCAATTATTTTTGAGAAAAATTAAGATTAGTTAAATACCTACAATTGCCTTAATTTATTACAGAAAACTTTGAGCTAAAATGTATAAGTTAAACTAATAAACTTCAGGATGGAAGGAATATTAATTTATGTATATAGTAGTTTGCAACCCTTGTGTAGTCAGTCGAGAGTAGGGCTAATTGTTTTTAGTTTTAAACCAGTAAGTTATTTCCATGCACACGCCGCCTTGATAACCTCTGTACATTACGGAATTGAAAACCACTGTAATTTTATACTTAGGCTTATGCCAGAAATGTACCTAAACTTACTTAGATAGCCCAAACCTTAAAATCTTACTACTGTTACTTATGTAAGTGGTATTGGTGAAAATGCTTAATTCTTCTACGCCAGATGGGTAAATTTAATCCTTGGCGCAAAATATAAGTGTATATACCATTATGTATTCTTTTATACCAAATTCCAGCATAAAGAGTAATTACTAAATATTTTTTAACTAATTACTGTCAGAATTCAGCACTCAGCTTTCGCGCGTATTTTTTAGGTTCCAGAAGCTTTATTGAGAAAGGCATTTAGGTAAATCTAATGATTGAGCTATTTATTCCTGACGGCTAAATGCCTAGAAATTACTTAACTCTGCCGCTGCGAATCATACTAAAAATCAACCATAGCCCGATAATACTAGCGACTATAAATAGACTCCCGCTTACCCAAAATAAAATGGGATTACTAGGGTCACGGGAAAAAATCATCGCAGCACCAATAATTATAGCTGCCGTCACAATACTAAAAGTTAAGCGATTTCCTACAGCATCAATGCTGCGACGAAATGGTTCTAGCCCTCGAACAGCCACATTCCATTGTAAGGTTTCAGAAGTCACTCGATCTAATAATGTCTCAAGTTGACGGGGAGCTTCTAATGTTAGAGCTTTAATATCTAAAGCTGCTCTAAGGAGGTCTTGTAGAGGAGCTTGTCCGACTAATCTTTGCCGGAATAAATCTGCCATCATCGGCTTAATTTGCTCAATCAAGTTAAAATCGGGATCGAGTTGACGAGCTACTCCTTCCAAGTTGGCGATAGTTTTGGAGTATAACCCCATGTTGCTAGGAAGACGAATTTTATGTTTGCGGGCAGTTTGCAGAACTTCAAAAATTACTTGACTAAAGTTAATTTCTGCGATGCTTAAGTTGTAGTAACGCCGCAATAAGCGATCAAAGTCATTTTCTAAATAAGCAAGATTGACAGGGTTAGTCGATTCAGCAAGTTCTAGGGTTAATTGACTGCACCGCTTACCATCTAAATTGGCGATCGCTAAAATAAATTCGATTAAAATCTGTTGAGTGCGAGGATCGAGACGACCCATCATGCCACAATCAAGTAAGGCAACTTTCCCTGATTCTAGATAAAATAAATTGCCTGGGTGAGGGTCGGCATGAAAAACGCCGTCGATATAGAATTGCTGGAAATAAGCTCTAATTAGTAACTCTGCGATCGCTTTACGTTCCGCGTTAGCATCACCACCGTATTTTACTCCATTAAAATTAGCACTTAACAGTGGCACTCCCTCTAACCACTGCATCACCATTAGCTTTTCAGTGGTTAAATCCCAGTAAATTTCTGGCAACGTTAGCTTTTGAGGATCAAACCAGTAACTTTTAGCAAGATTACCGCGCAACAAATCGGTATAACTAGCTTCTTGAGTAAAATTGAGTTCAGCCCGCAATGTTACGGCAAATTCGTCTACTATCGAAACTAAATTGTAGTAGCGACCAACTTCTGTGCGATTAACTAACCTAGCTAATCCACGCAACACTCTAATATCTTGCTCTATAGTTCTGTCGATTCCTGGTCGTTGAATTTTGAGTGCAGCTTCACGCCCATCAAGCAGTGTGGCACGATGAGTTTGAGCAATAGAGCCAGCCGCTACTGCTTTTGGATGAATAATTGCAAAAATTTCTGCAATCGGTTTTCGTAACTGAGAACTAATAACCGCTTCTACTGCTTCCCAAGAAACAGGCGGGACTTCATCTTGTAAAGTTATTAAGGCTTCAATATAAGGCGGGGGTAATAAGTCTGGTCGAGTACTCAGTAGTTGCCCAAGTTTAATATAGACAGGGCCTAGCTCTACTAAAATATTTTTCAATACTTGGGGTGGTGGCAGTGAGGGTTGTTCAGCTTTTGTGCCGAGTAGTAGTCCTCGCATAAAACCCCAACCGTTGCGGAGAACAACTTCCAAAATTTTTCTTTGACGAGCGCTGATTTTTTTCAGCCCTGAAAACACTTTTCCTCCTACCTTATATAGCGGTTAGCTATCAGCTATCAGCTTAGGCTACACCACGGCGCAGAGCGCCTACAGCTTTTTTTTCTAAAGCTTTATTTATTAGTTAGCCCCAGAAATTGGCTGCACTTTGTTCATGGTAGGCGATCGCATGGTCGATAAACAGCACCAATAGATTGATCCGCGTTAATTTCAATTACTAAATCCACGTAGCTAGGATGAGTAATTAGAGGTTTGATAAATAATTCTGGGTGAAGTGATTTCCAAAAATAGTTTACAAATTCTTTGATTTGTGCGTCAGTCATTCCCGATTTACCAGCAGCAATCATTTGGTGTTCTGCTTGTAATCGCCACTCTTGAGATAAGTGATAATTAACTGGATATAACAAGATTAAACGATCTAGTAGTTCCCACAAAGGTAAATACTCGCTCAACCGCACATTCATATCACGGGCAAACAACTGATCAGCTTCCGTCTCAAATGGCGCTCTTTGATGCTCAAAAGCAGTAGGTGTAATTGCTCGGATGCCAACAAACCACCCTTCAAATAATACGATATCTACAGCTTGCACTAATTCGGGTTGAGTGCGATCGCCTGCACCTTTTTTTGCTGACTTATCAAAGCGAGGAATTAAAATCTTTTCGTTGCGATCGGCTTTTCGCAACTTATCTAATACACTTAAGCCTAACTGTAAATCATGGGTTCCTGGTGGCCCACGCCAAATTAAGCGGGGGTCTTGTTCTGTTAATAGCAATCGTTCGGCGTATGTTTTATAAAGATCATCTAAGGAAATAGAAACAGCGTGGTATCCCAGATGCTTAAGAATTATCTTGAGAATATTTGCTATTGTACTTTTGCCTGTTCCCTGTCCACCAACAATTCCCTGAATTAAAGGGCGTTCTAGTTGTTGCCGATTTGCTACTAAATTTATGGCTAACGGTAACCACAAATTCCAAAGAGTTAGTAGAACGTCGCTGTCTTGTTCAAAACCAATGTTGCGACAAAACGGTAGAACTTCTAGATAGATAGTTGGGAATAAACGCGATCGCTTTTTTATTACTTCTTCTAACTGTACAGGTGTAATCCCAAATGCTTGGGCGCGTAATTCATCTGCTAACACTTCCGTTGCTAGCTGTTGATATGCAGGTGTGGACAGTGTTTTTTCTGCTACTAACCCTTCTAAAACTTCAATTAATTTCATTTCTGATTTTCAATCTATATTGATAATTGTTAAGAGCCTAGTTTGAAAGCCTCTACAAATAAACTATAAATCAAACCAATTTTAAAAGCGTTTAATAGTTCTGCTACAAATAATCCCCTAGATAACCCTTCAGGATTAGCTGTTGGTCGCCTGTTTCTGCCGTATACAAACCTACTAATTGCTTCAGTGAATATAACTAAAACACCAGCACTAACTACATCCCATTCAGCCGTTTGTCCTGAAGTAGTAGGGATAGCAGTTCCCAAAAAGATTCCTAACAATAAACTAATTATAATTAATGACAACCGCCTCCAAGGGTTACTTAACCATCGCCCAAACTGCCCCAGGATGACATCTACAAGGTTATTTAAACGGGTATTTTGCATTAATCAATTAACAATTACTCCAAAGATAAAGTTGAAAATTTAAAATTTTTGCTACTCCTGTTAGCTGATATAACTATTTAAGTGAGAGTTTCTGCTGATGAACTTGGCAAGAGAGATTTATCTTGTAAACGGCTTTGCTCATCGCGGAATTCGTGCCAAATTTCTAAACTAAAAATACAAGCAATTAACCAGACTAATCCAGCGGCAAATCCAGCGATTACATCAGTGGGCCAGTGGACACCGAAATATAGCCGACTTATGCCAATACCTAGAACTAATAACAGTGTCACGCTAATAAGCAATCCACTCCAACGGAGGAAGTGAGTACTTAATAAGTAACCAATTATTCCATAAACTACCATTGATACCATCGCATGACCGCTAGGGAAGCTGTAATGCTGGACATCAACGACACGTTCCCATAGTTCAGGGCGCGATCGCGCAAACAATTCTTTGAGCCAATAGTTTAAAGCACCACCACCTGCTGCGGCGATCACGATAGTGGTTGCTTCTTTGTAACGGCGCTCAATTAGTAACCAAATTCCGATGAGTACAGAGATGAATAATAAAGAAGACGGCTCTCCAATAAAAGTGAAAGACAGCATTACCCGATCTAAAAATGGTGTATGCCAGCTTTTCAGGAGCAGTAAAATTGCTGTATCCATTAAGTGACTTTCTTGCTCCAAAACTTGATCCGCAATCTCAGCAAAGCCCCAGAGCGCAAGACCAGCAAGTACTAGCCCACCGACACGAATTGTTAGCAGTAATGGCAATAGTTGCTTCTTCGTGGCGCGTGCAAAGAGCGATCGCATCCACGGCGGCATCGCGGAAATCATTTGCTGGAATAACTGACGCATAATCTCACAGTTTTGGGGTTTTAGAGAGTCGCCCAAGCTTCAGCAACGATATCACTTAGCCAACGTCTTTGCGACTGATCCAGCAGGTGATCGTCAGCTAATACTTGTGCAGTTATATCATCTAAGGTTTGACCTTCGGAACGGGCAATAGTAATAACCCCTGCGATCGCGGCGGCAATTAAGTCTTCATCAACAGGTTTATTTCGCAGTGCGACAATTTCTTGATGGTTAGCTGGGATGGGATAATTCATGGCGTATTAACAAAAGCATCAAATAATTTAACAAAATGAGAGAAATGTAAAGTTTTTTAATGATTTCTCAGAATCTGTATCAGGGATTTTAGCGTACTTTCCATCCTTGTCAACTCAGTCTTGTGCCGTACTTAATCAAAGTTGAGAATCACTAACATGAAAGAAATTCTGTATTTAGAAGTTCCTACCCCAGATTTAGATGCTGTCCGCACTTGGTTACAAGAGCAGTGGATACCCGAAGAAGGGGGAAAAACCCTCACCCCCGATGGCATCAAATTGAAGTTAGCACACAGCTATACGTCTGACATTGGTAAGATTTCGGATATTTCGGTGTTTGTTTGGTCGGTGCAGCGCACGACTTATCTCAAAGCTTTTCGCACTAGCACGGCCGCAATATCTAGCGAGAAAAAACTTTTACAACATTTGACTACAGAAATTAGAAAGCAGTTTCCTAACCAATATCCAGAACCACCGGAGGTTAATTTATCGCAACAATCTATTTTTGAAGCTTTGGCTCCCCATTATCCCCTCACAGTTAAATACTTTCAGAAAATGCCTAACGGCGAGTATGACCTGAAGCGCGTTTACTGGTGGGAAAAACGCTGGCGGGACAGTGTTCGCAATCCGCAGCAGCCTACGCAGGTTGTGTTTGGAAGACAGGGGACTGGTGACACGGGACTGGTGACACGGGAAGAGAAGAATGCAACTGTTTCTGATTCCCCATCACCAATCACCAATCACCAATCACCAATCCCTGACTATGACTTAATTTATATTGGTGGTGCATTGGGTGTGATTCATGCGGCAGTAATGGCGCAGTTGGGTTATCGAGTATTACTGATTGAAAGACTCCCCTTTGGACGGATGAATCGGGAGTGGAATATTTCTCGCCAAGAGCTTCAAAGCTTGATTGATTTAGGCTTATTTACAGCAGCAGAAGTTGAAAGCTTGATTGCACGGGAATATGTAGACGGATTTAATAAGTTCTTTGATGGTAATAACCCTAAACATTTAAGAGCGCAAATTTTGTACACTCCCACGGTATTAAACATAGCGTTGGATTCTGAGAAATTGTTGCGGATGTGTGGGGAAAAGCTACGCAACGCGGGTGGGGAGATTTGGGATGAGACGGAGTTTATTCGGGCTGATGTAGAGCGATCGCAAATTTTACTGCAAGTAAAACACTTGCCAACTGAAGCAGAAAAGCAAGTAAGTGGACGATTACTGATAGATGCAATGGGAACCGCCTCACCGATTGCATGGCAATTAAATGGTGGGCGTGCTTTTGATAGTGTCTGCCCAACTGTAGGTGCTGCGATCGCGAGTGGATTTGAGAAAGAAGTTTGGGATGCTGATTATGGCGATGTCCTCAACAGTCACGGGGATATTTCGCGGGGTCGTCAATTGATTTGGGAATTATTTCCTGGTGCGGGTGAAGAAATCACCGTTTATTTGTTCCATTACCATCAAGTACACCCTGATAACCCTGGCTCTTTGCTAGAAATGTATGAAGACTTTTTTACAATTCTGCCAGAGTATCGCCGTTGCGACATGGATAAACTGATCTGGAAGAAGCCAACATTCGGTTATATTCCAGGTCATTTTAGTGTAGGAAGTAGCGATCGCACTGTTGCCTTTGACCGCATAATTGCCATTGGTGACGCTGCCTCTTTGCAATCTCCTCTAGTGTTCACGGGCTTTGGTTCCCTAGTACGCAACCTGCCGCGCTTAACAAACCTGTTAAATACAGCTTTGAAGCACGACCTTTTAGACGCTAATTCTTTAAATCAAATTCGTGCCTACCAAAGCAACATCTCAGTTACTTGGCTATTTTCCAAAGGCATGATGGTTCCCACAGGCAGTTATTTGCCCCCAGAGCGAATTAATTCCATGCTAAATACCTTTTTTGGGTTATTAGCTGGCGAACCCCCCGCAGTCGCAGACACATTTATTAAAGATCGATTTAATTGGTTAACATTTAATCGACTTGCACTTAAAGCAGCCAGTAAAAACCCAGCGTTGTTACCTTGGATTTGGGAACTCGCTGGTTATCAAGACATACTACGTTGGTTAGGAAGTTATTTGGAGTTTACTGGCAGTTCCCTAGTTAGTTGGCTACTAGCAGCTTGGTTTCCTGCATTCGTCCTAATGTTACAGCCACATTTAGAAAATCGCTTACCTCGTCTGTGGCTATGGTTGTTGACACTAAGTTATGCCATTACTGCTGGTATGGGTCGTCCTCAGAAATTTAATGGTGAACAATTAAAACCGAAAAATTGGGAATTGCTTCAAAGTAAGGGCAAATTTACTGAGGCAGGACAGCCAATAAATGAAATTAATTAGCTCTGGAATTACCCATGAATAGACATCTCCATAAATTAAAGGTGCATTAGCTAGAAACGTTGTAGAGACGTAGCATGGTACGTCTCTACAGTCATTGAAAGGATACTGAGACTTCTGACTCCTCCCTCCTCTCCCCTCTCCCTACTGGTGACGTGGAAATTTTGGCAAATCAATTGCTGCCAACGACTTCAATTTTTTAGCAGGGCGTTGAGGATAAATTACTGGTGATGGCCAATTGGGTTGAGGTAGGATTGGCTCTTGATTGAGGATTGGTTCAGGAGTAGCAAATTTTGATGGTGGTTTAGGTTGAGGTAGAATAGGCTCAGTAGGTAAGCGCGGCTCAGTAGCATTGATATCTGCGAACTGACAAGTCAGCGCTTGCGCGATCGCATTACCCTTTTGTGTTGCTAGCTCCTGCGCCATTTCCTCAACGTCTGGTGCTGGTTCCACCTCTTGCATAGGAACAGGTTCTGGGTTGCTCTGATTTAAAACTACTTCAGAATTCTGATCTGGATTAGGTAAGGTATCATCATCATCATCATCATCCAAAGCATCTAATAAAGCATAAACTGATTCTAACTCTGGCATCTGTTCGAGGAAGTTTTGCTTGAATTCAGGCTCAACAACTGTGGAATTTGCAACTAATTCAGGTTGTTCTTGATCAACTATTGATGAAGAAATTTCTTCATCATTACTATCCTCTAACTGTTCCAAATCTGCTATGGGTGGTGCAATTTGATAATTTGGTAATTCAAAGTTATCAGAATCTGCCTCAATTATGGATGTAAGCTGTGAATTAGTTAACTGAAAACTAATAGAGTTAATATCAGTTAAATTCTCTGGCTGTTTTTTCTGTGGATTAACCTGCTGTTGAGCTAAGTTAAAATTATCCTTAATATTAATTAACTGCTCCGACTCTGTTGTAGCCTGATTAACCTGCTGTTGAGCTAAGTTAGAATGAGCATTAATATTAATTAACTGCTCCGACTCTGTTGTAACCTGATTAACCTGCTGTTGGGCTAAGTTAACATTATGAGCATTAATATTAGTGTTTTCTTCAAACGCATCTTGTTGTGCTGACCAAGGTTTAATCGGTTGCACTTTGGGAATCAAAGATTGTGCCGCTAACACTGTTTTTAGATGGCGCTCCCGCGACTCAAAATTACCTGGTTCAGCTTGAGAGTCATAACCTGGCGCTGGTACTTCCAGACACTTTTCTAAAGCTAGTTTAAATTGCAGAGTTTGCCGTTGCTGTCGTTGTAAGCGAATGTGGAGTTCTTGGCACAAGTTTTCTGCTTGAGATAACCTGTTAGACTGCTCTTGATAACGCTCATGAGTGAGGGTAGATTCTCGCTCTAGATCAACTAATCGTTGTTGGCTGCTTTCTAACTGGTGGGATAAAGTTTCAATTAAAACTTGCTGGCGTTGAGCAACTTTATGAGACGATTCTAGTTCATGGAATAAGCGACTTACCTGCTGTTCAGAGGCATCGAGTACTTCTTTTTGTTGGACTAGCAGTGTTTCTTGTGCTTGCGATCGCGCTTGCTGTGATTGAATTGCTTCTTGGTAATCTCTTAATGCTTGCTCCAACTCACTCACCTGCTTGATTAAACCGCGATTGCGTTGGCGTAAATTTTTAATTACGGTTAACCAATCAGTTTCCTCTGCTGACATAGATTGTTGATCGCTTTGATCAATCAGAGCATCAATTTCAGGTAAGGAATAGTTATTTGAAGTATCAGCTTTACTCATAGCTTTTAATTTGGTCACCCCTAAACACTAACAACTAACTAGGATATGCTTTACATCCCAAAACTATTTACCCAATGCTGCTACTAATAAATCGCGATGAATCAATGAACGATCTACTAATGCCTGAATTTGAGCAGTATTGAGTGGATCGCCATTAGCATAATGTTCTAGCCAAACTTGAGTAATCTCGTTATGATCGTTAGGTATTTGCTCTAACTCCCATCCAGGCATATTCAGTTCTTCCATAAGTTGGCTAACTTTGGGATCGTAACTAATGGCAAAACATTTACATTCATGGGCGGAGGCCATAATTAAAGCGTGATAGCGCATCCCAATAGTCATTTCCACGCCTTGAAACAATCCTTTTAATTTTCTAGGATCTTCTAAGCAAAAAATGTGATTGGCACCACGAAGTTGAGCTTGAATTGATTGAGCAAGGGCGAGATCGCTTGAAGGTTGAAAAGGTACAAGTAATATAGTTGTTTGTGTAGCTGTTTGAAAGTCAACTAAAGCACGAGTTAAGCAATCTATGCGTTCTGGAGTTAGTTGAGGATGCGATCGCAGTGCTACTGCTACTCTAGGTGCAGGTAAGTCCCAAAGATTTTCTACCGGACTTGGTTCTAAATTCCATACAGGATCCGGAGCCATCATACAAGAAATGCCCCATTCTTGTAACAAGAAAGCTGAGGCGCGATCGCGTACTGTAATCGCTGCACAACCGCCAAATGCCCGTTTTGCTACCCAATTAGTTACAGGGCTATTTAAGGGGCCAATACCTTGCGCTAATGCAATCGTTTTTAATCCTAGTCGCTCCGCTATTCCCATCAATCCACCGTAGTAGATGGGGTTACGCAGACTGGTAGCATCTTGCATTAAACTACCGCCACCCATAATTAAGGCATCACAGGAACGTAATGCTTGCCAAACTTGCATAGCATCCATGCGATCGCATGATTCTACTTGATAGCGATCGCGTGTTTCTTTGGGGTTCCCAGAAAGAACTAAAGGAGTTACATTCTCAGGTAACATCTGCAACACCGATGCCAGCAAAGCTTCATCGCCACCATTACCTTTGCCGTAATACCCGCACAAACCTGCTTTAATCTGTCCCATTTTTCCAATGTACCAGCTTTGACTCAGCGATAGAATAAATCAGTTATCAGTTAAGTAGGTGGGCGGAAATAAACCCAACTATGTAAAGTTTTTATTATATAAATGGTAAAACACCTAAAACCATTGCATATATTAAGCCCTGGGTTGTCACCACGTCAGTGCAAACAGTTTTAGCTATTTTCCAAAAACTGTTGAACGGTCAAAATATTAATGCCTCGGAACGGATTTAGAACCAGTAAGTCATCGTCTCTAGTGATAATATACTCGGCATTGCCGCTTACTGCTAATTCTAAAAATTTATTATCTTTTTCGTCTCTACAGTCGTTGATTAATTCATTTGGCTCTATAAATTGAGCCGTTTGTGCTAAACTTCTTAAAAATTCTTCACGTCTAGCTATATGAATATAGCGATTAAATTTGGGACGAGATAGAACTGCTTCTAGTTCTAGAAAAACCGAACTAGATAATAATAAAACTCCTAAATCTTGGGCTTTATCTAGAGCCTGACGTGGTTTGCTTTGACTAAATAATAATGCACTGACTAGCACGTTGGTATCAATAACAAACCTCGGATCATTTATTGTCATTTAAAATTGACTCTAAAATTTCAGGGGTTAACCCTTTAGCTTGGGCTTCCTGGCTAATTGCATCCATTGTGTTTCTTAGCTGAGTAACCGCATCTTGCCTTTGAGTTGCTAATTGCGATCGCATGATAGCAGCAATCTTTAGCTGTACTTGTTCGCGCTCTGCTTCTGTGGCACTGCGGTATGCTTCTGCTACTTCTGGCGGAACTTTGATAACGATTTCTTCTTTGATACTCATTATTGGTTTATTTTTAATAATCTTTGATTCTAATGGTATCTCTAGCCGTTCTAAAGTTTATAGTTCACCATGAGGTCTATTAGTCATCAGCAATCAGTTAACTTAAATTTATGCACGCTCTTTCAATACCTACTTGGATTATTCATGTATCTAGCGTTATCGAGTGGATTGCCGCTATCTGGTTAATCTGGACTTATGGCGAAGTTAGCAATAATCGCTCATGGAGAGCTTTATCGATCGCTATGCTACCAGCCTTAGTAAGCGCCATGTGTGCTTGCACGTGGCATTTTTTTGATAATTTTCCAGGCTTAGAGTGGCTGGTTACACTCCAAGCTAGTATGACGGTTTTGGGTAACTTTACCCTTTGTGTTGCTGGTTGGTGGATTTGGCGTTCATCTAAGTTGGCTAACTCAGTTAGGAGTGATGAATAGATTTCTTCGTCTTCATCAAAGTTTGGTTAATTAGCCACAGATGTAGGCGTAGCCGTGCCGCAGGCTAACACAGATAAACACCGATGCACACAGATGTAATAATTAATCCCTCTCCGGTGTTAACAAGGGGAGTAAGTTCATAATTTGACTTTTGTTGACCTACTAATCAGTAATAATTAAGTCATGATTCCCAAAGAAAGCTTATTTGTTATCTCCCTGTTTCCTTATTTAGGATTTCTGTGGTTTATTACCCAATCTAAGCAAATGCCTCGTTTAGCCTTAATTGGGTTTTACATGACTTTAGTTTTTGTTGGCGTTACCATTCCCGCAGGGATTTATGCCAAAGTCGTTTATGGTCAATCTTTAGCCAATATAGATTGGCTGCATGGTGGCGCTGAATTTTTCTTAACACTCTCAAATATTTTGGTTGTGCTAGGCTTTCGGCAGGCAATAATTCAAAGTAGGCAAGCTTCTAGACAAAAAATTAAGGATGTATGATGTATTGTCTAAATCCCAACTGTCCAACACCACAAAATCCTCAAAATACTAAATTTTGTCTCAGTTGTGGTTCTAAGTTATTACTTAGAGAACGTTATCGAGCAATTAAACCTATTGGACAAGGTGGTTTTGGTAGAACTTTTTTAGCTGTAGATGAAGATAAACCTTCAAAACCGCCTTGTGTAATTAAGCAATTTTACCCGCAAGCGCAAGGAACCAGCACAGTCCAAAAAGCAACCGAGTTATTTAATCAAGAAGCAATACGGTTAGACGAGTTGGGTAGACATCCCCAAATTCCTGAACTGTTGGCATATTTTACCCAAGATGACCGACAGTATTTAGTGCAACAGTTTATTGATGGGCAAAATTTAGCTGAAGAATTAGCTGAGAATGGTACTTTCAATGAAGCGCAAATTAGGCAACTATTAAATGATTTATTGTCAGTACTAGAATTTGTCCATCAACGGCAAGTAATTCACCGAGATATTAAGCCAGAAAATATTATTAGAAACAAGAGCGATCGCAAATTATTTTTAGTCGATTTTGGAGCATCAAAAATTGTCACTAACACTTCTTTGTATCAGCAAGGAACCAGTATTGGCAGCCCTGAATATGTCGCACCAGAACAAGTAAGAGGACAAGCTACTTTTGCTAGTGATATTTATAGTTTAGGTGCTACTTGTATTCATTTATTAACCCAAATATCTCCCTTTGATTTGTATGACATTAATGAAGATGCTTGGGTGTGGCAACAATACTTAACATCAAATTTTAATCCTGAGTTAGGTAGAATTTTAAATAAAATGCTGGAAAGTGTTCCCAGCCGTCGTTATCAATCAGTTGATGAAGTTCTAAAAGATTTTAACAAAATACAAAACGTTCAAGCAAAGCCTCTGCCCGTCGCGCCACCGCCAAAACCTCTTTCACCACCACCTAATCAGCAAGTCTTTAAGCCAGCTTCTAAAGCAAAAAGCTCAATTGATGATGAATTAGCAGAAGTTTCATCTCAATTTCTTAACTCTCCACCATCAACAAATAAAAATCAAGCTTCAGTTTCTCCCAAACCTGCTACTCCTAGCCCTGCTAAGTCTAAAAGTCAGGTTGATCTAGAATTGGAGGACTTAAAATCTGAGTTTCTTGGTTATAAAAATCCCAATAATACTCATAGTTAAGTTAGAGCAAGTACGTTAAACAAATCTTAAAATCCACAATTATTATCCCACCCTTGCCATATCAAGGTGAGGGGTTAAAAAGAGAGCAATTTTAAGTGAAGTTATGTTGACATTATGAGATTCATCAACTCAATATGTCAGGTAATAATAAATAGTAAAAATATTACAGAGCTAGTCAACAAAGTAAAAAACAAAGCTCTTTCTAGTTTACGGCAGAGAAAACCTAGCAAAAACACCGTACTACCAAATAGCAGCAGTGAAAGAATTTGCACTAAATTTTGCCAATTATGAGCGATAAGGGGGTCGGAGGGATCTACAGACATATTGAAGTTCTCCTCTAAGATTGATAAATCTTAACATAATAATTGAGACACCTCAAATCATCTAACTTTTGTTATATATGTAGATGCTAGTTATTTAGAAAAAACCCTTCGTTGTGTATAAATAAGTATTTATACTTATCAAATTTTACTGACGGGCATAATTTTGTTTGTCTTGAGTTCAGCCATAAAACCAGCAGTTTTTAGTCTTTCTAAAGCACCTTCTTGCTCTTGCACCCAAAATTGCTTCCCAAAGCGAACAAACTGACAAGTATCTTGATTAACTACCATACCTAAAACCTGAACTTTAGCGGTTGATGGTTCGCCTGATGATTCTTTTAAAATTGCTTTTAATCTGTCTAGATAGTCTTTATTCTCAATTCGTTGCGGTGTCAGTTGTATCATCACAAAATAATCTGTTTCAAAATCTGATTCAAATTCATTTAGTGAATCATTTGGGTTTTGTGAAGGCTCTTTTGCTAACTCATCAATAGATTTAGCCTCCTCAACAATTAACTGGATTTCCTCATCTCGTTTACTTGCTTTACCTTTCAGCAACAGAGGAGTATTTGCGACCAGTAAATCTTTAATTTTTTCATAAGTATCGCAAAATACTACAGCAGGAGTTTGTTGACCTTCAATATCTGATAGTTTTAGGATAGCCATCGGGCGATTATCTTTTTTAGTCATCACTTGCTTGATTTCTACCAGGATGACAACTACATTGAGATTTTTATTTCTTAAGTTCTGTCCTAAATCGCTGAGATTAATTGGGCTAATTCCACGACTCTTAGCAATGTTGATTGCATCTTTTAGGGGATGCTCTGAGACATAAAAGCCGAGCAGTTCTTGCTCAAACTGCAATTTATCTTTCTGTGAAAAGTCTTCTATGGGTTTGGCTGTTGGGGCAGATTCAAAGCCATTATCAGTCGTATTTAAACCAAATAAATCAAAAAGATTTCCTTGACCAATTTCTTTATCTCTCGCTCGACCTTGCGCCCAAGGAATAATCAATTTTAAATCTTCAATTAATTGTTGTCGATTTGGATTGATTTTATCAAAAGCACCACATTTAATCAAAGCTTCTAAAGTAGAGCTTTTAACGTTTGAAAGACTAACACGTTCGCACAAATCCGCTAAAGATTTAAACGCCCCCTCTTTTCGAGCAGTTAAAATATTTTGAATCGCTCCTTCTCCTACACTTTTTACTGCCGATAGCCCAAACAAGATATTTCCATTACTCGGCGTAAAATTTACTTCAGAACGGTTAATATCTGGCGGTTCAATCTTAATACCTAACGTTTTTTCGCAGTTGTTGAGATATTTCGCTACCTTATCTTGATCGCCACTATTAGCTGTTAGTAGCGCCGCCATGTATTCAACTTTATAATTAGCTTTTAAAAATGCCGTTTGATAAGTTACATAAGCATAAGCTGTGGAATGGGATTTATTAAAGCAATATTCCGCAAATTTAACCATTTGCTCAAATAAATCTTCAGCAATTTTTGACTGAACTCCATTTTTAGCAGCACCCTCAAGAAATGTTTCCCTTTGCTTCTGCATTTCTGATGCTTTTTTCTTGCCCATCGCCCGCCTCAATAAGTCAGCTTGACCTAAAGAATAACCAGCTAAATCTTGAGCAATTTTCATAATTTGCTCTTGATAGACAAGTACGGCATAAGTTTCTTGTAAAATCGGTTCTAATGCTGGATGTTCGTATGCTATATCCTCTCTGCCATGCTTGCGGTCAATAAATTTAGGAATCAGTCCAGCATCTAACGGGCCTGGTCGATAAAGGGCTAAAATAGAAGAAATATCTTCTATGCTTGATGGTTTTAACTTGGCTACCACATCAAGCATCCCTGAAGATTCTAATTGGAATATTCCTTCTAAATCTCCTGATTCTAGCAGTTTATAAGTAGTATCAACATCTTTGATACGTTTCTTTAATGCCCCTTTGGATAAAATTTCATGTGACCTTCTTTCCTCAGCAGTAATATCATCAGGGTTGATGGAATATCCTCGGCTTTGCTGAATTAAATCAATAGTATTTTGAATGATAGTTAGATTTCTTAACCCCAAGAAATCCATTTTTAATAAACCCAGTGATTCCAAATCTTCCATGAAATATTGAGTAATCACTGAACCATCATTATTTTTCTGCAATGGTACAATTTCATCTAATGGTTGGGCAGAAATTACTACTCCAGCAGCGTGTACGCCGAAGGTTTTGTTAGTACCTTCAATTCGCATCGCCATATCAACCCAGTCACGGACTTTCACTATACTTTCGGAACCATCAGGTTTAATAATTATTATTTCTTCATTTTCATATTTTTCTTTAAATTCTGGTGCGGGTGTATCCTGAGAAATCATCACTTTTAGCTTAGTAGGTTTCCCGCGTACTACTGGAATTAACTTCGCCATTTTGTCAGATTCCCCATAGGGTATATTTAATACCCTGGCGACATCTTTTAATACTGATTTAGAAGTTAGTCGGTTAAAGGTAATAATTTGAGCAACTCTTTCTGTGCCATATTTTTCGGTGACGTATTGAATTACATCGTCTCGTCTTTCAATACAGAAATCCGTATCAATATCTGGCATAGATTTCCGTTCGGGGTTCAAGAATCGCTCAAATAGTAACCCGTGATGAACTGGATCAATATTAGTAATTCTCAGGGCGTATGCAACTAAAGAACCAGCAGCACTACCTCTTCCAGGGCCTACGGGAATGTTGTTATCTCTGGCATATTTAATGTAATCCCACACTACTAAAAAGTAGGTAGAAAAACCCATACGCTGAAGCATTTTTAACTCATATTCTAGGCGTTCCCGATAGATGGGATCGAGTTCTGTATAAGTTTTAGTTTTAAAGCGTTCTTGTAGTCCGTCTTTGGCAATTTTCTCTACATAAGTATCGGCGGTATGATCTGGGGGAACGGGATAGTCAGGAAGGCGAGGTTCGTCGAAAATATCGTATGGTTTTACTTTAGCAGCGACTTCTACGGTGTTGGCGATCGCTTCCGCAATTACATCATCTGGTAAATGATCTCGAAATAGTTTCGCCATTTCTTCTGCGGACTTGAGATACTCCGTACCGCTATAGCGCATTCGATTATCTTCTACTATTAATTTGCCTGTTTGAATGCACAATAAGGCATCATGCGCTTCTACGTCATAACAAGAAATAAAATGGGAATCATTGGTTGCAACAATTTTAATTCCTAATTCTTTGGCAATCTTAACAATTTCAACATTAACAACTCGATCTTCCTGAGAACCGTGATCTTGAATCTCTAGATAATAATCATCACCAAATACATCTTTATACCATTGGGCAACCTGACGGGCAATATCAAGTCTACCCCTCATAATTGCTTGAGGAATTTCACCGCCTAAGCAAGCACTGGTGACAATCAAACCTTCGTGATATTGTTTGAGTAATTCTTTATTAATACAAGGACGGGCAAAGATACCTTTGCCTTGCATTCCTTTGAGGTGAGAAATAGTGGTTAATTTAACTAAGTTTTTATAACCTTGAGTATTTTTTGCTAAAACGACTTGATGATATTTTTTACAGCGTTTTTTCTCTTCAATATCGCCGTTAATCACATACATTTCATTGCCAATAATTGGCTTAACATTTTTGTTGCGACAGATTTTGATTAATTCCACTGCGCCATACATAACGCCGTGATCGGTGAGTGCGATCGCCTCCATCCCTAATTCTTTAGCTTTATCCACTAGCGCGTCTAATTGACTAGCACCATCAAGCAAGCTGTAATCACTGTGTATGTGTAGACCCACAAAAGACATAAATATTTTACTCCTATAAGAAAGTTATGTGCAATTAAAATTTTATGGCAATTATTTTTTTTAATACTAATAATATTTTACCATCTTTTATGATAGACAAGCTTACTTCTACTTAAATGTGCCGTCATGGATATATTTTGCACATAGCAATATTTGTGAATTATGAATGAAAAGTATTTTTTGATGAAGTTTTTAAAGACTGAACATATTGAACCAGTTCAGGAAAAAACTCACCGAAATTAGACTCAAAGCAGTGATAGCTATTCTCCAAATCTTGTGTAGCTTCTGCTAGGTTGTTTTTGCGCTTTAATTTTAAAGATAATCTTGAAAGAGCAGCATTAATTCCTGAGATTTCGCTATATGACACCAATAAGTTGTTTGATATCATATCAGGTAATATTTTAATTAAAGATTCTGGCAATAGATTCCGGTAATCTTCTAAAATTTGATAAACTTTCACAGCAAAGTCATTAAGCGATACAGCAGAATAATTAGACCATTTTTTTGCTAGGTAATGATCGTAAAAAACATCAACTATTATTCCTGCGTAACGTTTTTGATTGTCATTAATCAACTGTTTACTTTTTTTGAAGAATATATGTGAATCAGTAAACAAATCAATTTTTCTGTGTAACTTTATCCCTGCTTTTATTCCTTCACTATAATCATTAATCGCAGAGCCTTTAACAAAATCTCCTAATAAGTTGCCAACAATAGATTCTGGTGTATCTTCAGCTAGATACAAATGGGCAAGATAATTCATAATTCAGCGTTCAGCTTTCAGCAGTCAGCTTTAGTTAGTTATATTGGAAATAATAACTTAGAAATGAGGCTTGTAGCTCAAGTTTCTTTTAGCTGATAGCTGATAGCTGATAGCTTTTAAATTAACTCAATTGTGGCATTTTTTTATGCCATTCAGTCGATTGCTCGTAAGCATAAGCTACTTGCAATAGTAAATCTTCCCGCAGCGCCTTGCTAATCATTTGCAGACCAATAGGTAGCCCTTGCTCATCAAATCCACAAGGTATACTCAAACCTGGCAAACCAGCCAAATTAACTGGTATAGTCATCAAATCTGAGAGATACATACTTAAGGGATCAGATGTTTTTTCTCCAGCTTTAAAAGCAGTAGTAGGAGAAGTTGGAGTGACTAAAATATCTACTTTTTCAAATGCCCGATCAAAGTCTTCTTTAATTAAAGTACGGACTTTTTGAGCTTTGAGATAATAAGCATCGTAGTAACCCGCAGATAGGGCATAAGTACCCAACATAATTCGACGCTTGACTTCTGCACCAAACCCTTGAGCGCGAGTGTTGGTATACATAGACAAAAGATTGTCTTTATCTGTTGCTCGGAAACCATACTTAACGCCATCATAACGCGCAAGATTTGCAGAAGCTTCTGAGGGTGCAATGATGTAATAAGTAGGTAAACCGTAGCGGAAGCGGGGACAGGAAATTATATGAATTTCTGCTCCTAATTTTTGTAATTGATCGAGTGCTTTGGTGACTGCTGCTTCAACTATTGAATCTAAACCTTCGCCGAAGGTTTCTTTAATTACGCCGATTCTGAGAGTACTTTTAGGTCTAAAGTTTGGCTTCAGTAATTGGGCGTAATCTGGGATATCAACATTGAGACTGGTAGAGTCTTTGGGATCGTAACCTGCGATCGCACCTAGTAAAATGGCAGTGTCTTCTACACTGCGCCCAAATGGGCCAATTTGATCCAAAGAAGAAGCATAAGCAACTAACCCAAAACGGGAAACCAACCCATAAGTCGGTTTCAACCCCACCACCCCACAAAAAGACGCGGGTTGACGGATAGAACCCCCTGTATCCGAACCCAGGGAAACTACACACTCTTCTGCTGCTACTGCTGCTGCTGAACCTCCAGAGGAACCCCCAGGAACGCGCTCTAAATCCCAAGGGTTAGCTGTAACTTGATAAGCCGAGTTCTCAGTGGAACTTCCCATTGCGAACTCATCAAGATTGGTTTTGCCTAAGATTACTGCACCTGCATCTATGAGTTTTTGCGATACCGTTGACTCATAAGGTGGAACAAAATTTTCTAAAATTTTGGAGCCACAAGTGGTGGTAATTCCCTTAGTACACATATTGTCTTTAACAGCAATAGGTATACCAGCTAATAAATTAATTTCTTCACCAGCAGCAATTTTGGCATCCACTTGGCGAGCCTGTTCTAGAGCAATTTCTGGCGTAACACACAAAAAACTGTGTAATTTCGGCTCTAGTGCTTGAATGCGATCAAGGGCTTCTTGGGTAATTTCTACAGATGAACGCTCTTTAGTGATGAGTTGTTCGTGCAACTCGCGGATGGATGCCATGCAGTAACCTCTTTTACAATTAACAATTAACAATTATCAATGATCAATTACCATACAACTGACGTTGGGAGGTAAGCATTCAGCTATCAGCCGTCAGCCGTCAGCTTATGATAGTAATGCTTGGTTTATAGCTGATGACTCCTCCAGATGCGACAACACGCTCATTGTGAAGGCGAGACTAGCAGCCAAGAGTTCTCTTCACACCTGACGGCTGACGGCTCAATACTGACATTGCAAACTTAAAATAATGAAGTATTTCCTTATTTACTCTCACTAGAGACGCAGGGCAAGAAAGTTAGAAATTGATAATTGTTAATTGTTCATTGGTAATTGTATCTATGTTTGTAATTAAATTTGGGGCGATCGCGTGGATATTAATCATTGCTAAAAAGGCATTACAACTAGCAGCTACATCGATTTTATGTGTGGTCATGCTTTGTTACTCGCTTCCTGCTCAAGCAGCTAGTAAAATTAATCCAAAATTGGAAGAACAAGTTTTACAAATTATCCGCCAACATCCAGAAGTAGTTATTGAGTCTGTACAAGCATATCAACAGCAACAACAACAGCAAGTACAGCAGGCGCAACAGGCATTTGTCCAAGATTTTAAAACGCATCCCCAAAAAATTATTGGTCAATCTCCAACAACTGGGGCAAATGAGCAAAAAATTGTGCTAATTGAGTTTTCAGATTTTCAATGCCCTTATTGTGCCGAAGCTCATAAAACGCTAAAGCAGTTTATGGCAAAACATCAAGATGAAGTTAAATTAGTTTACAAACATTTCCCTTTAACTGCCGTTCATGCTGAATCATTAGTTGCTGCTCAAGCTGCTTGGGCAGCTAATCAACAAGGGAAGTTTTGGCAGTATGAAGACGAACTTTTTAGCAATCAAGATAAATTAGGTGAGGAATTTTATCTAGCTACTGCCCAAAAGTTGGATTTAGATTTAGAGAAGTTTAATAGCGATCGCAACGCGGCTTTATTATCCATTCAGCAAGATATGCGCTTAGGAGAGCAATTAGGGCTTACTGGCACTCCCTTCTTCCTAATGTTTCCTACAGGTAATTCTGAAGCTGATGGCAAAGTATTCTCTGGTGCTGTCCAGCTATCCGATCTAGAGAAAATATTTGCTGCGGTTAATTAAATACAACAATGCACGCAACTGGCGAGTGCGATCGCGCTTATTAGCATCAGCCAAAAACCATGACTTCTACCAACTGCTAAATATCCATAAATCTTAAAACGCGCTTCGGGTTTCGCCCAAGCCGAGCGCCGGATCTTGCTGATGTCCCGCCACCTTCATCGCACGCTGGTAGCGAGGGCGATCGCTAATTCTCGCCAGCCACGCCTTAATATTTGGACGGTTGTCAAGACCGACATTGTAAAATCCCTTCATCGTTCCGAATGGGAAGTGCATTATGATATCGGCGGCTGTGAACTCAGTCCCAGCGAAGTAGGTAGCCCTCGACAGGTGATCTTCAACTAGGAGCAAGTGGCGCTCAAGGCGTTCTTTTAGGGCGGACAGTACCGGAGAATTGCTGCCTGGTTTCGCAGCCATGCCCGCGATCCAGTTGAGACTGATCTGTGTCATTAAGCTGCCGTTAGCGTAGTGGAGCCAGTATAAGTAGTCAGGATACTGCGATGAGGTGACGGGAACAGTAAGCCGCCCATTCCCATAGCGGGCTAGTACGTACTCAATGATCGCGCCTGACTCTGCCAGCACGATCTCACCATCACAAAGCACTGGCGCACTGCCAAGCGGATGAACAGAGCGCAGTTCATCTGGAGCGAACTGTGTGACAGGATCACGTTGGTATACACGCATTTCATACGGCAACTCTAGTTCCTCTAGTAGCCAAATGATCCGCTCGGACTGGGAAAAGTTGAGATGGTGGACTGTGAGCATATCCCCGAAAATGGCTTGCCTTGCGTGAACTTTGGTTTGAGTATAGCAACGCCAACGGCGCTAACACTTCAACCCTGGGATGATTGCTAATAGGAGTGCGATCGCATCGCTAAAACCAGAAAATTGATTAAAAGGTTGTGGAAGAAGCAAACAAAAAGCTAACTGCTAATAGCTAACTGCTATAAATTGATAATTGTTAATTGTTAATTGTTAATTGATAGCTGTAAATCTTAACGTAAACATTCAGGGAAAAGGCTTTCCCATCCTCTGCTTGCATGGGCATCCTGGTTCAGGTAGCAGTATGTCTGTGTTTACGAATCACCTTTCCCAGAGGTTCCGAACTATTGCGCCTGATTTGCGGGGATACGGTAGCAGCCGTACTCAGCAAGATTTTTCTATGACTGACCATTTAGTAGATTTGGAAGCACTTTTAGACCGCCTTCAAATTGAAAAATGCTTAGTCTTGGGATGGTCGTTGGGAGGAATTATGGCGATGGAATTAGCCCTGAAATTTCCACAACGAGTTACAGGTTTAATTTTAATTGCCACTGCTGCCCGTCCGAGAGGCAATCATCCACCGATTAGCTGGCAGGATAATTTTTATACAGGGTTAGCTTCAATTGTCAATCGGATTACCCCAGGTTGGCAGTGGAATATTGATAACTTAGGGAAGCGATCGCTCTACCGCTACCTCATTCAACAACACACCCCCCAGGCTTATCAATATCTCGCTCTAGAGGCAATGTCAGCTTATCTACAAACCTCTACTGCTGCCACCAAAGCACTTAATCAGGCACTCCAAGCTGGCTACAATCGACTAGCAGATATTCAGCAAATTGAATGTCCCTGCCTGGTTCTAGCTGGCGCAAATGACCGCCATATCACTCCTGAGTCCAGCTTAGAAACATCTCAAAACCTTAAAGATAGTCAGTGGCAATGCTATCCCAATACCGCTCACTTGTTTCCTTGGGAAATTCCTGAGCAAGTAATTAGAGACATTGACCACTGGCTAGACGACCACCCGGAACTAATGTTATAGCAGTCAGCTATCAGCCATCAGCTTAGGCTACACCACGGCGCATAGCGCCTACAGCTTTTTTCAGGTTGAATAGATATCTACACAAAATCAAAGGTGCTAACCCTTGAACCTATGTAGAGAAGCGCCATGTCGCGTCTCTACATTCTTATTCGCGTCTCTACATTATTAAGAAATTTGACCGCTAAGATATGGCTGTTTCTCGCGGTCAAAACGCTCCCCCAAATCGTCTGCAATAGTGAGATTCTCAGGTTTACACCGCTTAATGTTCACGCTAATACCCTGCGCTCCTTCATTTTGTAGATCTTCAAGATACCCACTCTTAGCCGCAGTAGCTTCCTTAGCACTTAAGAAAGGGCCAAAATAGTAGGTACAGCGAGGGTGCTGGGTAACAATCTCAATCCACCAAGCCAATCCAAAGACTTGGAAAATGTTAATCAAGTTTTCTTTCATTTTCATATTGGTTTTAGGGGATGCAACGTGGTATTAAACTGCATAGATCTTTACAATTTTTTATACTCCGTCACGTTGATTTTTTAAAGTATTTTTTGGGAGAGAATGTATTTGTAGCCGATTTGACCAACGCTGGCGATAAACTTCGTACAAGGACATTGCTGCTGCTACTGAGGCATTTAGGCTAGGGGTTTTTCCTTGCAAGGGAATGGAAACTAGGAAGTCACAAGCTTTTTGTGTTAGCAAACCCAATCCTTCACCTTCAGAACCAATTACTAATACTACTGGCCCTGTGAATTCAACTGTGTGTAGTAGTTTACCGGAATTAGCAACAGTGCCATAAATCCAAAATCCTGCTGCTTTTAATTCTTCCAAGGCACGGCTGAGATTGACAACTCTAGCTACTGGAAAAGTTTCTAAAGCGCCAGCACCGACTTTCATCACGGTGGAAGTTACACCAGCCGCGCGGCGTTGAGGAATTACTAATCCTTGAGCGCCTACAGCTTCGGCTGTCCGAATAATTGCCCCTAAGTTATGGGGATCACTAATGCTATCTGCTACCAAGATGACAGGTTGCTCGCTAACAGCTTTAGCTTGCTCAATTAAATCGGTTAACTCTATGTAATCATATGGTGAAACTTGGGCTGCTATCCCTTGATGATTGCCTCCGTTGGTAATTTGGCTCAAACGCCGAGCCTCTACTTCATCAATCACAGTTCCATTAGCTTTAGCTTGCAATATTAATGAATGGAACTGGGGATCGTAACGTAACTTAGTCAGCAGCCAAATTCTGTTGATCTGTCGCTGATTTTCTAATGCAGCTAAGACGGGATGACGACCATAAATCATGTCGTTATCTTGTTCTAATAACGTACCCGCAGGTTCAACAACATCTGAACCAGAACCTACAGGATTCTCAATTTTACGCTTGATATAATCACGTTTATTGCTGCGTTCATTTTCATCCCTAGAGTATGCTGGGACAGATTTAGCACTGTCACGGCGACCAAAGGGCGGCTTGCCTGGTTTGTCAAAAGTACGTTTTTTCCTGTATTCAGTATCGTTATCGTTTTTATAGCTAGACACAGGTTTAGTGCGATCGCCACGACCACGAACTGGCTTGACATCAGGAGAGAATCTAGTGTCATCTTGATAGTTAGACACAGGTTTTGGGCGATCGCCACGTCCGCGAACTGGTTTAACTTCAGGAGAGAAGCGGGTTTCTTCTTGATATCTAGACACAGGTTTAGTGCGATCGCCACGACCACGAACTGGCTTGACATCAGGAGAGAAGCGGGTTTCTTCTTGATATCTAGACGCAGGTTTTGGGCGATCGCCACGACCACGGACTGGCTTGACATCAGGAGAGAAGCGGGTTTCTTCTTGATATCTAGACGCAGGTTTTGGGCGATCGCCGCGACCACGAACTGGCTTGACATCAGCAGAGAACTGAGAGTCGTCTTGATATCTAGACGCAGGTTTAGCACGTTCACTGCGAATGCGAACAGGCTTACCTTTACTGGGTTTACCCACAGGAGGCAACCGACGGTCTTTATTACTCATGTTTTAATACTTGCTGTTGCTGGGTTGGAATCTAGTTGTAACAGTGCTAATAGCTCAGTTAAACGCTGGGTATCAGTTAGGTAAAGATAACCGATTAACGCCTCAAAACTGGTAGCTTGTTGATAAATTTTGGGATCAAGTCGTTTAGGACATCCACTGGCAGCGTTACGACCACGGCGGATAATTTCTAATTCTTTTGTAGTAAGGTGATGTTCAAGCGATCGCAAATGATCTGCCTGAGTTTCGGCTCGCACTTGAGAGACTACTTGATGATGATAGCTTTGCGATCGCTTGGGTGGCAGTAAAAAACAGGCGCGGATATACAATTCGTAAACAGCATCTCCCAGATATGCTAGCGCTGTTGGTGAAAGTTGCTGTATTTGGGACGATGAATCGCTGGTTGCACTTAGCTGATTAAAACGCAATTCCGCCCAAAAGAGCGCTGATTTGGTTGCTGGGTCATTTGAACACCCGCCCTCCTGTAAATTCAACCCTTTTGTCCTACCTTAATATCTAAAATTTTAGCGTTGCCTGCTTGAAGTAGCAGTATCTAGCAGAATAAACAAGCTATCCAGTTACAACCGGATAGCTTGACTATCTATAGTTGATTTTTTAAGCCTGCGCGATCTTCTCTAGAGCGGTTTCAACTGAAGGCTGCAATGAGAGAAACTGTTCTAAGCGAACCAGCTTAACCGTCTGCGTCACACGGGGATTGCTGACTATTTGCAAACTTCCCTCGACACTTTGCGCCTTTTTCACTAGCTGCACTAGAGCGCCCAAACCAGAGCTATCAACAAAATCTATCTTAGAAAGATCCAAGACAATATGCTTTGGGCCATCCTCAATATACTTGCCGACCACCTTCCGAAATGTCGGCTCAGAGAAGGCATCTAACAAGCCCGTGAGGCGGAATAACTGATAATTTTCCTTAACTTCGTGTGTACCCCTTAAGCTGACGGTCAGGGTTAGTGGTTCAGGAATAATGCCCTCCTAGCTGTATCTTTTGAACGTCAAGGCACTAGGATACTGTGGATCAAGTTCCAAATCTTATATGGTATCAACTTGTTTTGGCATGGCAAGCAAAAGCCCAATAAGCGCCAAAACCATAAACACACTATCCTGTTGCCAAAAGTGTTAGTGAAGCATTTTAGCACATAATGACCATTATTGATGTATTTAAAAGTAGGGTTTAGGAAATGAATAATTTTGTTTTTAATCTATTTCCTCAGTCCTCAATTTTGAGATTGGCGATGCGATCGCATTGTTTGGATAAACTGCCCAAATAAGTAGTCCGCATCGTGTGGCCCAGGGCTAGCTTCTGGATGGTACTGTACAGAAAAGAATGGTAAAGACTTGTGCCGTAAGCCAGCGACAGTGCGATCGTTGAGGTTAAGGTGGGTAATTTCTACATTTCCATCTAAGGAATCGGCAGTTATAGCAAAACCGTGATTTTGACTTGTAATTTCCACCTGCTGTTTCAAACCAGCAGGGTGATTTAAGCCGCGATGACCAAACTTCATCTTGAAAGTTTCAGCACCTAAAGATAAGCCGAGAATTTGGTGACCCATGCAAATACCAAAAACAGGTTTATCGCTATCTAGCAATGCTTTAGTAGTCTCTATTCCCTCTTTAACTGCGGATGGGTCGCCAGGGCCATTAGAAAGAAAAATTCCATCTGGGTTATGTTTGACGATTTCCTCTGCTGGAGTATCTGCGGGAACAACGATCACGCGGCAACCATAACTGGCAAGACGGCGCAGAATGTTGCGTTTAATCCCAAAATCAAGTGCTACAACAGTGAAAGTTTCTACCTGTTCGGTACTATTGATAGGTCTAAATTCCCAAAGAGTCTCAGTGGGATCTGACCATTCATAAACTTCTTTAGTTGTAACTTCTTGAACAAGATTTAACCCAGCCATACTGGGGGCAGACTGCACCTGCTGTAGTAATTCAGCCGGATCAAGAATTTCAGAGGAGATAGCACCATTCATTGCTCCCGCAGAGCGAAGTTTACGAGTGAGCGCCCTAGTATCAATCCCGTAAATCCCTGGTATATTGTGTTTTTTTAGATAGTCTGGTAACGATTGAGTTGAGCGCCAATTACTTGGTCGATTACAGATATTACGAGCTATAGCACCGCGCACTTGCGGTTTACTAGATTCTTCGTCTTCTGGGTTAACTCCGGTGTTGCCTAATTCAGGATAAGTAAATGTGACAATTTGACCACAATAGCTGGGGTCTGTTAACACTTCTTGATATCCGGTCATTCCGGTATTAAATACTACTTCTCCAATAGTTGTGCCAGAAGCACCAAAAGACCAACCTTTGAAGGTTGTACCATCTGCAAGCACGAGGATAGCTGGTTGGGGGGCAGAAACGGGCATAGAAACCGAAGGTAAGCTAAGTTGCGTGGCTGATATTAGCACAACTAAATTAAGCTAGTTGTGTTTATAACTGACAAATGCGATCGCATTTAAGAAAATTATCCAACACTACATCTAGAGCGAGGTCTTGTCTCTCGTGCAAATACTAACTGCTAACTGCTAATCGCTAATTGCTACAGTGAGAGTTGACACCAACAGTAAAGTTATGCTATCTAGACAACACCCTTCAGCGACTATCCTGCTACTGGCAAGCACACTAGCATTGGTCAGTGTTGCTTGTAGCGATGTCAATTCATTAGATAGTTCCAGTGAATCAGTTAAGGGTGTCTCTGACTCAACCAACAGCACTACTTCACCACGCAATCCCCCTAATTTTGTTGATCCAACAACAGTCAGCCCTTCCAATATTAACGTAGGAAATCCCTACGAATGGGCAATGCAGGCGGCTCAAAGCGCAACTATGATTAGTCAATCGGCACAGTCAATAGATGATTGGAATTTAGCTATTACTCATTGGTTAGAAGCAATTGATTTTTTGAAAACTGTGCCAACTTCTAGCCCTTATTATGGGATCGCCAACAACAAAATAGGCGAGTACCAGCGTCAACTAATCTCTGCCCAACAGCAAGTAATCCGTTTGAGCCAAAAATATAACTCGGCTGATACAGTGGCTGTATCTCCAAATCTCACAGAAAATCCCTTCAATCCTACCTCCCCTGAAAATATCACCCCATTAGAGTTAGGGCAACCCAAAAACCAATCAAAATCATCTTCTAATCTCAAAGTATTTACTGTCCCCATCAAAAGAAGAGCCTCTGGTACTCCTGTAATTGATGTTACTTTTAACGGCTTACATACTTTTGAAATGGTGATGGATACAGGCGCTAGTACAACCGTGATTACCCCAACAATGGCAGATCAAATTGGTGTCAAAGTTGAGGAAATAGTTATGGCAGATACAGCCAGCGAGAAAAGAGTAAAATTCGGTGCAGGTAGGGTAAAATCAATTGCTGTTGAGGGTGCTGTTGCTAAAAACATTAAAGTGGCGATCGCTACTTCAGGTTTAGAAGCAGGATTGTTAGGACAAGACTTTTTGAGTAGATATGATATTTTGATGAAGCGAGATGTCATTGAATTTCATCACCGTTGAAACAATTAGCGATTGGCAGCTAACTATGACCGATGACCGCTACTTAACTTCCAAAATATCTTCTTAAATAGGTTTCTAAAGATTCCATTGTGATCTGAAAAGTTGACTCTAAACGTTCAACCTGATCCCGTGTACAGAAAAATTCATTATCCAACAAAGTCCGCAGCGTACCAAGAGCATTCTGTGCATTAGGATTAAACAATCCCACCGCACTACGCACACCATCAAACACCAACAATGGTGGGTTAATTACAATTGGTTCTTTATTGAAAATACGACCAAAGATACGGGGAATATCTTGGCGCTGTAAAATATCTGATCCTCCCACAGAGAAAATTTGATTTTTTGCGGCTTCAATATTGATGGAATCTACAGCAATCTTAGCTAAGTCATCAGTACTTACAATAGAAGTACGGCTTTTAGGATCGCCAATAAGTAAATAAACTCCAGTTTGTCGAAATCTTTCAGCCAAGGGTAGCAAATTCGATGCAAAACCTGAAGGACGGAGAATAGTATAATTTAAACCACTCGCTTGCAAATATTTTTCTACTTCCCGCTTTGCCTTAAATACTGGTGCGTCTTCATAACCTCTGTCCACTCCCAATACAGAAATAAATACAAAGTGTTGTACACCAGCAGCTTTGGCTTGATCAATTAGTTCAATATTGGCGCGATAATCTAACCCCTGGGCATTACCCCCAGAACCGTGTGCGCTGATGATATACTGCACACCTTGACAGGCTTTTTGAATATCCTTGTCTTGTTGCAAATCACCAATAAAAATTTGGGAACCCCGTTGTTCTAATTCTGAATATCGGGATGTGAGGCGCACAAATGCCCGCACACTCATCTCGCGTTCCCGTAACAGTTGCACAATTCTGCGTCCTAGTCCTCCTGTTGCTCCAGTTACTAAAAACATCACAACAATTCCTTAATTTTGACTTATTTTTAACTAAATACCAGATATTGTTAATTAATCAATCCCTCCTTAGAAAGTTTTTTTGTTATTACTTTATAAAGTATAAAAATTGCCCATACAACTTATGAATTCCGGCGACCGACACCTTTATTCTATTTTGATAAACTAACAACTACTGGAGTATGATCGCTTGGTTGTGTAAGTTTTCTAGGTGCTACATCAATTGTGCAACTAATTGATTTTTCGTAGAGATCAGGTGTTAAGTAGTGATGGTCTATACGCCAACCCCTATTATGGCGAAAAGCACCTGTGCGATAATCCCACCAAGTATAGTTTCCTGTTTCTTGGTTAAATTTCCGAAACGCATCAGCAAAACCTAACTCTTTAATTGCGCTTAAAGCTTGGCGTTCTAATTCAGATGCCATAATCCTACCTTTATAGGCTGCTGGATCGTGAATATCTTTATCTTCTGGGGCAATATTAAAGTCACCACAAATACATATTCCAATACCTTCTGTCTGCGCTTCTTCACCTGCTATTTCTAATGTCTGACTTGTTATTAACATTTGCAGGTATTCGCGCAAAACTTTTAGCCACCGTAACTTGTATTCATATTTATCACTACCTACAGCCGCACCATTAGGAACGTAAAGATTAACAATACGAATACCATCAACTACACCAGTAATAACGCGCTTTTGTTCATCTAAATCACCTACTATGTTTTCACCTAAAACTGGTGCAAACCCAGTACTAACATTTGTTAAAGGTGGACGACTAATGATAGCAACACCATTATAAGATTTTTGCCCTGAAGTGTAGACGTGATAGCCTAGTTCTTCAAGTGGAGTACGAGGAAATTTTTCATCTACAACTTTAGTTTCCTGTAAACACAAAGCATCTACAGGGTTATCTTGCAACCATTGCACCACATGGTCTAAACGAGTGCGAATTGAATTAACATTCCAAGTAGCAATTTTCATAATTAGCTTTCAGCAGTCAGCAGTCAGCAAGAAAAACTATAGACTTTCAAAGCCAAAATGTCAAAATTGTAAAACTAATTGCTAATCGCTAATTGCTAATTACTAAATAGCACAAGTTAACTCGCCAGCTTTTTGAGTAAACCGCAGGTTTTCACGATAATCTACTCTACAATCAATTACTGAAGGTACAGGTTGAGCTAAAGCAGTTTTTAGGATAGGAATAAAGTCAGCAGTTGATTCAACTCGGTATCCTTTTAAACCCATACTTTCGGCTAATTTAACAAAGTCAGGATTGCTAAATTTAATAAAAGCTGATTCACCAAATTGATTTTGTTGTTTCCACTCAATTAAGCCATATCCGCCATCATTAAAAATGATCGTAACAAATGCAGTGCCAATTCTCAAAGCTGTTTCTAATTCTTGGCAATTCATCATAAAACCGCCATCACCAGTAACAGCAACTACCTGTTGTTTTGGCGCAACTAATTTAGCTGCGATCGCACCTGGAATTGCAAACCCCATCGCCGCAAACCCATTAGATATCAAGCACGTATTTGGGCGATCGCAATGATAATGTCGCGCCATCCACATCTTATGAGCGCCAACATCACTAATTACAATATCATCCGCTTGCATTACTTGTCGCAAATCATAAATTAATTTTTGTGGCTTAATTGGAAACTCTTGATCGTTAGCATACTGCTCATAATCGGCGCGAATATCATCCCGCAAATTTAACGCACCAGGCTCAGGCTTATTACTACGATCTGCACGTTGTAAAATTTCATTTAGTGAATCTGAAATATCACCGACTACTTCCACAATTGGAATATAACTACTATCAATTTCAGCCGGAATTGCCCCAATATGAATTATCTGAATTTTACCATCAGGATTCCATTTCTTAGGAGAATATTCAACTAAGTCATAACCAATAGCAATTACTAAATCAGTTTCCTCGAAACCGCAACTAATATAGTCTCGTGATTGCAAACCAACTGTCCACAACGCCAAAGGATGTGTATAGGGAATTACCCCTTTACCCATAAATGTATTTGCCACAGGAATATTTAATTTAGTAGCAAATTCAGTTAAAGCAACGCTCGCATTAGCTCTAATCGTACCATTTCCACCTAAAATTATCGGATTCTTAGCTTGAGAAATTATTTTTGCTGCTTGATCAATACTCCGAAAGGAAGCAAAGGTTTTTTCTAAGTCACCCTTACTTAAAGGTTCTCCACCAACAGACATCGCAGCAATATTTTCTGGTAAATCTATATGTACTGCACCTGGCTTTTCTGTTTGAGCTACTTTAAAAGCTTTCCTAACAACTTCTGGAGCAATCCCAGGTCTAACAATCTGCTTGTTCCATTTAGTAACGGGAGCAAACATTGCCACCAAATCTAAATACTGGTGGGATTCAATGTGCATCCTATCTGTGCCAACTTGCCCAGTAATTGCTACTAAAGGTGCGCCATCTAAATTAGCATCTGCAACTCCTGTCATTAAGTTTGTAGCACCAGGGCCTAAAGTAGAAAGGCATACTCCAGCTTGTCCTGTTAAGCGACCATAAACATCAGCCATAAAGGCAGCACCTTGTTCATGGCGGGTTGTAATAAATTGAATTGAAGAATTTTTCAGCGCTTCTAGTACGTGCAAGTTTTCTTCACCAGGAAGCCCAAAAATGTAACGTACACCTTCATTTTCCAAGCAGCGTACTAATAGTTCAGCAGTATTCATAATTATAGGGAGGAGAGAGGGGAGAGGAGTTAATCAATTACTCAATAAGTCAAGATCAAGGTTCTGCTCATTGATAATTGATAATTGTTAATTGATCCAGACTGTTTTGATATTCACAAACTCATGAATACCTTGGATACCGAGTTCGCGCCCATACCCAGAACGTTTAATTCCACCAAAAGGTAAGCGTGGATCGGATTTAACTAAGCCGTTAATAAATACTGCACCCGCTTCTATTTCATTAATTAAGCGATCGCATTCAGGCTTTTCTGTTGTCCAAGCACTTGCGCCTAACCCAAATGGAATTGCATTTGCTCTTTTAATCGCTTCATCAATATTGGCAACTCTAAATAGCAACGCTACAGGGCCAAAAAATTCCTGATCGTCTGCGGGTGTGCCTGGTGGCAAATCTGCCAAAATTGTCGGCGGATAATAGTTACCTGGACGCTCAGATAAAGCTTTTCCGCCAGTTAGTAATTTTGCACCTTGACTAATACATCCTTGTACTAAGTTATCTAAATCATCCAAAATTCCAGGCGTTGCTAATGGCCCTAAATCAATTTCTGGATTGCTCGGATCGCCAATTTTTAAAGCTTGGAATTTTTCTATTAAACTTTGTTGAAATTCATCCGCGATCGCATCTACCACAATAAAGCGTTTAGCAGCAATGCAAGATTGACCATTATTTAACATTCTTGCTGCTACTGCTGTACTAACAGCAGCTTCTAAATCCGCACTTTCTAAAACAATAAACGGATCGCTTCCCCCCAATTCCAAAACAGTTTTTTTAATATGCTTACCCGCAATAGCAGCCAAACTAGCACCTGCTGCTTCACTCCCTGTCAATGTTGCAGCTTTCACTCGCTCATCTGCAACTATCGCCGCAACTTTATCTGCACCTACTAGCAAGCTTTGAAATACTCCCACAGGAAAACCCGCCTGTTGCAAAATTTCCTCTATTGCTAAAGCGCACTGGGGTACATTAGAAGCGTGTTTCAGTATTCCTACATTTCCTGCCATTAATCCAGGTGCAGCAAAGCGAAACACTTGCCAAAAGGGAAAATTCCAAGGCATTACTGCCAAAATTATCCCCAAAGGTTGATAACGCACAAAACTTTGACTAGCATCAGTGGAAATTGCTACATCTGCCAGAAATTTCGCCGCGTTTTCTGCATAGTAGCGACAGACTAAAGCACATTTATCTATTTCTGCGATCGCACCTTTGATCGGCTTACCCATTTCTAGAGTCATAATTTTAGCAAAGCGATCGCGTTGCGCTTCTAAAATGGATGCAGCTTTATTCATCCACTCTGCTCTTTGAGCTATAGATATCCCACGATAATGCTCAAACGCCTGCTGCGCCTGTCTCAGCTTGGCTTCAATTTCCACATCCGTCAATGGCTCAAAAGTTTTGAGCGTTTCCCCTGTGGCTGGGTTAATCGAAGCGATTCCCATTTATTAGCCCTCCAATCTCGATCTTAGCTGGAGTAGCAATTCAGACATTTTTATAAATTAAAGATGCGTTAGCTAGAACCATTGTAGAGACCTTGTATGCAACGTCTCTATATTCTGTTGGCGCAATCAGTTTGAGCGATCAAGCTGCGTGTCCCCCACCATACACCTATAGGACTGTTCAAGGATTTCAGGTAAAAATTCTACTTCTGCGCTCAACTTAGATACCTCTAGGTCTTGCCAACTTACATCAGCTACCTTGCTACTTCCAGCATTAAATATCTATTTTAATCTTACTATGATAAAAAATCTATCTAAAGTACCATAAAATTACAATCTTTGTAATTTTTTAACATATTCTTTCGTTTTTTGAAGTTTTTAGTTATTATTGAAAAAATCATATTCCCAATTTGCTTAATTTTTTCGATTTACGAGGAAAAATGAGCTAAGTCTGGGCGTAACTATGAGCCAATCCTGATTGCAAGTGCCATTTTGCCGCTTGGGGAGTGCCTGCATAGCTATTGCAGTGAAGCTGACAGTTGTACCACATTCGGTAGAAAATAGAATGGATACATTACAACAATCCGTCGGTAGCGAACCAACTTATATGGTCACTAAAGGTATAGGTTGTTTGAAAAAAACACCCTTAATTTTGGCAGTTGACGATGATGAAGACAACTTGCTGCTACTGACTTACACCCTGGAACCCCTCAATTGTTCAGTGATCACTGCTGTTGATGGTCAGACTGCACTTCATAAGGCACGTAGCGAACATCCAGATTTAATTTTATTGGATATTATGTTGTATCCAATAGATGGTATCCAGATTGTGTCTGAATTAAAGCAAGATCCCAACACCAGGAACATTCCAGTCGTTGCTGTTACAGCTTTAGCAAGATCAGACGACCGAGAAAGAATTCTAAAGGCTGGGTGTAACGACTATATTAGTAAGCCCTATATGCTAGAGGAAATGGAAGCAATCATTCGTCGCTACGTCGGTTGAATATTATCTGAAGACACCATGACAGATTTATCAGAAATTTCCCTCTGAGGTGCAGAACCTAAAATAACAATCAGCCCAGTACGACCAGTTTCTAAGGTAGCATCGCTCAGTAGATCAATAACGGGTACATTCAAGACATCTTCAATTATTTGTTGCATCTGAGTTTGAATTACTTTATTCAAATCTAAGCGTACTTGTTGGGCTAACTCAGAATGACCCTTGTTAAGTAATACTTTTTCTGGTTGCGTTAGGCACCCATCAATCACAATTGCAAGCTGTTCATTAAACAACTCGCAACTCACATGACTAGGTTGGTGACCCAGTTTTTGACTGTACAAAGTTTGGATTCGTTGGGAAAGTACTTCCTCTAGTTGTTCACGGACTTTTGTTGGGAGTGACCTATTTATAGGCATATAATTATAACCACATAAGAACCCGACATTATTTCTGAGAGTTTTAGTTCATGCTATCAATTGCAAAAACCTGAGTTTTACTGCCTAAAGGTATATATAGCAGTCAGCTATCAACTATCAGATGATAGCTACGCCATGATTTTTGAATCGAAAATTTCTCTGGATCTAAAGAAAGATGCTGCTGTAAAGGTTTCATCCGAGCTAGGGAATGAGCCGATTGGCACAGCCCCGAACGTAGATGTTGGATGTTCCCTCATGCAGGGAATATCTGTAGATGCAAAAATCTGCCCTGTTTCAAGCGGTGAAGTGTCAATAAAAAATTCCGTATATCAGATCACATTTTTCTCAGTTTTAGTTTGAAATAATAAGTTCGTAACTAGCAGATTTTCCGGTAAATTAATTAATTCTTAAAACTAATTTAATTATTGGTTAAGTTGATCTAGATCACTTCTACATCGCTAGAAAATCAAGTAATCTCTATCTTGAGACATATAGGTGTATTCCAAATTTACATTTGGGCTCTAAGATCTAGTTGAGCAAGTACGAGCCAGTCAGTTTCGAGCGCCGCGCTGCCGCTTGAGGAATGCCTCGTCCACTCTACTGTTAAGGATAACCCGACAAATTCACGATCTCCCTAAACAGAGTATGGATATGGAATTTTTTCTCTGCGGCACTAAGCAAACTATTGACCAACGACCATTAGTTTTAGCGGTAGATGATGATGAAGATAATTTATATTTACTTACTTACATACTTGAATTGTTAGATTGTGCTGTGATTACGGCTGGCAATGGAGAGGATACTTTAGCCTTAGCTAAAAAATATCAACCAGATATTATTTTGCTGGATATTCTCTTGCCAGATTTGCATGGTATAGAGGTAATACATAGACTAAAGCAGAACGAGCTCACAAGCTTAATTCCAATTATTGTTGTTACTGCTTTAGCAAGAACACAAGATAGAGATCAGGCTATTGTAGCAGGTTGTAATGAATACATTACGAAACCCTTTAATATTCAAAACCTCGAAAATTTAATTCGCTATTATTTTGTCAAGTCAGATAAATTTTTCAAAAGTCGAGCAATTACAAGTTCCGAAGTGCTGGTGAATCAGCCAATACAGCAATAGTACCACTACGACCTGTATCTAATTTAGAATCACTCAACAAGTCAATTACAGCTATTCCCACAATTTCTTCAATTAGTGCTTTGATCTGAGGTTGAATCACTTCTTCTAAATCTGAGCGTAGTTGTTCAGCTAAATCTTCTTTCCCATTTTCTGCTAATAATTGTTCTGGTTTTGTTAATGAATTTTCCATAATAATAGCTATTTTGGAATCAAAAATTTGACAAACAATTTTAGTAGGTTGATGCCCTAACTCATTGCGATATAAAGCCTGGATACGCTGAGAAAGAGTTCTTTCTAGTTGACCGCGTGTAACACTTGGTTTTTCCATTGGCGTATACCTAGACCTAAATTGGTTTCCAGAAATGTTCCTGCTCTAATCTAACTTTAGCAGGATGATTAAATATAAAAAAGTATTAGCAGCAAAATACTCTAAAAAAAATTAAACCCTACTATGTCTGAGTAGGGTGTGAGAGGTTAAGGGGTATATTAAATAGCATCGGTGGCAGTAAACTGAAAACGAAGCCTGGTAATTGTTAATTGTTCATTGTTCAAGTGGAAGGGTAAATTAAGATTTTGTAGGTTTCTGGAGTAGGAGCGATCGCCTGCTCTACTGCTGCACTAAGATCTTTGAGTGAGTAGCGATCGCTAATCAAAGCATCAACATCAATGCGTTGATTAAACACAATATCTGTGGCTAAAGCTTGCACCCGATAGGAAGAACTATAACTGCCCATCAAGTCAATTTCGCGCCGATAGAGAATATTCGGATTAAGCGGAATTTCAACTTGATCGGGAAATTCTGCAAAAAATAGAATCTTGCCGCCCTTGCGTGTACAATCGAGTGCTTGGAAGAAAGCTTTCTCACTGGGAACCGCCAGGAGAGTGGTATCAACTCCTAGACCGTTAGTTAGTGCTTGTATTTTACTAGGTAATTCTGGATCGCGGGCATCAAATGCCGCTTCAGCACCAACTTGCAAAGCTTTTTCAATTCTTGATGGTAGTAAATCAGTGGCGATCGCTATTCCACCAAAGTACTTTACCAACATAATAAACATTAACCCAATTGGGCCAGCCCCCGTTACCAGAACTGTTTGCCCAGGTTTAATATCAGCTTTTTTAACTGCTTTGAGACAACAGTTGGTTGGTTCTACAAAACTCGCTTGCTCAAAACTAATATTATCTGGAATGGGTATTAACCCACCGTTACGCACAATATGCCCTGGAACTTTGACATATTCTGCAAAACCGCCGCCACTAGGAGCAAACCCTGCTGTTGTAGTGATGTTTTTGTAGACATCGCACATCGAAAAGTTGTCATTGAGACAGTAGGCGCAGTGCATACAAGGAATATGGTGCATCACTACAACCCGTTGTCCCGTTTGCCAACTTGTGACAGATTCTCCTACTGCGGCGATCGTACCAGCAGTTTCATGCCCAAATATGCGCGGTGGTTCATAAAGAGGATAGCGAATCTTTTTTATATCTGATTGACATAAACCCACCACTGCTACTTTTACCAGTACTTCATCTGCTGCAATTATGGGTACTGGCACTTCTTCATAACTTAATTGATTGACACCTCGGAATACTTGCGCTTTCATTTTTATACTCTTTGACCACCGCTAATTGACTGTAACATTAGCAATTAGGCATCACCATTATTTGCGATATCTCAAGCTGCTATATATCATATTTAAAAAAAATAGTCTACCTTCTACAGAAATATATCAATTTATAATAATTAAAATTTGACTAAAGAACTCCAAAAATAATCTCTGTTTGGAGTTTTTCCGGATCTATTAGTCCTAAATCAGAAACAGGTATTAGCAACCATACGACAGGTATCTGCTATGCCTTTAAAAAAATTTTTAGTTTTGTGTAGTTTAGTAGCAATCTCTGTTCCAGCAATTCCTTTAAATAATCACTATAGCTCAACTAAGCTGCTGCCTCATAATTATGATCAAGGTTTAAGTTTTCACGCCCAACGTCCAAGGGATCAATCTCCTCATCGGGGTACTGGTCGCCGTGAATTGTATCAACAAGTAGCGCTCGCGCACTTATAAAACTGTTTTAATAACAATGTTGACATAAGTCCCTGCTTCTAAGCATCTTCCCAAGCATCCGCATTGGAGGTGGGGATAAATTCATTTAAATATTGTCTTGCTCAAATTTCAAATTATTTTGAAAACCAGCCTATAATTCGGACGGGGTGCAATAGATTCGCACTTTGTAGCTGTTACGGTTCTAGTCTGGGTTTGTGAGTAATCCTGAAATGAGCAACGACATAGATCTGATTAAAAGCCTTTGTCCTAGTGCAATGGATCAGATCCTAATTTACCTGGCTTTCAGCGCCATGAGAACTGGCGGGCATAGACACGGGGCGTTTTTGGACGCTGCGGCAACTGCTGCAAAATTTGCCATTTACATGACTTATATGGAGCAGAGTCATAACATCCGTATGACTGGGCATCTGCACCATATAGAACCGAAAAGGGTTAAGGTAATTGTTGATGAAGTTAGAAAAGCTTTAACCGAAGGGAAACTGCTGAAAATGCTAGGTTCTCAGGAACCAAGCTATTTAATTCAGTTTCCCTATGTTTGGTTGGAAAGATATTCTTGGAATGCGGGGCGATCGCGTATTTCTGGTACTAGCCTGACAACTGACGAAAAGCGGCACATCGAAGCCAAAGCGCCAGAAAGCCTCCCTGATGCCCAAATAATTACCTCTATCCAGTTTTTAGAATTAATAGAATTTCTCCATAGCCGTTCTCAGGAAAACTTACCGCCGGATCAGTGCCTACCTTTAAGTGAAGCTTTGGCAGAACACATCAAGCGTCGCTTAATTTATGCTGGTACAGTCACACGAATTGATTCTCCCTGGGGTTTACCTTTCTATGCACTAACACGCATTTCTTACTCTCCAGCAGACCCAGAAGAGCGTACTTATATCATGATTGAGGATACGGCTCGATATTTCCGATTAATGAGGGAATGGGCAGCGCGTCAGCCTCAAGTAATACGCTTATTGGAAGAATTAGATATTTTGCCGGAACAGATGGATCAAGCGATCGCAGAACTTGATGAAATCATCCGTACTTGGGCAGATAAATATCATACTAGCGGGGGTCAACCAATGGTCTTACAAATGATATTTGGGTCGAAATCTGATTGAAAATGAGAGGAGGGAGGAGAGAGGGGGCTATCAAAAATTTTCTGGGTTTGGTTGTGAGCAATAAATTAATTGTTAATTGGGTTGAATAGCAACTTTAATTGCTATACGATTCTTCATGTCTTGAAAAACTTTTTCTAAGTCTTGCAAGGGTCGGCGATCGCTCAATAACAATTCAAAAGGAATTGTGCGACTAGCTAGTAGTGATAGCGCCTCTCGCACGTAGGTTGGTGTGTTGTGAAAAACACCTTTAAGTGTGAGTTCGTTATAGTGCAGTTGTTCGGTGTTAACGGTAATAGTAGTATTTTTTGGGCAACCGCCAAATAAGTTAATTGTGGCACCAGGACGACCGAGTGCGATCGCACTTTCCCATGCCGTAGGTACGCCAGTAGCTTCAATTACTACATCTGCACCCCAACCGTCGGTTAAATCTCTTACTACTGCTGGTAAATCATTAATTTGATGGTAATTAAATGTGCGGACTGCTCCTAATTTCTCGCCAATCTGTAGCCGTTGCTCGCTACCGCCAAATAAAAATACTTGCTCTGATTGATTAGCCAATGCTGCTACAAACATTAAACCAATTGCACCGTCACCCAGCACTAATACTCGCGAATTTGATTGAACGTTAGAACGAGCTATACCATGTAATACACAAGCCAGAGGCTCTGTCATCGCTGCTAGGGCATCTGGTAAATCATCTGGTATAGCCAACAAGTTATGCTGCACAATTTGTGCAGGTATTTTCAGATATTGGGCAAATGTGCCGTTATTCCAAGTTAAGTTAGGGCAAAGGGAATATTCTTGACGTTGGCAGAAAAAACAACTCATACAGGGAGCGGAGTTATTAGCAACTACGCGATCGCCTACTTGCCAACTACTAACTCCTGCACCCAAAGCAACAATCCGACCTGCTGCTTCATGTCCAAACAGTGTTGGAGGTTTAAGCATTCTGGCATGACCGCCACGCCGCCACACTTTCAAATCTGTACCACAAGTTGTCGCTGCCCCAACTTCTATCACTACCTCACCTGCATCTGGTGTCGGGTCAGCGACTTGTTCTAAACGTAAATCTTCTTGACCATACAGTAATGCTGCTAGCACTTACCCTGCCTACAACCTTGCCTCCACCTGATTTTATCAGGTTTGTTGATTGTTGGTTGTTTGCTGTTGACTGTTAAGTGTTGAGTAATAAGTATTCAAATTAAATAAACCTAGTACTCGACCCCCAACCCCTAGCCGTCCCAAGAAAGGGGGAAATTATTGCTTTTATATTTTTGAAGGTAGGCCTAATTAATTGTTAATTGTTAATTGTTAATTGAATGAGGGGTACTCCTCACCATTATCAACCCCCCAGGATTTTTAACTAGCGAACTAGCGGTTTTACAACCGATAGGCACTAAACTTTGAGCGGTTGTGGAAGGACAGTGCTTCCAGCTAGAACTTCTCTACGCAGGACATTATCAAGATTCAGGGGCATCATTTCCTGGCGACAGGAGGTGCAAAACCAATAAATACCCTTTTGCCGTGCATGGCGAAGGAGAGAGTTACCGCAGCAAGGACAAGTATTTAACCGCATGATCTATATCTCCGTATTAAAAAAAAGTATTTTTGAAAATTGGTTGACCAGTCTCTAGCTGCCCCTTAATAACAAAGCAAGTTGCAAGTGCTTGTCATTCAGCCGCTTGATATCCATCAGCAATCTGAGGACTTATATTTTTTTTCTAGAGTAATTCGCATCTTTTATCTGTTATTTGTTAAGGTTTGTAAAGAAATTATTTACAGTTTTGACAATTTTTTTCTACAAGTAGTGTTTGTTACTTAAATAAACTTAAAGATACCGAACAGGGCGACTGATTAAATTTACTAGCGGTTGGCAATATTTAAATGCCAACGTGCTGAATTTAAATTACATAACTACTGTATTATTTACAATAAAAGATACCGATTATTTTGTTCATCTATCTTGGGGATCATGTTCTGTCGGGGCATCCAGCCGTCAACAGTGGTAAACTTTTCAGGTATTAATCTGGGAGAAATTTAGTTTTAGTGTGTTTGTAAACACTAATAATTAAAGTCTAAAAAAGTTGTTAGCTTTTAGTCGCTAGCAAATTCTCCCCAACCAATTAAATCGCCCAGACAATCCCTTAGCATTAAATCGTTTTGCTCTAACTCGCGCTCTACACGCATCCATTCACGCGCAGGAATGTATTGCCAAAGTTTATAGATGCGTTGGTGACGAGTAACAAATCCTTGCTCTACAAGCTGACGGGCTTCATCTTGAATTATTGCTAGGGAGTATGAGCTATAATCCATGTTACTTACCGTTGTTTGTAACAAAATCGTTTCAATAGAGCGCAGAGTTGAGTTGATATCCTTGCTCTATAAATAAGATATCTAAACCAAAATAATTTTTTAGTTGTTTTGATCACAATTTACTAAAAATCTTCTCTATCTTCAGATAGGTAAGTAGATCGACCTAATTAAAGGTATTACCCCACCCCCCGATTTTTACAGGCGTGTAGGTTTTTTATATTTTCCCGGAAGCAGGGGAAGCAATTGTTAATTGTTAATTCTTAATTGTCTAAAGGTATGCCAAGCTGTAAGTACATTTCCTTGCATGAGTGCGGCTGCGGCTTTGAGTGCTTGAAGTTCGGGAAGATTAGGATTAATAGCAATTGCTGGTTTCAAGGCATTTTGAGCATATTTGGGATGCCAATCATAAAGATAGACAACAGCTAGATAAGCATGAGCGTAAGGGTTTTTGGGATCTAATTGGGTGACTTTTTGTAATGATGCGATCGCACCCTTAACATCTTGTTGCAATGCGTTGGATAAAGCCAAAGCATACGCCCAATCTAAGTTTTGTGGCTGTTGTTGCAAACGGTAAGTTAAAGCTTGCTCTGCTTGCGCTAAATAGTCTTGAATTGGATCGTACTGATTAATCCGCCCGATTTCTGGGAAGACGGGTTCTAATCCCTTTAAACCTTTGGGTAAACCAGTAGCTAAATAGCGCATTTGAGTGATTAAATCTAACTCTGGCGCAGGTGTAGCAACAGCAGCCGGATCAATTTTTAGGCTAACTACTGGTAGAGGTATAGGATAAGTTTCACCAGTTTTGCGGTTAAGATAGGTTGCTTCTAAGGTATAAATTCCAGGTACAGCATTAACTGGAGGTAACATTGCTGTGTTTTCAGTTACTTTAAACCCCTTAGCTGATAATTGAGGTGCAAGCACAGCAGGGTATAAATTCCCCATTCCAATACCGTGATCGTGCAACCAACTATTTTGAGCAGAAAGTTGACGGTTATTAGTTGACGGTTGTTTGGTATTTCGCCAAGTTAGTAATACTAAACCTGATTGTAGTTGTTCCCAAGATCCAGACCACTCGTAGGAAACAGGAAGAGGTTTTCCTGGTGGTGCTTGTTGAGGCACAATAACTAAATCTAAATTAACTTTGTTTTCTACTTGTGCGAGTGGTTCTACTTGTATAGATGGTTGACTACTATGGAAAAGCTTTAAAGTGGTGTTATCAGGTAAATTCCAGCTTTTGTGTAGCTGAAAGTCTGGCGTTTTTTCGATAATATTGACAATAGCAGATTGAGCTTTTTTAGGAACGGAACCTTGAGCGCCTGTTTTGGTGATGAACCAAGAAAGCGATCGCGCATCTTGTTTAACCTGCTTTTTCTGTACTCCTACTTGACGCGCATATACTTGGAAGTTTTCTAATGCGCCGTAATAATTAAAGTTATGCTGGTTAACTATTGGTGTTGATGGCAATATACCAATATTGGAGCGTAAGTAAGGTTCTGTGTTAATTACTTCATCAATAACTTCAGTATGAGGAAATTCTGCCCCTAAGTAAGCATGGTGTTGAAAATGGGGACTGAGAACTTGCGTTAACTGATTTCCTAAAAAGCCGCCTACTGGAAATAAGTTGAGAAACATTAATAAAACTGCAAGTCCGAGAGTACCCCAACGGATATGTTTTCCCCAACGTCTAGACCAAAAAGTTAGACCGTATGCCAGCAATATTGATACTACTGGTAAATAAGGCAAGATATAGCGATCGTCTTTATTAATATTGATAGAGGAAAGTATATAAGCGCCCAACAAAAAAACTAATAGCCATCGCAGTTGAGAATTATTAGTTTTTTTAGTAGTATCTACGCTTAAGTCTTGCACATTTATGCGAGATGCAATCTTGCCTAGATTCAACCTTGGAACAAGATTATAAATAATAAAACCGACAATCGGGACTAAAAATAGTACCCAAGAAACTTGATAAGGTAGAACTTTTAAGTAATAAACCCAAGCATTAATAGTATTAAGTGCGGGGTCTCCTTCTGCAAGTGCTGAATCTATCGTTGCCCGTTTACTACCAGTTAGAATTAATAACCAATTAGTCCGATACCAGAAACCCCATACTAATAGTGATAACAATAACGCAGTAATTAGTTGTGCTAAACGTCCCCACTGGCGTTTGATAATTATTCCTATTCCAACCCAAATAATAGGCGTAATTAAAAAGAATAATGCTGTTTGCTTTACCATGAAAGCTAAACCTAAAGAAAGCCCAAAAGCTACAGCCCACAGCCAGTTAATAATTCTAGAGGAAAACCCCACCCCCAACTTCTCCCCGCTTGCAGGGAGGGAAGTAAATTTGCTGGCTATTTTCCAAATTGTCAAGCAGCAAAAACATAAAGTAACAATTGCTGTTAGGGGATAATCTAAGAGAAAATCTAAGCGAGATTTATATAATCCTGGTAAAAGCTGACAAATTGCTGCTGCCCATAATGCTACAGGAATACTAAATAACTGAGTACCTAACCCATAAATAGATATTAGTAAAATTGCACTAAAAAATAGTTGTACTAAAGTGGCTTGATCTTCGCCAGTACCAAAGATAGTTTGAATAATACCTGCGGCAATATAAGTAAAGGGTGGTACTTTAGTCGAAAGTTGCCAAAAACTCACCCACCAGTCACTTGAAAACCATTGTGGATGTTGTAAAGCTTGCCAATAATTTAAGGAACCTGTGAGATATTCTGCCTGATCCCAAGCGGGTACTGAATGATCGAGGGTTAACCAAATGCGATCGCACACTGCACCCATCAACCATATTAGTCCTAAAGCCAGTAGCCCCGTGAATTTATTGCTTTTATCTATATTAATCACAAAATCTTTCTGGTTATTCAATCATTTTTATCATCTTTACATGAGGAATACCAGCTTCTTCAAATATTTCTCCCACTTGCTCAAAACCCACTTTTTCATGCAAGCCTTTTACATATGCCTGGGCATGAAGCAATACTTTAGTAAACCCTTTTTGAGTTAGAAAGTCTAAAGCACTTTCCATTATTTTCTTAGCAATTCCTTGTCTTCTAACCTGAGACAAAACTGCAAGCCTTTCTATTTTTGCTGTTTGATTATCCAGATATTTAATTCTAGCAGTTCCTACTGGTTGATTATCTAAATATGCCAATATATGCTCATATTTTTCATCTTCGCCATCAAAATCTAATGCTTGGTCAATGCCTTGTTCTACTTGAAATACTGCTATTCTGACTTGTTTAATTGCAGGAAACTCTAGCGGCAGTTCAGCTATTTTAATAATTAATTCGCTCATTTTAAAATTCAAACACAGAAGTTTTGCAAATTAGTTATTAGATAAAAGGGTTCATCTCATTATTGTCAGATTATTTATCCTAATTTTGCAGCATACCCCAACTAGCCCCGTCAATGAGGATAAAAGTAAAATAATTCTATTTTCTCAGGTTACACATTCTACTGATGTAAAGACGTTGTATACAACGTCTTTACATCTAAATAGATAGTATTTTCTAATCTACTCCTTCAATTGGTGCAAATCCTTGACGCTGAATATTTTCTGTAATTACACGCGGTTCTAGGAATTGTAACAGGTAGTCTGGGCCACCAGCTTTGGAACCAACTCCAGAAAGTTTAAACCCGCCAAAAGGTTGACGCGATACTATTGCGCCTGTGATACCTCGGTTGATATAAACGTTACCAACTTCTAATTCAGTTGATACTGTTTGAATGTGGGAAGGTGTGCGGGAGTATAAACCGCCAGTTAAGGCAAAGTTTGTGCTATTCGCGATATCTAAAGCTTCATCGAAATTATTAGCACGAATGACAGCAACAACTGGGCCAAAAATTTCTTCTTGGGCAATTGTAGCATCCGGTGGTACATCTTTAAAGATTACGGGGCCAATAAAGTAACCGTTATCTGGCGCGGACATTTCTAAAGCTACTTGTGATTCTTTACGCCCTGTTTCGATATATTCACGAATGCGATCGCGTGCGTTACTATCAATTACAGGCCCGACTTGTGTACCTGGCGCTTCTGCAATATTAATGTTGAGCGATCGCGTAGCTTCCACAAACCGCTCTACAAAGGTATCATATACAGGATCGAGAACAATTACTCGCGAACAAGCAGAACATTTTTGTCCACTATACCCAAATGCAGAATGCACCACACCTGCAACTGCTTGATCTAAATCTGCACTTTCATCGACAATAATTGCATTCTTACCACCCATCTCTGCAATTACTCGCTTCATGTGCTTTTGTCCTGGTTTTAAAGTTGCTGCATCTGCATAAATGCGACAACCTACTTCCTGAGAACCAGTAAAAGCAATAATATGCACGTCGGGATGGTTAACCATATACGCGCCAACTTTAGAACCTTTTCCTGGTACAAACTGAAATACTCCTTTTGGTACTCCAGCTTCGATCAAAATTTCGCTGAATTTAGCAGCAATTACAGAAGAAACTTCCGCAGGTTTGAGTAAAGTACAGTTACCAGTCGCTAATGCTGCAACTGTCATCCCTGCTGCAATCGCTAAGGGGAAATTCCAGGGAGAAATAACAACAGCAATACCACGCGGTTGATAGATATATCGGTCAGTTTCCCCAGATATATCATATATATATCCTTGATCTAACCGTTCCATTTCGTCAGCGTAGTAGCGACAAAAATCTATTGCTTCGGAAACTTCTCCATCTGCTTCGCGCAAAGGTTTACCAACTTCTAATACTATCCAAGCTGATAACTCATGGCGCTTTTGTTCCATTAATTCTGCTGCTTTTCGCAATACACCCGCGCGTTGTCTGACTGGAGTTTTACGCCATGCGGGAAATGCTGCTTTTGCTGCTGCAATAGCTTCTTCTGCTTGTTCTACAGATAGCAGTCCAATTTTACCGATAATTTCATTAGGATTAGAAGGATTAACAGAATTTACTGTTTCTGCTGTGGTGAGATATTCCCCATTTATTAAAGGGTAGTAAGTTTTTCCTAATTGTTGGCGGACTATATGAAAACCTGCTTGCGCTTTTTCTCTAGCTTTGAGTTCAGCATAATCTGTATCCGCAGCGTTAGGAAATACTCGTTTAGCTTCAATTACTGCTTGCTCATTTCCTACTGGTGGCGCTAATAATTCTTCTATGGGACGTTCTTCTAAATTTTGTCTGAGGAAGGAACTATTAGCCGTATTTTCTAACAAACGGCGAATTAAATAAGCCATTCCTGGTAATAATTCACCATAAGGGCAGTAAACTCTAACGCGATAACCACGATCTGCTAATGCTTTTGCTAGTTTATCACCCATGCCGTAAAGCACTTGCATTTCTAAGCTGCGTTTGGGGATATTAAGGATTTCTGCTATAGCTATAGCATAAGCTTGCGATCGCACATTATGACTCCCAATTGCAGCATATAAATACTCGTAATTTTCTAGCAACAATTGTGTGAGTTTTTCAAAATTAGCATCTGTTGCTGCTTTATCGTTATATACAGGTTGTTTCCAATCTTTTTGAATTGCATTAATGGTTTCTTGATCCCAATATGCACCTTTAACTAAGCGTACTGTTACAGGATAACGGCGTTGTTTCGCCCATGCAATTAAATCACGTAAATCTTGCTGACTGTCACGCAGATAAGCTTGTAGAGTTACACCAATATCTGTACGAGTGCGAAACTCCTCTTCCATTAAGATTTTTTTCAGGATAGAGAGAGTTAAACCCTTATATTTATACTGTTCCATATCAAAATGGATAGCAGCACCTAACTCGGCAGCGCGGCGTAGTAGAATGCGGATGCGATCGCTTACTTTTTCCTCACTCCCCTTATCATCCAACGGATCAAACTGCGAATAAAACGCCGTCAACTTCACAGATACTTGCACTTGGGGTAAAGCTTCCCCATCAGCAACATCAATAGCTGGTACAGATGACCACCTTTTCGCCACATCAGTTAGTTGCTCAATTAATTCTAGATAGCGGTTTAAATAAGATTGCGCCTCAGCTTCCGTAATTACCGCTTCACCTAATAAATCTATAGTGAAACCCATCTTATCCTTACGCAACCGCTCAACAGTTTTAATTACTTGGTTAATATTTTCTCCAGAAATATATTTATGCGCTAAAGTTTCCACTGCTGTTGATACAGTTGTAGCAGCTAATTGTCCTGGCATAGAATCAGGGTTAGCAAAATTGAGCATACCCTTTAAAGCTGCGGGAAGTTCAACCGACTCATCACCTAAATATTCTTGCAAATGACGAGCAATTTCCGCCTTGCTGCGTAATGCAGGGAGACAGTCAATAAAGCGAAATAATTGCACTCGTAAACCAGGGTTACTCATCGCCCATGCGAGTAACTTATCATCCCAGCGCATTTGGTCGCCAATTTTGGCAAAAAAGGAGCGATTTTCCCGCGTAGCTGCTAAAAGTTGCTTGGCGATTTCTTGGGTTTTGGATTCGTAAGTGCTATTGGATATTTGTAAAACCACAGCTAATACACTCCTTAATTGAGGGCAAGGTTAATGGTTTACAGCCCTCTATATATCTATTGTCTCGATTTAAAGGGTAATTGGCATTAGCTTTCAGTAGTATAAATACCCATTTTTTATGATGGTTATTACTGATCTTAAAACTGTATTGTTGTATACAAAAAAGATGATCTAAAAGTCAATCAAGTATGTATTTCTAAAAACATAGATTACGTTAAATATGAAGTGAATTAGCTTAATAAAGGATTTTGGTATAAAAATGAAATTACTTGTCGTAAACAAAACAAAATGACTGGCTTAACTCAAGAAATATTTTAACAATTAGACCGAATACATCGCACACCTATCAACCTTAGTATCTCACTTTGCTTCTTATCTACCCAACTGCATATTCAGTAAATTGACGTTGAAGCGGAAACTGAAAAATTAAAACGATATCGCTTTTTGGTACTCATAATTCAACTAAATAATGCGCTATTCCCCCTTCTGTTTTATCGCAATGAAGCGAAATTTTATTTGCGTTCATATCTACGTGAATTGCAGAACCCTAAACTCCCCTTGCATCTAACCGACCTATATAAAATTGCCCATCTCTTTCCCAACCTTCTAAACTGAAACAAGACATCAAAACTGATGGGAGGGCAAATGCAATCTTTTACCAACGAACACCAGCAAGCCCAAATCACAGATGATGTAGACTGGGAACCTCCCATGCCGCCCGCTGATTTAATTTTTCAGGCAATCTGGTTTTACTACCAGAAGAACTAGCACAGCAACAAGCAGAAACGGCACAACAACAAGCCGAAGCAACACAACAACGGGCAGAAATGGCAGAACAACAATTAGCCACAGCACAACAGTAAGGGGCATTGCACCAGTTATTACGTTTACTGACAACTCGCTTTGGCACACTACCACCAGATATAGAACAACGCTTGCAGCCGCGTCAATCAACTGGAAGACTTAGTATAAGTGGCACTGACAGTGAATTCTGTAGAACAGTTTGTTAACGGCTTGGGATAAAGGTGCGATCGCACAAGCTAATGGTAGTAATTTTTAACCAATAACCGAATTGCGATCAAATAGTATGCTATAACTTATATATCTAAGGTTTATTTTCGGTAGCGTAATTCGTTTGATGAGCGTTTCTCCGAATCTAATACTCTACACTCTCGGATTCTGGAGATCCTATATGTCAATTTACGTCGGCAATCTATCCTACCAAGTTACACAGGAGGATATCAGCCAAACGTTTGCCGAATACGGAACAGTTAAGCGCGTTCAGCTACCAACAGACAGAGAAACAGGTCGGATGCGGGGTTTTGCATTTGTAGAAATGGAAACAGACGCAGAAGAAACTGCTGCAATTGAAGCCCTTGATGGCGCTGAGTGGATGGGACGCGACCTCAAGGTTAATAAGGCTAAACCCCGCGAAGAAAGAGGTTCTTCAGGCGGCGGCGGCGGCGGCTGGTCAAATAACCGTGGCGGCGGCGGCGGTGGCGGTGGTAGAGATAACCGACGCTACTAAGATTTCAAAATAAAAATTTCCATCAAAACTCTTAAAGCAAGACTTAATAATCTGTGCTTTAAAAGTAAACGGTTTGCTGGATAGCCGACCCTTATCCAGCCCTATTCAGTCAATTTAATGAGGAGATAGGATGACCCAAATAATTCCTGGTGAAAATGAAGGAATTGAGTCAGCCCTGCGTCGGTTCAAGCGAGAAGTTTCTAAGGCGGGAATTTTCCCAGATATCAGGAAGCATCGCCACTTTGAAACACCTATTGAAAAACGCAAGCGCAAAGCAATTGCCAAGCATAAGCAGCGTAGAAGACGTTCTAGCAGCTATTAATGCCCGAACCGAATACCGCTTGTATCAAACACATCATAGTGCTTAAAGCAAGGGACAAGCAACGAAGGTCAGCTATTTGACCTCACTGGCAAAAACTAAACTGTCCCGAATCCAGGCACTGCAACATTTCTTGGACAAGAAGTAAATCAAAGCTTCTTTGTCCAAACTGCTTTGTTTCAGTTTTTATCTGCCGTCTGTGAGTTGGGAGTTGGTTGTCAGTAAACATCATGGCAGCACTCTAAACTACCTCAAAAACCCTATGAATATTAAAGAACTGGTAAGCCGATACATGGCAGGGCAACGGGACTTCAGGAACCTGAACCTAATTGCAGCAAATCTCAGGAATATGAACCTGAGTGGCACAAACCTAACAGGGGCAAACTTGAGTGGGGCAAATCTGACGAGAACAAATTTAAGCCATGCAAATCTCACGGATGCAACCCTAACAGGGGCAAATTTAACTGAAACAAACCTAAATGGTGCTAATCTTACGGATGCCAACTTGAGTCAGGTAAACCTCAACGATGCCTACTTAAGGGGAGCAGTTATGACGAACGCCCCTTCATCAGCAAAAGGCTAGGTATTCAATTAAATATACCATAAACCTTGACTGATACAACTTCTTTTTCTGTTTTGCAGAAATTATTAATATAATGTTGTGCCACATAATTAGTGGCTTTTTTTATTGATATAGCAACCGCCAACGCAGTTAGGACACGCATCTATTCTGAAACCTTTGGCAACAAAGGCTTTTAAAAACGCTGACTGCTGACCGCTATAGAAAACAAGGGTTGATCTAAGTAGTTCCACTATAAAATCATTGCTATTAGACGCATATTTAAGCTTCGGAATTAAGTAATTCTATAGCAATTTAAATATAAACTGAGAAACAGTTTGCCTAATAGCAATTAGAAACTTATAAAAATATTACTACACCCTAACAGAGTACTTTCTTTGATTAACGTCGATCTCGCTGCACACGGGAATCATTGCCATTGCGTTGCCTACGAGCATTATTGCGATCGCGCTGCCGACGGATATCATCACTATTGCGATTGCGCCGCCAATAACCATCATCTCCGTTACGCCGACTATTGGTATCTACTTGCAGATCGCATTCCCGACTTACATAGCGTCCATCCCGATAGGGGCGGTTATAGTAGCCATCGTAAAAACCACGATCAAAATCACCCCCCGCAGTGCGAGGTCTATAAGTTTGTCTGTCACGCGCACTTTGTTGTCCTTCTCGATAACCATCTGCATAAGCATTTTGATGATTACCAGCATTATTAGTTTGAGCAGAATCGCAGTAGTTAATTTGTGCTTGAGCAGGTTGATTCAATAGTAAAAATACTGGTGTAGTAGCAATGGTTAATAAAGCACCAAGAACAATTCTTTTCACAAGCCTTTACCTACGATTGTGAGTTTGACTGGACTTTATTTAGACTGTTAATTAAACTTTTAAGTTCTCCGAAAAACTACTTTTCATACAAAACTTAACATCTAAAAATAATACTTTCTTCAAAACAAAAACCTGGATTATTTAAAACCCAGGCTCCGATCAGATTAATTTTTAGAATTAACTAAAATCTCTTATAGCTGCTTCACCTCAGAAACCAACTTCGCCACGACATCCTTGGCACTACCAAACAGCATTGTAGTTTTATCCTTGTAGAACAACTCATTATCTACACCAGCAAAACCAGTACTCATTCCGCGCTTAATCACGATCGCTTGCTTTGCCTTATCTACTTCCAAAATCGGCATCCCGTAAATCGGACTAGCACTATCAGTACGCGCCGCCGGATTTACCACATCATTTGCGCCAATTACTAAAGCAACATCCGTCTGCTCAAACTGAGGATTGATGTCTTCCATATCATGAAGCTGCGGATAAGGCACATTCGCCTCAGCTAACAACACATTCATGTGTCCAGGCATCCGACCAGCAACCGGATGAATGGCATACTTAACCTCAACACCTAGCTTTTCTAACTGATCGCCTAACTCCCTGACAGCGTGTTGTGCTTGCGCTACTGCCATGCCATAACCAGGAACAATTACGACAGAACGAGCATAACCCAACATCATCGCGCCTTCTTCAGGATCGATGCTGCGGACAACTTTATCATTCTTACCAGCACCAGCACCGCCACCACTAGCTTTAGCACCACCGCCAAACGCACCAAATAGCACACTACTGAGAGTGCGGTTCATCCCCTTACACATAATTTGAGTAAGGATAATTCCAGAGGCACCAACTAACGCCCCAGAAATAATCAAAATATTGTTCATTAGAACAAATCCAGCCGCACTAGCTGCTAACCCAGAAAATGAGTTCAACAGCGAGATTACCACTGGCATATCTGCCCCACCAATGGGAAGCACGAATAAAACACCTAAAACTAGGGAGATACCAGTAAGAATTAAAAATACTGTGGGATCTTTTGGTGCAATTAACAAATAGCCACTTCCAGCTAAAAAGCCAATTAATAACAAGGCGTTAATCGGTTGCTGCAATGGAAAAGTAATCGGAGAACCAGACATGAGTTCTTGTAGCTTGGCAAAGGCAACAAAACTACCCGTTAGGGTAATGCCGCCAATCAAGATACTTAAAATCATCGTGATGCTGCTGTCGAGAGACACTGTTTCTGCGGAGTGTAACAGCCGCCAAAATTCAGCTACAGCAACTAAAGTCGAAGCGCCACCGCCTAAACCGTTCAATAAACCCACCATCTGGGGCATCGAGGTCATTTCAACTTTATAAGCTGCGATCGCACCCAACACTGAACCGATCACAATCCCTAGTAAAATTAGCTCGTAATTCAACACCCCTTGATTCAGTAGTGTTGCCACAATAGCGATGAACATCCCCACTGCTGCAATCACATTACCTTTGCGAGCGGTTGCTGGTGAACCCAGATTCTTTAGACCAACAAAGAATAACGCTGTTGCTACAAGATAACTTAACTCAATACCAGTAGGTATAAAATTACTCATGCTTTTACTTCCTTCTTTTTAAACATTTGCAACATCCGATCCGTCACCAAAAAGCCACCGACAACGTTAATGGTGGCAAAAACGATCGCAATAAAGCCTAAAATCACACTGAGATTTAAGTTGCGATCGCCTGCGACTAAAATTGCCCCGATCACAGCGATTCCAGAAATAGCATTAGACCCCGACATTAAAGGCGTGTGCAGCGTTGGCGGCACTTTGTTAATTACTTCAGCCCCAGCAAGCGTTGCTAGAACAAATACAAATAAAGCACCAATCAATCCTTCTGCCATAGTGTTATAAACTCCTAATTTTTAAACAATTATCAATTACCAATTAACAATTACCAATGTAAATTTTTAGTCTGCTTGCCATGCGCCTTGAGCTATGAATAAAAAAATATTTCCTATTTTCTTGCCCAAGTACAACATATCTGATAATTGTTAATTGATCATTGTTAATTGCTAATTGTTGACGGTTGGCTGCTGAAAACTGCATCGCGCACTCGTTGATGAGATATTTCACCAGCATGAGTTATACAAGTGCTGCTTACGATATCATCTTCAAAATTAATCTGCAAATTACCATCTTTAATCAGGTATTGCACCAGCGATAAAACGTTTTTGGCATACATTTGGCTGGCATGAACTGGCATAGTTGCAGGTAAATTCAGTGGCCCTATAATTGTCACACCATTACGTTGAATATCTTTCCCTGGTTCAGTGCAAGCACAATTACCACCTTGTTCTGCTGCAATATCAACAATTACTGACCCAGGCTTCATTTGAGCTACCATTTCTTCTGTGACTAACACAGGTGCTTTTCTACCTGGGACTTTTGCAGTAGTAATTACAACATCAGAATGCTTGATGTGTTCAGTCAAAACTTCTTGTGATCGCTTCTTAGATGCTTCAGAAACTTCCTTAGCGTAACCTTGCTCGGCAACTGTACTTTCTTCCAGTTTTACCTCAACAAATTTAGCACCCAAACTTTGCACTTCTTCCTTAGCTGCTGGGCGAATATCAAATGCTTCGACTATAGCACCTAGCCGTCTAGCTGTAGCGATCGCTTGTAAACCAGCTACCCCAGCACCAATTACAAATACTTTCGCAGGCGCAATAGTTCCAGCCGCAGTTGTCAACATGGGGAAATATTTTGGCAAAGCCGCCGCAGCAATTAACACCGCTTTATAGCCAGCTACCGACCCCTGGGAAGACAACGCATCCATACTTTGAGCGCGGGTACTACGGGGGATCATTTCCATGCCAAATGCGGTAATGCGGCGGTTAGCTAAACGCTGCACCAAACTGAAATTTGCTAACGGGTTAAGGAAACTAATGATCGTCGCGCCTTCCCGCATCTGATCAATTTCATACTCATAAGGTACAGCCACTTTTAGCAGTACATCTGCTTCCCGCCAAAGAGTATTTCTATCAGAAATAATTTCAGCACCAGCATTTCTATAAGCATCATCACTCAAAAATGACCCCTCACCAGCACCAGCCTCTACCCATACATCTATGCCTTGTTTTACCAACTTAGCAACAACGTCAGGAACCAAGGCAACACGATGTTCGCCTACTTCAATTTCTTTAGCGATCGCTACTCTCATGCAGTCTCCTTTTTCTCCAGTTAAAATCAAAACCTTGTAGAACAGTCTTTATTGATAATAGCGCCAAGATTTTCCAACAAAACTTTTAGCAATTTTTGTGGCGAGCGCTACTATTACTGGGTACATTTGCTGATGGTCACTTTTCCCAAACAAAGACAGCTATGCTAATTTCGCCTCGTCGAAGGCTGAATATAGATATTTTTCTGTAGCAAAACTTACTAATTACTTTTACCTACTTTTTCGTTTTTGCCCAAGCCCGCAGGTTCCTCTCTGGTGATATTTTATTTAATTTCAGCAAGTTCCGCTCTCATCTAATTACCAAGTTATACGTAGCTGTTTTTCTACCCTAATCTGAATCCAACCCAAATCGCTAATAGATATCAAGATATAAGGCAACTTTTTGAATACTATATTGATCCCCAAAAAATGAGCAATATTTTTAACTTCTCTTAGTAATTTAACCAATAAAAACTACAACCAAGGTTATTTAATGTGTAATTTACCTAAAAATACCTCCAAATCATCTTCATAATGTAAACTTATATATAGGTAGGTTAATCAAACTGTAAGAATTTTTGATTCTGACTCCGGAATTCAGAATGGTACTTTTTCCGTGATTTTGGACAACTATATAGACGCAGTATTTCTGACAGTGAGATAGCATAAGCCTTATTTTTCCTGACTTCTGAGTGCTGGGTTTTGAATTTTTACATAAAACTGCTGACCAATTAGGACACTTTTGGCTGGCTGCGTCAGTCAACAACATTGATCTACTACGCCTTATAGCTCTATCCTAAATCTAGCTAAGGATAGTAAAGTTTATTAACAACTGCTTCAAAATACAATCATTTAAGTGTATGTTGCTTACCCAATCTGCTATGCGACGTTTATTTTCTGCTATAGCTGTTACAGGTTGTCTACTCACGGGTATTCAAACTATTACCTCAGCACAGAGTTTATCTGGACTTACCATCTTTAGTGGGGTTGAACGGCAACAGCAACTCAACTACCGATTAGATTATGGTCGTCGGGATATGTGGGATCGTTATCGGCTGCGTATCCCTGCCAGTAAGATGCAATTAGGGGTTTCTCAAATCAAGATTGATTACCCAGATTACTACAATGGTCAATTTGATGAAAAACAAATTGAAGTAAGATTCAAAAGCACCAATAAAACTTTACCTCTACAAGCCGTCAACTGGGATCGGGAAAAGCGTCAGATTCAGATTGACTTAAAAGAACCTCTTCAAGAAGGTAAAGACTTAGAAGTAGTACTTAATAACGTAAAAAACCCTGATTCTGGTTTTTATTATTTCAATTGCAGCATTCTTAGCCCTATAGATATCCCGGTCGCACGATATGTGGGGACTTGGATTGTAACCGTTGATCAATAACGGTTGTAGCTATTCAGCACTAACGAGCAAGCTGTTTGGAACGTTTAATTATCAAGACTTAGATGCGACTTAGCGACCCAAGCCTGCTATTGTAGTAAATTGTGGCTTTTTTCTCAAGTATCAATTTTAGTCACTGGTAACTAAAAGACTATGACTCAGCGTACTCTACACGGCACAAACCGTAAGCAAAAAAGAACATCTGGTTTTAGAGCGCGTATGCGTACTAAAAACGGTAGCAAGGTGATTTCAGCGCGTCGTAAAAAAGGACGTTATCGGTTGGCAGTTTAGGCAGTAATTACGTCTTGATGGCAGGTACAAAGTGGCACTGCCTAAAGAAAATCGGCTGCGACGGAGGCAAGATTTTAAGGAGGTCTACCAGAGTGGTCGTCGTCGTACTGGTGCTTATTTTACGGTGCGATCGCTCCCTGACAAATTCCGAAAATCACAACAGCCACAGCATGACGTAATAAAAGCCGACCCTGTGGAAGCACCAAACGGCATACTACCAACCCTGATTGGCATTTCTATTAGCCAAAAAGTCAGTAAAAAAGCAGTAGTTCGCAATCGGATTAAGCGCCAAATCCGAGCAGCTATCCGCCAGTTGCTACCTTTAATATCTCCTGGTTTGCTGGTGGTAATTGTAGTGCGACCAACAGCCAGCGAGTGCGAATATGTCGAAATTTTGCGAGAATTAGAGCAGTTGTTGGTAGAAGCCGAGGTCATCAATGGGCATTCGAGAGGAAGCTTTCTATGAGGGCGGCCCCCACATAGGCGACTTGATCATTAATATCCTGTTGGGAACTACAGTGATCTGTTTACCGTTAACTGTGGGTGCGATTGTGCGGGCGTTGTGGTTGCGCTACCGCATTACTAACCGTCGCGTATCTATCACAGGTGGCTGGATGGGACGCGATCGCACAGACGTAATCTACACAGAAATCGTCAAAGTCCAAAAAGTACCCCGCGGTATCGGTACTTGGGGAGATATGGTGCTAACCATGAAAGATGGAAGTCGCTTAGAATTGCGTGCAGTGCCACGGTTTCGGGAAGTTTACGATTTCATAACTGAAAAAGTGGCTGCCAGAACAGGCAAAACTGTAGAAGCAATTAACTAAGGTATCTCACTAATTGCCGCCTCCGGGCAATCTTCCAGGCTACCCTAAACTACTTAATGCTTGCCTACTATCGATCTGGTGTATTTGTAATAAGCTTATTTCCCCAGATCCGATAGATTATTTTTAGAAAACTTTTAGATTGTCTAACAAACAAGTAGCGAATGGATTTTGGTATCGGGTTTCTCTCCAATAACGTAATGCTGCCGATCCTGGATTTCTTCTACGGGATCGTCCCCAGCTATGGTCTGGCAATTGTTGCGCTGACACTGGTAATTCGCTTCGCACTGTATCCCCTCAGTGCTGGTTCTATTCGCAATATGCGAAAGATGCGAGTTGTGCAACCGCTAATGCAAAAGCGGATGCAAGAAGTCAAAGAAAAATACAAAGATAATCCTGCTAAACAGCAGGAAGAAATGGTTGCAGTTCAAAAAGAATTTGGCAACCCACTAGCTGGTTGTTTTCCAGTACTGGTACAAATGCCTGTACTGTTTGCCTTATTTGCTACACTGCGGGGTTCACCATTTTCTGATGTTAATTACAACATCAATCTCCAAATCTTGCCACAAGAGCAAATTGAGCGCGTCCAACCCCAACCCTTTGCCACACCACCTCAAAACATTTACTTTACAGATGGTGTCCATGCTCCCATCGTGGGAATGTTACCTGGAGGTAACAACCTAGTAGTTGGAGAAAAAACCCAACTTGATTTTCAAAGCGTTGCTGGTAAACCCCTAAAACAACTGGTAAGCGAGTATTCAGAAAAGCCAATAGTACCTCGCTGGAAAATAACTAAAGGCGAAGAAAGAGTAAAAATTAATGACGATGGCACATTAGAAGCTTTACAGCCTGGAGATGTAACTATTCAAGGTAGTATTCCTGGTTTAGCCGCAGACAAAGGCTTCTTATTTATTGATAAACTCGGTCGGGTAGGAGCATACGATCAAGACGGAACCGTCCACTGGGATATTGTGGGCATGGTGCTATTTTTTGGCATTAGTTTGTATCTCAACCAAATTCTGTCTGGACAAGGTGCTACTGGTGGCAATCCTCAACAGGAGACAGTCAATAAAATTACCCCAATTATTTTTTCAGGGATGTTTTTATTCTTCCCGTTACCTGCTGGGGTGCTGATGTACATGGTGATTGCTAACATCTTCCAAACAGCACAAACTTTCATTTTGTCTCGCGAACCACTGCCAGAAAATCTTCAAAAGCTTGTAGATATGCAAGAAAAAGAAGAGAAAAGCAGAGAGACATTGCCCTTTGAACCGAGTCGTTCTAAGAAAAAGACATCGGGGTAATAACTTATGAGCGATCAGCAATTAGAACGGGGCCAGCAGTGGTTAGATCAACTTCTAAAATTAGTTGGAGTTCCTACAGTTGTAAGTATCGAACCACCAGCAGCAGAGGTAGAAATATCATCAGGCTACTGGTTGACGATAGATCACAGCAAACTAACGCCGGAACAAATTGATATTTTGATTGGGCCGGAGGGAACTACTCTAGATGCTATACAGTACCTAGCTAATTCGATTCTTAATATTAATCAAGATCGGGAGCAGCAAGCCGCTTATAGTATTGAATTGAATGGTTACCGCCTCCGGCGACAAGCAGAACTGCGGTCACTAGCAGACCATGCAGCCCAGCAAGCCAGAGAAACAGGCAAGGAATATGAAATTAAATCCTTGTCTGCTGCTGAAAGACGACAAATACATACGTTTTTGCAAGATTGTGAAGATTTAGCAACTTTCAGTCGTGGTCAGGAGCCAGACAGGCGGTTGGTGGTAACTTTACGCTAACATCGGTGGCTGAGGGCATTGCCCAAATTTGCTTTAATAATTGCTCACAACTACTATGGAAGCGATTTACATTCCTGGTTTAACCAAAGCCCCAGAGCAGAAAGAAGATCTAATTATTGAGGAGTTTCTCCCTGGTTTAGAAACTTTAATGCCAGTGCGGGGGCATTTGCAAGTTAAACACCAGGGAACTTATCTAGATGTGACTACTCAAGCAGAAACAATTGTTACTTTAACCTGCGATCGCTGCTTAAAACAGTACAATCACCGCTTATCTGTGAAAACGTCAGAACTAATTTGGTTAGACGCAGCCGCAGAACAAGCAGATAATGGCCCTTTAGAACGAGAAACTTCTATCGAAGAATTGGTTGAAACACTATCACCGAACGGTTATTTTCAGCCGGATGTGTGGTTGTATGAACAGTTTTGCCTTGCTTTACCGCTCAGGAAGTTATGCGACAAAAACTGTACTGGAATTGATAATAGTTCTGATACAGTAACCTCTGCACCATCAGATTCTCGCTGGAAGGCACTGGCAGATTTGAAAAAGCAGCTTCCTAGTTAGTCGCAAGTTTTAAGTTATGAATATTGGGTTTTGAGTTATCAAAAATTTTGTTTAATTTAAAACTCAAAATTTTAATTCAAAACTCAAAATTTAAAACTCAAAACTATATAAATACCATGAGCTTCAGTGAAGAATTTGAACTACTTCTACGCGCCCGCTATCCCTTAATTTATATCCCCACCCTAGAAGAAGAGCGAGTAGAAGCCGCAATTGCCCAATCTGGTAAATCTCACGGCAACCGCGCTGTCTATATCTGGGATTTTGTTGATGGTTATCAGGGAAATCCTAATGACGTGGGTTTTGGAAGACGTAATCCACTGCAAGCCTTAGAATTTGTGGAAAAATTGCCAGCAGAAGCTCCGGCAATCTTCATATTAAGAGATTATCACCGTTTTTTAGAAGATATCTCAATTTCCCGCAAACTGAGAAATTTATCCCGCCGCCTCAAATCTCAACCAAAAAATATTGTTATTGTTTCTCCACAAATAGCAATTCCTTCTGATCTAAGTGAAGTTTTAACTATTTTGGAGTTCCCTCTGCCAGCAGTGGGAGACATAAAATCAGAAATTGAGCGTTTATTAGCTGCTAATGGTCAATCGCTCAATAGTAAATTTATAGATGAATTAGTGCGATCGTGCCAAGGGCTATCTTTAGAAAGAATTCGGCGGGTGTTAGCACGGGCGATCGCGACAGATGGAGAAATCCAGCCAGAAAATATCGAACTGGTACTAGAAGAAAAACGTCAAACTATTCGCCAGACACAAATATTAGAGTTTTATCCCGCAAGGGAAAGAATGGGTGATATTGGGGGTTTAGATAACCTCAAAGATTGGTTGCTGCGACGAGGAGGAGCTTTTTCAGAACGAGCCAGACAATATGGGCTACCATATCCCAGAGGTTTACTGCTAGTTGGGATTCAAGGCACTGGTAAATCTTTAACAGCTAAAGCGATCGCTCACCACTGGCACTTACCTTTATTGCGTCTAGATGTAGGACGTTTGTTTGGGGGATTAGTGGGAGAATCTGAATCTCGCACCAGGCAAATGATTCAATTGGCAGAAGCATTAGCTCCTTGTGTATTGTGGATTGATGAAATTGATAAAGCTTTTGGTGGAATTGACGGCAAAGCAGATGCAGGCACTAGCAGCCGTGTTTTTGGCACATTTATCACCTGGTTAGCTGAAAAAACATCCCCAGTTTTTGTTGTTGCTACCGCTAATAATATCCAAGCTTTACCCCCAGAAATGCTCCGCAAAGGTAGATTTGATGAAATTTTCTTCGTAGGTTTACCCTCCCAGGAGGAACGTCGCGCCATTTTTGCGGTACACTTATCCAGATTACGGACTCACAATTTAAAAAGTTATGATTTGGATCGACTAGCTTATGAAACACCCGATTTTTCTGGTGCAGAAATTGAGCAAACCTTAATTGAAGCAATGCACATTGGCTTTAGCCAAAACAGAGACTTCATCACCGACGACATCTTGGAAGCCGCCAGCCAGCTTGTCCCCTTGGCGCGGACAGCACAAGCGCAAATTCAGTTTTTACAAGACTGGGCAGCAGCAGGTAAAGCTCGTATGGCATCTAGAAACAGCGGTTTAAATAGTCGCATTCAACATCAACTTCAACATCCGGAATCATAGCAATGAGTTTGGCAAAGTTTGTAGTAGGTTTCTTGGCGGGCGTTGTCCTACTTTTATTCGGTAGTGCGGCGGCTGGTTTGTTCTTATTTAGTACCTTATCAGCAACTCCTCCAAAACCCGTTTTCCCTGAAGAGAAACAACAGAAAAAAGTAACCAATACTAATACTAAAAGTTCTACTGTGGCTGCAACTAACTCAAGGTTAGTTTCAACCACAGTAGCTAGCCCATCTCCCTCTCCCTCTGCCTCTCAAGAACCGCAGTTAGAACCAGGAGCATACAAAGCTCGCGTTAAATGGCAATCAGGTTTGAGTATGCGCTCAGAGGCTAATTTTGAGTCCAACAAAGTTGGTGGCGTTGCTTATAACCAGGAGGTGGTGGTTCTCCAAGATAGCGACGATAAACAATGGCAGAAGGTGCGAGTGGTAGAGACTAATGAAGAAGGTTGGGTAAAGGCAGGTAATTTGGAGCGAGCCGATACAGCACAGTAAATTTTATCGGGATGTAACATTTACTGATTACTAATTTACTGCCAGCAACTTGTGGTGTAAAATTGTCAAGGCTTAAATCATAAGGTAGACTGACGGGGAAAAGATTTCCAAGACATCTATTTATGGAGACTCTCGCCTACCTATATCTGGCAGCTTCATACGAGCTACCTACAGCAGCCAAGATTAATCAAATAGCTCCAAGTAAGCTTTATCGGAATGCTTGCATCAATTTTCTGTCTCTAGTTGTTGCCATAGGCATTTTAGGTATGGCAAGGGAGGCAATAGCCGCACTAAAGGTTGGTTCTCGTGGCCCACAGGTGACAGCTATCCAACAAAGTTTGCGGCTATTGGGTTATAACAACGTCTCTGCCAGTGGCTATTATGACCAACAGACAAAAGCCGCTGTCAGCCAATTCCAACGCTCTCAAAGACTGAAGGCTGATGGTATAGTTGGCTCCAAAACCCAATCGGCGTTGTTTCAGAGAGTAGCGCAGGTGCAATTTGTACCTCAAAGCCAAACTTACGGTGTGGTTAGTAATAGAACTGTACTGCCTTCCCCGTTAGCTAATCGCAACTCTGATATTGTGTTGCTACAAGAACGCTTGAGAAACAGCGGTTTTTACTATGGGCCAATTAATGGAGTGTTTAGCTCGGAAACACAACAGGCTCTTCAGAGATTCCAACAATCCTATGGACTTAATGTTGGTAACACGATTGTGCAACCAATATCTCAAAATTTTAATGCTAATAGCAATTCGAGTAGCTTATTGCCTGGAAATTTTAGTAACAATACCTTTGCAATACAGCAACGATTGAGAGAATTTGGTTTTTATAATGGTCAAATTGATGGGATATTTGGTACAGAAACAGATCTCGCTCTGAGGCGCTTTCAAGCATCTGTTGGTTTATTTGCAGATGGTATTCCTGGCTCAGATACCCTGCGTGTTTTATTTCAGCCCACTGTAACTACAACACCCAGTCCACAACCAAATAAGAATCGCTACGTGGTGATAGTACCTGGAAGTTTTGAAACCCTCAGAAAAGTTAGCCAGTACGTTAAAGAAGCTTATTTAACTGAATCAAAATTAGGTTCTTATGTAAATTCTGGGGAATTTGCTAATCCTGACGTTGCTAAAAGTCGCTCTTACCTGTTACGCTCTCATGGACTTGATGCACGAGTGATTTATCGCTGATCGTGAATATGAAAGATAGGTATTTAAGAGCAAATATTGGCTATCTTAATTAGGAGAAGTAGATCTGAAAAGTTATGAAATTTCTAGCATATTTTTTTATGAAAGCCTACAATGCCGATGTCCACTCTGGTAATATTCCTGTAGTCGAGAAAAGCAATGTTTTTTCCCAAGGAAGTAGCCAGAAATTGTTTAGTAAAACACTAATTTATCTACTAGCCTTGGCGATGGGCATCAGCTTTTTAGGTACAGCAGGGGCGGCGTTAGCAGAACTACAAGCAGGCGATCGCGGTAAAGAAGTTACCACCCTCCAGCAACGCTTAAAGCGCCTGGGGTACTTCAATGGGCAAGTTAATGGAAATTTCGCTTCAGCTACTAAAGCGGCGGTAATACGTTTTCAGAAAGCCAAAGGATTAACCGCAGATGGGGTAGTTGGCGACGCAACTGCGGCAGCTTTATACAATAATAGAGCTCGCAAAACGGCTACTGCTAGCAATTTCCAACGTCGTACTACAACTCAATCGAAAAAGTCTGTTACTTCTACCAGTAAAGACAACTTCCTCCAACCAGGCGATCGCGGTTCAGAAGTTAGAAAACTTCAGTCTCAATTAAAACAAGCTGGTTTCTATAAAGATGCAATTGACGGAGTTTTTAGTACTTCTACTGAAGCGGCTATCAAACGTTTTCAGCAAGCTAAGAAAATAACGGTTGATGGTCTTGCTGGGACTCGGACGATCGCCTTATTACAGAGTGCAACCCGACAGTCTGTTCGCAAGCCATCAACGTCGGCTACTAAGCTACCATCTGTGCAGCAAAATCAAAGCAAGGCTAAGGTGGAAAGACTCCAGCAACAATTAAAGCAACTAAGTTACTATAAAGGGCAGATCAACGGGTCTTTCAATGCTGAGACTAAAGACGCGGTAATTCGTTTTCAGCGAAATCAAGGTTTAGTTGCTGATGGTATCCCTGGAGTTAATACCTTGTCAGTATTAGAAAATATTACTCGTCGAGAGAGTATAAAAGCATTACAAGTTCGTCTACAACAAAATGGCTTTTATACTGGCCCCATAGATGGGATTTTAAGCGCACCAACTCAAGCGGCGATCGCCAAAGCTCAAAACGCTTATGGTATTAGTGCTAATGATGTGATGAATCAACGTTTTTAACTTATGTAGAGCGGTCAGCCATCAGCTATCCTTCTGTCAGCTTTTTTCACCTAGGTGCAAGATGTGAGTATTAGCGGTAGGGGCGGGTTCACAATCATCTAGGTATCCTACAAAAATATAAACTCAACCCGCCTTTACTTTTCAATTTGCTATATCAGCCAATCACGATATATAGCGGTCAGCAGTCAGCTATCCTGCTGTAAGATTCTTTCAAAGCATTTGTTATCAAGGGTTTCAAAACCCTTAAACGTCCGCGCCCTCCCTGGCTACTGCTATATCTAACCAAAGTTATGCCCCCTCCATGTGTACGGGGAGGGGGTTAAGGTTTTACATTTAATTTGGTTGATTTAAGTATCAATTTAAATTGGCATTAATGAGCGTTGACAAGATGGACAAATAGCATGAATTGTCAACTGACAATCTAACAAGTGATATCCTTCTTTTCTAGCTGTTTTAGTACCTGTTTTTAAAATCGAGTCATTTTTAAATTCAACCGTTTTGTTACACCTCACACAAATTAAATGATGGTGGTGATAGGGATAAGGTTGATTGAGTTCGTAATGTTTATGTCCTTCCGCCAGTTCTAACTCTCGCAAAATACCCATTCGAGCCATTAGCTTAAGTGTGCGGTAAATGGTTGAAAGACTGATCTTCTCTCCTTCGTTATGAAGCAGATCGTATAAGTCTTCAGCACTTAAGTGGTTGCCTCTAGCCAGATTTTGAAAGATTTGCAGAATTGTCTCTCGCTGGGGGGTCAAACGCCATCCACGCTCGTTAAGCTCAGCTTTGAGGGAGCCTGCTGTGTATATAGACATACCCGCCCTCTTTATCAAGTAGCTTTATTAATAAGAATAGCTAACAGCAACTTCATTGTCAAGAAACTCTCGTTATTGACAATAATATTTAATAAGCCTTTCTGGTTAAAAGTCAATATCAACAGTAGCTTTAGTTTTACAGACTCCCAAAAAATTTTTGCGCCAGCAGAAGAGATTGATACTCACTTAAGGTAAGTGAGATTAAAGTGCTAACCAAGGCAATTAATTAGCTTAAAGTTTCTAAATAATCTCGCACGCGATTGCGGCGCTTTGGTTGGCGTAGCTTTTGCAAAGCTTTGGATTCGATTTGACGAACTCGTTCGCGAGATAAATCGAGAGCGCGACCAATTTCTGATAGCGAGTAAACATTACCATCTACCAAGCCAAAGCGCATACTAATGACATCACGCTCACGACTGGTGAGATCAGCTAACAGTTTGAGCAACTCGATTTGTAATGCTTCTCGCATCAACAGTTCTTCTGGAGAAATGTCTTCTGCTTCTAGTAAGTCTCCTAATTCAGTGTCTTTTTCCTTACCAACTTTAATTTCTAAAGATACAGATCTAGGTACGCGCAGTAAAACTTCCCTCACCTGTGGGGGTGTCATCTCTAACTCAGCAGCGATCTCCTCAATTGTGGGAGTATGTCCTTGGGTTTGGGAAAGTTGGCGTTGAACTTTTTTAATTTTATTAAGCTTTTCAGTAATGTGAACAGGTAGGCGGATAGTGCGACTTTGAGTGGCGATCGCTCTTGTTATTCCCTGACGAATCCACCAGTAAGCATAGGTGCTGAATCGGTATCCCTTAGTAGGATCAAACTTCTCAACAGCCCTTTCTAGCCCCATTGTGCCTTCCTGGATTAAATCCAGTAGTTCTAAGCCTCGATTTTGATACTTCTTAGCTACCGACACTACTAAGCGCAGATTCGCCTTAATCATGTGTTCTTTGGCTTGCAGACCTTCTTTCTGAATCTGCTCAAGATCTGGCACAGTTAAACCAGCAACTTCTGCCCAACTACGCTTTCCAGCAACCAAAGTCGGCTTGAGCTCAGACAAAGCAATATGAGCTTCTGCTGCCCATCGTTCTAAAGAAGGACGATGCCCTAACTGAGAAGCGAGACGATCATGAGCTTGAATCAACCTGATATATAACTGTAAACACTCAACTTGAGGTGTATTAAGATTTTCCTGGCTAGTTGCTGAAGTTCGCAACTCTAATAACCGTATATATCGCTGAACTTTTTGAGCCTCCGAGACTTCTTCATCTCGTCCAAGTAGACGCACCCTGCCAATTTCCTGAAGGTACAAGCGTACCAAATCTGTGGTGTGTTTAATACCACCATTTATAGGCTTACCAGTATCTGTACCTCCTAGCTCAATCTCAACTAGCTCATCAAGTGTTGGCTCAGAATCATCGCTGATCAGATCTTCACTATCCGTATTGGTGGATAGTTGATGAAAGTCAGTCGTTTCGGCGTTAAAAGAAGTGGCTGGCATAGTGAACTCTCAATTACGACCAGGAAATTATTGATACTTGTTAGTTACGACTTACTATTAAAATTCCCAACTTTGAGGTAAACGTAAACACTACTTATTGTTTTGTTACCAGCTTTAATTTTATTTATGTATTTTTGCGCTTTAATTTCCTGTATTAGGTAGGATTTAATTTAATCTACATCGCTGCTTGAGCAGATTCCTGACAAATTTCCCAAAAGTTTTAAAACTTACGCTATCAAAAGTTAAAATTATCTATAAATAGGTCAACGTAATTAAATTAGGGCTTACGCAGGCTTAAAAAATGAATAGTCCCCAAAGCATAAATATTTAGTAAAAATGCGTAAGTATTAATTGATCAATATTCAGGCGTAGTATCTCGTAGCATCAATGCTTCCACTGCCGCTTGGGGTGTAATTTCACCTTGTAGTAAGCGATACACTTGATAAGAAATTGGAACAGATATTTGCAGTTGATGCGATCGCTGAATCAATACGTTAGTCGTATTAATACCTTCAGCAGTTCCCTTTAATTGAGTTAAGATTTCTGATAAGGTGTTACCTTGAGCTAAATTGTAGCCAACTTGATAGTTGCGGCTGAGATGACTGTTGCAGGTAGCAAGTAAATCTCCTAGTCCAGACAAACCATAAAAGGTTTCGGTTTTAGCACCCCAATTTGTGCCCACACGAATAATTTCTGCTAACCCACGAGTGAGTAAAGCAGCTTTGGCGTTGGTTCCCAATTGTAAACCGTCACAAGTTCCGGCTGCGATCGCCATAATATTCTTTAGTGTGCCACCTAATTCAACTCCTAGCGGATCGGGATTGGTATATACCCGAAACTGCTGAGAATTAAAAACTGCTTGCACTGTTTTGGCAACATCATGATCTTTGTTTGCTACTACAGTAGCGGCAGGTAATCCTTGTTGAATTTCTTCGGAAAGATTTGGCCCAGATAGTATAACTACTGGATTTTTAGGAAAAGCTGCTGACCAAATTTGTGAGGGAGTGCAAGTTGTCTTTTGATCTAAGCCTTTGGTAGCTGTAACAATAATTGTGTCTGGAGAAATAGCTTGCTGGGCTTGGGTGACAATTGATCGCACACCGGACATGGAAACAGCCGAGATTAGCAAGTCGGTATTGGCGATTATATCCTCTAGCTTTTCAGGGCAACTACGCGACCATAAACGCACATTATGCCCATTTTTAGCTGCTAGAAAGGCTAAGGCGCTACCCCAAGCACCTGCACCAATGACTGCTATAGAGAGTTGTTTTTTTTGTAGGGTTGGTATCTGTGCGATCGCTTTGTTTTCTGAATTAATATATATTTGCTCAGTCATAACTAGGTAGATAGCAATTCAAACGTATATTACTTACACAAAATCTAGTGCGGGTAAGATGCCCGCACTAAATATAATATCTTTCCCCTAAATCTTCGGTATTCAGATATAGGTTTGGTTATAGGTGATTGATAGTTACTCCTTACTCCTAAGTTGTCTTGCACGAGGATAATCCTCCATTAATTTTCTTACTTGTTCAGCATGATAAGAGCTACGAGTAAGGGGAGATGAAACAATTTGTAAAAAACCTAAAGATTCTCCGAATTCCCGCCAACTATCAAATTGTGCTGGGGTGATAAAATCATCAATTTTTAAATGTTTTGCAGATGGTTGTAGGTACTGCCCAATAGTCAAAATATCACAATCAACTTCGCGGAGCTCGTGCATGACTTGACGAATTTCCTCGTCTGTTTCTCCTAGTCCTACCATCACACCAGATTTGGTATAAACCCAAGGTGCTAATTCACGGGTGCGTTGTAATAATTCGAGCGATCGCAGATAATTTCCTTGTGGACGTACTCGCTTATATAAACGCGCTACAGTTTCGGTATTATGGTTTAGTACTTCCGGTTGAGCTTGCAGAATAATTTCAAGTGCATTCCAGTTACCACACAAATCTGGAATTAATACTTCTATTGTTGTCTTAGGTGAGAGTGCGTGAATAGCTTCAATGCAACGCGCAAACTGAGAAGCACCACCATCAGGTAAATCATCACGGTTAACAGAAGTAATCACGACATGATTTAAATTCATGCGTCTTACTGCTTCAGCCAAACGTTCTGGTTCAGTTGGGTCTAGTGCTTTTGGCTTTTTCTCAAAATCAATATCGCAATAGGGACAAGCGCGTGTGCAAGCTGGCCCCATAATTAAGAAGGTCGCTGTTCCAGCATTGAAGCATTCACCAATATTAGGGCAAGATGCTTCTTCACAGACTGTATTTAGCGATAAATCTCGCAGAATTTCCTTAACGTTACCAACTCGTTCCCACTGAGGCGCTTTGACGCGCAACCATTCTGGCTTAACAACCACAATTTGCTCTATGTTGTGAAGTGACACAGTGATTATGTTAACGTAGATTGCGATCGCTTCTGTTCCCTTTTTCCAGTTTCCCTATCTGGGGATATTTGGTAATTTGCAATTGAGCATGATATTATTGATTAAATATGCTGTTATCAGCATCGGGATGTAGCGCAGCTTGGTAGCGCACCTCGTTCGGGACGAGGGAGTCGCAGGTTCAAATCCTGTCATCCCGATTTGTTGTACTTTCGCCAATTAAATGTCGTTCTTCGCCAATTAGCGTCGTTTTTTGTAGAACGTAAAATTAAATTATCATTTTATATTATTAAATGTCGTTGTTAACAGATTGATGTAGTTAACCACTCATTAATATAGCTGTTAACAAATTAATGTCGTTGAGTTGATTTTGACAACCTTTAACAAATTAGTGTCGCAGAATTAGCGGTCTTACTACCTGATAAATCAAAGTGAAAACAAACGGAACAATGATAGGAATAGCTACTATCAATCCCCATTTACCAAATCTAATCTCTTGATTCTCCGACTTGAGGAGTGCAATCACAGCAGCAACTCCGATTATTATCCAGATGCAGGCGAAAGCGATGAAGATAATGTATTGTTTGTCTTGCATTTTCTTTGCCTTACTTTTCCTATTAGTCTATTTTTAGATTAGTGCTACTGCCAAACTATTGACATCTTACTAATTTGGTAATTGTAGAATTTCTACGTCCTCCTATCCTAGATGAGGAAAATTTTACATCTATCTCTATCCCTGCTAAAGTTGTTTCATCAACTAAGTAAGGTGTAAACTTCCATTTACCACTATTTATAAAACTCATGAAAATAATTTTTATATTCTTAGGTAAACAGCTAAATTAAATATATCTTGATTTGTGTAAATCTTATGAAATCACTACATCGCTCAGACTTGTATTGCTGGTCATCATTCGATACAGAAAGAAATGTAGATTTCAATAGCTATGTCTGGGTGCGTCTTGATGGCAATGTGGTAATTGACCCGATGCCAATATCTGATCATGACTTGGCACACTTAAACTCTCTTGGTAAAGTAGCTTGGATAGTTATTACAAACTCAGATCATATACGTGCAGCTACAGATTTAGCTAACATTACAGGTGCTAAAATAGCAGCACCAGTTGCGGAGAAAGAAACATTTCCGATTAAATGCGATCGCACTCTCACTGAAGGTGAAGAATTAGTACCTGGATTACAACTATTTGAAATGCAAGGTTCCAAAACACCAGGGGAGTTAGCTTTGCTACTTGACGGTACAACTTTAATTACAGGAGACTTAATTAGGGCGCACCAAGCTGGTAGTCTAATGATCCTACCAGATGCCAAGCTGCAAAATCGCTCCTTAGCTGTGGATTCTGTAAAACGGTTAGCTGCTATTAACAATATCGAAGTTGTACTTGTGGGAGATGGCTGGTCTGTTTTTCGCGATGGTTCTAATCTGTTGCAAGAATTAGCAAGTAAGCTTTAATAAAATTAGTTCACTTAATCAATATTGCTGTTAGTTACGAATTTATGTTAAATATTCCTGAATTATTAGCCCAGGAGCTTTCGCTTCAACCATTTCAGGTAAAAAATGCTCTTGAACTGCTGAATGAGGGCGCAACTATTCCATTTATTTCACGTTATCGTAAAGAAAGCACTGGTGAGATGAATGAAATTCAGTTACGCAACCTTTCTGATAGATATACTTACTTAACAGAATTAGAAGAAAGAAAAGCGTCGATTTTGGATGCGATCGCATCTCAGGGTAAACTTACTGATGAGCTACAAGCTAAAATTACATCCTGCTTACAGAAAAACGAATTAGAAGACCTTTATCTTCCCTACAAAGCTAAACGCCGCACACGCGCTACCATCGCTAGAGAAAAAAATTTAGAACCACTAGCTGAATTTATTAAATCACTTAACAATCGTAATGCCAAGCCTACACCTTTAAACCAAGAAGCAGCTAAATATATATCTGAAGAAAATAAAGTTAAAACAGCAGAAGAAGCACTTAAAGGTGCATCTGATATTTTAGCAGAAGAAGTAGCGGAGAAAGCTGATTTACGTGCTTACTTGCGAGATTTCCTGATGACTTCCGGAGCATTCGTTTCTAGCATTAAAGATGATTATCCTGAAGGTACAACCAAATTTGAAATGTACCGCAAATTCACTGCTAGAGTAAAAGATATTCCTCCCCATAATATGCTGGCACTTTTTCGGGGTGAGACTGAGGGAATTTTAAAAATTGAACTTGACTTTGATGAATCAGTTGTTACTTCTTATTTAGAGTCCCAGGAAATTAAAACTAAAGTTCCAGAAGTACGGCAATTTTACCAAGAAATGCTCAAGGATGCTTTTAATCGTCTGATGAAAACATCCTTAATTAGTGAAGTACGTGCTGAAAAGAAAACTTTTGCAGATATTGAATCAATTAAAACATTTGAAAATAATCTGCGAGAGTTATTGCTATCACCTCCGGCTGGAATGCAGCCAACATTGGCAATTGATCCAGGTTTTCGGACTGGTTGTAAAGTCGCGGTTCTTTCAGAAACAGCTAATTTTTTAGAGTATCAGGCAGTATTTCCACACCAAAGCCAAAAGCAGCGTGAAGAAGCTGCTAATACAATTAAGAAGCTAGTAGAAAAATACAACATTCAACTAATTGCAATTGGTAACGGTACTGCGGGACGTGAAACCGATGAATTTGTCTCCGAAGTCCTAGCAAAAATGGAACGTAAACCAATTAAAGTAATGGTAAATGAATCGGGTGCATCTATCTATTCAGCAAGTGAAGTCGCTGGGAAAGAATTTCCTGATTTAGATGTCACAGTTCGTGGTGCAATTAGTATTGGAAGACGCTTACAAGACCCACTAGCTGAGTTAGTTAAAATTGACCCTAAATCTATTGGAGTAGGACAGTATCAGCACGATGTCGATCAAAAACTGTTGAAGAAAAACTTAGATGAAACTGTCGAGAGTTGCGTTAACTATGTAGGGGTAGATCTTAATACTGCTTCTAAAGAACTACTAACATTTGTTTCTGGAATAACACCAACAGTAGCTCAAAATATTGTTACCTATCGCAACGAAAATGGTGCATTTAAAAATCGTCGCCAACTTAAAAAAGTAGCAAAATTAGGATTGAAAGCTTTTGAACAAGCTGCTGGCTTTTTGCGAATTCGTGACGGTGAGAACCCGTTGGATAATACCGCAGTGCATCCAGAAAGTTATAGTGTAGTGGAAGTGATCGCCCAAGATTTGGGTATACCAATAAAACAGACAACCCAGGTTGCAGAGAAGCTCAAGTCAATCAATATTAAGAAATACGTCACTGATAAAATAGGTGAACCCACGCTGCGCGATATTATCAGCGAATTGGAAAAACCAGGACGCGACCCCAGGGAACAATTTAAATACGCCACTTTCAAAGCAGGAATTAAGGAAATAAGCGACCTTGAAATTGGCATGGAATTAGAAGGAATTGTTACTAATGTCGCTAACTTTGGTGCTTTTGTGGATATTGGAGTACATCAAGATGGTTTAGTACATATTTCCCAACTTGCAGATAAATTTGTCAGTGATCCGAAGCAAATTGTCAAGGTGGGACAAGTAGTTAAAGTGCGCGTGATGGAAGTGAATGAGAAATTGAAACGCATTAGTTTGTCAATGAGGTCACAACCTGCCTCAATGAATGAGCGTAATGATTGGAAACCAAGCCAAATTAATCAGCGAAAATGATGCCAATATTGCCATGCTAATGCTAATAAAATAGCTGCGATCGCACCAATTAAAGTATTAAAAATATTAACAACTTCATTGGTCATCCACTCAAACTTAGATTGCAATGTTGCACCAATCACACTTTCTAAGTTAGTACCAATAAAAGCAGCAAACACACAAATTACCACATCTGTCAAGGTAATTAAACCAACAGTATAACCGACGAGTGCGATCGCAACTGAACCCAAAATTCCGGCTATTGTTCCTTCCAAACTTACAGCCCCTTCTGTTCCCCTCGCTACAGGCTGTAAAGTAGTAATTAAAAACGTGCGTTTACCATAAGCCTTACCTACTTCACTCGCACAAGTATCTGATAACTTCGTGCTAAAACTCGCAACATAGCCTAACAACAGTAGAGGAACTACCCACCCTTGATCACTAGGGGCAAATATAGATACAAATAAAGTTCCTAACGCACACAAAGCAGCAGTAAGCGCAGAACCCCAAACATTTTCTGGCCCTCTTGCCCCAGAACGCTTTTCAGCAATACCCTCTGCTTCCTTCTGGGCAATACCAATGCGGGTCACACCAGAACCTACCAAAAAATAAAACGCTACCACCAAATACCCCTGCCAGCCCAGAGTACCCCAAACTATTACTCCCAGTAGCCCAGCGTGAAATATACCCGCAGGAGTGAGTAACTTTTTGGGAGCAAACCACACAATACTTAACAAAATTGCGTTTAATCCTAGCCCAATCAGCCAAGGATTTAGAGAATAGAAAGTAGAGAACATTAAACTACTCACCCCTTAAAGACATTATGAGTCAAGTTATATTTCATCTTGCCTTTCCTGTAGGTAATATTGCACAAACTAAAGAATTTTATGTTGATGGTTTGGGTTGCGAAGCTGGGCGGGAAACTAACGCCTCTATAATTCTCAATCTTTACGGACATCAATTAGTTGCCCACGTCACCCATGAACCTGTGACACCTCAGCGAACTATTTATCCTAGACATTTTGGCTTAGTGTTTACATCACTTACTGACTGGGAAACACTGTTAGCTAAGGCGCAGTCAAAGCAACTGCTATTTAGAGAACAGCCCAAATTACGCTTTTCTGGGCAACCTACAGAACATCGTACTTTCTTTTTAGAAGATCCTTTCCATAACGTATTGGAGTTTAAATTCTACTCTCATGCTGTAGCAATTTTTGGTAGTCGCGAATTTACTCAAATAGGCGATGCAGTAGAAGCTTGAGCAGCAGGATGTTTTAGTGGTTCTGATAGTGCTGTTACGACAGACTGAATTGATCTAGGGTCTTTTAACATCCAGGCATGGGCAGCCACAGGCAGCACTACTTCTCGTCCTACTGGCAAGTGTGAACTTTTAGCAGGTACGATCATCAAATCAAAAGGTGTCCAGATCGACGTAAAATTTATCTGTTCAAGCATCTCGACATCCTGATTCAAATCTTGGATTAAGGAGCTACTAGGGCGCATTTGCCTACAGCCTGGAAGTTGAGACAAATGGGCGACTTTAGTACCTTGGTGTGGAGAAGAAATGGTAATAAAGCGTTGCACCCGTTCAATACCGCCGATTCGTTGGACATAGTAACGGCTAACAATACCTCCCATGCTGAAGCCAACAAGATCGATTGGTTGTTCAGGAGCAAAGCTCTGATCTATATAATTGGCTACTTGTTGGGCTAGTTCATCAAGACCGACTTTGCCATTATTAGGTGTGAGGCTGATGTCATACACAGACCAGCCTAAGTTGGATAAATAAGGAGCCATTTTATAGAAAACTGCACCTGTGTCATTAATTCCATGAACTAGCAGCACAGGATTGCGATCGCTGTTACTGTTCATATCTGCTCGTAGTTAGGTTCATACTCCTAGCTTAGATCTATGCGATCGCTACTTTTATACTACCTGTGACACTAACTTAACTGGCATCAGTCGTCACCTCAAAAATGAGCGGAAATGTCAACAATTATTAAGAATTATAAATAATCTTGCATTTGTTCACGTATAAAATTCATAATTCGACTTGGCGACTATTTGCGTAGAAGCCATATCTTGAAGTAGCTGCTATAGTTTTGCAGTTGTAAAAACACTCTCGAATCAAAATTAAAATAGCTTGCTCCATTTATTGTGGACGCAGTTAAATTCATCATTAAACCAGGAGTAAAAATCAATGTTCGGTTTTATTAAAAACTTCTTCAACGCAATTATCGGCTTCATTACTGGTTTTTTTGGATCTAAGAAATCTCAAGATAATCAGTTAAAACCTGCCAAAGCTAAGAAAAGCGGCGGCTATTATATGCAGTTAGAGGAATCGGAATCTCAGCCAGAAACTGCGGCTAAATCAACTGCATCTAAGTCAGATGCGCCTGAACCTTCTACTAAAGCTAAACCCCAACCAGCAGCAAAAGCTGAACCAGCACCGAAAGCCGAGCCAGCAGCAACAAAAGCCGAGAAAACCCCTGAAACTGCGCCAAAACCTGAGCCAAAACCTGAGCAAGTTCGAGTTGAGTTAGTGCAAGGTGCAGAAGGATTGAAAGCAGAACCTGTTAAAGAGCCAGTAACAACAGCAGCTAATAACGGAAAAGCTGCATCTGCTTCTAAGACATTTGCAACTGATTATTTAATTCAGCCTTCTACCTCTGCGCCTCGTCGTCGTCCTGGTGCAAACATGAACTCGTACCTAGATATGGCGCGTCAGGTTAAAGCACCTTCTTGATAACAGGGACAATTCCTTGTGATTAAAGAACAGCAGGGGAGCAGGGGAGTAAGGGAGAAAACTAATTTTTATTCCCGTTTAGGATAAAAAAATTATCACAAAAAAGTTTTTATCCCATAATCATGAATCACTCCTGCTCCTCATCTCAAAAATGCTGAGATTTAACGCATAGATTTCAGGAAAATTAACCCACTATATAAATGAAATGCTTGATCCCAAAAAGTATCTATGTTGCGGAATAGCTCAATATGCGACTTAATGTGACCTAGCAAATCAGTTTGATCTATTGCTGTTTCACCAAAGATAGTGAAATCAGACCAAATTGCTGTCTGGGGCAACTGTTGATTAAGAAAGTTAATTAAGTTATTCCATTTATTTCTAGTGGTCGTCTTGCTTAATGGCTGGATATCTGCTTGTTTTTGGGAAAGGCTAATCCCGTGTTGAAATTGGTATTGAAAATCGCACAGCCTTAGAATACTGCGTCTTTCTGGTAAGTGTAAATCACAGCACTGAACATAATCTAATATTTTAGTTTTGCGTTGCAGTTTACGTTTAACGTCAAAGTCTACAACTTCTTCAAATATAGGTAATAGTCCTTCTACTCGCTGGTTAACTTCTGACCAGTCAAAAGTTATCGAACCTAACTGAGCTTGCTCATTTTCGCAAACTACAGTGACTTCAGAAAGATTAGACTTAAAATAATTTACCTGTAAAACATTAATATTTTCGATATCTGTAAGCGATGCAGAAAAACTGGGGATTGCAGCAGGTTGTAGTTGTTGAGTTAAAAATTGTAATTCTCCAATCCGACCAATTTTATATAAACGCCAGCCACGAGTAGGTAAATGTAACCGCGCAGTGTAGGGATCAATTTCCATCACGCCAGCTAACTTTTGGGCTGCTATTTTTTTTAATTCAGGGCTAATAGATTCTAAAATCATCACGCCTAATTCTACACCTTCGGGTGTGGCGGTAGCATCTGCGATCGCTTGTTGACGTTGCTTTTTGTGAATTTCTGCTAATCGCTGAAGCCCCTGTCGAGCTTGAGGGATAATTTTAGGATGGGTGGTATTTTTTAGCAGTTGTCTGTAAACATTTTCTGCGGATTCCAGTTTACCTGTCTCTTCGTGTAAGCGCCCTACATACAAATGCACCCAAGGGTTTTGAGGCTCTTGTTTAATTAGCTGTTTAAGTAGTTTTGAGGCTGTTTGATATTGTTTACGCTTAAAAGCTTCAGCAACTTGTTCAAGCATGGTAGAGCAATTAACAATTAACAATTAACAATTAGCAATTAGTTAGATAACTGCTCTCAATTAATTTATAACCTACTGGTCACTTTCCAATATTAGAGTATTAGTAGAAATGCACGGCTTGCGGGTCTCTACTTATGTGTTCAAATTTTTTCTGTAGCCGCAGCAACTAAAGACATAGCTACAATTGGTGCAGTTACTGCTCTCAGGATACGACTACCTAAAGAAACAGGTTTAAAACCGTGTGCGATCGCACTGTCTACTTCTGCATCTGTCCAACCTCCCTCGCAACCCGTAGCAATTACTATTGATTGAGAAGAAAACTCACTGTTGCTATCAACTTTTGGTTGTAAGCACTCTAGTAAATTGACACAATCACGACGAGTAACACAGATATATTGATGATCTTTAACTAATTCCCCATGTAGTTGTTCTTTATAAAATGATAAACCTGCACTAAATGCCACAGGATCTAAAATAGTCGGTACAATCTGACGTTCCGATTGTTCAGCAGCTTCAGTAGCAATGCGTCGCCAGCGTTCCAATTTTTGGGGACTAGGATGAAGTAAAGTGCGATCGCTGATTACTGGCATAATCACAGCAACGCCTAACTCAGTACAGCAACGCACAATCTCATCAAATCCATTACCTTTGGGCAGTGCTACTATCAAAGTTACTGTAACTGGTAACTCAGTTTGAATTGATAATTGTTCTAAAATTTCCGCAGATGTTCCTGCTAAATTTGCCAGCAACCAATTACCTTTACCATCAATAGCAATAAAGCGATCGCCCTGACGTAAGCGCAATACCCTACTCAAATAATGGTGTTGCTGAGGCGTTAAGGTAATTTGCTGGTGATGAATTTGCGTCGGTGCGATCGCTAACCGTTGTAATTGAGCCAAACTGAATCCTTACAAAACTTATCTAGAAGCAGCTTTCTGACACTGTAAACCATAAGGAATACCGTTCCATCTTACATATCCACTAGCACTGTCACGTCTGCCAGTGTGCATCATTAGCAGCATCGGTATCCATTCCTCATTGCTTCTAAAGCGTAAAGGCAACAAGTGATCTAATCTGGCTGTTGGGGGATCGCCAGGTCCATACTCTCTTGCTTCCAGGGGATTAGCAACCCCATTAGCATCTAACATTCGACCTGCTATTTTGAAACTATTTTGGCAAATATTTCCTTGACAAATCGTATCTTCTACTAACCTAAAGTCTAGAACTGCTTTTGTACCGTCTAGATTACAATCCCAGTTACCTTGCCAATCAGGCAAAATTACATCTGTGGGGTTTCTTCGTAAACTAGAGTTGAGATCAACTGCTTTTGCTTGGCTAAAACACAAAGAAATAGCTATTGCACTGATGCCACCCAATGCCGATAACCATCGAGCGGTAGTCTTGTTCATTTTTTTCACTCTTTGCAAATTACTAAAATAAACCTAATCACCAAAAACTGATCTTGATTAGTTGCTACAGAAAAAATGCCCGCTAGGTTGTAGATTATAGCAACTAGCGGGCTGTTGATTAATTTTTTGTTGCACCGTTATACAAAAAATTAATTATCATTCTGCTGAGAATTTTCCTGCAAGTAAGCATCTAGAACCTCTGATACTAACAAAGTTAGAGGCTTGCCTTGGCTAGTGGCAAATTCTTTCAGACGTGCATAAACATCAGGCTTAACACTAATCCGAGGGCGGTATTTGCTAGCGCGGGTTGTCTCTGAAGTAGTAGCAATGCCATTGATGTCATCAGCAGCATCAAGTTGAGCATTGCTTAACTCTTCCGTAGTAATTGCAGGCTCATAAGTAGCAGAAAACTCGCGGATGGCATCTAAACCAACGCGATCGCAGAAATCCCCAAAACTTTCCCCTGCTTGACGAGATTGCTTACAGAATACCAAAATTGGTTCTAATAAGCTTTCCAAGTCATTGATGTGCATCTTGTCTACATAGGCTTTAGCTAACCTTGTTTGATTAGCAGATCCGCCCAACCAAATTTGATAAGTTTCAGCTTGGCTCCCAACAAAACCTAATTCCGCCATATAGGGACGCGCACAACCATTTGGGCAACCAGTCATCCTGATGACAAATTGTTCCTGAGCCATCCCTAACTTGTTCAGCAGCGTCCGAATGCGCTCTAAGATACCAGGGATTGCGCGTTCTGATTCCGTGACCGCCAAACCGCAGGTAGGCAGGGCAGGACAAGCCATTGAAAGGCGTACCAATGGATCAATAGCATTAATATCTACTTGAACACCACAGTTTTCAAGAATCTGCTGAATTTTAGGTTGCAGTGTTGGTTCAATCTCGTAAATTAGCAGATTTTGGTGGGGAGTTAAGCGGATAGGCAAATTAAACTGCTGTACAATTTCCCGCAAAGCAGTTCTCAGCTTAAATGTACCTTCATCCTTAATTCGACCATTATCAATCGAAATACCCAGAAAGAGTTTACCGTCTCCCTGTTCATTCCAACCTAAAAAGTCTTCGTACTTCCAGGCGGGTAAAGGTTTAAGAGGTTTAATTGCTTTTCCGAAATATTCCTCAACAGTAGCGCGGAACTTATCAACGCCCCAATTTTCCAGCAGGTATTTCATCCGCGAATGACGACGGTCGAAGCGATTACCATAATCTCGCTGCGTCGCTACAATTGCCTTAACTAAATCGTAGACATCTTCCTTATCTACATATCCGATTTCATCAGCTAGGCGAGGAAAAGTGTCTTCCTTATTATGAGTGCGACCTAAACCACCACCCGCATAAACATTAAATCCCTCTAATTCTCCTTGGTCATTAGTAATTACTACTAAGCTGACATCTTGAGAATATAGATCAATCGAATTATCCCCAGGAACAGTTACAGCAATTTTAAATTTACGGGGCATATAATGTTCCCCATAAATCGGTTCTTCTGTACCGTGAACAATTGTGCCATTGCCGTTACGTTGTCGCGCTGCTGTGATTTCTGGATTTTCTTCCGCGCTGATACTTTTCTCGCCATCTAACCAAATTTCGTAGTAAGCGCCAGTTTGAGGAGTCAGCAAAGCAGCAATATTTTCTGCATACTCCCAAGCATAATCATATTCAGGGCGATTTTTGTAGGGAGCAGGTGGAGCCATGACATTACGGTTGACATCACCGCAAGCACCCAAGGTTGAACCCATGCTTTTAATTATTGCCGCGATCGCACTTTTAAGATTTTTCTTTAAAATCCCGTGCATCTGAAACCCTTGGCGAGTTGTAACCCGTAATGTTTGATTGCCGTATTCTTGGGACAGTCGGTCTAATGTCAGATACAATTGCGGTGGCACTAACCCGCCTGGATTGCGGGTACGCAGCATAAACTGGTAGTCTTTCTCCTGACCCTTGACCCGATTATCTCGGTTATCTTGCTGGTATGACCCGTGATACTTGAGAATTTGAATAGCATCTTCTGTGAAACAGTTGGTGTCCTGATATATCTCAGTTGCAACAGGTTCACGCAAATAATTACTGCGATCTTTAGTACCTTCTACTTTAGAAAGTTTTTGTGTTGGAGGAGTTGGAGTTTTAACCATTGGATCTACGGGTCTTTACCTTTAAACTTGATTATCGCTAATCCGGTCGGGATTTGGATGAATACTTTGATCGTACTATTAGCTTCTTTAGTATGTGGTGATAATTAGACTGCCTTGAAGAGAGGGAGGAGGGAGGAGAGAGGAGAGAACAGAGGAAGGAGAGAGAAAAGTTCTTTGTCATTTCTTAAGATTTGTGGGAATCTCCTACTCAAAAAGGCAAGTCATGATTAAATAACATTTTTCACTACTTATATAAACCACTTATGCGTCAATTGCGCCTAACTTCTTTAGATGTCTTTCGTGGTATTGCGATCGCAGGCATGATTCTAGTCAATAAGGCTAGTGTTGCAGACCAAGTATATCCCGCCCTCGCTCACGCTGATTGGAACGGCTGGACATTTGCCGATTTAGTTTTCCCCTTCTTTTTATTTATTGTTGGTGTAGCAATGGCTTTTTCTTTTGCCAAATACACCGAAGGCGACAACAAACCTACAAAACAGCTTTACTTACGTATTTTACGCCGTAGCGCAATATTATTTATTCTCGGTTTACTACTTAATGGTTTTTGGAATTACGACTTCAGCACAATCCGCGTCATGGGTATATTGCAACGTATTAGCGTTGCTTACCTACTTGCATCCTTAGCTGTTCTTACTTTACCAAAAAAAGGTCAGTGGGCATTAGCCGCAGTATTGCTAATAGGATACTGGTTAGCAATGTCGTTTGTACCAGTTCCAGGTTATGGCGCAGGTGTGTTAACCCGTGAAGGAAACTTTGGTGCTTATATTGATCGCTTAATCATTGGCACAGCGCATTTATATAAAGGTGATAACTATAATTCACTAGGAGATCCTGAAGGATTATTTAGTACTTTACCTGCTGTCGTCAGTGTGCTGATTGGTTACTTTACAGGAGAATGGTTGAGGAAACAGCCAGAGCGATCGCGCACCAGCATTAATATGGTAATTGCTGGTCTTAGTTGTTTAGTCGTTGGGGAAGTGTGGAATTTTTGGTTCCCCATTAACAAAAAATTGTGGACAAGTTCCTATGTTTTGTTTACTGCCGGAATAGCTTTAATTTTATTGGCAGCTTGTTATGAACTAATTGACGTGCGGAAGCGGCGCGAATGGGGTCGTCCTTTTGAAATACTAGGTATGAACGCCATTTTGGTATTTGTCGCTTCAGTTTTGATGATTAAAACATTAGTAAAAACTAAAGTTGGTGCAGGGGAAGATGCGCCCACAACTTACGCTTGGATAAATGAGCATTTATTCCAATCTTGGGCTGGGGTTCTCAATGGGTCTTTAATTTTTGCCATCCTGACAGTATTATTATGGTTAGCAGTTGCTTATGGCTTATACCGCCAGCGATGGTTTCTCAAAATTTAAGCTCATCATTTTTACTTCAAATACAAAATTTAATCTAGGTTATTACAAGCCAACCACCTGCATTGAGAAAGAAAAAGCTAATATGGAAATATAGCAGAATGATTTCCTAAAAGTGCATTTGCCGTGTTAGTTTCTCAAGTGAAGGTTGAAGATCTCGTATCTCAGATCGTGCAGTCTCGTAAAATTACTCGCAAAGACCAGCACCGTCTGATGTCTAGTTTGCTTTCTCAAGATTCGTTAGGTGAAAAAGACCGAGTTTTGATCGACCAAGTATTTGATGGAGTGCGTAAGGGGTTTTTAAAAGTTGTAGATTAATTACATTCAAAACTTACGCATATCAGGACGTGAACAGGATGCTGGCAATAGCCATTATGATTTTTTTTTACTCTATCAATAGTATGAATCTCTTGCTCACTGATAGCTTTGTGTAAGTTTTGAATAATTTGTAGCAATTTTACTAGCTAATCAACTTGATGAGAGTTACTTTAAATTTCATGTTGGTTATTTTTGATATTTAAGCTTTAAAAAATAAGTTTAAATATCAAAAATTCAGCATCTCTAACGACCAAAAATCAACAGTATTAAAACTTATTTTATTGAATTATGAATCATAAGATATTTTGGGCATTAACGCCAATTACTTTATTAGCAACTTTTGCTGCTACGAATTTTATTTCTCCTAGTGTTGATAGCCGCGTCAATCAAGATTTAAACAATTTCAAAGTTTCTGCACTAGAACAAACAAGGGAAATAGTGCAGAAATTTCAGACAATTATATCTGAATCAACATCATCAGAAGATGTACTGTTAGCTAAAGCAAGCGTTCCTACAAATCTTTCAGCCTTAGAAAAAGGAATAGCGGCTGAAACAAATCGGGCGCGGACAAATCCTGTTGCTTATGCAGCCCAAATCCAAAAATTAAGAAGCTCTTATCAAGGCAAAATATTAAGACTCCCTGGGGGAGTAAACATTTTAACTCAGGAAGGAGTTAAGCCAGTAGATGAAGCCGTTCGTGCTTTAAAAGCGACTAAACCTGTGCCAGCGCTACGTTTATCAAAAGGTATGTCTTTAGGTGCAAAAGATCATGTGAAAGATCAAGGCCCAAAAGGTGCTACTGGTCATAATGGTAGTGATGGTAGCCGTCCTTGGCATAGGGTAAACCGTTATGGTTCTTGGCAGACTGTTATAGGAGAAAATATCGCTTATGGCCCCAATACAGCCCAACAAGTTGTGATGCAATTAATCATAGATGATGGAGTGAGCGATCGCGGTCACAGGAAAAATATTTTTACCCCAGGTTATCGAGTTACTGGGGTAGCTTGTGGTTCACATAAAAAATATCGAATTATGTGTGTAATTGAGTATGCTGGCGGATACAAAGAAAAACGTTAGAATCCCCAAATTTATTTTGGACAATCTACGATATATCCCCACAAAGTGTTTTTACCGTAAGTTTTGGAAGTATTGCCAGTGAGTATAACAGTGATTTCTTTTGGGCTTTGGTTGAAAGAAAGCGATCGCACCTTATAACCTGATACAAAACCTGTATTCAAAATCATTTTTCCCTGATGGACAACTTGTAGCCTATCCGGAATTCTGAGCATATTGTAAGCAATTTTGATTGTTTTCTTTCCTTTACTTGCAGGAAATTTAATTGTTCTTCTGTCTCCTTTTTGACCTCCACTAGCTTGTCTTCTTCCACACTGACCTACACTTTCTGCTTGATAGCCGTCATCATCAGGCTGCGCTATCCCCAACGAAGCTAATTTTGTCTGAACATTGAGTTTTCCTTCCTTTAGGATAGTTGCTTGATCGTTGCTGTTGCTACGATCAACAGCAATGGCTGCTATAGCAGTAGCTTCACGAAAACTAGGAAACTTAAAAGTAGCACTAGCGCCTAGAGCTAAAGTTACTGCCGCTATAATACTTAGTTGCTTATTTTTATTCATAATTGCCCTCAACTTCTATTATTTAACTTGGTCTGGTGATTGTTTTAGCATTCTATTTATTAAAAATTTTTACTTGGTAGTATTACTTATCAATCACCTAGAGAGACTACTACTAGAGCAATTAAGTTATGTGTCGAATTGTTATCAATTATTGACATATTTTTCCTAGCTTTCCCAAATCACCAAAAGCCTTGCTCATGCCGCAGACATTGGTAACTTTACTAATATTGTTTGGAAAATATATAATACCCTTGTCTTCCTAAAAAAATTAAGTATTGAGAATTGAGTCTTCCCAAAAATCTGTGCAATACCAGAGCGATTTTTAAAGCAACGGTAGTCTAAACATTTGGGGGAATATGAAAAAACTCACTTCTCTAACTTTTAGTTAGAAGACTTGTTAAATCATGCCATTGTGAGGTTGTTGATATGGGTGCTAAATTTCGGCTTATTGCTTTGGTTAGCTGTTTAATCTGTACTGCCACTACTCAGCAACTCCCTGCCCAAGCAAAAGTTGGGGGTGTTAACTTGATGGGGAATTGGAAAGAAAGCAGCCGCGTTTTTTATTGGTCTAATTCCAGTAAAGGATGCAAGGCTAATCCCAATGTTGCTGCTAGAAAATTAAGTGTAAATAAAAAGGGCAGTAGTATGACTATCCCTACTTTCCGTTACTGGGGAAGTCCGCAAGGGCAGCGCGGAGCTTATGGAGCAGCAACTCCTAAAGTAGCGGGACGTGCAGTTAGTTTTACCATCAAAGGAGGAGGATTCGTTGCCAGATACAACGGGACAATTAGCAATGATGGTAATAAAGTAACTGGTCAAATACTTTGTACGCATAGTTCGGGCAAAACTAAGGCTAGTGTGCCTTTCACCCTTACTCGTTTAAATCCCGTGCGCTATACTCCACCTTTAAATGGTCTTGGTTAGTATCTTTGGGCGTAATCTCAAGAGGCAATTGATACAAAACTTGTTATTGATGGCTGCGATCGTGGTTACAGTAAAAATATTTTTACCCTAGATTATAGAATTACTGGTGTTGCCTATGGTTTACATAAAAAATCTAGAATAGACATCTCCAGAAATTAAAGGTGCGTTACGTAACACAAATGTAGAGACGCTGTATACAACGTCTCTACATTCTTTTTTGTAGATGTCTAATTATGTTGCACAATGTAACTATCCAACTGTTACGCCTTCAATCTTCTCATCGGTTAATTGATACAATTCGCGCAGTTTTTCTAGTTTCTCTTGCTCAGGTTGCCAAAAGCCACGCCCATTTGCCTCTAACATTCTGCCCACAATATTACGAAAAGCTTCTGGGTTAGCTTCTCGTAATTTTTTTGCCATTTCTGCATCTAAAGCATAAGTATCAGCAGCTTGATCGTAAACCCAAGAATCAGTAAAATCAGCAGTACCGCCCCAACCTATTAATGCTGTCATGCGTTGGGATATTTCATAAGCACCACCTGAACCTTGATTTGCCATTGCATCCGCCCATTTCGGGTTAAGCAATTTAGTGCGATACTCCATCCGCAGCAAGTCTTCTAAATTACGGGGTGTTGTATCTTTAGAAAAGCTTTCTACAAAACTAGCACTAACTTTTTTACCTTGTTTCTTTTCAGCAGCTTTTTTCAAACCGCCTGTATTGGCGTAATATTCTTGGATATCAGTTAATCCGTATTCTACTGAATCGATTTCTTGAACAATGCGATCGCACTTATTCAAAAGCTGATCTAAAATCTCAGGTCTAGCTTGCCCTTTATCCTTCCTACCGTAACTGAAAACATTGCGATCGCGCCAAGTATCTCCTAATTCCTCACCCGACTCCCAATTACTATCTACCACACGATCATTAACTAAAGAACCAAAATCCCCACTAGGATTAGAAAATAATCTTGCTGAACTATTTTCTACACCTTGCGCCTTTAAAGCTAAAGCGTGTTTACGAATAAAATTATGATCTTCCGGTTCCTCAGCTTCAGCAGCACGTAGGAATAAATCATCTAATAATTCAATAATATTGACAAAACTATCCCTAAATATTCCTGACAAATTCGCTAAAACATCAATGCGCGGATGTCCTACCTCTGCTAAAGGTTTCAACTCATAGCGAACAATCCGCCCTGTTCCTTCCTTAACAGGTTCAGCGCCCACTAATTCCAACAAAATACCAAGCGATTCCCCCTTAGTTTTAATTGCATCCAAACCCCATAACATTACTGCTACTGTTTCAGGATAGTTACCGTGTTCTTTGAGGTGTTGAGCAAGGATTTTCTGAGCAATTTCCCTTCCCCTTTCATAAGCAGCAGGAGAAGGCATTCTATAAGGATCTAAAGCATGGATATTTCGCCCCGTAGGTAATACCCCTAAACCATCCCGCAACAAATCTCCGCCTGGTGCTGGTGGAATATATTCCCCATTCAAACCTCGCAACAAATTTGTTAATTCATCGCTAGTTTGCATTAACAAGTTGCGGATTTGTTGCGCTTCCTCTTGGAGTTGTGACAACCCGACGCCATCTTTCTCCGTTGACTGGGAGGGGGTAAGAGAAGATGTTTTCTTTACCCCCCCGTTAACGGAAGGATTAGCAGGGATTTGATTAGATGCGATCGCACTCACAGTATCCCCAGATAACTCCTCCCCAAAATAAGCTTCAAGATAACTAACTAACTCCTCTTGATTTGGTACTTCTCCGAAAGTATGTAACCCAGAGGAAAACAACCGACTTTCTAAAACTTGTAGATACTCGTACAACTTCACCAAATAACGATTAAACACATCTGCGCTAAACATCCGCGCATTTTCAGGAGTAAACTCAATCCCTAAACGTTTAGCATCTTCAAACGGACAATCAGCATCTAAGCCTATATCTACAATTTTTTTACAAATAGCTTCCTTCAGCGCATAATTTTTTTGAGGATCTTCCCGATATTCAGTGATTAAATCCCGTAGTGCCACTAATTCTTTATATAAACCAGCACGACCATAAGGCGGTACATTATGGGAAATAATCACACCATAACCTCGGCGCTTTGCCAGCATAGATTCTGAGGGATTATTCGCTGCATATATATATAGATTAGGCAAATCTCCCAACAGAATATCTGACCAAGAATAACCCGTATTACCTAAAGGCGATCCAGGCAACCATTCCACAGTACCGTGCATTCCAAAATGCACTATCGCATCAGCTTGATAGTCATTTTGCAACCATTTATAAAAAGCAGCATATTGAGGATGGGGAGTTAAATCTTTCTCAAACATCAACCGCATTGGATCGCCAGCAATTCCTAAAGGCGGTTGTACCCCAATCCAGACATTACCAAGTTGCACACCACCAACCAGAAACTCATCCCCAAAAGTATTAATCCCCGTACCAGTCAGAGATTTCCATTGTTTCTCAATCCAGTGCGATCGCAAATACCCCAACCACTTCTCCAACCTTCTCACATTAACCGTAGTAGTTAATAACGATTTATCTTTTCCCCCTACAGCCAACCCATCCGCTACATCCATTACCTCGTCTGCTTCTTTTACCCATCGAATTAATTCTTCCCCATCTTCAGGTAACTCGCCAACATCGTAACCTTCATCTTTGAGTGCTTGGAGAAATTTCAAGAGCGACCGCGGTACATTTAATAACGCTGCTGTACCAGTCGCACCATAACCAGGCGGGAAACCATAAAGAATAACTGCAATTTTTCTTTCAGATGGCGGCTTTTGTCGTAAATTAATCCAACTTTTCAACCTACCAGTAAGACGCTTAACCCGTTCAGGAATCAGATAAATATCTTCTCCTACCAAACCACCCAAAGCAACTGTATCAATAGCCCCATCTAATTCCGGCAAAGCATATAAAACAACACTTTGCAGCCCTCCCACACCTTGGCGCGTCCAAGAATGAATATCCTGAATTAGCAGAGGCGCAGCCACAATATAAGGTACATTCTTAGCACTAAGAATACGCTTCGCTACTTCTACCTGTCTCCCAGCTTCCATCGAACCAGCAGGGCCACCTACTAGGGGAAAACCAATTGTCGAAACGATCGCATCTACCTTTACGGCATCACTAGATAAAGATTGAATTTCCACCTTACCTTGCTGCCGTTGTTGCTGTTCATAAGCCGTAGTCATCCAATCTCTAACAGCAACATGACCTTCAACCCCATTAATAAATATCGGTAAAGGAATTAATCCAGCTTCCTCAAAATAACGAATTAATTGAGCAATATAAGGTTGCTTCGTAACAACGTGCTTACGATAAAGCAAAATCCCCACAACTGGTAATTCCCTAGCCGAAGATTTACTCCCCCCAAAAGCCTTCCCACCCACCAACAGCCCATCCGTTAAATCCGTTCCAAAATCCCTCCCTCCCACAGACAACCCATCCGTTGCCAACCAGTCTATATATTGACGCGGCGATTCAAAATAACCCTGATACTCAGGATGAAGTAATCCCATATTCGGGGTTTCAAGAGGTGGCGGAATGTCTCCTACCTTCAGCCCTAAGTATTTTTCCCCCAGCGTCCAGAACATTGAAGCGACATTATCTGATCCGCCAGCATTCCAATAACCATAAATAATTAGCCAGTTGCGTAAGTCTTGCACCTTCTGCACTGGCACAAATTTCAGTAATTTAGGGCCAATCTTCAAAAAGCTAATATAACCAGCCAAACGGTCTTCTTCTCGTCCATTGCTGAATTTATCCAGAATAAACTTCACTGGTTTGGGCATCCCCTTGGGGTTATCCCCAATTTTGAACGCGCCTATCTGAGTCAGGCTCATTAATTCTAAGGCTGATTCAAATACAAGGCGGATGGGGATAGCACAGATGCGATCGCGCAACCACAGCACTTGATCATAATCAAATATTAGACTGCCAAAAAACACATCAGCGCCTGCTAGTGCCGCTTCTACCGTGTCGGGTTCGGTAGTGATAGAGCGATCGCTAAACACTCGAATATCTAACTCTGGGCATCTAGCTTGAGCCAATAGAGCCGCTTTCCGGTACAAGTCAGCATTAAATGATTCAAACCCAGCAATCAATACTATGCGTTTCATGCCCAAAGTCGAAAAGTGTTTCTATTCTCGATCTTAAGGCTGTTGTTGAATTAAAACAGAAAACAAGCTTTACTGATTGCCGAACACTTAATCCTGCCTCCTCTGGTGTCGCGTCGCGCAGTATGGGCGTAGTGCATAACAGGAACCCTGTTGCGGGGTGGGCTTTTGGTTTAATCTTTTTTAAGATTGCTCTACATTAAAAGCAAATTTTTAATATTACAGTTACTCATACACATTGATCCGGTTATTTTTAAAGAAAAATTCCCAAAAAATATTAAATCCCTAGCCATTGCGATCGCTATTACCAGGTAGCGTTACGCTCTTCACCCTGGTAAGTCAGCATTCAAGGATCTTCTAGCTATTTATTCAAACCTATAATTACGGGAACATTTTTAGCCAATTAAACGACTTAATCTTATTGCCTTATAAAAAAATGCTAGACAAAAAAATATTTTTTATCTCAAAGTTTTCTGGAACATTTAAATAACTACTAACGACTAAGAAAGTAACAAAGCAAAACAACACACAACCAATTTACGGAAGTAACTATGAAACTCTCTTTGAAATCTGCTCTTAAAATTTCCATCCTTTCTGCTCTCGCAATTGCTCCTGTTTTAATGTCTGGTAACGGTGCTTCTGCCCAAACAGTTCAAACTGGTAAAGGACTAAATGAAAGTTACATCGGCGCTGGTGTGGGAACAGGCATTACTAATCCTGAAGGACAAGATTCTAAAGTAGGTGGCAATATTTCAGCCCGTGTAACTATTCCCCAATCTCCAGTTTCAATACGTGGTCAGGTACTATACAACGACCAAACCAGTGCCATCTCCCCTAGACTTACTTATGATCTTCCTGTAGCTAAAGACACCAACGTATTCTTCGGTGGCGGATATAACTTTGTACAAAAAGATTCACCCACCTATAGTCCATTAGGCGATAAGAATGCTCCAGTGGTAACTTTAGGGGCTGAACGGAAACTTGGTGATAACATTGTTCTCTACGGCAATGCTGATTTGGGAATCAACGCTTTTGAAGGTAACGATCGCCAAGCTTTTAGCATTCAAGCTGGTGCAGGTGTTAATTTACGTTAATAGGCGAGCATTTTAGATAGCCCTTGTTTTCAGTCGTAAAACATCTTAACTGAAGTGATTGATACCCATAAAGACCGAACAATTTGTTCGGTCTTTTATCTTTTAAGTAAATAGCCCCTCCCCGCAGGTTTGGGGTAGGCTAAAATAGCGCTTATAGGTTTAATTCTATTGATTTACTTATTTGTAAAATATACTTTTAAATTTAATCTGTGGTCTTCAATAAGCCGCGTTTGACTCCATAAAGTAATCGATCAATCACAATATGTTCTGCTTCAGTAAGTGATTTTTCAAGTAATACTGTTTTCAATATTAGACGCTCGGTATGAGTAATGATGCCAGCCGCCAAAATCTCATACACTAACGGCTCGATATTGGTTTGGGATGGAGAAGCTACTGCTAGCATTTTACTCAGGGAACTCTATGCTTTCAGTATCAGTCGCATTTATCTATCTTTAGGTGATTGCAAAGTATCAATGTTTGTGAGATTACTGTATTAAAAGGGTGATTTGAGGTTGTGGTAAACGTGACGATAGTAGCAAATTATTGTGATTGAGATCACTTTGCTATTGGGTATAGTGAAAGCAAATTAATTGTCCAAAATTTGGATTTCGTCTAGCTGTGAGATCGCCACATCCGCAGATTCCAAGTGTGCCGCCGCAGGTTTCCCCCAGCAAATACCGATACAACCAGCAGCCCCACCATTGCGCCCCATTTCAATATCTCCAGCAGAGTCACCCACCATCAGCGTAGCGCTAGGTTCTACCCCAAGCTTGTCACAAGCTTGTAAAAATAAAGCTGGATCAGGTTTAGTTAAACCTTGATCAACTCCCATGATTAATTGAATATAATCATTTAGCTGATGCCGATCAACAAAAGCTTGGACAGACTGAGTTCTAGCTGCTGAGAGAATTCCTAATTTCAATCCCGCGTTATATAGCAATTGCAGCACTTCCAAACTGCCAGTAAATAAGGGAGAAGCAGGGGCAGATTTTAAAAATTGGTCAGCTTCATCAAAAGCACGATGTGCGATCGCTCTTGACTCTAACCATCCTTTACCAGTTTCGGCAATATAGGCAGCAGAAGCAATTTCCGTTTCTTGACGGCTACCCACAGCTAACAACCCAGTTGGATCAAGCTGATTGCCATCAATACCATACGCCATCAACAAAGGCTCACCAATACCTGGAACTTGAGCATCGATCAGTCGAGCGCGTTTTTGCCCCAAGTTTCTCAAAAACTCTTGCGAATCTTCCAGCGTGCCATCTTTATCAAAAATCACCGCCTGGATATTTGGGAAAATAACTTCCCGACAGCGAATTGTTACCAATTGTTTTAACTCCATTTAAATAAAATAAACATAAAAAAAGAGGGAATTTCCCTCTTTTTTTATGTTCTCAATGCGATCGCTATTCTGCTTCAATCGCTACGGGAATATCCTCTTCAACCGCAGGGGGGATATCTTCTTCAATCGCTGCGGGAATATCTTCTTCAACTGCCGAGGGAATATCTTCTTCAACTGCCGAGGGAATATCTTCTTCCATTGCAGAGGGAATATCTTCTTCCATTGCAGAGGGGATATCTTCTTCCATCCCTTCCGTTGCTACAGCTTCAGAGCCTTCAACAGTCAGCCCTTGCTGTTTAGCCAGCATTTGCTCCCTGTACTTAGCAGCCATTTCTTCTGCCATATCATAAACGCGATCGCGATTCTTGATCATGTCACCAGGCTCTGGTTCAAGCTGCTTAGTAGACAGTGAAATCCGACCACGTTCAGCATCTAAATCAATGATCATCACCTTAACTTCATCATTGACATTAAAGACACTGTGAGGAGTGTCAATATGATCGTGTGAAATTTCCGAAATGTGTAGCAACCCACTGACACCACCAATGTCAATGAAAGCACCATAAGGCTTAATACCGCGAACAGACCCAATCACCACTTCACCAACTTCCAGGCGATTCATCTTACGCTCAACCAAAGCTCTGCGATGGCTGAGAACTAAGCGGTTGCGGTCTTCATCTACCTCTAAAAATTTCAGTGGCAGTTCTTCGCCCACCAAATCTTCTTTTGGTTTACGAGTACTGATGTGAGAGCCAGGAATAAAACCACGCAATCCCTCAATCCGCACCAGCGCCCCACCACGATTGGTCGCAAATACCAAAGAGCGTACAGTCGCGTCTTCTGCTTGCAATTGACGCACCCGCTCCCAAGCCCGCATATATTCGATGCGACGAATAGAAAGAGTTAGCTGTCCATCTTCATTCTCGTCCGTCAGAATGAAAAATTCCCGTGTCTCGTTAGACTGTAGAACTTCTTCAGGGGCATCAACTCGGTTGATTGACATCTCCTGAATGGGAATGTATGCAGCAGTTTTAGCACCAATGTCAATCAGAGCGCCCCTAGGCTCCAGACTGAATACGGTACCGGCGACGACATCACCAGGACTAAAGTGGTAATCATATTTATCGAGTAAGGCGGCAAAATCGTCGTGAGTAAAGCCAATATCTGTAGCGGTTGTTTTCTGACTGACCATGTGCGTTTGTATTCCTAGTTATTTTCTCCGTAGCTACTGTGCCTCCTGTCGATGTACACGCACGTTTACAGTGTGCAGCCTACACCTACATTGCTCTATCGAAACCTATTTTAGGTGATTAGATCGGGAATTTGACAGTCCAGAAAGGTTATTATAACCTACTGGGTTATTCAAACTCCAAATTTATTTACAAACTATTCAGGTTAAATTCGATTAAGAATGAGTGATGAAAGAAGGCTCAGATTCCATATCACTAGAATCTGATGGGGAATGCTCTAAACTGGTGGAAGCATTTTTAGTTGATTTCTTATGAGGAAGCTCAATCGGATTTTGAAGATGATTTAAAGTATCTACAAAATCTCTGATACCTTGAAAGTGACGATATACAGAAGCAAAACGCACATACGCCACTTCACTCAATGAGCGTAAGTTTCGTAGAACTAACTCACCAATTTCATTACTACTAACTTCTCGTACAGTTTGCTGTTGTACTTGAGCTTCAATTTCATCAACTAATGCTTCCAGACAGCTTTGGTGAATACCTGTTTTTTCGCAGGCACGCACCATCCCACGCAGTAACTTTGATCGATCAAAAGACTCGCGCTGACCATCTCGTTTTATCACTGTAACGGGGACAAATTCTATCCGTTCGTAAGTGGTAAAACGATGTTTACACCCTAAACACTCACGTCGTCGCCGAATACTTTGTCCTGCTTCTGTTGAACGAGACTCAAGAACACGACTATCAGTGTACTCACAATAGGGACATTGCATGATCGCTCATTCCTCTGTTGTAGGGTGAACTTAGGGCGTTAACTCGATGAGGGTATGTAGTAGATAAGCTAATCGTCATCAAAAATTGCATCTGGTGGGTCATTGCGGGATTTGAAGTATGTTTCCAAGCTGCATTAGCTTAGGCTATGGGGGATGATCAGCGTCCCTACGGAAGTTTGCCCCATATTCCACCGAGGTTCTACTACTTACCACTTGAACAAAAGTTGCCTTAATTAAAGTTCACAATTTTATAAATGGGAAAACTGAGCCAGTAGGAGCGCAAGCTAACTTCTTGTGATGAAGTGCCTTGACCTGATGGCTCAGTAAATTCAAATATTTGTAAAGCTGTGACGATTTTTCGGGCATTCAGCTACTTCTTCTCGATTCGGGGTGGTTCCCGAAAGGCGATCGCAAAGAACAGCGTAGCTATCGCCAAAGTTAAAACCAAAATGTAAACAACCGCTTCCATGTTAGATTTTCCTGCTCATTGAGCTAAAAATAAGACTTTGTTAGCCTGTACTTAGTCTATCAGGCAAAAGAAAAGAACGGTCTAATTAACAGCCAAAACATGATGTCTTTTATCAGTTTTTTAGACCATTCTTAACATTTTGCTACAAAGATTTAGACAGCTTCTTTGTTTCTGGCGCGAGTAGACTTGTCGCCCACTTTCTGGAACAGACCCCACTCGACTTGTTCTTCCAAGTCGGCTTCAACCCCAGCAAACACATCTCGGAACAGAGTCCGAGAGCCATGCCACAGGTGACCGAAGAAGAACAAAAGCGCAAATACAGCATGACCAAAGGTGAACCATCCACGCGGACTGGTGCGGAATACACCGTCGGAATTTAAGGTTTCACGATCAAAGTCAAAAACTTCACCAAGTTGAGCTTTACGAGCATACTGTTTTACAGTGGCAGGGTCGGTAAATGTTTGACCGTCCAAAGCGCCACCATAGAAAGTTGCTGTTATACCAGCTTGTTCAAAGTTGTATTTTGACTCTGCCCGACGGAACGGAATATCCGCACGCAGAACACCATCTTCATCAGTCAAAATCACTGGGAAGGTTTCAAAGAAGTTAGGCAGACGACGTACTGTTAATGTCCGACCTTCACCATCTTTGAACACAGGATGACCTAACCAAGATTGAGCAATCCCATCGCCCTTGTTCATTTGACCAGTACGGAACAAACCACCTTTAGCGGGGCTGTTACCGACGTAATCATAAAATGCCAACTTATCAGGAATTTCTGACCAGGCGTTTGTCAGGCTGTTACCTTCATCTACACTGGCTTGAACACGGCGGTCAATTTCTTGTTGGAAATAACCAGCATCCCACTGATAACGGGTAGGGCCATACAGTTCGATGGGAGTAGCAGCACTGCCATACCACATCGTACCTGCTACTACGAATGCTGCAAAGAATACAGCCGCAATACTGCTGGAAAGCACCGTTTCAATATTACCCATCCGTAAAGCTTTGTAGAGCCGTTCCGGTGGGCGAACAGTGAGGTGGAATAAGCCAGCAATGATACCAACTACACCTGCGGCAATATGGTGAGCTACAATGCCTCCTGGGTTAAACGGATTAAACCCAGCAGGCCCCCACTCTGGTGCTACAGGTTGGACGCTTCCCGTTAAACCGTAAGGGTCAGAAACCCACATTCCAGGGCCAAATAACCCTGTGAGGTGAAAAGCACCAAAACCAAAACACAGAAGACCAGACAAAAATAGGTGGATGCCAAACATTTTTGGCAAGTCCAAAGCTGGTTCGCCTGTGCGTGGATCTCTAAAAAGTTCTAAATCCCAGTAAACCCAGTGCCAGCAGGCAGCTAGGAATAATAAACCCGAAAGCACAATATGTGCAGCCGCAACACCTTCAAATGACCAGAATCCTACATCGCCTGCGGCTTCACCAGTGACGCTCCAACCGCCCCAAGACTTGGTGACACCCAAACGTGCCATAAAGGGCAATACATACATCCCTTGTCGCCACATTGGGTTCAAAACGGGATCGCTAGGGTCAAATACAGCTAACTCGTACAGGGCCATTGATCCAGCCCAACCTGCCACTAGGGCAGTGTGCATCAGGTGTACAGCAATCAGCCGCCCTGGGTCATTCAGAACAACTGTGTGTACTCGATACCAGGGTAGTCCCATTGACTACGCTCCTCCTAAGAATAAAGTGTCTACTTCGACGTTTCTTTTTTTATGGGCTTGAGTTTACCATTGTCCATCTGCACTTTGCTCATAACTTCTAAACAAAGCAGGGTGGGCAATTGGACGGGGTGTCCATGAAAATGAAGATTATTTAAAGAAGTGTAACTATTGTTAGAGTCGAATGCAAGCAGGTTTGCGGTTTTTCGCAACTACTATCGGGTAGTTTTCTTCAACATTCTTAACATAAGTTTTTATTCGTTAACAAAGCGAGAATTAAATGCTTCTGCTGTTGCTAATAGCTCAATAACTTGTTCGGCGCTAATTAAGCGTTTAAGAACAACTTGACCAATTGTGTTAGTGGCGGAGCTATTTTGCTCTGTCGGATTTACTTCCAACATGATTATTTCTTCTTCTACTTGGTAAAGCCATAATTTTTCGTTTTGCTCTACAAAACAAATGTTTAGGCGTTTAATTTCCGGTTTGCGTCGCCAAGCGGTTTCATTCCACAAACCACCAAATTCCCAAACCCGCCCGACAGTCCATCCTTCTGCTAGAAAAAAATACTTCACTAAGATTTGGTTTTCAGAGGTACTTTTCCGAATTATCTTACCTCTGTTAAGCAATTTGCTCTTAGCTGATTAAAGTTAATTAGTTTTTTAGATCAAATTTATTTAAGTCAGGCTCTTTATACTGCTACGCAGATGTTGCCGATGTTGTTTGCCTGAGTGTATTACGTTGGCGATCGCATCTGGATAATTGGAAAACTGCTGTCTTTGCGCCTTGTACAGTTGTAAGTAGTCGGACAAAAGTAATCGACACTGTATTAAGTTTTATTGAGGCTGGAATGTAGTGCGATCGAGCAAGAAAAATTAGTACATATGTATTTGTACTGCATAGGGGTTAGCTGCAATTTTTTCAACTTTCCAGCCTATAGCTGAGAGCCTAATTATAGTAGAGCGCTCTTTTACTTTTTGAGAAACTGTCGCACAGTTAATTAATCCCAATAGTTTTCGGTCTTGGGTTTTAGTTAAAAATACTCTCAAAGGTGGTGATGGCATTAAATGATTGTGATTACCTCGCTTATTTAACTTTTATTTATTATCCAGCCTATCAGTTTTAAACTGGCAAAAAATTTCCCATAACTGCTTTTGAGTCCCAGATCGCTTATGTTAAAAAATGATGCAATTGGTGGTAAACCACTCCTACTACGTTGTTCGACAGTTTAGTTAGGTTTTTTCGCTCACTTTCATCCCATAATCCCCCTAAATAGTGTCTAAACCTTTTTTTTAGGCTTGATGGCTGGAAAACATCATCAAACCGACTGCACTATTTTTCAAAACATGGGGCATTGCGTCGGGTGTAGTTTCTTTCATAGGTATTTCGATGGCGTGAAATACTTAGCTGGTTTATAACTTATTTAGTTTTAATTCATTGTTTAAGCCCCGTTAAGAGTGATAAGAAGAAAAAGTTAGTGCAGAAAAGGTAACAGAAAGAAAGTGACAGGGCAAAAGATAAGATGCAGAGTTAATTTTATTGGAGAATTATTGACTTAATGAAACTGATATGAAGTTTAAAGACAGAGCAGAAGTATGTTCAAAGTTTTAATTCTCTATCAGAGTAAATCTAGGCGAGGATTAACACTTTGAATTTTGAGCAGTTTTTCGTATAGTTCTCGTTCCTGCTGACTGATATTTTTGGGAACTACAATTTCGATTTCTACCAACTGATCTCCTCGCCTACCATTGTCAGTGGGAAAGCCTTTACCAGAAAGACGCAATCTTTGACCAGATGCTACTCCAGGTGGAACAGTCATTTTTACAAGACCATCAAGAGTAGGCACTTCTATTTGTCCGCCTAAAACTGCCTCGCTTGGTGTAACAGGTAGATGACAATGAACGTCAAATTCTTCTAGCTTAAAGAATGAATGGGGAGCTAAGGTAATTTTTAAATACAAATCTCCACCAGCAATGCCTTGACCTTTTAATCTTACACGCTGACCACTGATCATTCCTGCTGGCATATCAACTTCAAGAGAGCGCCCGTCTTCTAAGCGAATTCGCTCTCTGCCTCCAAGATAAGCTTTTTCTAAGGGCAAGGTTAGTTGAGCTTCTACATTTTTAGGATTAGTGCTAGGGCTGACTGTATAAATTGTTTTTGTTGTACCAGGACGAAATTGATCGGATGAGTTAACTGATACACGAGAGCGTTCTGTCGCGGCTACTCCTACCTTGACTTCCCGCCTACGCCCTAGGAGTTGGTCAACAAAGCTGTTAAAGTCTTTAAACTGACCAAAATCAACGTCTTCAGAAAAACTACGGCTATTGCTAGATCGACTATTCCAAGATTTAAAACTTTCACTTCGTGCAGCTTTAGCTCGATTAAATCCTCTCTGATTCCAGAAGCGACTGAACTGATCGTACTGCGATCGCTTATTGGTATCAGAGAGAATTTCATATGCCTCACCAATATCCTTAAATTTTTCCTCTGCTGCTTTGTCCCCAGGATTTAAATCTGGGTGATACTGACGTGCTAACCGCCGATATACCTTTTTAATTTCTTCACTAGAAGCATCTCTAGCAACGCCTAGAATTTCGTAGTAGTTCCGAAAGTTTTGCATAGTTTAGTATGAAGTATGAAGTATAAAGTATGAATTCAGCCTTCATTCTTCTTATTTCAGGCCATCTTAGAGCCAGTCATCGTCATCATCATCCCAATCATCCTCCATTCTGGTTGTGCGCGTACTACGCGTGGTATAACCTCGATTTTCTTGACGAGATCGACCAGAACCAACGCTGCCAGCACGGTAATCCTCACTATCATTTGATGTACTACGTATACGCCCAGAATACGGTTGCTCGTAGTCACGTACCACGGGATCGCTTTCTCCTGTGAAAGTACGACGGATAGACCCAAAAAAGTCATCTTCATCTTCACTAGATAGTAAGCGTACCTCTCGGTTTAGTTCGTAGAGCGCGTCCTGTAAATCGGACTGTGAGCGGTCAATGCGCCGATCATCATCGCGAGCGATACTATCACGCAATTCCTGAATTAAAGCTTCAATTTTACGACGCTGACTACTAGCAAATTGCATCCCGAATTCTAGTGCCACTTCTTTAAGTTGCCGTTCCCCTTGCAGAGCTAGCCCCTCGGCGCGGTTGCGTTTATCTACTCTTTCTCGGCGCTGGCGGTCAGTTTGGGCAAATTGTTCAGATTCACGAATCATCCGGTTAACTTCTGCCTCGCTCAAGGTAGAAGATCCTTGGATTGTAATACTCTGTTCCCTACCTGTAGTTCTGTCTAAGGCAGTTACTTGTAAAATCCCATTAGCGTCAATATCAAAAGAAACCTGTATTTGAGGTACACCTCGCGGTGCAGGTGGAATACCAGTGAGCTTAAACCGCCCCAATGACTTATTATCTGCTGCCATTTCGCGCTCGCCTTGGAGGGCGTGAATTTCCACCAAAGTCTGATTATTTTGTGCAGTGGAAAAAACATCAGCGCGACGTGCTGGAATTTGTGTGTTGCGGGGTATAAGCTTTTTCATTACACCACCAATCGTTTCCAGCCCTAATGATAAAGGTGTGACATCCAGTAGTAGCACATCATTGACATCACCAGCTAATATTGCTGCTTGAATAGCAGCACCCACACCTACAACTTCATCAGGATTAACATTTTGATTCGGTTGTTGATCAATTAAGCTGCGAACCAACTGTTGTACTAAGGGGATGCGAGTAGAACCACCTACTAAAACTACCTCATCAATTTGAGCAGGTGTCATACGTGCATCTGATAATGCGCGCTTGACTGGAGTGCGTAACCTACTGATTAAATCGCCACAAAAATCTTCAAACTGCGCCCTAGTTAGCCGAGTTTCTAGATGTTTTGGGCCATCTTCTGTTGCGGTGATAAATGGTAAGTTAATATCAGTGACGGTAACACCAGAAAGCTCAATTTTAGCTTTTTCTGCTGCTTCTGTGAGCCTTTGTAAAGCTTGGCGATCGCGCCTCAAATCTACCCCTTCCGTTTCTAAAAACTGCTCTGCTAGCCAGTCAACAATTTTTTTATCAAAATCGTTACCACCTAGCTGAGTATCGCCACTGGTAGCTTTGACCTCAAATACTCCATCACCGACATCTAGGATAGAGACATCAAATGTGCCACCTCCGAGATCAAACACCAGGATGGTTTGATTATCCTGTTTGTCTAATCCATAAGCTAAAGATGCCGCCGTTGGCTCATTAAGAATTCGCATAACCTCTAGTCCTGCGATCCTACCAGCATCTCGCGTTGCTTGCCTCTGGGAGTCGTTAAAATACGCAGGAACTGTAATTACGGCCCCTGTGACTGGCTGCCCTAAGTAGCGACTAGCTTCGTCTGCCAGTTTTCGCAGTATCATTGCTGAGATTTCTTCTGGGGCAAATTCTTTCTTCAGCCTAGGGCATTTAATTTTTATATTGCCTTCTTCATCTTTACGGATAGTATAAGAGACTTGCTTTGACTGTGGGCTGAGTTCAGCATATTTGCGACCCATAAAGCGCTTCACGGCATAGAATGTGTTTTGCGGGTTGGAGATTCCTTGCCGCCGTGCCATCTGCCCAACTATGCGTTCTCCGTCTTTATTGAAACCAACCACGGAGGGAGTCGTCCGCATTCCTTCTGAATTAGCAATCACGACTGGCTTTCCGCCCTCCATGACGGCTACTACTGAGTTAGTGGTACCCAGATCTATGCCGACTACTTTTCCCATGCGTTGCGGTTCTCCTCGCGTGTTTTATGACTTAATGTTGAGAACATTTGCTGAATTATATTGTATCTTGCTGCTGGTAAATAATATATATACTTTGGCAGCCGTTAAGCTAACCTGGCTATTTCAATTGCTCGCTCTTCTATCTCCAGTCTTTCCTTGGTTTAACGGAGTTTAAGTATCCAACTTGAACGCACATTAGCTTAACATTTCCTACCTACCCAGAGGTGAAATTACTTTTTTGAGATTTGCTTCCATAATATGTTTTACTGCAAGATATACTGCAGCAAACAAAATAATAAATTACTTTGTTAGCTTAATTCAAATATTTATTTAATCAACTTTGTGGCTATTCCCTATTCGTTTGATTTAAAATAAACCGTCATCATCAAAATCATCTAGAGAAAACCAATCGGATCTATATCGCCTAGAATCAATTTCCTGCTCATAAATAGCATTAAGAGATGGAGGATAACAAATACAAAATCTGGTGCGATCGCATTGAACTAAATTCCTGTATCGCGTGTGCAGCATTTCTGCTTTATTCCGCAACCGCTTATAAACTGCCATATTCGGGCAAATAATCACCATTTCAGCAGAATTAGGTTCATAGCAAGTAATTCTCCATTCGCAGTGGCTAAATACAGCCCTTAAGGAACTATTGAGATTTTTAAAGAAAAATTGTCGCAGTTCTCTAACTTCGGATAAATTTCTGGCAAGTGCTAAATCTTCTTGGCTTAGGGGTCGAGGTGCATCTGGATTATCGTAGTTCATGATGATTTCCTTAAAGCTTGCGTCTAAATGTAACGAAATGCAAATATAATTAAATCCAGAACATCTGGTTTCCACTCTTTAGGGCAGTAGCAAAACAAATGCGAGTTGCGATCGCTGGGGCAGGTCTAGCTGGGCTTTCTTGTGCCAAATACTTAACTGATGCTGGTCATACCCCCATTATCTATGAACGTCGAGACGTTTTGGGGGGTAAGGTTGCTGCTTGGCAAGATGCCGACGGCGACTGGTACGAAACTGGTTTGCATATATTTTTTGGGGCTTACCCCAATATGTTGCAGTTATTTAAGGAATTAGGGATTGAAGATCGATTGCAGTGGAAAGAACACACGATGATCTTTAACCAACCGGAAGCACCTGGGACTTACTCTCGGTTCGATTTCCCTGATTTACCAGCACCAATCAATGGGATTCTGGCAATTCTGGGTAACAATGATATGCTCACTTGGCCAGAGAAAATTCGTTTTGGAATTGGTTTAATTCCAGCGATGATTCAAGGGCAAAAGTATGTTGAAGAAATGGATAAATACTCATGGTCGGAGTGGCTTAAAAAGCAAAACATCCCCCCAAGGGTAGAAAAAGAAGTGTTTATTGCTATGTCAAAGGCACTAAACTTCATCAATCCTGATGAGATTTCTGCAACTATTTTGCTCACAGCCCTAAATCGCTTCCTGCAAGAAAAAAATGGCTCTAAAATGGCATTTCTTGATGGTGCGCCGACGGAACGGTTGTGTCAACCGATGGTAGATTACATTACCGAACGTGGTGGGGAAGTAAAGTTGAATGCTCCTATTAAAGAGTTTTTGCTTAACCCAGATGGAACTGTGCGCGGGTTTTTACTACGGGGGACAAATGGTACAGCAGATGAAGTGATTACTGCGGATGCGTATGTCTCTGCGATGCCTGTTGACCCTTTGAAAGTAATGTTACCTGAACCGTGGAAGCAGATGGAGTATTTCCAAAAGCTAGAAGGCTTAGAGGGAGTACCTGTAATTAATGTGCATCTGTGGTTTGACCGCAAGCTAACGCAAATTGACCATTTGTTATTTTCGAGATCGCCTCTTTTAAGCGTCTATGCTGATATGAGCAATGCCTGCCGAGGCTATGCTAATCCTGATTGTTCAATGCTGGAATTGGTACTAGCACCAGCAAAAGATTGGATTAGTAAATCTGACCAAGAAATTGTAGACGTGACACTGGCAGAATTAGAAAAACTATTTCCTGACCATTTTGGCGGGGAACAGCCAGCTAATTTGCTGAAATCTCACGTAGTCAAAACTCCCCGTTCTGTTTACAAAGCTACACCTGGACGGCAACAATATCGTCCTGATCAAAAAAGCCCTATTGCTAACTTCTTTCTCACAGGCGATTACACAATGCAACGTTACTTAGCGAGTATGGAAGGTGCCGTACTTTCTGGTAAGCTGACAGCGCAGGCAATTGTAAGTAGCCAGGAATCAGGAGTGAGAATTGAGGAATTAGATATTAATACTCAGAACTCAGAAGTACAACTAGCTTAAGCGCCATAATGCCATTGGATATTTTGGATGATTAGGAAACTTGGCTTAGTACAAACACTCTTAAATCTGAGTAAGTATCTCTAAATTCCAAATTCATTGATCTAAAATTTCATATCGCCTGTCCCTAGCTCACCTTCATTTCAGCCTGCAACGAATGCTGCAACTGTATAAGTCCCCTTGCATGAGAATGCTGGCCTCTATTGAGGATGCCTACGAAATCTGTCGCCAAATTACGGCTCAGTACGCTAAGACGTTTTATCTCGGCACGCTGCTGATGCCAGAGGCGAAACGTCGCGCCATTTGGGCTATTTACGCTTGGTGTCGGCGAACTGATGAGCTAGTGGATGGTGCTGAAGCAACGAGTACTACTCCTGAGACACTTGATCGCTGGGAAGAACAACTAGAAGCTTTATTTGCTGGACAACCTATTGATGATTCAGATGTGGCTTTGGTAGATACCTTGACTCGGTTTCAATTGGATATTCAACCGTTTCGAGATATGATTGCTGGTCAGCGCATGGATCTGTACCGCAGCCGATACGAAACGTTTGAGCAGTTAAATCTCTACTGTTATCGAGTTGCTGGTACTGTGGGATTGATGTCAACCACAATCATGGGTGTAGATACTTCCCCGTACACGGCTGCCTGGAACAAAAGTCAAGAAATCTATCTTCCTACATCTGAAGCGATCGCTCTTGGAATTGCTAACCAACTCACAAATATTCTTCGAGATGTTGGGGAAGATGCCCGTCGAGGTCGCATCTATCTGCCGTTAGAAGAATTAGCTTTGTTTAACTACACCGAAGAAGATTTATTAAAAAGTGTGGTTGATGAACGCTGGTGTGAATTAATGAGTTTCCAAATTCAACGAGCCCGAAAGTACTATTCTGAGGCAGAAAAAGGAATTAAGTATCTTAGTCCCGATGCTCGTTGGCCTGTTTGGGCAGCTTTGATGCTGTACCGAGGGATTTTAGATGCGATCGAGCGTAACCAGTACGACGTTTTTAGCCAACGAGCTTATGTGCCTACACCAAAAAAACTTTTGTGTTTGCCACTGGCGGCGTTGAAGGGGCAAGTACTCTAAACAAAAAGTAGGCTCAATAAATAGATCGTGCAGCATTTATGATTGGCATAGCTTAACTTTGATTAGCTCAATCTCAGTATCACTGGCTACAACTAGGATTTTGGGGCGGGTTTAATTGAGATTAAAGTAGGATACTTATAATTTTGGTGAACCCGCCCCTACTGAACGGTATTGCGCTAGAAACAAAGTTTAGGAGTTGAAATAAGTGGGTTCGTTCCCAGGTTTCCATTTAATATTGCAGCCAATACTAGGCTGCTGATCTGGGTTAACAGGTTTGTCTGCTAGTACTGCATCAATAGCAGGACGCAAATCTTTACCTGTGACTGGTTTACCATTGCTAGGACGACTATCGTCTAGTTGACCGCGATAAACTAAATTGCGATCGCTATTAAACACAAAGAAATCTGGCGTACAAGCAGCAGTGTAGCTTTTAGCTGTTTCCTGGCTTTCATCATAGCAAATAGGAAAATTAAAACCTTGCTCTTGCGCCATTGCCTTAAGTTGATCTGGAGCATCGTTAGGATAGTTAGTAGCATCGTTAGCACTGATTGCGACAATTCCCAGGCTTTGATTAGCATAATCTTTACCGAGGTTTGCCAGTTCTGCCTGAATGTGTTTTACAAATGGACAATGTTGGCAGATAAACATTACCAGTAAGGCTTTTTTATCAGCAAACGTGGCGAGTGAAATTATTTCACCAGATACTACATCTGGTAATTGGAACTCTGGGGCTTGAGTTCCTAGCGGCAACATGGTTGAAGCTGTTAGTACCATAAATTTTCTTCCTAAAATTAATTGAATTTGCGTAACTACGGAACTAAGAAGTAGTATATCGGGTCTAAAGTTATGTTGGTATTGGTATAACTATTTATGATTTATAAGCATCAATTAACACTAGGAAATAGCGTTAAAACAGCGCATTCTAGAATTTTTACTACACTACTGCTAACAGGAATATTATCGTTGGCATCAGGGCTAACTCTCCTAGAAATGGTAGTAGCTGCTCCAGCAACTGTTGCTGAGACTAATGCTAGTTTGTTGCTAAAACAACAGACAGGTAATCAAACGACTCCACGTTTAAGATCTGAAAGATTTCGCTTGAATAGATTACCCGCGAATATCCTTAATGCTATACGCCAAGATATAGCGAGTAAATTCAGCATTTCTCAATTGACAGTAGTTAGCTCTAGTCGGCAAAATTGGACTGATGGCTGTCTTGGTTTAGGTACACTAGAAGAAAGTTGCCTCGCAGCAATAGTTCCAGGTTGGCGTGTAGTTGTATCTGATGGTAGTCGTCGCTGGACATATCGCACAGATAGCAGTGGAAGCACCTTGCGCTTAGAAAATCAAACTACTACGGGAAATTCACAGGGGTCTGTTACTAATGCTGTTTTGCAAGAAGTTTCTCGCAGGACAAATTTGCCAACTTCAGCTTTCCGTATTGTTGAGTCTGAACGTCGAACTTGGTCAAATGGCTGTTTAGGTTTATCTACTCCTGGTATTGGTTGTACTTTAGCGATGGTACCAGGCTGGCGTGTAGTTGTAGCTAATGGAGAACAACGCTGGGTATATCGTACTAATGAATCTGGATCAGTTATTAAGCTGGATACAGCAGCTAGTACCATTGGGGAACTGCCAAATTCAATTGTTGATGCAGTTTTGCGTGAAGCATCCCAATATTTAAATTTACCAATTTCTCAATTGCAGATTGTTGAGACGCAAGCGAAACAATGGCCGAATCAGTGCATTGGAATAACTCAAGCTCCTCGCTTACTTTGTGGCCCAGTTTCTCAAGAAACTATACCAGGATGGCAGGTGGTTGTAGTAGGTGGAGAACAACGCTTAGTCTATCGTACTAATGAATCTGGCTCTACAGTAATTTTAGATGAAGCTACTAGCAACGTGGGTGAGATTGGCACAATCAAACCTAGTAGAATTTCCGCTAGTGAATTACCGCCACCTTTACCAATTAATGTTGTATTTCGGGCGATCGCTAGTGGTGGTATTACTGGTAGAACCTACCAAACCACGCTGTTAAATAATGGACGAGTTATTCGAGAACTGATGAATCCAAATGGCACAAGTTCTCAGCAGCAAACTACTAATATTTCCCTAGAACAGCTAAGGGAGTTTCAAAGCCTACTGGAAACACAAGGTTTTTCTCAGTTTCATCGGCTAAGTTACGATCCACCTAAAGGTGCAGCAGACTATATTACTGTCACTCTTACCAGCAGATCTGGCACAACCCGCTATGCTGATATGGGTCAAGATCGCCTACCTCAAAGGCTTAATCAAGTGATTCAAGCTTGGAATGGAATTGTCAATCGCGTATAAATAACTCTTGTAGGTTGGGTTAAGCGTAGAACCCCCTAACAGTAACCTTGATTATATGTTGGGTTTTTACGCCAACAATCCAGCCTACTATTTAATACCACAAGCTAACTTAAAAACTGGTAATTGATGCTCAGAACGAACATTTATTAATTTACTGTTTCCACTCTCGTTAATTTCTTGAATAACTTTGTTGTTACTCTCATACTGGAGAGTTTTTTTTCACGAAGTACGCCAGTTTTATAGTGATTCATAATTTTGATTGCTGAGTCATAAAACAGTACTTTCGTTTTGCACAATGTCAAATATATAATGAGCCATTTGTAATTTAGAACAAGGTTCTATTTCAAATTGCCTTTGTTCGCTATCAATAAAAATAGCTTTGTTGCGATCGCTACCAAATCCACTATCTGGTTGATCTATAGGATTGGCAACAATAAAATCTAATTTTTTTCTTTGCAGCTTTTCTAATGCAGGTGTAACTATATCCCCTGTTTGTGCAGCAAACCCGATTAATTTTTGATGCGGATGTTTGAGACTACCTAATTCTGCCAGAATATCTGGTACAGGTTCTAGGGGTAAGGAAGATGGCAGCGATCGCTTGGCTAACTTCTCTGTACTATATATAGCTGGTTTAACATCCGCTACTGCTGCTGACATCACAATTAAATCTGATAAGGGAAAATTGAGCAGCATCGCCTGTCGCATTTCTTCGGCGCTGACAACTGCGATCTCCTTCATACTTCCTCTTCCTTCCTGCCCCTTAGCGACGGGAGGGGTAGGTGCCATTGTAGTTTTAGGCATACTATGAACTAATGTGACAATTGCGCCACGATTTATTGCTGCTTGTGCTAAAGCTAATCCCATTTTGCCAGTAGAAGGATTACCAATAAAGCGCACCGGATCTAAATGTTCCCGCGTTCCCCCAGCACTAATTAATACTCGTTTACCTGCTAAATCTCGCTTGCCTTGAGTATGTAGTAATGATTGTACCGAGGCGATAATTTCTGGGGGTTCTGCCATTCTGCCAGCGCCAATGCGATCGCACGCTAACAAACCAGCACTAGGGCCAACGCTGTGATAACGTGGGTCTTGCAACAACTGTTGCCAATTGCGTTGTACTGCTACTTGTTCCCACATATCAGTATTCATCGCGGGTGCTAGCAATACAGGACTTGTAGAAGCTAATACAGTATTTGTAAGTAAATTATCAGCTAACCCATAAGTTAATTTACCTAGCGTATTAGCGGTTAGTGGGGCAAGTACTAAAACGTCTGCCCATTCTCCTAATTCAATATGTAATGGACGACCATTAATTGCTTGCCAAAAATCATCATCTGTGTAGGCTTGATGACGAGACAAGGTTGCTACGGTTAAAGGCGTAATAAATTCTTGTGCGGAACGAGTAAGAATAACTCTTACTTCTATCCCTGCTTTGAATAGAGATGAAATTACCTCACAAACTTTATAGGCAGCTATCCCGCCACCTATACCAATTACTACCTTGGTTAAGTTTCGATTAAAAACTGATGCCATTGAGATTACAAATAAGTTTAGATTTTAAATTCAAAGCTAATATTTATATTTAGACGCAACAAATGAATATTAGCCTTAAATCTAAAATCTCAAACTCTTATGCTTCGTCAAAAGCTTCCAAATCTAGAAGATGGATATAAGGTTCGACCAATTCTGGACGTTGAAAAGCGATCGCTCGTAGAAGATGCCAATCATTCAAGCCTTCAAAAGGATTGCTATAATCATCACCTTCTAGACGTGCAGCAAGCTGTTCCACGTCTGCTGCCGTGAGAGCAGAAATATTCCGTGTCGAAATGCTTGAAGTTGTCATTTGCTCACGCCCCTATGATCACTATCTGTCTCAATTGCTGTACAGACGCAACAGCCCCTTTTATCTTAGCCTCCTTACCTGAAATTGTTAGCTTGTGATATTGTTTGTAACAAAATTTTGTATTAATTCTAAAACTTCTGGTCTAATTTCATGCGCCATATCGAATTCCTGGTATTGCACTGCTACCCCCATTGCTTTTAAAGTGTCGCGTGCTTTCTGGGCAGCACTAATTGGTACAGTTGAGTCAAATCTACCATGCACAATTAATACTGGCGGAAAAGCGCGATGCCTACGGCGGGCTTCGCCAACGCTTGGTTGAGTAATTGGATGCAAATACCCACTTAAAACCACCAAACCCGCTAAAGGCAAATTTAGCCCTACATCCAAAGTCATTGCCCCCCCTTGTGAAAAGCCACACAAAATTGTGCGCGACAGAGGAACACCAGTAGAACTTTCTAAAGATTTCAGCCAATCAGTTAAACTTTCTTTGCTTTGTGTTAATTCCTGATGACTTTTTTGCAGTGATTCTTGTGCTTGTGTGAACGAATACCACATCCATCCCCCCGATCTTACATAAGGCTGAGGAAAGGGAGCATTAGGAAACAAAAACTGGTAATCATGCAATTTTAACAACGGTGCTACAGATGCTAGATCTTGAGCATTAGCGCCCCAGCCATGCAAGGCTACAACTAAACCAACTGGTGTCTTACCGCTAGCTGGTGGTATGGAAATAACTGATAAAGACAGAAGATTACTCCTAATAAACGCAACTCACCAATTTGAGACACTATCAAAGTGTTCATCTTTAAGAATAATGTGGTGACCCGCATCGAATTTAATCCACCCTTGGTGTTGTAATTTACTAAAAAGCCGTGTAATTGTAACTCTTGTTGTCCCGATAGTATTGGCAATATTTTGATGGGTCAAACGAATACTTATACGAGTGCCTCCAGGTACAGGTTGACCCATTTCTTGTTTTAACAATAGTAGTAAGCGGCGCAAACGATCTTCCACTCGTCGCTGTCCGATAATCGCTAACAGTGCCTCTGTTTGTCGCTGCCGTCTGACTAATTGCGGCAATATCGTCTGAGATAAACTTGGAGAAGCTTCTATTTCCCTAAGTGCAAACCACTTCAAGTATACAGTTGATATGGCTTTTGCCTGATAAGAAGGTAAAGATGTTAACCACTCACCAAAAAACATCGAAGGCCCCGCCCAACCAAGTAACACCTCTTCTCCATTGTTACAAAATGTATTAAGTTGCACTAAACCCTGACATACCTGCCACATCCCCTGTGTTAGTAGCGGAATTTCTTCTCCCTTGGCATATAAGTGCAACCGATTTTCTTCGTTCACTTCGTATTGGTCTAATACTAAATTAGCTTTATAAGTTAGAAACATAAGGCGCAAGTCTCCTCAGCAAGGAGATACAGACTGAGTAGTGCTAAACCTTAATTATCTAAAAGCTATGTATATGATCGCGTATACGTAAACGTATAACTTGAGTGCTGGTTTTAATCAGCACCAAAATTAACCTAGATATGTAAATAAGCGGTAGACTTTTTATGATGGGCAAGCTAGATTTTACTGCTAATTAAAGAAAGCAGCAGCTAGTGTCAAATATAATGATGTTAGGCTGACACCACAACTCTTAAAGCATCATGAATTATTGAGTTAAGTCACTCTTTTTGCTCAATCGGATTAAGTAACTCTAGACGGAAGGAGGTTCTGGTTTCAGCATCAATGTATTTATTTTGTAAAAACTGCCAATGCTGCCAGGATTTGTAACTATTTTGTGACAATTGCTTAACTAAAGTGGGTAGCTTTTTATCATTATCTGAGTCTAAGGCTACTGAGATAAATTCTGATAAAACCACACTATCCTGAATTTCACCCAATATTTTTTGAATTTCTTTCAAATCTTCTAGATGAGCTATATATTTTGAGCCGTAAAATTCTGTAAATAACTCCATTTGATAGCGCGATCGCTTAGTTTGTTTACGCAAGCTGTGAAGTAGCTTACCTTGATCAATTAACAGTTGTTCTACCTCAGACTGAGGCATAGCTTTGGAAACGCCAATTTTGCCTTCTGCTACCTGAACCCCTACTAACCAGCCTGGATGAAGTAGAAATTCACTTACGGATGGCAAAAGTAAATCTGGCAATACTTCAGAAATTGGCAATTGAGCTACTCCTAAGTATCGCGGTTCCTCTAACCAATTTTTCAAAGCTTTCTTCAAATGCTGATAACTTTTACTCTCTAGGGCAGATTGCGCTTTTGCTAGTGCTTGTTTACGCTGTTTATCTAGATACTCTAAAACTTGTTTTAAGTATTTTTGCTCTGATTTTGGTAACTCAGGTTCATACTCATTTAAGAACGTTTCCTTAAGCACATCTAAATCTCGTAACTCTCCGAGTATCCGAGCAACTTTAGCAATCTTTTTTTCAGCAGCAGCTTTAGGCAAGTCTAAAACCACTTGAAATCCTGTGACTGCTGAACGCAAGCGACGCATCCCCACCCGCATCTGGTGTAATGCTTCGGGATCTCTGTCATTGAGAACATCTTCTTCGTGCTTGAGAATTTTATCGAGGTGTTGCTCAATTGCAATATATCCCCAATCTCCCAATGTATTTGTATTATTAATGGTAGGTTTTTTCATACAATTTGTTTTTTGCTCTAAAAAGTGAGTAACAATTTAATTTTCATTAACTTAAAATTTATTCATAAAATTCAAATCACTCAAATTTTTGTAACAATATTAGCTAGTATTATACCTCAAAGCTGACGGGACAGATGAATAATAGCTGACATTTTTAAAGTTTTATTATTTATACAATTACTCTACCTGATGGTAGAAGCCAAGGTATTTATTATATGTAGTACGCTGACAGTAAGAGTCAATTAAGGAGTTTAAATAAGTGTGTTTGAAACCATATTAGTTTTTGTTGTTAGTTTAATGCCAGCATTATTTTCCATAATTGTCATCCATAAGGCAGAGATTAGAGCAAGATCAAACATTAGATCGGCTATGGAAGCAACAGCCACGACAAGATTACAGTTTAATTCACCGCTTCTTGAGGAGCAATATGTTCAAGGTGTAGGTTTTTTAATAGGTGACATTTCTTGCCAATATAATGCACGTTCCGCCTACATCCGTTGTGCTATTAATCCCACTGGGCCTTGTAAAGAATGTCGCTACTACGAAATGCACGAATCAGCTTAAGGTTGAGCTAGGAAATTCAATCCTAAAAAAATGGCAGCAACTGTACCAGAAACAGAAATTTTACCTTGGCAAACCTGATTAATTACTTGTTCCAGGGGAATTAATACTACCTCAATTTCTTCTGTGATATCTAGGCTTTGCTTTCCTGTTGATTGAGCATTTTCAGCTAGAAATACAAAAATTTTATTGGTATCTTTAACCGGATTATCATATAAAGTTGCTATTTCAATCAATTGCTCGGCAACATAACCTGTTTCCTCTTCTAATTCTCTAGCTGCTGCAACTATGCTACTTTCTTTCTCGCCGTAAAACGCTCCAGCAGGTAGTTCTAATAAAATTTCCCTTATTCCATGCCTATATTGGCGTACAAAGACAATCTCTTGCTTTGGGGTAACTGCTAAAATAATAGCAATATCTGGTCTAATATTGACAAAAAAATCTTTAATTACTTGACCGTTGGGTAATTCTATTTCATCTTGCCTAATGCGACACCATTTGTTGTCAAATACCAGTTGAGAATTTAATAAATTCCATTTTTGGATATTTTGCATCTGACCTGCTTTTGAGATGTTTTTTAAATTTTAAATAATAAAAGCTGTTACTTTAACTCAGGCTGTAATATCATGTTCGTTTAATTGCCGATAATAGACCAATGAGCAAAAAGCACAAATTTGGTTTTATTTATTGCAGATGTGAGCAAATTAACGCAGATGACGCAGATTTTAACCAAGATTTTATCGACTTATGCGCTTAGGTCGAATGAGGAGCGATCGCGCGTCTCTACAATGGTTATAAAATTATGCGTATAAATATTCAACCTTTTACCGTACATAAGCGGTTTGCACTTAAAATTAGTCGTGGTACTACGTCACAGACACAAAATGTCTGGGTGCGAGTTCAACAGGATGATATTGAGGGTTGGGGAGAAGCTTCACCGTTTTCAATTGGTGAACACCCGCAAACTACACAAGTGATTTTAGAGGCATTGCAGCAAGTTATACCAATGCTGGAACAGTTCAGTCCTTGGGATCGGCAAGAAATTGAACAGATTTTTAGAGAAACCAAGTTACCATCGGCAGCACAAGCAGCAATAGATATCGCCTTACATGATTGGTTAGGAAAGCGAGTAGGATTACCACTGTGGCAGATGTGGGGATTTAATCGTCGTCAAATTGTGCCAATTTCCCTCACGATTGGAATTAATTCCCCCGAAGGCGCACGTCAAAGGGTGCGAGATTGGTTGCAGGTGACTGAGGCACGATTTTTAAAGGTGAAACTGGGTAGTCCTGATGGAATTGAAGCGGATCAGGCGATGTTGATGGCGGTGCGGGAGGAAGCGCCAACTGCAAAACTGAGTGTTGATGCTAATGGAGGTTGGAATTTACAGCAAGCAGTAAAAATGTGTAGCTGGTTGGCTGATTATCAAGTTAAGTATGTAGAACAGCCATTAGCGCGAGGGCAAGAGGTAGATTTACTTACTTTGAAAGAGCGATCGCCTCTACCAATTTTTGTTGATGAAAGTTGCTTTACTAGCCAAGATATTCCCAAGCTAGCAGATCGTGTACATGGCATTAATATCAAAATAATGAAATCAGGGGGTTTAACAGAAGCACTGCGAATGGTACATACAGCCAAAGCTTGTGGTTTACAGGTAATGTTCGGTTGCTATTCTGATAGCTGTCTTGCTAATACAGCCGCCGCCCAGTTATCACCATTTGCTGATTATTTAGATTTGGATAGTCACCTCAATTTAAAAGATGACTTGTTTAGAGGTGCAGTGTTGCAGCATGGCTGTCTACTACCAAATGATTTACCTGGGCTGGGTGTAACTTCTCAGGAATCTAATTTAGATACAAGATAAAATGTTAATGTTAGTTTTTTGGAACGCACATGGAAGCAGATAAACACAGATAAACGCAGATGAAAATATTTACCTAGTGATTTAAGAAAATATTTTTTATATCATATTCGTTTGATTGCACATAATGTAAAGATGCGCTAATGTGCGTCTCTACTATTGACAAGTTTTAGAGGTGAAATATAGACAATTCAAATAAATTTCAAAGCTAACGTGCTATAGCAACAGCCAAGGCAGTTAGGACAAATCGTGGTTAACATCTGCGTAATCTGCGTCCATCCGCTCACATCTGCGATAAAAAAGTAACTTCTGATCCAAAGCCATAAATCTAATGCCCTAACGGATAGATGCGGTTGCTATATATAAAATGAAAAATTTTTGATCTTTTATTGAGAATTTTTATGCTAAAAGCTGAAAACAAAGTAGCAATTTTGCTGCACGAAGGTATTAAAGGAGTTCAAGGGAAAACAGGTTTGTCACTTTTACGCTACAGCGAAGCATCAGTTGTGGCGGTAATTGATTATCAATCTGCTGGTGAGTCATTAGCGCAATTAACAGACATTCAGCGTGATATTCCAATTGTGGCATCTGTAACAGAAGCATTAAATTATAGCCCTGATGTTCTTACTATTGGAATTGCCCCATCTGGGGGCGCATTACCCTCAGCTTGGTGGGATGAGGTGAAAGAAGCTGTTGCTGCTGGGTTATCGGTAGTAAATGGTTTGCATACGCCGATGGCATCTTATCCGCAGTTTCAGGAGATGTTGAGGGAGGGGCAATGGATCTGGGATGTACGTCAAGAACCTGCGGGTTTAAAAGTTGGTAGTGGTAAGGCGCGATCGCTTCTGTGTAAACGTGTCTTAACAGTTGGCACAGATATGGCGATCGGGAAAATGTCAACTAGCTTGGAACTACAAAAAGCTTCCAGGGCAAGAGGTTTGCGTTCTCAGTTCATTGCTACTGGTCAAGCTGGCATCATGATTTCTGGTGATGGCGTACCATTGGATGCAGTACGGGTAGACTTTGCCTCTGGTGCGATTGAACAAATGGTCATGCGCTATGGTGGCGATCGCGATATTTTATATATTGAGGGGCAAGGTTCCTTATTACATCCTGGTTCAACAGCAACACTACCTCTGATCCGGGGTTCCCAAGCAACTCATTTAATTTTGGTGCATCGAGCAGGACAAACTCATATTCGCAATTGTCCAGATGTGCCAATACCACCTTTATCTAGGGTAGTTGAGTTATATGAGCAAGTTGCCGTTGCTGCTGGTGCATTTGCCCCTGCAAAAGTGGTTGCGATCGCCCTCAACACTCATCATTTAGACGACTCAGCAGCCAAGCAGATCATTGCCCAGATAACAGCCGAAACAAAACTACCTTGTACTGATGTAGTACGTTTTGGCGCTGACATATTGTTAGAGGCAATATTCTAATTAGTGAATTATTCTTTTAACTGAACAAGTCATTCATACTGATGTGCATAATATCGCCCATTCAAAATGGCTTGACAGATGAATAAGTTTGGCTAAATGATATAGCAACAGACATATCAGTTAGGGCATCATATTTGGCTCTAAAGGGAACAGGGAATAGAGGAATGTTCTAACCGCCTTAGCGACTGCTATATTTAGAAAAATTTAATGAATACAGGTCTTACGCATCCCTCTTTTATTGGTATGTTTGTGTTTTTCCCAAGTATGATTCTCGTGTAGGGGATGCGTAAGTTTTAGAATACAATTAGCTGTTACCGCGCCATAGCTTAGTAAACTGCTCTAAAGTTGCCTGGGGAATTTGGCTCTGTAGCCACTTTAGATCTGCTTGTTGTTGAGCGGTAAACAAGCCTTGCGCTTCATAGGTATAAAAAATTTCAGCTAGATTAATTGGTGGTGGTACGTTGATTGGTGGCGTTACTACGCCGTCTGGCGTGTAGGAAAAGATAATTTTACGAGTAATAGGGCCAACTATGCCGTCTGCTACTAAGGAATTAGCACTTTGAAACTCTTTCACCGCCTGATCAGTAGAAGGGCCAAAGATCATGTCAGCTTTATCGAGCTTAATCCCTGCTTTCCTCAGAGAAAGTTGCAAATCACCCACGTCTCTACCCGCTTGTACTGGCTGGGTCAATCTTAAAATTCTGGGAGGCTCTACTCCAGGAAAACCTTCTGCGGGTGAGAAACGCAAGCGACTGGCTGTGGCAGGCCCAAAAAGTCCATCAGCAGCTAACTTATCGGCAGGATTAACAATGCTCCATAATTGCTGGAAAGCTTTAACAGAGATCGAGTTAATTGAGGTGATCCCTGGATCGATGCAATCGTAGTGCATTGGGTCAAATGATCCAATCCATCTCCATCCATTGGCTTGTAACACTGGTCGCCAGCCTTGTGAATCTTCTATATCTATGGCACTGGCATTGTTATGATTACTTTTACCTGGAGTTGATGCCGCAGTTATACCACAGCGACGATTTTGGTAATGTTGATATAACAACATTTGCCCAGCTAACGTTCTGTAAGCTGAGTTAATGATGATTTGTTTGCCACGGGCGACAACTGCGTTTTGCAAACGTACTTTCGCAGTACGCTGCATCCAAGGATGAACCGCCGCATCTGCCAGTTTCACATTATTTATATCGTCAATTCGTACCAACAGGCCAGGACTAATCCTATTCATTTGCGCGATTAGCTGGTCATCTAACCCACGCACAGAATAGGTAGAACAATCAGTAACATCTTTAAGTAAAGTCATTTTATTCCTACGAGCATTCAAAATGCTACGGCAGCAAAATATTAGCATAATATGCTTAGTTAAATATCCTACCGCAGAGATATTTTATATATAAAAATAGTGTAGATTATTTACGAAAATGTACAGTCTTACCTGCTAATCAAAAATTAAACAACTTTTTTTAATTTTGAATTATTAATTATTTTCACGCACATTCTCAGACGTTAATTAAATTTCAGGAGGTAAAATTGCATCAGTTAAATCAGCGCCATCTAGGTTAGCTCCCTTCAAAATTGCATTAGTAAGATTTGCCTGACATAAATTAGCTTGACTTAAATTAATCCAAGTCAAATTTGCCTGTTCCAAAGATGCCCGCGTCAAATTAGCACCCCTCAAGTCTGCTGCTGTTAAGTTTGCTTGGTACAACCGTGCGTCACTGAAATCAGCACCTACTAAGTTAGCGCTTTCTAAGTTAGAACCACCTAGTCTAGCTTCGCTGAAGTTAATTCCTTGTAAATCAGCGCCATTCAAGTCTACATCCTTTAAAAAAGCTCTAGTAAATTTCACACCATTTAAGGAAGATCCCGACAATAAAGCACTACTCAGTCTTGCTTCGTAAAGGTTAGCCCAATTAAGGTTAACGCCGCTAAGATTAGCTTCTCTGAGGTTGGTTCTTTGCAAAGAAGCACCGCTAAGGTTAGCTTCTCGCAGATTAGCACCTCGGAGGTTAGCACTGTTGAGATTAGCTCCACTTAGTTTAGCTCTGGGAAGTTTGGCTTTTTCCATAACAGCGCCTTGAAGATTTGCTTTTGTCAAATCTGCATCTCCCAGTCTAGCTGCGCTCATTTTCGCAAAACTAAGATTAGCCCAGTTCAGGTTAGCCCTACTCAAGTCGGATTTAATCAGAACAGTCCGACTCAGGTTAGCGCCCATCAATTTAGCGCCACTGAGGTTAACCCCACTGAGAGTTATTCCACTAAGATCAGCACCGCTAAGATCGGCATTAGCAAAGTCTCTATGTCCTTCTGCATAAAGTTTCAGTAGATCACTTAGATCCATAACTTCAAGCCTATGATGTTGGGAGTTATCAAGATTAGAACTTACACCACTGTTATATACAATACAAAAATTCGAGAAAATCACCTATACCAGTTGCATGATGCTCCCACCAGGGGGAACAAAGTAGGGAGCAATGAAAAAATTTTTTTCCCTAGCTTCTTCGGTGACCCCTTACTTCTCATTCTTCACAAAACGCTCTTTGAGTCGGGAAACAAACATATCTACTTCTGGCAAATTTAGACGACTAGCACACAGAGCAAATACACTTAAACCAGCCAGGGCAGATATACCTAGTTGCAAAAGTAATACGAGTAAACTATCACCACGCCAAATTTTTTCAAAACCTTGGTTAACCCCCCAACTTACTGAACCTGCTATGAAGCTACTACCAGTTATAGCGAGAATTGGTAAAGTTAATTCTCTCCAAGGTAAACCGTGCAGTTTGCGGTCTAAAAACCAACTTAGTGCCACCATTGAAAATAAATTTACCCCTACTGTTGCCAAAACTAAGCCGGGTGCGCCAAAACGTTTGACCAAAAAATAATCTAGTACGGCATTGAGGAGGATATTTACAACACTGATGCGAAAGGGTGTTTCTCCATCTCCCAAGGCATAAAATACTCTTACTAATACATCCCGTCCTAAGTAAACAAACATACCCAGACTGGAAGCAATTAGTACTGAGGCTACAAACTCGGATGCACCTTTATCAAAGGCGTAGCGTTCATAAACTACTCGTACAATGGGAAAAGCTAAAGTTACCATCAACGCGCTTAAAGGCAGCATGGTAATAGCAGTAATCAGTATTCCCTGACGGATGCGGGTTTTGAGTTCAGGCCAATGAATGGGATCGGCAAGCCGTGAGAATATTGGTAGTAATGGCACCAATATTACATTAGAAATGATGCCTAAAGGAGTTTGAATTAACAACCCCGAATAGTTCATAGCGGCGGCGGCTTGGGGAATATAGGAAGCAAAATATAAATCTGTGTAGAGGTTAATTTGCAGCATTCCCGATGATAAGGTTGCTGGCCCCATTACTTTAAGAACATCTTTAACACCAGGTCGCCACCATTCAAACCGCAGACGTAATGTTCCCAAACCTGCACGCCACTGGGCAATTACTTGTACTACCCACTGTAGGATTGCTCCTAGTAGTGAACCCCAAGCTAAAAATTGTCCACCGAGTATGGCGTATTGGGGAGCATTGATTTGGTTGCCTAATTGTACTGCTAAGAAAGCTAATCCCCCGATGACTGTGAGGCTGGAGAATAAGGGACTAACGGAGGGTAGCCAGTACATATCAGCAGAGTTGAGTGTGCCAAAACCAATGCCGATTAGTCCCGCTAAGAGTGCCATTGGTGCCATAATTTGCAATTGCTGAATGGCGATCGCACGGATTTGTAATCCTTGGTCTGTCTGGCTTAAACCTGGCGCTACTATGTCTATAAACACGCCAGCAAACACAATTAAGCCAATGCTGACGAAAAGCAGTATTCCTCCCACCATTGTGGTAATGGTTTCGACTAAGGGGGCGGCTTCTGATTTGTCGCGTTTAGCTAACACGCTGACGATCGCACTATGAAATGGCCCGTTGATGCCACCAAGTAAGATCAACAAAAATCCAGGGATCACGTAGGCATAATTATAAGCATCTACAGCGACACCTACACCAAAAGCGGCTGCGATCGCTTGTTGCCGTACCAACCCAAAAACTTTACTAATTAGTGTGGCAACAGCCACAATTCCAGCAATTCCAGCCAGGGAACGAGCGGGTTTAGGCTTTTCAGACACGAATATTCACTTTTACCTAAAGGCATCATTTAGTCTATCTGAATTTGGATCATTGTCAAGGTTATAAGAGCCTGCTTTTAAGAGATTTTAACCGCAGATAAAGGCAGTTGAAGAATTCAGAAGTCCGAATACAGGAGTCAGAATCAATCAGTGCATGATCGGGAATTTCTATTACCAATGACCAATAAGCAATAACCAAAAAATGACCTTTCTCACCACAAATACGAGACAACCAAAAGATATAATTAATTGCCTAATTGCATTAAGTATACAAATTTTACAAATATAATGGATTGGATCTACCGCTACCCAACCCTCTACCCTGGAATATTAGTTAAACGCTACAAGCGATTTTTTGCTGATATTGAACTCGCTTCTGGAGAAGTAATTACGGCTCACTGTGCCAATACAGGCCCCATGACTGGTGTATCTACTATTGGTAGTCCCGTAATGGTTTCAAAGAGCGATAATCCCAAGCGTAAATTAGCTTACACCTGGGAGATGATTCAGGTTTATGACAACCAACCTACTTGGGTAGGCATTAACACAGCTTTGCCTAATCGAATTATTAAACTAGCTTTGGAAAAATATTTGTTTCCAGAATTAGGTAACTATCTAAACATTCGTTTTGAAGTTCCTTATGGAATAGAACAAAGTCGCGTAGATTTTGTGCTAACAGGTAAAAATTCAGATCAACATATTTATTTGGAAGTAAAAAATACTACTTGGGCTGACGGCAACTTAGCTGTTTTTCCTGATACAGTAACTACGCGAGGACAAAAGCATTTGCGGGAATTAACTGCTTTGCTGCCACACTATCAAGCAGTAATGCTTTACTTGATCAATCGTGGTGATTGTACTCAATTTGCTCCTGGGGATAGTACAGATCCAGTTTATGGTCAATTGTTACGCGATGCAGTAGCCCAAGGTTTAAAAGTGTTACCTTGTCGGTTTGAAGTAACACCGGAGGGAATTCGCTATTTGGGTTTAGCTGAGTTTTTGCCTTTTCAAAGACCACCACAGTCTGGAACTGTAGTTAGCTCAGTTATTTTGGGTTAAAAATCTGACATTCCCCAGAAAAAGATATAACCTAGATAGCTGCAATTGCTCATAAAGGAACTAAAATATGACCCAGCAGAACTGGTGGCTAATGATTTGTATGTCTTTGTTGATTACATCTGTAGGATGCAATCAGCAGAAAACTCCCCAAGCTACAACATCAAACCAAGCTAACTCATCGGGAGCAACAACTTCGCCTAGTCCTAGTTGGGAAGTTATCAAAGGTAATGGTGTAGAAATATCTTTACCTACTAGCTACGAAGGTGGTAATCCTAGCAATGAACAAGATTTAAACGCGCTAGCTTCTAAACTGAAAACTATCAACCCTGAATATGAACAAAGAATAGCAGCTATCAAACAAAATCCTAATGCTATTGCTCTTCTAGCGTTTGATACCCAAAATAATCAATCAGGCTTTTTGACCAATGTTAACGTTACAACTCAAGCAGTAGAAAATGGTACTACTCTTGATAAGTACTTACAAGCCGCAACTCAGCAACTTACTACTCAATACGACATTTTAGAGCGTAAGGTAGTGCCTCTTGGCAAAGATCAAGTAGGGAGAATTATAACACAACCTAAGTCAAGCGGCGCACCAATTAAGCAGCTATTTTATATAGTTCCCAAGGGAAATAGGTTTTGGCTAATCACTTATTCTACATCTCAAACCGAATTTAATCAGCGTTTACCCAATTTTGAAAAAAGTATTCGTAGTTTTAAGCTTCTATCTTAAAATTTCCGGTTAATAAGTTGTGGAATTAAATCTAAGTGCAACTAAAAAACGTCATTATTGCTCATAAGGCGGGAGATCCCCTTAGCCGTAGCATTGCAGAAAAATGCGCTCGGCAATTAGAAAAACTCCAGTGTCATGTGCTGATGGGGCCTAGTGGAGCTAAGGATAATCCTTACCCAGTCTTTTTGGCTTCTGCTATGCAATCAATTGATTTAGCAATCGTTCTTGGCGGCGATGGCACGGCTTTGGCGGCAGCGAGGCATCTATCTCCAGATGGAATTCCCATTTTAGCTGTTAATGTGGGGGGTCATTTGGGATTTCTTACAGAGTCGTTTGAAGAATTTAAGGATACTGAACAAGTTTGGGAGCGACTAATTGAGGATCGCTATGCTATAGAACGAAGAATGATGTTACAAGCATCAATATTTCAGGGAAACCGGACTAATCTAGAACCAGTAACGGAGCGTTTTTTAGCACTTAATGAAATGTGCATCAAACCAGCTTCTGCCGATCGCATGATTACTTCGGTTCTGGAAATGGAAATTGATGGTGAAGTTGTCGATCAGTATCAGGGAGATGGGCTAATTGTTTCTACTCCTACTGGTTCTACTTGCTACACGGTTTCTGCTAATGGCCCCATTGTTCACTCTGGGATGGAGGCAATTACTGTTACACCTATTTGTCCGCTAAGTCTTTCTAGTCGTCCAATTGTGATTCCTTCGGGTTCTGTTGTCAGTATTTGGCCACTGGCAGATTACGATCTTAGTACTAAGCTGTGGATGGATGGTGTGTTAGCAACTGCAATTTGGCCTGGACATCGAGTTGATGTACGCATGGCAAATTGTCAAGCTAAGTTTATTATTTTACGAGAAAATTATTCGTATTACCAAACGCTGCAAGAAAAGTTACTGTGGGCAGGAGCAAGAATTCACTACAACAACAATAGCCGCAATTAAAATTTAGTGGAATTTTTGATATTAGTTGCTTGTAGGAGATGCGATCGCCATGCCTGCAAGTTAACTTATGCAGGACTTAGGCATTATTGCCCCTCTGATGTTTAGACCATACCTATAGGGGGAGTTGAAAGAAATAGTGCCTAGCTAGTCTAGTTGGTATGGACAGCAATCAAGCTTGACCCAACAGGATATTTACTTGTATAAACTCCTGGCATAAAAAATATTTTCCCCTAATTTTAGATTCTTAAAAAAGAGATAACTATGAACGCTGATCATAAAATATCACTAAAAAATATTATTAGTTTAACTGGAGTTGCTAGTGCTAGTCTTTTCTTAAGTTATCCAGCATTGGCATTCTCTAATACTTTCACTCAAAATGCCAGCAATTTGAGTGCTATCAATACCCCATTATTAGCTCAAATTACCCCAGTACCTGGGCAAGTTCCAAGTGGTGTTAACAATTCAACGCCTGTAACAACTCCTAATACTATTCCAGCGCCTGGAAATATCTCACCGATTCCAGGTATAAATAACCCTACAACTCAGCCACTAAATAACGGTGTATCTACACCTGGAAATATCGCACCGCGTCCAGGGATAAATAATCCCACAACTCAGCCACTAAATAATGGTGTACCTACACCTGGAAATATCGCACCGATTCCAGGGATAAATAATCCCACAACTCAGCCATTAAATAATGGTGTACCTACACCTGGAAATATCGCACCGATTCCAGGGATAAATAATCCCACAACTCAGCCACTAAATAACGGCTTACCTACGCCTGGAAATGTCGCACCAATTCCAGGTATAAATAATTCCACAACTCAGCCACTAAATAACGGCTTACCTACGCCTGGAAATGTCGCACCAATTCCAGGTATAAATAATTCCACAACTCAGCCACTAAATAACGGCTTACCTACGCCTGGAACTATCGTACCTAATAATGGTGTAGCTAACCCTGGAACAGTCGCACCTAATAATGGTCTGATCGCACCAGCACCAGTAATTGTTACACCGAATAATGGTGGAACTACAGGAACGACTGCGCCTACTACGGGTGGTACTACCCAAACTACGCCAAGAAATAACTCTGGTGGAACTACAGGAACGACTGCGCCTACTACGGGTGGTACTACTCAAACTACGCCAAGAAATAATTCTGGTACTACAGGAACGACTGCGCCTACTACGGGTGGTACTATCCAAACTGCACCAGGAAATAATTCTGGTACTACAGGAACGACTGCACCCGCTACGGGTGGTACTACCCAAACTACGCCAAGAAATAACTCTGGGGGTACTACAGGAACCGTTGCGCCAGCTACAGGTGGAACTACCCAAAGGTCTGCACCTGCTAATACTCGCGGTACTACACGCAGAACTACACCAGCTAATAGTCGTCCAGCTAATCTCAGAAATCAGCAATCAACTGTAGATGATTTCACTCAATATATGAGAATTGGGTATGCTGCTACCCAGCAACGAGATTACAATACTGCTTTGATTAATTTTAGAAGGGCGCTGAATGAACGTCCTGGCAATCCTTATGCTTTAAGAGCGATCGCAAATGTAGAAAGCTATCTTCAACGCACTCCTTAATCAAAAATTTGTTAAGGATTGAGAAGCGATCGCACTATCACAAAATCCCAATATCTCTGTGGTTTCATCGTATTTGACACTCCCCGCTCGCACCTAGACGGCGATTCAGGGGAGAGGTTCTACCGTATCTGTAATTTAATAATGATATCGACAAGAAATAATAGTTAGATAGGCATCCTCAACCACATAAACCAAACGATTTGTATCATCAATTCGCCGCGACCAAAGTCCAGCTAAATTTTCTCGTAGAGGCTCTGGCTTACCTATACCTTCAAAAGGCATCCGCATCGTCTCCAAAATCAGTTTGTTGATTCTTTTGAGTGTCTTCTTGTCTTGCCCTTGCCAGTAAAGATAATCAGCCCAAGCCTCTTCTGTCCAAGCTAACATTCTATTCATTCAGCAAATCTCGTTCTACCACTTTTTTTTGCTTAAACTGAGCAATAGAACGTTCTAAATGGGCTGCATTGGTTGGAGACTTCAATAAATACACAGTCTCCATCAGACTATTAAAAAACTCTAGCGACATCACCACCGCGTCATCCGCATCCCGTCTGGTGATAATTGTATAGTCGGCATCTTCAGTTACCCGATCTAAAACCGTCTTCAGACTATTTCTTGCCTCGCTAAAAGAGATTACTTTCATATCCTGCGGACTTGTACTGTTTATTGTACAAGTATAGCGTTTTATTAAATATTTTGCCGACTGCTAAGTTGTCTACCTACTTAATTACTACCTAGCCAAAAAGGATTTATTCCTTTCTCGGCTATTACTAACCAGGCAGTTGCTCCTATATGCTGGCGATGAAAATAAAACCAAAGTTGACTATTACCTGCTGAGAAACCTGTTGTTAATTTATCTCTATCTGCCGCAGGTATACCACCAGAACTATCCTTAGCAGCTTCAAGAGTTGTAATTAACAGCTTTGACTTTTGATGTTGGTTAGTAAATTGGTAGGTAACAGCCATCTGTGCAGTTCCTTCATACCAAATACCATCTTGATCTTGGTTAAAGTCAAAACCTTTACCAACGCGGTGATGTTTTTCGGCATATTCAAGGCATTCTAAATAAGATTTAGCTACATCTTTTAATGCCAAAGGTGTCCAGGCTTGCACGTCTAAAGGAATTACATCTTGATTAATCGTGACACCATCAGTTGTTGTTCCAGTCCAGAATTTTTTCTCTTCTTTATCCCACATAGATATAACAAAATTTTGGGCGTAGGTAGCGCGATTTTTCCAAACTTGTTCACCAGTAATTAAAAAAAGTCGTTGAAATGCTACATACAAATCAAGATTATGTTCTGTGGATTTGTATTTCAATAAATTTGGAGTGGGTTCCCAACCGCTAAAACCTCCTAAATATCCTCCTGTACCTCTAGTATCTCGGAGATTTTTATCTACCCATTCACCCATTTTTTTTACTGCAGTGAGGTAGGATTCACCGCCGTAAGTTTGGTAGTATGCTAATAGTGCTAACATTGCCCAAGCGATGCTACCTGTGTGAGTACTAACTTGGAATTCGTCTTCTGTCCAACGTCCTGTTTGCTGGTTAAACCATCCTGGTAATTGCACTTTATCACCTGATGATATTAATTTACCGCCCCAGTAGGCGTTGCGTAAGCGACCATCTTGATAAAAGCGATCGTGGTTTTGAGCGTATACTAATGTATCTACTATCTGTTTAGCTCGGTTTTGATCGTTGACGGCGATGAATGCGATCGCAGCAACGGCATTATCATAGCTAAAGGCTACGTGCTGCATTACCAAATCAAAAGTGTTGTTAGATGCTTGAGTTTTGTAACTTAATAAAAAACTTAAATTATTTCTAGTTTTATTGTCATTATTATCAGATTTTGCTGTTAAAGGATTTGATCCTTGCCACCGATCTGCTACTGTTTGGAGATAATTATAAGCAGTGGATTTATCTACTGGTGGTACTAAACCTGCTGGCTGACAGCAAGTTAAGTAAAAAAGTAATATAAAAAATGCGCTTAGACGTTGAACTAATTTTGATATTTTCACATTTAATAGATTCAAGCTTGTATATGGCAATTCTATTTTAGTCTTGAATAAGAACCCCACCCAAACCCTCCCCTTATTAAGGGGAGGGCTTTGAATGGATAAAAATTCTGAATTATGGCTACTAAATTATGTTCTAATATATTATTACCTTTTAAATAAAGGGTATAGTTTAAATAAAGTTATAAATAAAGCTCGTAAAGCTTGTTTCTCATTTGCAACTTTTGGTTGTTGCCAGTGTGAAGGTCTACAATAAATAAATTCAATTATTTTTTGATGCTGTTTAGGAGTTAAAGGCCCAACCAGTAAACGGCAACCAGTTACTTTACCAACTCTTCGGACTTTGGCTAAAAAGTTAAGTTGTTCGTCTGGAAAAACAATTTTTAACTTTTGCCCAACTTGTAAATTTATCTCAGTTGGAGTATAAAAAGAAATACCATATTCTGACATATCCCCAATAGTAGTAGTAAACGTCTTTTGGTTATGGGGAAAATCTAAAATTATCACTTCACAAGTTTGTGAAAATTTAACGCGAGGCGCTATACGTTCTTCGCTGGAATAAATTCCCCCAATTCCTGCAAGTAAACTTGCACCTAAAATTACTGTATTTAATTCAGCCCAAATAATGCTAAGAGTTAGGGTGTCTGTGTCGATGTTAGAAAAATATGCTCGCCAGATAGCAATAAATATAGAGATTAAATTGAAAATTAATAGAACTATTATGGGTTTCATTAGTTCTAGGGCTATTTCTGGATGATTTTGTGTTATGCCTTTGGGCGTTATCAGAAAACGATTTTTTAGCTTAGGGAATAAAAAGGTTTTAAGAGTAATTTTTGCGATCGCAAAGCATTGCAAGGCATTATATACATAAGAAACTAAAATAGTCCGAGTACCAATTATCCAAGGAACAAGTATAAATCCAGCTATATAGGCGGGCAACCAATAATAAATTAAAGTGATTAAATTTGTGTTTAAAGCTTGCATTCCTATAATTATGAACAAGATAGGAGCAATGTAGCTAATAGTTTGTGTACCTTGGTCTATCCAGTAAAGAATACCTGATAGATGGTTGATACGCTGCCATAAGTTGAAACCAGACAGAAATAAAGGATTATATTTATTAAATAAAACTTTTAAAGTTCCTTCTGCCCATCGTATTCTTTGGACTAAATAAGATAAAAGGTGTTCTGGTGCAGCACCAACGCTGAGTAGTTCATTAAGAAAAATAGTTTTATATCCTTTTGATTGCAATAACATTCCTGTCACCCAGTCTTCTACAATAGTAGAGGTAGGAATGCCGCCGATTTTATTAAGATGTTCTCGTCGCATTAGGATAGATGTACCAGTGCAAATTATGCTATTAGTTGTATCCCGTCCTGGCTGAATTAGGGTATAAAATACTGTTTGTTCGTGGGGTAAGATACAGCCGCCTAAGTTAAGTTCTGGTGGATCAGGATTATAGAAGTTTTGGGGTGTTACTACTAAAGCAACTTCGGGATTTTCAAAAAAGCCTATAGTTCTTTCTAAAAAGTTATTTAAAGGAATAAAATCGGCATCAAAGGTAACTATGATTTCACCTTTTGTTACAGATAAACCATGATTGAGATTGCCTGCTTTGGCATTACCGTACTGAGTACGCGCTAAGTATTGACAGCCTAATTCTTGAGCTAGTTTGGCAATTTCTGGTCGGTTGCCATCATCAAGTACCCATATTTGTTTATTAGGGTAGTGCATTGCTTGACATCCTACTAAGGTGCGCCTTAAAACAAATGTTGGCTCGTTTACGGTGGGAATTAGTACGTCAACGGTGGGCGTATATAGTTTGATGCGTTGCGATCCTCGCGCGTCTGCTTCTGGGCTATGATTGGTACGGAATAATGTTTGAAAACTAATTATTGTCACGTTAATAATTGCTATAACTTCCATGACAATTACGGCAATACTGATATAACCGTTGTACCAATCTAAGACTAAGGTGGCTGTGATTCTCCACCACAGATAACGGAGATGAATTAATAGGACAATAAAAGTTAGAATTATTTTGAGGATTAATGGCGGAGAATCGGGATAAATCAGCCGTAATATTAGTGTGGTTAATATTAATATTGCTAGAGGAAATAGGACATATATTTGCGTTTGTAAATTGCTGAGGTTATAAAATAATAAAGTGACATCAACTAAGCTAAAGGTAGTTAGTAATAGAATGAAAAATAATTGCCAAACTTTTAACATCTAAATAGTTAAACTTACGATCGCATTAACTAACTCTTCTGGTTCTACTGGCTTAGATATGTGTATCTGGAAGCCTGCGGATATTGCTTCTTGGCTATCTTCTTCTCTAGCATAAGCTGTCAAAGCAATAGCTGGAATATCTTTTACTGGCAAGTGTGAAATTTCAAAGAAGTCGCTACGCGAACGCACTTTACGAATTAAACTATAACCATCTTCCTCTGGCATTCCAATATCACTAACTAATATATCTGGTTGATATTGAGTAATTGTTGCTAGTGCTTCCCTTGCGGATGCTACTTCCTTAATTTCAGCACCAGCTTGTTCGATTACAAAACTCACAAATTCTCGTGAATCAGAATCATCATCAACTACCAGTACTCGTAAACCTTTGAGGGGTAAGGAATCAGGAGTGGGGGATAAATCAGACTCAGGACTGATTACTGTCAATTCAGGACTATTTAAAAGTGGTAATCTCACAGTAAATGTTGCGCCTTGTCCTTCTCCCTTGCTGTCTGCTTTTACAGTACCGCCGTGCATTTCTACTAAGTGACGTACTATTGCTAAACCTAGTCCTAATCCACCATATTTTCTAGTTATAGAAGCATCAGCTTGGCGGAAGTGTTCAAATACATAAGGTAAAAATTCTGGTTTAATACCTTTACCAGTATCAATAACTTTAATTTGCGCGTATTTTGGTGGGAGATTATTTGTCAGACTATAATCGGCTAAACCGTCATCATTGCTTAAATAAATTTCAATATTTCCACCTGTATCTGTAAATTTAATTGCATTAGAAATTATATTCCACACAACTTGCTGTAGGCGGTTAGGATCGCCTGCGATTATCGCTAAACTAGAATGATCGTAAAATTGCATTTCAATGGATTTTGCTTCAGCAGCCAAGCGCATTGTTTCCATTGCAGCTTCAATAACACTTTGAAGACTAACTGGGGCAGTATTTAAACTTAATTTGCCTCTGAGGATGCGGGAAACATCCAATAAATCATCAATTAATTGAGTTTGTAATTTAGCATTCCGCTCGATAATTTCTAAGGCGCGGTCAGTAGCAGCTTGATCGTATTTGCGAGTACGCAATAACTTTGTCCAACCTAAAATTGGATTAAGTGGCGATCGCAATTCATGGGAAAGTACTGTAAGAAACTCATCTTTGATCCGGTTAGCGGTTTCTGCAATGCTACGTGCAGCTTGTTCTGCTTCATACAAACGAGCGCGGGCGATCGCTTGAGCGCACTGTTGAGTTAAAGCCAACATGAAACTGCGGTCATCTTGGGTGAGTTTGTGAATTTTTGTAAAGCTGAAAGAAACTCCGCCTAAGACCTGCCCTTCTGCTATGAATGGAATGGAGATCCAAGCACTATAGTTGTAACTGGCATAGTTTTTAGCTAAATGCGGATAACGGGCAATTCTTGCTTCTGTAGGTTCTTCCCAAATCGGTTTGCGATCGCGGATAGCTTCTGCTAATGGTACAGGTGCATTAATAGAAAATTTCCGCCATGCGCTTATTTGTTCTTCCTCGTAGCCCAGATAACTAACAATTTCTAATTCAGTACCAGTTTCATCTAATAATGCAACTAAACCAGAGTTAGCCCCTAAAACTGCTATACCTTGTTCCATAATCACATCAGCTACTTGGGGAGGCGTGAGAGATTCTGACAAGGCAGCCGTTACTGCTTGTAGGCGTGCTGTACGATTTGCTGCTTGTTCAGCATTTTCTCGCGCTTGCGTTGCTTGTTGATATAGTCTGGCATTATCAATTGCCAAAGCTGCACGACGAGCTAAATCTTCTGCTATGGGTAAGTCAGAGGAACTATAATAACGGTCTGATTCTGCTGTTGCTAAAGTCAGCGTACCCAGGATGCGATCGCGGGCTATTAATGGCACAACCATCCCAGATTTAATTTTTACTTCCCTAAGTATCTGTAAATGTTCAGCATTGTGAGCAACCACTTCTAATAGTGCATCTGGCACTTCTGACATTATTATTGGCTCACCAGTTTTTAGCACTCTCGCAATCATATTTTCACCATTAGGATCGGGAGGGTACTGCTGTAGTTTTAATGCCCATTCTGCTTTTGAGGGGTCTGCATGAGCGACACAGATGCGACGGATTGAATTATCGGGTTGCACAATTTCTACTGAACACCAATCAGCTATCTGTGGAATTGGAAGGCGTGCTACCTGTAAAATGGTAGCCTCGTAATCTATAGAAGTGGCTAAAATATTGCTAGTTTCAGCAAGATATTGTAGGGTTTTTTCAGCTTTTTTACGCTGTGTGATATCAAGAATTAAACCAACAGCTTGATATTGAGAGTCTTCTAATAAGGAAGCAGCAATTAATACGGGTACGCGACTGCCATCTTTACGGATAAATTCTTTTTCATAAGGTGTACATACTCCTTTATCTCTAATTGCTGCTATTACTTGTGCGTCTAAATCAAAATATTCAGCAGGGGTGAGTGAGTCCCAACGCAGATTCTGTTGAAGTACATCTTCTTTGGTGTAGCCCAACATATTTAAAAAAGCTTGATTGCATTCTAAAACATTGCCGCTAAAGTCTCCAAACGTAATCCCCACCATGCCAGAGTTAATAATTTGCCGTAGTCGGGACTCACTTGAGCGTAAGGCTGTTTCTATATGTTTTAACTCAGTAATTTCTACAACTGAACCACCAATGCCAATAATTTCCCCGTGTATATGAACTGGATAATAGTTACATAGCCAGTATCTTACTTGTCCAATAGGTGCGATCGCTTCGTTGTTAATTTCAAAATTTAAAACAGGCTTTCCTGTATCAAGAATGCTTTGCATTAATGGCTCTAGTATTTGCCCTAGCTTTGGCGAAACTTCGCTGACAGTTTTCCCTAGTGATTCTTGAGGAGAAACACCAATCATTTCTGCCATAGAATTGTTAGCACGGATGCAACGCAAATCGCGATCGCGAAAAGAAATACCCATCGGCGCACTACCTAGCAACGCATCTAGCATGGCTAAAGTTTTTTCTAGTGAAGCATTTAGTTCAGTTAGCTGTTCGGTTAGTTCAAAGCGAACTTGATACTCTTTTGCCCGCACCTCTGCTAATGCTAGTGCTATTTCAAAGGCGGTTTTTTCCGTAATTGCGGTGCCTACTAACAAAGTTACGCCGCACTGAATTAGTAAACTCAGTTTATGAACGTACAACACCTCTACTGATACAGGAAATATATTTGAAATTGTATGAGGATATTTAATTAAGTAGACGCAAAGTGTAGATAATACGCAAAAACTTGCAGTCACCATTCCACCACTGACACCAAAACGGATAGCAGCCCAAATCATCGGTACAAAGCTTAAAAATGCCAACTGTTGAAATGAAAATCCTGCATTGTTGCTTTCTGATACAGTAATAATGGCGGTGCTGAGACTAAAAAATGCGATCGCGATTATTTCTAACCAAATCCGCAATGAAAATATTAGTTGTCGATCTGTTGTGGACTTTTTTAACCAAATTGATTTTAATAAAGGAGTAATTAATAAAGCTGTTGGTGCGATCGCAATTGCTCCCAGCGCATCACCCAACCACCACTGGGTAATACTCTGCACTAGATCTGCATAGGGAATTTTGCCCAAAGTTAATAAAATTAAACTCCCTACTATAGCCGTAATAAAACAGCCAGTTAAAGGTGCTATCAAAATAAATGCGGCTGCATCTTTTAAGCGATTTAACAATACTGAACCACGACAATATTTTTGATATATAAACCAAACTGTTAAAGGTTCTATAACATCAACTAAACTAATTAATCTTGACCAGCCATCATGTCCCCATAGAGGAGCCATAATTAAGGTGGTGATCCCAGTTATGATCGTTCCAATAGAACCAAACCATAAAGTCAGTGCGATCGCCACGCCTGTTGGGGGAAACCATAAAGAAATTCCATTGTGATAGCGAAACAGCAGCGCCATCCAGTGAGCCAGCATCAGAGTTAATACACCTAGTGGCATTACTAACCACCAACGTCTGGAAACCTGGTCATAATTTTGGATAAAAGGCATTAATTGCAACAAATTTTAAGTATAAGTAAAATTTTCAGTTACGTTAGCTTTCAGTCTAGGTTGGTGTAAATACACTTAACATCAAGGCTGGTCATTGTTAATTGTTAATTGTATATTGTAAGTAGATAATAAATTACAGGTTTCATGGTCGTTGACGTTAGTATCACTTAATTCTAAATTATAGAAATCTATAAAATCATCATCAAAATAAGGGCCAGAATGCCATGTGCCTACCTCTAGTTTAATAAAACAGTTACCTGGAATACGGAAAGCAACAATTTTTTCTGATACAGGTTTATTAGTTTCAGAAGGTGGTGCAACCGCAATTAACCACTCCTTTCCTGCTAGTGAACCTAAACACTGTGTACATTTAACATGGCGGGTAATTTTATGAAATTGCCTACCTTGATAATTCAACCTCATAATATATAGTCTTGGGATACCATTTTTAAGATTTAGTTGAGCATCATTAGCATCATAAGATTTACCATCTTTATTAGGATAGATTACTTGACCATATTGCTGAAATAAGGCTGGTGTAATTAATTGTGCTGATAAAGTTTTCAGTAGTTGAGTTTCATTCATCTAAGCCTCTCTCCTCTCTCCTCCCTCCTACCCGTAATTTATGCTGGAAATACAGGTTGATCGCGTTTAAGCAAAATACCTTTTATTCCCAGAGCGATCGCACCCTGATAATCTTCCTTTAAACTATCTCCAATATGCCATGCTGACTGAGAATTACATTGATGTTTTTCTAAAGCTGTTAAAAATATTTTTTCATTTGGTTTAGCGGCTCCTACTTGTGATGAAATAGTAACAGAAGTAAAAAAATGCTCTAATTTTAAAGCTTGCAAAACTTTATACAAACGCGAATCAAAATTAGACAAAACTCCCATTTCAACACTCATTTTCTGCCAATGTTCTAACGCAGCAATCACATCAGGATAAATAAACCAAGGTTCAGCAGTAGCAAAGTGAGCATACAATTCTTGAAAAAACTCAGTAAAATTTGAGAATTGATCTAAAACCTCTGCTTTTTGAAAAGTGTGCAAAGCAATATCTCGCCACCATTCAAACTCACAATTTGGAATATCTGCTGATTCTACCCCTAGAAAAAATGGCGGCGCAGCAGCTTTAAAGCTATCAAAAAATGCCTTATTTAACACATCTGCTGGCGCATCCACACCAAAACGCAAAGCAAGTTCTCTATATACCTCGCCAACACTACCCCGCACACCAAACAACGTACCAACAGCATCCAAAAAAATCACCTTTGGTAGCTGCATCTCTACTGGCGTTGTAATTGTGGCAGCACTGGCAGAGGTTAGATCAATTAATTTTGATATTTCAGTTAACATCGGCGGTTTAAATAAATAAAACTAAGATTAAACCTTTTGCATAAGTTTTACCCCACCCCTTCCCTCCCCTTATAAAGGGGAGGGAGTAAGAAATTTCCCCTTTTATAAGGAGAACTTCTCCCACATATTCGGGGGGACTGAGGGGGGTAAATTAGGGATTTTTACAAACAGTTTATGATTAAAAAGTGTTCCACCTTCTTAAAATACCCACAATAGAGATAGCAATTACTGCAATTCAAATCACGAACTTAAAAATTTGAGCAACGGTTGAGCAATCCAATTAAAACCAACCTTCAATTGATGATTAAGCGACGGCATCCGATATAGATAAGCTAACCGCCGAGCAATATAAGCAACATTACCATCTAGCTTTAATCCCAAACCAGACAACGTAGCATTATCCATTCCTAAAGTCATCATTTCCCCTAAATTTTGATAGCGGAAAGGTAGTAGAGGACGATTAGTTAGTGAACCCCAAATATTCCAAGCAGCAAAATCTGACTGTTGAAAAGCAGCTTGGGCGGTTGCGGGTACTTGTTGCCCTTCAGCATCCCGACAATCTGCTAAATCCCCTAAAGCAAAAATCTCTGGATAATCAACAGCTTGCAGAGTTGGCGTAGTAACTAACTGACCACGTTGATTTTGCTTGAGAGGTAGTGTGCTAACTACTGGGGTAACTTCTGTACCAACTGTCCACAGCACCACATCAACAGGGATAGTATCTACCTGTCCTTTATATGCAAGTGAAATATAATCTTTTCCAATTGACTCAACGGAGGTTTCTAAATCTATCCAAACTCCGCGTTCCTCTAAAGCTTTACGTGCAGCTTCGCGGTTAAACTCTGGAGAAGTGCGGAGAATTTGATCGCTTAGTTCAATTAAGCGCAATCTTCCCCGTGTTTTCAAGCGTTCTGCCAATTTACAAGCTAATTCTACCCCGCTATAACCAGCCCCGACAATTGCGATGCGAATTTTATCTGCTTCTGATTGTTCTAAAACCCGCAGACGTTCTTCTAACCGATAAGCATCGGGAATGGCACGAAAAGGAATAGCATACTCGCTTGCCCCTGGTACCATATCTAAAGGTGTTTTTCCGCCTAATGCTAAAACTAAGCGATCGTAAGCTAGTTGATTACCATCTTCTAAATATACTTGATGAGCTTCTACATCAATGCCAGATACGACTCCCTGACAGAAGCGCACACCTGTATTAGCCAAAATTTCCGAAAACGGTGGGGCAATTTCCCAGGTTTGCAGTTCCCCAGTTAATAGTTCATAGAGAAACGGGGTAAACAAAAAGCGATCGCTATGATCTACTAAAATTATTTCAGGTTTTTGGGATTTCTCCCAAGGTAGTTGGCTTAAACGCAGGGCAGTATAAAGACCCCCAAAGCCTCCTCCGAGAATACAAATACGTGCGGATGGCTGAGTCATAATTAAATGGTGATGTCCTAGCAAGGCAACTCACCTACAGGATAACAATTAACAATTAACAATTAACAATGACCAATTAACAATGGCATTTTCTACAACAAGGACGAAAGAAGCCTAAAAACTACTATTATTTATAGTTAACGAATAATTATCATGCTTTCAAACCGTTTTATTGAAGCTGTTGCTTTTGCTAACGAATTACACGCAAACCAAAAGCGCAAAGGAAGTGATGTTCCTTATATTGCTCACTTATTAGCTGTTAGCAGTATTGTTTTAGAACATGGAGGAAATGAAGACGAAGCGATCGCAGCTTTACTCCATGATGCCATAGAAGACCAAGGCGGTGATGCTACACGCACAGAAATTTTGCGCCGTTTTGGGGAAGCTATCACAGATATCGTAAATGGTTGCACTGACTCAGATACTACGCCAAAACCTCCTTGGCGACAACGCAAGGAGGCATATATTGCTCATATTCCCACCGCCTCTCAATCTGTGCGTTTGGTTTCTGCTGCTGATAAACTCCACAATTCGCGCTCAATTCTCAATGATTATTACATTATTGGAGAATCAGTTTGGAACCGCTTTCAAGGAGGCAAAGAAGGATCACTTTGGTACTATCGCTCTTTAGTTAAAGCATTACGTCAAGCAGAAGTAACAGCTTTAATTGAAGAATTAGATCGAGTCGTTACCAAATTAGAACAGTTAGCATCTACTTAGACAGATAAACTTAAACCTTTCACCTATTGAAAGAACCTAATTTTTCACAAATAACGCCTTCGCTGCACACAGGGATTTTGCCTTTAATAAATCTAGTGTCATATTAAAGACAAGTTCCAGATGTAATGCTATGGCAACACTTGCTGGTTAAAAATTGATTTATTCAACAGCCTTAACTTAAATCTACCTAATATTTGCTCCTAATAAATTTGCTTCCCTGACATTAGTACCAACTATATTAGCACCCGCTAATTCAGCACTTACCAAATGAGCATCCTTAAGATTAGCATTGTTTAAATTTGCTAATAGAAAACTAGCATCACTAGCAAAAACTCCGGTTAAGTTTGCGCCTTCCAAGTTAGCACCAGCTAAATCTGCACCTTCTAAATTAGCACCTGCTAAATTAGCGCCTGCTAAATTAGCGTTCCGCAAGTCAGCACCTGCTAAATGAGCGCCGCTCAAATTTGCTCCAGATAAGTTACATACAGGGCAATTATTGCTTTGTAGTAAGTTAACAATATCCTCAGTTTGAGAAGCTTCAACAGGAATTGCTAAACCAATTGTGGCAAGTATTGTTGTAATAGCGAGAATGTTGTTAATTTTCATTATGCTGACCTCCAACTTTGTTGGAAATGTAGCTAAGTTTATTATGTTAACCAGTATGGTTTAAAACGGCAGCGATCGCACTCAATCACAAGGCATAAAACTTGCTATTCAATTAGATACAAGTAGTTAAATAATTTGAAAATAATCTCAATAAAAAATAAAAATCATCCTTATTTTTATAAGGATGATTGACAAAATTAATCTCGGCGCTCTTGGTAATCTTCAGAAGATGTGGGATCTAATTCCCACCTGCGATCATCACGTTGCTCTAAAATTTCATTTGTACGTAAAAAAGTTCGATCATCCATTTCTAAACCGACAGCCGCGCCTAATTCATCAACAATATTTTGATCAGGTGTGGCAACAGTTCCTCCAACAGCTTCATCACCTACCATTGCTGCTTGATCCCAAGCAGCATCAACATCACCACCAGTTAACTTAGGACTGGTAGCATTGTACTGACTCATTTCATCACGCAAACTGTGTCCACCAAGATTGAATCCTGGCTCTGAATGAACGCCAGTTCCATAAGATTCAGTAATTTCTTGTGGAAGATCTTCAATATTTTCTTCGTCAGTTGTTTCTATAAAGTCTTGGTCTCGTTTTTTTGTCATAACACACACTTAAAAACTTTTAAACTTTTTCTCCAGCTTAGTTTTAAAGCAGTTAAACCTATATATGACTTGAGAGCGAAATAACACTTAATTTGTTTATTACCTAAGATTGACGCAATACTAACATCGGCATAACTAGGTTGATAGAAATGCCAAATTTATAAATTGCGATCGCAAACAGGAAATAACATGAGTCAAAATAATTCTAATAGCAGCAAACGTGTTGCTATTCTTGTGGAAAAAATGGTAGAAGATTCCGAGTTTCAAGTTCCACATCAAGCTCTCAAACAAGCAGGAATGGAAGTTGTTGTACTCGGTTCTCGGATGAACGAACAATATCCTGGTAAACAAGGCAAAGTTTCAATTAAGCCAGATGCTACCACTACCGAAGCGCGTCCTGAATATTTCGATGCGGTAATCATTCCTGGCGGCGCTGCTCCTGATATGATGCGTACTAATCCCAACACAGTACGCTTTGTCAAAGAAGCTATGGCACAGGGCAAACTAATTGCGGCTGTTTGTCATGGGCCACAAGTTTTAATTGAAGCAGATTTGCTGCGGGGTAAAAACGCTACTGGCTTCGATTCCATCCGCAAGGATATAGAAAATGCAGGTGCTAAATATTATGATGAGCCGTTGGTAGTGGATGGCAATCTCATCACTTCCCGTCGCCCAGGGGATTTAGCGATTTTCACTACAGCGATACTTTCCCGCCTGGGTTATGGTGGTAAAGAAGCGGCATTACCCCATGAAAATGATATAACAGCCGAATGGTGGAAACTAGCTAATGCTTGGGGTGGTTCAACCAAGGGAGAAATTGTCCAAGCTTTAAATACAGCTTTAGCAGGTGAGCGTTATTCACGGGAAGCTTTTGATAATTATGCCCAAAAAGCATCTACAGTAGATGCACGCTCATTATTCCAAGAAATTGCTCAGAATAAACAGCATCATATCCAATTGTTAGAAGCACGTCTTGATGCTTTTAGCGAAAAACCTTCCTTACAAGCAAAAGCTGCGGAGACTATTGCCAAAATAAACGAAGCCCTCAAAGGAAGTGATGAAATAGCTTTGTTACGTCGCGCCTTGGGAGATATCCAAACAGGTGTTGTTGATACCTACTACCTGCGGAATATGTTAACTGATCCAATTACAGTAGCACTGCTTGCCGAAATAGAAGTAGATTTGGCACAGTACGAGCAACGGGTAGCTCAAATCTATCATTCCCTAATTGGCGCACAACCTGCCCAAGCAGCTAAACCAACTTCTGCTGCTGCGATGGGATAGATTAGCAGTTAAGAGTTTTTAACAATTTTTGAGCAGGCGATAATTTGCCTGCTTTTTTAATTAATATAGGAATCGCCAAGGCTGTCAGGACAAATATTGGTTAACATCTGCGTAATCTGCGTTTATCTGCTCACATCTGCGATAAAAAAACAATTGTGATCCAAAGCAATAAATCTAATTAATGTTCTCAAAGCTGTATGCAAGAAGTTTATTTTCTATTGAATTATGTTGAGATAGTTATCATATAAAAAAATAATCCCGTACCTAAAAAAAGAGGTACAGGCTTTTGCGAACTGACAAGTCAGCGCTTGCGCTATCGCACAATTTTTATTTAAACTTAATTAGTAGCTTTAATATTGCTACCAATCAATAAAATCTATAGGTCAGAACCACCAGCAGCTTCAGCGCCCATCGGTAATACTGCACCGCGTAAGAAATCAATTTGTCTACCAAAGTCCATCGACTCTAGCTCTTGCAACAAATCTTTTGCTGGTTGAGAAAGTTCATAATTTGGAGGCATTGGAATAATAGTACCTTTTTCCATGCCTTGAGCTAAAAAATACCAAAAAGCCAGTTTAGTTTCTGGGCTTAAAGAACCATACTCGCGACTAATGAGAGTATCTGCATTTAAAGCGATATCCCGTTGAACTTGCAGTTGTTCTTCGTGGGACAATTCCTTAACTTGATTAAACAGTCCCTCAGCAATATCACTACCAGAGGCTCCTGGGGCTGCTGGAGTAATCGAGCTACCTAGCTTTTCATAAACAAACCACAAGAAAGCTAATTGCTCATCTACATCGAAACCTTTTAAAGCTTCTTTCCCTTGATCGTATGCACTGATATTGCTAGCTGTCATAAATAATTTTTGAATTCAACTCCTTGAAACTAACAAACAAATAAAGGTGGGTTAAACCCACCTCAGATAGAACTAAGTAACCTTACTCACGACAGAGGAAAGAAACTATTTTCTGAACAATTAATATTTAGTTAGGGTGAAAGACGCTTAATTACCCAAGTGTGATCTTCTTGCAAGGAATAACACAAGCGGTCATGTAACCTATTAGTACGTCCTTGCCAAAATTCAATTGTTTGAGGCACAATTCGGTAACCTCCCCAATGTGTGGGTCTGGGAATATTTTGATTTTGATATATTTCCTCGAGTTCTTGCAATTGATGCTCTAGTACCTCACGGTTATCAATAACCTGGCTTTGTTGGGATGCCCAAGCACCAAGTTGACTGCCTACAGGACGACTGTGAAAATATTCATCTGACTCAGATTTAGTAACTTTCTCTACACTTCCTTCAATTCGCACCTGGCGCTCTAATTCTGCCCACCAAAAAATCAAAGCAGCCCAAGGATTCTGGGCAATTTCTTGACCCTTTTGGCTGTTGTAGTTAGTGTAGAATACAAAGCCTTGTTCATTGAAGTTTTTGAGCAGTACAATCCTCGCTCTTGGCTTGCCATCTTGAGAAACAGTTGCTAAAGTCATGGCATTGGGTTCAGGCAATTGCGCCGCCAATGCTTGGTCAAACCACTTTTGAAACTGCTTGAAGGGATTAGAGTCAACATCTGTTTCTACTAATCCTGATTTAGTGTAATTTTTACGCAGGTCAGCAATTGTTTGAGCCATCAATTAACAATTATCAATTAACAATCATCAATTATCAATTATTAATTAGCAATTATCAATTAAGTTGTTAGGAATAATTAAACATCACTTGTCAAGATTGGTTCAGGCGGTATAACCGATATGTGATGAGCGTAGTTAAGGGAAGAAAAGAATGTGATTAATTACCAATGAGTTGCCTTCTCAGCTAACATAAGAGCGAACAACCTACAGACCCGCTCCAGAGTGCCGACAGAAACGTAAATATTGGTAATTGATAATTGTTAATTGATCAGGGTAAATATTTGCAATGCGACATTCAAACAATTGGCAACGTCTGTTAATATTTGGTTTGAGTGGCCCAATTATCGCTCTCAATATCTGGTTGATCTCCCAGGTATTTCGATATTTTGAACATTTAATTACGATTTTAACTATTGCAGCGATTCTAGCTTTCTTATTGAACTATGCAGTTCAAACTTTACAACGATTTCGCATCAATAGGACTAAAGCAGTAGTGATCGTTTTGTTAACAACGTTAACTCTGTTTGTGATTTTAGGCGTGACTTTAGTACCTAGTGTCATCACCCAAACAACGGAATTATTTAAGCAAATTCCAGAATGGTTAAAGGCTAGTAATGAAAATTTTAATAAATTAGATGATTGGGTTGCGGCTCGTCGTTTACCTATAGATCTGAAAATTTTTCGCGATCGCATTAATAACACTATTGAAGCTCAAGTACAGAATGCTGCCACTCAGGCTGTAGGATGGGCAGGAATTTTGGTAGCTGGATTGTTAGATTTTGTGTTAGTGCTAGTCTTGACATTTTATATCCTGCTGTATGGCGATCGCCTTTGGCAAGGAATCATTAACCTCTTACCAGTTCAAATTGGATTACCTTTAACTCAATCGCTACGGCTTAACTTCCAGAATTTTTTCATTAGTCAAATTCTCTTAGGACTATTTATGGCGGGGGTACTTACGCCAATTTTTTTAGCTTTAAGAGTAGAGTTTGCCTTATTGTTTGCACTCTTGATTGGATTTGCTGAATTAATTCCGTTTATAGGTGCAACTTTAGGGATTGGTATAGTAACAATTCTAGTAATGTTGCAAAATTTTGGTTTAGCCCTTCAAGTAGCGATCGCTTGCGTGATCATGCAGCAAATTAAAGACAACCTCTTAGCCCCTAAGTTAATGGGGGATTTCATCGGCTTAAATCCCATCTTGATCTTTGTCGCTTTATTAGTAGGAGGTCAGATTGCAGGATTGTTAGGAATCATTATTTCAGTGCCAATTGCCGGAACGATTAAAGGCACAATTGATAACATTCGCCAACTGCGTCAAGCACAGGAGATAGCAACTCAACCGCCTGTAACCACTGACTTTAATATGTAGTTTACCAACCCTAATTTAGGGCTGTTATCGTGCGATCGCCTATAATTATCAACAATTCCTAATCCCACAGGTAGAAGTAAAATGGGCAAATCACAGCAAAGAAAGAGGATTTAGAGCAATGCGACAAATTAATTTTTTAATTATTTTTGCGATGTGTTTAGCCTTGGTTTTATTTAGCTTAGAAAATACTCAGGCTGTCCCTATTCAAGTTGTCCAAGGTGTCCAAGTACAAGCGCCTCTGTGCATTGAACTAATTTTTGCAATGGGTTTGGGAGCGATCCTCGCCTGGATTTTTAGCGTATGGGCAAGGTTTCAGAGGATGATTGCAACTCGCTCGGAACAGCGTCAAAAACGCCAGCAAGAAGAACGCATTCAGGAATTAGAGCAAGAAGTTGCCCGTTGTAAAGCTGAGTTAGAACAACAAAATCTGCCAGCGAACTCTGAGTTATTACCACAAGCCACAATTGACGCAGAAGTTTTAGCCAAATCCAATTAAAGCGAAAGCGAGCCCATGACGGCAATATCTGAGCCAGAAACAATAACATCTTTGAAGGATCTGGGAATTTCCCTGCTAATTGAGTTAGCTCAAAATGGGGAAATTGATCCTTGGGATGTACAAGTGATTGATGTAATTGACCGTTACTTAAGTAAACTAGCACTGGCGACTAATACAGATCGTGGTCGCCGTGATGCCGATTTGTCCGAGTCTGGACAAGCTTTTTTGTGGGCATCCATGCTGGTATTACTCAAAGCTGACACCTTGGGACAGCAAGAAATTGGTGATGACATAGAGCTAACAGACAGCGATGAGTTAACTGATAATTGGACACAAAGGCAATTGCCAGCTAATTTAGAACGCTGTCTGCGACGCAGAGCAAGTGGACAACCACCCAAAAGACGACCTGTAACCCTACAAGAGTTAATTCAACAGTTGCAGGAAATGGCTTCTGCGATCTCCGAAAAAACTCCTCGTCCTCGACTGAAACGACCGAAAAATCAGTCTCTTGCTCAAGCGACTCGTGCGATCGCTCAACTAGCCCATAACGAAAATCTGACAGAAATTGCTAGCGAACTAGAGCAGTTTCTACTTTGTCAATGGTCTGAATTATCTCAAGGTCAAGATTGGTTAAATTTAGACCAGTTAGTAACATATTGGTCTGGTGTAAAGTCAACAGATGCCACCCCGCATACTAATGCTGAATTGACTCCAGCATCTACCCACGACCGTGTAGGCGTATTCTGGGCGCTGTTACTGCTTTCTGCTCAGTCTAAGGTAGAGTTATCCCAAGAAGAGTTCTACCAAGAAATTAAAATTCGTACTTTTTGTGCGGATGAGGAAGTAAATTTAGAGAGCTTATATAAATCGTAAGTTTGAGGAAAAATTTTTATGAAAGCCATGATTCTGGCGGCTGGTAAGGGTACTCGTGTCCGTCCTATTACATACACCATTCCCAAACCATTAATTCCCATCCTACAAAAACCAGTAATGGAGTTTTTACTGGAACTTTTGCGAAAACATGGTTTTGATCAGGTAATGGTCAATGTTAGTCACTTAGCGCACGAACTTGAAGGTTATTTCCGTGACGGACAGCGTTTTGGAGTAGAGATTGCTTATTCCTTTGAAGGTCGAATTGAAGAAAATGGTGAACTGGTAGGAGAAGCACTTGGTTCTGCTGGTGGAATGAAGCGGATTCAAGATTTCAATCCGTTTTTTGATGATACTTTTGTGGTTTTGTGTGGCGATGCCTTGATTGACTTAGATCTCACAGCAGCAGTCAAATGGCATAAAGAAAAAGGATCGATCGCTACAGTCGTGATGAAGTCCGTACCTAAAGAGGAAGTCCCCAGTTACGGCGTAGTTGTCACCGATGAAACAGGTAAAATTAAAGCTTTCCAAGAAAAGCCCAAAGTAGAAGAAGCTCTTAGCACTGACATTAATACTGGTATTTATATATTTGAACCAGAAATATTAGACTATATTCCGTCTGGTGTCGAATATGACATTGGCGGTCAGTTATTCCCAAAATTAGTAGAGATGAATGCCCCGTTTTATGGCATTTCAATGGATTTCCAATGGGTAGATATTGGTAAGGTTCCTGACTACTGGCGTGCTATTCGGAGTGTGTTAGCGGGCGAAGTCAAGAATGTAGAAATTCCAGGGCATCAAGTTGCGCCTGGGATATATACAGGCTTGAATGTAGCTGTCAACTGGGACAAAGTTGATATTACTGGGCCTGTTTATATTGGTGCAATGACGCGCATTGAAGATGGGGCGAAAATTGTTGGCCCCACAATGATTGGCCCCAATTGTTGGATTTGTAGCGGCGCTACTGTAGATAATAGTGTGATTTTTGAATACTCCCGTTTAGGGGCAGGTGTGCGCTTAGTAGATAAGTTAGTGTTTGGGCGTTACTGTGTAGATAAAACTGGTGCAACAATTGACGTGCAAGCAGCAGCACTTGACTGGTTAATTACCGATTCACGTCAGGTTATACCAGCAGAACCAACAGCCACACGACAGGCGATCGCAGAACTATTAGGTACAGAGGGCGTTTGAGGAGAGAGGGGAGAGGAGTCAGTAAGAAAATCATCCTTATCTTATGTTTATTCCCCTGCTTCCTCTGCTTCCTCTCCTCCCTCCTCCCCTACAGGAGTTACGGGGACAGATAAGTATAACGTCCTAAACTATGCTCATAGTTTTGCAGCAATCGCTGTGCTTCCTGAATAGTAATCCGTTTTTCTAACAAAGCTTGTTCAGTTCGCTGACGCATACTTTCTACCAAATCTTCAGCATCATATTGAACATAACTGACTACTTCAGCCATCGTGTCACCTTTAACTACGTGTTCAATCTGGTAGCCTTTGGGTGTCAGCTTGATATGCACTGCATTGGTATCACCAAATAAATTATGTAGATTACCCATAATCTCTTGGTAAGCACCACCAAGGAATAAACCTAAATAATAAGGTTCTCCTGGTTTTAAATTGTGCAATTCCAGCACAGGTTTGACATCTCGCAAATCAATAAATTGATCGATTTTGCCATCGCTGTCGCAAGTTAGATCTGCTAAGATACCTCGCTGAGTTGCTTCTTCATCCAAACGGTGAAGCGGCATAATCGGAAAAAGCTGGTCAATTGCCCAAGTATCTGGGGCAGATTGAAAGACCGACATATTGACGTAGTAAATGGAAGCCATGATTTTTTCTAGGTCTTCCAAATCGTCAGGTACATATTCCTGATCTCTAGCAATATCGAGAATTTTCTTACAACAAGCCCAGTATAATTGCTCGGCTCTAGCTCGTTCAGTAATACGGAGATAGCCTAATTTAAATCGACTGAGGGCTTCTTCTTTGAACTGAGTCGCGTCGTAAAAGGCTTCCTGATAATTTTGAACGTTGATGTTATTAAAGGTTTCCCAGAGATTCCGAATAATCAGATGTTCTTCTTCTTTTGCTGGGCTTGGTGGGTCAGTAGGGACATCGCTAGTGCTAAGTACATCAAAAATTAGCACTGATTGATGTGAGGCGATCGCCCGACCACTCTCACTAATTAAAGTCGGTACAGGTATCCCGCGCTCATCGCAAGCTTCCTTGACTTCAGCAATAATATCGCTGGCGTAATTCTGCAAGTTGTAATTTTTTGAGGCGTGAAAATTAGTTTGCGAACCATCGTAATCTACCCCTAGTCCGCCACCAACATCAAGATATTTCATGTTCGCACCTAGTTGTGCCAACTCTACAAAAATCTTGCTGGCTTCTAGGATGGCATCTTTAATGACACTAATTGAGGAAATTTGAGAGCCAATGTGGTAATGCAGCAGTTGCAAAGATTCCAACATATTAGCTTGTTTCAACTGCTCGACTACCCGAATAATTTCAGGAATAGTCAAACCAAATTTAGCGCGATCGCCAGATGAGTCTCCCCAACGACCAATTCCTTTGCTACTTAGCTTGGCGCGAACACCCAAAAATGGTTGAATTCCCAATGCGCGACTAGCATCAATTACCAGTTGTACTTCTTCAATCTGCTCTAGTACAATCATCGGTGTTTGCCCCAAACGTTGGGCTAACATCGCGGTTTCAATGTACTCGCGATCTTTATAACCATTGCAGATCAACAGTGCGCCTGGGGTATCCAGCATCGCCAAGGCAATCATTAATTCGGGTTTGGAACCAGCTTCTAAGCCAAACTGATACGGTTTACCAAACCGTACTAAGTCTTCTAGCAGATGGCGCTGTTGGTTACACTTAACTGGGAATACACCCCGATAACCACCTGCATAGTTGTAGCGAGTAATTGCTTTAGCAAACGAAGCATTTAACCGCTCAATGCGATGTTCCAAAATATCTGAAAAGCGGATCAGTAGAGGCAATGCTAGATTACGCTGGCGCAAAGCGTTAACTAAATCAAATAAATCTAGCGAACCGCCGCGATCGCCTTTAGGTGATACAGTGATATGACCCGCAGCATTGATCGAGAAATAAGGTTCACCCCAACCTTGAATCCGATATTGGTTCTCGCTATCCTCAATCGCCCATTTTTTATGACGTGAGTTAGCGTTATTGGTTGGGCTAGAATTCATACCCACTGTTTCAACAACTTGCTCATCACTGTTGTCCAAAAAATTCTCTACCCCAAATTGAGCTTGCGATAGCTCTACTCCCATGTTTGTATAACCTCGCCATCACCTGTCGCACTCGTCAGTTTATCGCATAATTCTCAAAGACTGCCTCTTTCATGCGGAGAACAGTTATACAGTTTCATTTTCAAAGGTGATTGTTAATTCTTAATTGGTCATTATATGCTTATCTCTTAAGACAGACAGTTCCAGAAAAAGTTTGATATTTATCTGCCTGTAGCCACTTAAAGGCGCTAGATACCAATTGGTATAAAGACAGTGCGATCGCTAACCTAACTTGGTTGCTCGTGAGGTGAAAAGATCGCCATGAATTTAGATCTTATTTGAGGTTACGATGGTAAAAACTTTTCACCAACGTCGGCATCAGAGGCTACCACTAGCTTCCTTAAAGCTATGGATTGCAAAGCGTCCCCTAGCTTTTTGCGGTGGAATTTGGATTGCTCTGCTATTAGTTAGTACGATAGCAGCCCAAGGATTAATGAACCCTAGTTTTGTTAAACAGCAACAGCTAAAGCGCATAACTGCTGCTAATGTGGAGCAGGGTGCATCAAATTCAATTAGTAACAGTACTGTGGAACACAAGCAGTCCAATCAAATTTCTTCTGCTGTACAGGAAGAAAACATTCAAACTACGCCATCTTCAACAAATGTTGAAGTGCCAAACTCTTCACCTGCTCTTACCCTGGCAGAATCGCAGCCAAATCAAGCGCCACTGTGGTTATATGGTGGAATATTTTTAGCTTTTCTCTTAGGTTTTATCTTAATATTTATTAGCTTTAGCTATAAACCAAAACGTCTCCAAACAATTAAAAGTGTAGGTAAAGATTTTAAACCCAACCAACGTCAAACCAACCGTAAGCCAAAAAAACAACTACCCCAACAGCAACGTCAGCAGGCATCTCACCAAGTGCGAAAACGCAGAGTAGCAAAGCCTCATGTGTTACAACAGCCAGTAGTAACAGTAATGCCACCAGAACCAAATCGTGCTGGAAATTCAGGTGAAGAAAGCTTGGCAGATATTATGGATTTGCGTAAACATCAATCTTTAGCATCGCTACTAGGTGAAAAGAAAATCAGCTAGATAGATTGAATTTTCAAGTAAATTTGTAACATTGAAACAAATTAACCAATTTTTATAAAAAAAAACTGACCTTATAGGTCAAAATATACTAAAACTATCTGAATTTACAATCAACTAACGCCTCAATAGCTAATTCCGTAAACTTTTTATAAAGTCTATTTTTTTGATAGTTTCTAAATCACATATTCCGTTTGCTTCAAGTTTGTAATCTTGCTGAAGTTTGATCACAGATTGTTTAGTTGATTCACCAAAAACACCATCAATTGCCCCAGTGTAATAGTTAAAACTTGCTAATTGCTTTTGTAAGTTTTTAACTTTTTCTCCTTGTGAGCCAATTTTTAAAGCATCCATTGTTGAGCACCCTGGTAAAATTATTTACTATATAATAATGTCCTAGTTACAAAATGTCAATTTATTAAATTTTGTTAAAACTAACCACAAAAAAGTTAAGTGGAAAGTTTTTACCTTAAAAATGAAATCCCTATTTCATTTTTAATAGTAACTTCCAGTCTTGAATTGCTTTTTTAGACCACATCCAATCTTGACTTAAAGCTTCTGGTTGATAATGAACCGGATCGGCATTCATTACCTGCTGACGTAGTTTCATTGACTCACTTAAAAACTTTTGACTTTTATCTGTTGGTTGTTTTTGAGCCAATTTTTTTAAAACCAATGCTAACCCTGCATAAGTATTTAAGACCTCATGGTTATTTTTCTCAACCTTTGAGTTAGTTAGTGTTGCTGGCTGTGGTTTACTCAGGTATAGAGCATCAAACCACACTTTACTTGCCAAATCATATTTGCCTTCATGATAGTATGCAAATCCTAAAGCATTTAAATATTGAGGAGATTTAGGTTTGTTTCTCTTGGCTATTTCCCAGTACCGACGCGCATCATCAAAACTATAATCTTTGCTACCTTTCGCGGCTGATTGCCAAGCTAATCTTCCCCGTAAAAAGCTGACATCAGGGTTATTTAATTGCTGTTTAGGAACTACAGCTAAAGCTGCGGATGCGTGCGATAAAGCATTACGATTTAGTAATTCTGTTACTGCTTGTTGTGCAATTAACAACTCACCCTGACTGAATTTTTCGATGGCAAGTGTGGCAAGATTAGGTGTGTCGGTTTTTTGAAAATCAAGCTGTTTGATATTTACGCTTTGTTGCTGAGATTGTATTAAAGTTAGTTGCTCAGGTAACAAATCTCCAGGTTTTGGCTGACGGTTTTGGAAAAACCAAAAACCTGATATAGCGATCGCACAAACACCCACCGCAGTTAACACTGGTAGTAATACAGAAAAACGCTTTCCATTTCGCCAACGGTTCAACTTAGAATTCAGTGAATCTGAATTGATCTGTTCTAAAGGCGGTTTGTCTAATGGTGGATTATTTAACGGTTTAGTAGATGTTTCCTGTTCAGGCTGCAAGACTTTACCTTGATGCTGATCTGGTGGCGCAGAGCGGCGGTATTGGGGATTTTCTGGCAACCCTTGGTAAACCGTTGATACAGGCGGGACACCTGAACCTTGGGGTAACAAATTTTCGGAAGTAGAAACAGTTACAACTGGTTCATCAGTTGTAGGATTTGCTTGGCATAGCTGTTGAAATAAATCAGAAACTAAAGCTAAATCTTCTTCATAATCGGAATTACCCGCATCTAGATCCTCAAACATATCGGGGATTGAATCATCTTCATAATCATCACTTAATTCATCTAAAGATGACATAAGATCATCGTCAGCATCTAAGAAATGAGTAGGAATAAAGTTGTTTAATGGTGTGAATAGTGCTTTTTCCTCTTCCGAAACCAAGAAATCATCAAAAGAATCAGCTAATGATAGGCGTGATGCTATTTGTGTAGGATTATTAGTATTAGTTAGAAAGCCATTAAATTCGGGATGTAAGTAAAGAACGGGCAACGCCCAATATAATTGGTTTGAGCCATAAGCCGAAATTAATCCTTGTCTTGCTCTACTTAAGCTGAGGTCAATCGGATAACCTTGCTTAAGATTACGGTAAAACAAGCGTGTTAGGGTTAAGGCAACTTCATCAGGAATGCGTTCTGCCATTGCTAAAACGCTAGGAATACCACGTTTAATTAGGGCTTGTACTAAATTCTGTTCTGTGCCATTTTCAGCAAGATCTGATGTGGCAGTATCAGCACTACGACAAGAATTAAAAACTGCTAATTTTACCCCATTATTTACTAGCAAACCTGCTAGATCATCTCCGTTTAATACTTCAGTTAAGCCACTTTTGGCACTTACTAAATATAAATCACCACCAGCAACGCCTAAGTTACTGTGTCCTGCGTAGTGAAAAATTTGATATCGACCTTGTTCTAAAGCTTGGGTTAACTGTTCTCTACCTGGTTGCTCTAAGATTGTTAGTTGAATTATGGGATCATTAGTTGAGCGTTCGCGTAGCGTTGCCAGAGGCGAATCGCGTAGCGTCGCATCAGGCGAATCGCGCAGTTCTGCTTGTAAATGATTAGCTTCTTGTTTCAGTTGGAGAGTTTCTTGGTCACTAGGGCCAGCAATTACCATTAATATTTTTATAGGTTGATTTTCCTCAAATGCTGCGGATTGAGGATCGCGCTTTAAACTGGTACTTAATTGATAACGAGAAAAAGCTACATCTGCTCGTGTTGCCAGAGGGCGATCGCCTGCGTGCAAAACTTCCCAAGGTAGGCGGGATAAACGTGAACCTTTCAAACCTAAGTGCAACCGCAAAACTGAGTGCTGATTTTCTGCGATCGCCTGCGCGATCAACCAACTTTCTCGCAAGCTATCTTTAAATAAAGCATTGTAAAGTTCTTGACCCAACGCCACTAGGTTGAGAGAATTTTGCGTTTGTCTACTATGGTTATGCAACAACCCGAACAACGGGTCATTCATCAGTTGTCGTGCCTTAGTTAACCATTCTTCAACAGGCCAATTGACCTCGACTTCAGCCAAGGGAACCCCTGATGCCACCCGTTCGATTCTGACCAAATATTGATCTTGGGTTTCTAATGGAGTTACAGAGATATAAAATTCCTGCGTCACGATTACCTGCTACTCCTGCTTGCTGAAACTTTGGCTGTTTTTGCCTAAGTGAGGAATTCTTCCTCTCTATTCCTAGATTGATACAAGTAACTCAAAGTTTCCACTGCTCCATAAAACTGACACAAATCGTGCATAACCAATTTTTCACGCACAATTTGATGTTTACTTCCTGCTTCGTTGTGGACTGTCGGCAGCACCCACTCCACAGGCTATCCCGGTTAAGCCAACCGTTCTTGACAGGTTAATTGCTGCGTTCAAATCTCGGTCTAAACTTATGCCACAACTTGAACAGTTATAAACTCGTTTTTTAAGTGGCATTTTTTGTTGTTGACAACAATTTGAACACAATTGAGAACTAGGATAGAACCTACCAACTATCACCAATTCTGACCCATACCACTGACACTTATACTCAAGCTGACGACGAAATTCCCTAAAGCCACAATCTGCAATCGCTTTTGCTAATTTATGATTTTTTAGCATTCCGCCAACATTCAAATCCTCTATAACAATCTTGCTGTGGTTCTTAGCTAAATAGGTTGTTAATTTATTGAGGTAGTCAGCGCGAATCTCAGCAACTCTACGATGTAGTAGAGCCACTTTTAAACTAGCTTTTTTGTAATTGCTAGAACCATATACTTTATGACTCTGTGCGCGTTGTAATCGTGCCAGTTTTTTGGTTGCGCCTCTTAATGCTTTAGGATTAGGGAAAGCCTCACCAGTGCTGAGGGTCGCTAGTTTTGAAATGCCCAAATCAACCCCAACAACTTCATACTGTTTCGGTATAGGTTCTGGGTCTGGTAGTTCTACAAAAAAACTTAGATACCAATCCCCTACTTGACGAGTGATTGTTACCTTTTTGGTTACGCATTCTGGTAGTAATTCAAATGTTTTCACCCAACCAATAAAGGGCAGTTTATGACGTAAACCACCTATTTTAATTGGCTGGCCACAATTATCTAATCCAAAGCTATCCGAATGGTATTTTTTCTTAAACTTTGGATACTCTGCCAATTTCTTGAAATATCGACTAAAGGCATCCTGAAGATTTATAAAAGCATACTGATAAACCCTTGATGACAATTCTTTCATCCAAGGATAGCTAGGCTTTATGTGGTTGGTGAATAGCTTTTTAAGAATGGTCGCGTTTGGTTTTAATCCCTCTTTATAGCTCTCCTTCCACAACTGCAAACCCCAGTTATAAACCCAGCGAGAAAAACCCGCGTGTTTTGCCATCAGGGTTTTCTGAGAGTTGTTGAGGTCTAGCTTTGTGCGGTAAGCCTTGTACACAAGTGTCACCCATGCACTACCATCAATAATGTAATGCAAATGTATAGTTTTTGTCAAGCACTTGTAACGCAATGAGTAAACCCAAACGTGATAAGCAATTGTGCGTAAGGCTGAACCAAATAGAGCTAGAAAAGTTGAGTAGACTTGCCGATCAAAATGGAGTGTCGCTGTCGGAGGCGGTAAGATTTCTTGTTCAAAAACTACCCTAATGCACGATTTATTACATAAAACCACTATTAAATATTTCCTCTCAAAGGGGGCGATCGGGCTTTCTTCGGGTGAGGAGTGAGGGGGATGAGGGGTGAAGAGTGATTAGATCGAATACTTGAAATCAGTGCGATGTTCTTTTAGAGTCGCACTTGCGAACTGAAAAGTCACGAAGAGCGCGAAGCGGCTCCGCAGGATCATCGCGCAATTAAATAAATATCTTGCTAATTTTTCCTGATCTAGATGTTCCAGCTTAGAACAATGAAGTAGTAGATGCACCCTGATTGAGATCCCCTGGCTCACAGCTTTGAGTCGGGGATTTTTTTATTGTAGCTTACCTTTCTTATTTGTCCGAGCAGCCCAAGCTTATTTCATCTAGCCCAAGTAGCTAACTACAAAGGTAAGCTAAAAAAATAAGAGCAATTTTGGAGATCGTACCAGTGACGGATCGGGCTGTAATTAAGTTTTCTTCAGAAGACTGTGGCATTTGCCATAAAATGTCTTTTTATGACCAAAAAGTATCTGAAGAACTGGGTTTGGAATTTGTTGATGTCAAAATGCAGGACACTGCGACTTATCGCAAGTATCGTAAAATTCTGTTAACACAGTATCCAGACAAAGAAGGCATGGGATGGCCTACTTATATCATCTGTGATTCTCCAGAAGGAGAATTTAAAATTTTAGGTGAAGTTAAAGGTGGTCATCCCAAAGGTGACTTTAGAAGCAAACTGCAAGCTGTTGTAGATGCAGCAGTTAGTTAATGTAGCACTCAGCTATCAGCCTTCTGCACGTCAGCAATAAGAAGAAGGTGTAAGGGTGGGTTAAGAGTTTATTCATGTCTCAAAACTGAAAAACTTTTCACAAAACTCACCCCTACCGTTCTTATTGACTCTATTTCACACAGTTTAAAACCGCTTTAATTACATAACGGTAAAAAATTGAGTTTTTGTTTTTCATCTGATAGCTGATAGCTAATCGCTAACTACCTCAAATGATTTTACTTCTAGGACTGAACCAATCATGGCGAAGGTCATCACATCATCTCGCACTTTGCCTGTAACTTTGACCTTTAAATTGGATTTCTTTAACTCAGATGGTGCATCCTTAAGTTCATAGGTTTCGCCATCTTCGGAGACTAAAGCCCAAGTTCCAGGCCCTAGTCCTTTTTTTTCAATACTTCCAGTTACAGTGATACTCATGCTGTTTGTTCTTCTCCTTTAGAAGCTAAACGCGCTAGTCCATAACACAGTAAGGCGTTAGCAATTAGGAACAGGCGGGCTAAAACGCCAGAACCTAACCCCCAAACTGTGGGTGAAATTACAGCACTAATTGCTAAACAAGAAGCTACACCCAAAGCAGAACCAATGGCAAACCACTTTAACTGTGGATGTCCTAGTAATAAAGCCACAAGTAGTAAGGGAATTAGCACACTGGCAAAGATGGGATTTAATACGCTACTTCCTTGAATGATATTACCGAGTTCAGGGAGGGAACTGCCCATAACTCGAAAAGGCCACTGGGGAAGATCAAATATATAGAAGCTTCGCAGGAAAAATAATCCTGAACTACCTGCAACTAATCCACTTGTCAGTGACCAACTCCAAGCGAAGGGAAAATAATTTCGTAAAAACCAAGCTAGTAGGTAAGAACCTAGTACCATGCCAATTTTAGGCAGAACTGATATTGCACCACCATCAATCCAGAAACGTAAGTTGAGATAGCCGTTATCACGTAGCCAGCGAAAGAAATCATTAAAGGTGATTTGTCCTTTTAATGCTAATTTGACCGCAGCAGCAGCGTCTAAATGACCTGAACCAAAGTGATTAAGGGGGTCATCTTGTACAACTCTTACAGACTGCTTGAGGACGCGCAGCACTTCTTCTGGTTCTTTGATACCAGCAGCTTTGACTAATGCCGCGACACCAGCAACGTGAGGTGCTGCCATGCTAGTACCTTGAAATCCCATGATTGCTGATGCACCAGTTTCAGGATCAATGGTGTCTTGCAAAATCATACCTGCCTCACTGCCACCAGGTGCGGATATATCAACGCCAGCGCCAAAGTTGGAATAAGGTGCTTTTTCACCAGCCGCATCTAAGGCGGCAACACCGATAACATGAGCATATCTGGCTGGGTAGGATACTGAGCTACTATTTTCGTTACCAGCAGCAGCGATGACTACAACACCTTTACTGTAGGCATAGTTAATAGCTTCTTCCATGATGTTGCTTTCACCACGACCACCCAGACTCATGTTAATTACATCAGCGCCGTTATCAGCAGCAAAGCGGATAGCTTCAGCAATATCGGCAACTGTACCGCCACCACCAGCGCTGAGAACTTTTAGAGGCATAATACTCGCTTCGTAGGCGATACCTGCTACACCATAATTATTGTTAGTAGATTGGGCAATTGTGCCTGCAACGTGAGTACCGTGACCGCTATCATCATCGGCAGGAATTTGATCGTTAACAAAGTCGTAACCTTTAACAAACTTAGTATCTTGTAAGTCTGGGACACGACTGATTCCGGTATCTATGACGGCTACAGTAACGCCATTTCCCTTAGTTTCGTCCCAGGCTTGTTCTACATTAATACTGCGGAGGTTCCACTGCTTGGCATAATCTGGATCGTTGGGTATATATAAGGCTTTATAAATATAATTTGGTTCAATATATTCAGTTTGTTTAGCTAAATTAGATTTTTTGAGAGTATTTAAGAGAGTGCGATCGCCTGACAAAATATAAACATGATCCGTAGCCGAAAATTCACTATTGAGGCGAGGACTAACTTGATACTGTTGTGCGATCGCACTTACCTGTGAATTAATTTGTTCTGCTGGCACATCTTCCCTAAAATCCAGCACAATCGAGTTAAAATCTCCTTGATTTGCTAAACCTTTAAAGTTAAATACAGCAAAACCAATTCCTAAAATAAATAAGCTTAAAATTAACAGTCTTCTCATGGCAAGCAATTACCGTCGCGCCAGTGTAATCACCACGATAACTCAATTGAATAAAAGTCGTCGGTAATGTTGCAGAATACTTAACAAATATAGCGATCAACAGAGCGCGTATCAGCAGAGACACGCGCATAAAAATGCAGAGATGCAAAATTATGCGCTACGCGTGCGCGTCTCTAATGCCCTGGAACTTATATAGATGTCTACTGCACTTTTTGCAAATCTGGTACTTTTACAGAAGCGATTCCTATTCCAGGTAAGCTGTTGTACTTGATATAGAATCCCACCACTACTAATAAAGCAATTACTAATGCCCCAATTCCAATTGGACTAGGTAGCCAAAATACTGCTTCAATGTGGTTCAATTCACCAGGCTTGAGTGTCCAGACTAATTTATGCCCTTCATCTGAAATTACTGGAGTAATAGCATTAGCAGATTTTTCAATGCTTTTTACTTTTGCAGATGTGTGTAAGCTAAACTCCAAATCAAACAGAGAACCAGGACTAACAATCACGCTACCATTTGAAGATAGAACGCCAAGCGATCGCAAATCTAAGTCATAAATCAGCTTATTCCGCACAAATAAAAGCAAGTTACTTTGCTTGAATTTAAATTTAGATTCCAGTTGAGGTAAATCTACACTTTCAACAGTCTGAGATTTATTACCTTTTTTAACACTAGGGTTGAAAAATTCATTGAACTTTGATTCAAGTTCTGCCCCAGTATTAAAGGGAATCTTAACAAGCATTTCATCTTTGGATAAGCGTTTAGTTTTGCCTTCCAATCGTCTTGCTCTACGCTCAATACTATCTAAGTATTCCTGTACTGTTGACTTACTAAAGCTGGTGAGTTGTTCACCTAACTTAATATGTTGTACAATCTCGCCGCTATGCAGATTTTCAACGTTAATCCCTGCATCATACTTGACACAGCCAGATAGCAACAAAGCCGCCAACACTATCATCCATAGTACGCGCAAGCGACCAAAGGCGCTGCCGATCACCCCCATGAAATTAACCTTGTTTCTTCTGGGTAAAACTGTTGGCTTCACAAGTACCTCCAATCGCTCACGATTTCAGCTTGTCTGATCAATCCCTTATGATAAGGCGTTTGCAACTGAGAAAATGATCTCTTTTGCAAGAAAGACGTTGACTTTGAATTACAGATTAAACCAAACTAAGCCGCCGAGTGTTAAACCAATAGTAATCAGAGCGACCCAAATGAATTTATTGTCCTTAGTATTAACTTGACTCAGATCAACTTGTTCTGGTTCTGGGCGTTTCTTAGGACGATTAAAATTAGAGCCAGCGCTACCTTGACGAAACTTGCCATCCTCGTCAGGTAAGTTGGCGAGATCGGGAATTTCACTCAACCATTCGGCGCGTCTGCTTAACTCAGGGGCTTGCATAATATAAAGCAAGTTTTTAGCTTGCTTACGAGTGTCTATATCTGGGTGACGTGCTAATTGTTTACAAATTGCGATCGCTTCTGCCCTTTGCCCCGTCGCTTCATAAGCGGTGATTAACCAAATATGAACTTCTCCTCCTCGGCGCGAATTAGGAGTGATTAAGGCGCTGGCTGCCTCAAATTCATTTACCGCCTGCCGATACTCACCTCGCTCAAAAGCGGTTTGTCCGGCTTGATAATTAATCTGGAATTGCTCTAAATTTTCTGAACTCACCTTAGTACTTTTACGTCTAGAACAATAGACAATTCAAATTTTATCGAAAAAACTCAAACTTCTCAGCGTTTCAACCCTGCCAGATTACAAGGATTCCGATTTGGCAAGGATTTTGCTGTTGAGCTACGCTTAGTATAGATTTAACGATTAGATAATGCGATAGCGCAAGCGCTGATTTGTCAGTTCGCACTTCTGCCAGGGTGTAGCTCAACTTAGCAAGTAACCAAAAAGCGATTTTTTTCATAAATTCTTGATTTTATTAAGGAAAAATCATGTTTAATACACCGTCTTGGCTGAGTAATTACCCACGTCTAATTAAAAGAACTTCAGTAGCAGCTTTTATATTAGGAGTAGCAATACTGAATGTGGCATCTCTAGTTGAAGCGAGACCTGTTAGAGTCCAGCACATTAACTGTAGTCAGTCTACCAGTTCGTTTATTTACGGCAGTCCTATTCCTACCCCTATGCCTGTCAACCCAGTAACTGGAGTACCAAACTTGGGTAACAATTCCTACCGTAACTGTGGTTTTAGTAATCCTGGGACTGTGAGTGGGATAATCCAAAACTCAATTTTGATTAATCCCACATTAGTAAATTCACAAATTTATGATTCTGTTTTAGTTAATCCCAAAATTGTCAATCAGCCAGTTTATCGCAGCCCTTATTATGGAATAATACCAAACATTTATAATTATCCAATTCGTAGCCGGATACCAATGGGATTTTAAGGGTAATTTAGTTTAGTAATCTATGGCATGAAATCTGATGCAACGAGCATTGAACCAATACCTGCATCAGTAAATATTTCCAATAAAAGTGAGTGGGGAATACGACCATCAATAATGTGTGCAGCTTTAACACCTTGAGCAAGCGATCGCACACAACAACTTACTTTAGGAATCATTCCACCACTAACTACACCACTCTTAATTAGCTGTCGCGCTTCTTGAATATCCACCTTAGCTAGTAGTGTGGATGGGTCTTTATAATCTTTTAAAATACCCGCAGTATCCGTCATCAAAATTAACTTTTCTGCACCTAAAGCCGCCGCCAATTCACCAGCTACAGTATCAGCATTAATATTATAAGCTTGACCTGTTTCATCGGCTGCTACGCTTGAAACTACAGGGATATAACCACTGCTAACAAGTGAATTCAAAATTTTGATATCTACACTATTTACCTCACCCACAAAGCCTATACCTTCTCTACCTTCTGGGCGTGCTTTGATTAAATTTCCGTCTTTACCACAAATACCTACAGCCAAGCCACCAGCTTGATTAATTAAAGAAACAATTTCTTTATTTACCCGACCCACTAAAACCATTTCTACAACATCCATTGTGGCAGCATCAGTTACTCGTAAACCATCTTTAAATTGTGGTTCTATTCCTAACTTATCCAGCCAGCTATTAATTTCAGGGCCACCACCATGTACTACCACAGGTCGTAACCCTACACAAGACAAGAAGACAATATCGCGCATCACCTTATCTTTCAAACTGCTGTCTTTCATCGCTGCGCCGCCGTATTTAACGACTACAGTTCGACCACTAAATTGTTGAATATAAGGAAGCGCTTCACTTAAAACTCTGACACGAGTGGCTTCTTCTTTCATGAAGTATTCGCTATTGTTGAGCATAATTATTTGTTTGAAAGTTAAGTGTAGTTAGTTGCGATCTGGTTTAAACCAGTTTTGTAAACCTTTAGCCGTCAGCTATCAGCTATTAAAACTGACATAGTTATCAAAAAAATAAAGTTCATTACACCTGTTGCATAAGTCAAATTTTAAATAATTAACAACAGATGTAGGCGTAGCCTTAGATGTAGGCGTAGCATTGCCGCAGGCTAATACAGATGCACACGAGATTTGCACACCCAGGGGATGACTGGTTGAGAGCAAAAAGTATATTGTACTTCTGCAAGTATTTGAAAAACCCTTCAATAGTACATCGAATCAGTAATGTTTGCCGTAGCAATATTGGCTGACAAAGGTTAATATAAAAATTTAAATTATTTCAGGCATATCTAATTATTGGAATTTTCTGGACAAACAGCTTTAGGCTTGAGTACTTGCGGAATAGACTCAATTATGCGTCTACTTAGCTGTTCAGGTGTATCGCTAGCAGCAACAGAAATTCTAATATCAGCTTCAGCGTAAAGACGTTGCCTTTGCTCCAGTAGCTTTTGCAGTTTATCAGCAGGATTAATGTCTTGCAGCAAGGGTCGAGTGTTATCCTGCGCTAAACGCTCTATCAGTAACTCTACCGGAGCATCTAGCCAAACTATTAAACCGTGATGCAGATAGCTCCAATTTTCTCGCTTCAAAACAATACCGCCACCAGTAGCAATTGTCAGTTTGGTATAAGCAGATATTTCTGATAGTACTTGGCTTTCTAGCTTCCTAAAACCTTCTTCACCAATACCCGTAAAAATTTGGTTAATGGTTTGACTAGCAACTTGTTCAATTAAAGTATCAGTATCAAAAAAGTGATACTTTAGCTGATTTGCCAATTCGCGCCCTACGGTAGTTTTACCAGCGCCCATCATTCCAATTAAATAAACGTTAACTCCGTTTAACAATTTTTTCTCCTAATAATTTCGGTCATTGGTTATTGATAATTGATCAGCTAACGCCAAGATTCGCGATCGCTCTCATCAACATCATCATCCAACTCGTCATCATCAAATCCCCAGTCGTCTTCCTCTTCTTGATTAGAAGTATCAGCAGTAGGACGATCGCTATCACGATAAGGTGGAGTAATCACCCGATAATTGGCATCATAGACTGCTTCAGTTCTGCCAGCACCAGAACTGCTAGGTTCCCGATAACTGTAAGAATAAATTGATCCTGTTACAGTGCGACTTTTGGGTTCCTGTTTAACTTCATATTCCCTAGACTCTTGAATTACAGTTTCCTGTTGAGAAGGACGTTTAGGTTCCTCTTCAAACTCCCAATCGTCATCTTCTGGTGCTTCCTCCACTTCCCAATCCGAATCCCATTCCTCAGAGGTATCGTCACTTGTAGGTGTTTCTGGTTGTGGTGGCGGTGGTGTGTAACTTTGGCGACTAGCAGTTTGATCGGTTTCACGCCGTTTACCAGTCGGGGAAGGTGATGCTTCTAGTTTACGGATACGCGCTAAGAGCGATCGCCTTTGGAGATAACTGAAAAACTGTAAGCACAAACTCGTAAAGAAACCAGCAGCTAAAGCGCCTAAAATCCAAGTCGCCACAGGAAGCGCCTGTGTTTTCATACCTAAAAACATAATTGGTAAGACTGGCGACAAATTTTGCAACACTAACAAACTTAGTCCACCTACCAGCACAAATAGCAGCAAAATCTGAATTATAGGCATAAAAAGTGAGGAGTGAGGAGTTAATCAGCTTTTCGATGACCAATTATTAATTAACAATTATCAATTATCAGCAGCCTTTCCGCTTTGTTTATTTCTACCCAGCTAGTTAATATAACTTTCTCTATTCTGGCTCTAGCTTAGTATGTCCACCTTGCCAACGATTAATTGGAATACAATCAATATCAAACTGATCTAAAGCACGCGCCACCACAAAATCAACTAAATCATCAATTGTTTTGGGATGGTGATACCATGCTGGAATTGCAGGTACAATTCTTACCCCAACTTCTGCCAAGCTAGTTAAATTCCGTAGATGAATTAAACTCAACGGCGTTTCGCGCGGCACAATGACAAGTTTACGCCCTTCTTTGAGTTGTACATCAGCAGCCCTTTCTAACAAATCAGAACTTAACCCAGCAGCTAACTTTCCTACAGTACTCATACTACAGGGCATAATCAGCATTCCGTGTGTTCGGAACGAACCGCTAGCAATATTCGCTCCAACGTCGCTTGAGCGATGGCATCTTAATTTACCCTGAATATCTACTCCAGCTTGTTCCCGCCAAAACTTCTCTTGTTGATCTGGTTCTACAGGCATCCGAATATCTTGCTCTGCCTGCCAAACCATATACGTTGATTTTGAAGCAACTAGCTCAATGCTGTATCCTGCCTCTAATAAAAATTTCAAGGCACGCACAGCGTAGATTAAGCCAGAAGCACCAGTAACACCTAATATTAGAGGGCGATTTGATTGTTTATTAGGAGAGTTTTGCGGCATTATGAGTGTTAAGTCTTGATGTTTAGACACAAAAATTTATCAGTAATCAATTGATTTAAATAAAATTTGTCAGCAAAAATATCATATATAAACTTATCCAAAAACAAATTTAATCTTAGTATTTATCTGTGTAGCCTGCGGCACGGCTACGCCTACATCTGTGGATATCTGTGGTTAATTAACCCATCTTAAATTTATAGAACTTACGCAAAACAAGAACGCGGGCAAGATGCCCGCACTACTTACTGCATAAGTAGAGACTTGCCATAGCACGTCTCTACAAAAGAAACACAAAATGGGACGCGATCGCGCTAGCACTGACTTGTCAGTTCATACCTACTAAAAATTAGTCCTCCATATCTTCATTACTCGCTTCACTACCACCGCTAACAGTTACTAAATCGATCTGTTGACGATAATAATCTACACTTTTGACTTCAACTTCAACGCGATCGCCAAGTCGATAAGCAGTACGATTTTTCCTACCTACAAGGCAGGAATGGCGAGAGCGAAACTCATACCAATCATCTTTTAGTGAGCTAACGTGTACCAATCCTTCCACTAGCAAATCTTCAATTTCTACAAAGAAACCGTAAGACTGAACTCCAGTAATCAATCCTTTGAAAACTTCACCAGTTCGTTCTTTCATCAGTTCGGCTTTCTGTAGCCCTTCTAAATCTGCTTCCGCATCGTATGCCAGTTTTTCACGCTCATTGAGATGAGTAATCATTGATGATAACTGGATTTCTAACTCTTCATGGATAGTTGGTGGCAAAACATTCCAATTGACATTACCGTGAGAGCTACTATGATACAGATTTACCGGATCTTTAGAACGGGTAGAACGGCGATCGCGCCCTTTTTCAAACAATGTATGCAACACTCTTTGAATTAATAAATCCGCATAGCGCCGCAGAGGAGAAATACAGTGCGTATATGCCGCGCTAGGTGGATTTCCCATACCCAAAGCTAAACCAAAGTGAAAACCTGGTATTGTGCTGTAGTTAGCTGGCTTTAAAGTTGACTTCAACAAATAATTCAACACTCTTGTTGCTGATGAATCAGCAAACATTTGGGTAAAGCTTTGGAAATCTGAGGGCAGTACGACTTCTTCTTCCTGCAACTGAAGATTTAACCCCAAATTGTTAGCCAACTTCAGTAAATCCTGAATATCTTCTGGATCTGGTGCTTGTTGTACACAATATATCCCAGGCACAGATAGCGATTGAAGATGAGAAGCAACAGCTTGATTCGCTAAAATCATCAACTCTGCCAGTAGAGACTTAATCGGTAACCCAGAAACAACTACCGTGCCAATTCTGCCTTCATCTTGATATGGTAAATTAGCTTCCGGCAGAGTCACTTCAAAAGCACCCCGCCCTAGCCGATGCACTCTCAGCATTGGCGCTATTGTAAAAAATAAGTTGTTGAGCATCTCCCATACTGCTGTCATTTCTGGGTGTTCTTCTTGAGAATTCGAGAGCATTAACTGCGCTTGTTGATAACTCAATTGGTGATCAACTTGAATGATCGTTGGTTGAATTTCAAACTCTACAATTTGACCGCTATCATCTAATGTCAGTAGTACTGAAATAGCAAGCCGCTCTTGCTCTAAATCTAAGGAACATTGAGCAATCACAGCATCAGGAAGCAGAGGCAGCACAGTTTGTCCTAAATATACGGCTGTACCACGCCTTTTTGCTTCTAAATCTATTGGTTCATCAGGTAAAACGTAGGGTGTCGTATCTGTAATGTGAACCCCTAAGCGCCATTGTCCTGCATTAGTTTTTTCTAAACTTAGTGCATTTTCGATAATTGCAGATTGCTCATCGACTGAGCTATTTTCAGAAAAAGCCACAGTTAAAAGATTGCTTAGATCTAGACGCTGATTTTTGTCTTTTTTACTAATAGCTTTAGGTAATCCTTCAGTTGCTTTCAAGACATTTTCACTAAAGAAGCGACGCAAATCATGCTTGCAACAAACAATGTCAGTATCAGCCGCCTCTTCAGCATCGCTACCGAGAACACGAGCCACTTTCCCCACTGGTGGGTTTTGTCCTAGAGGATATCGGAGAACTTCTACATGAACCAGATGGTCTATAGCTTCTTCTAAGTTTTCACTATTAGTTTTGAGAGCTAATTCAAACAATAGTCGATCATCAAGAGGAACGGCTCGATAACCCGAATCTGTTTGCCTAACTCGTGCTAACACCGAAGGATTCGCTCGCTCTAAAATCAGCCTAACTTCCCCTTCAGGACTACGACGACGACTACCTTCTTTAGTAACTTTAACAAGGACGCGATCGCCATTCCAAGCATTACTTAAATGGCTTTCTCGAATGTATATATCCTCAGCTTGCTCTGCATCTTGAATCGCAAAACAAAATCCCTTACTTGAACAGCGCAGTTTCGCTTCAACTACGTCATCTTCATAAACACGCCGATACTTACCGCGCTCTTTTACCAAAATCCCAATCTTTTCTAGAGTATCTAAGATAATCTCCAGTTTTTCCAGGTTTTCCTCATCTTCGCAACCTAGTTTTTTCTCTAATACTTTGGGTGCGACTAACTTGTCACCAGTAAAATTAGAAAGGAGTGTAGCGATTGAAAATTCCATGCAGCTTCCTTAGCCTCCGCCCCTAAAACGATTCTTTGCTGTAACCAGATCTTTTTACTTTTTGGTACTACGCCACACTCGGTCTCTAGAGTATTTCCGCTCTCCGTGACGAGATTGTAGAGAGCGCCAATTCAAGCTTGTCGCCGAGCATGGAGCATAAATTTTCGATATCCACTAACAACTGTCCTGCATCTGCCTCGCCATACTTGCCTGAAGTAACACCAAACCAAGGTGATGCTTTTTAGTATCAGCACCCAGCATGAAATCAGTGCCTTCATGCACAAGTGTTTCAGCGACCCAATTGCACCTCACACAACTAACTATTCCAGAGCTATGTTGCTTGTTGCGCTTCCAGCTATCCTGAATAGTAACTGAGGAAATGTAGCTAGTGGTGCAGCAAACAACTGGTGCAGCGCGAAGCGAAGCGTGTTGTTAGCGACACCGACAACAATCATGCGCTTTTACACACTGCCTTATACTGGTGAAGAACCGCTCTCGATCACTTGCTGGCTGCGGTAGTCAAGATGGCAGTGAGTTAAAATAGACAGTCTGTAACCATTGTAGTTTCTGGGTGTACTTTGAGAAAACCTGTTTCTCAAAACAACCTAATTTTTTGAATAGAAAAATCCTACTAATTTTAGGGGGAAAGCCGTTGGACTTTCTCTGACCTAAGAATCCGCCTTCCCTAATGGGTGCGGAGTTTCAAGAAACTGCGAATAAATTTAGTTTTAGTCAAACGGTGTTTATGTTGAGTCAATTCCGAATTAGTTATCCAAAAGGTTGCCTGATTAGTGAGCTACTTACTATTGATCACGGTAAGTATGTAGTTAGAGCATTGGTTGAAGTTGAGGGACTGACTCTAGCGACAGGTTTAGCTGCTGCTGACACTGTTGAAAATGCAGAAGACCAAGCTAGAGCTAGAGCTTTAGCAGTTTTAGGTATATTAGCCACTGCGGAAACAGGGCAAGAGCAAACCAAACTCATACCTGCTGATTTAACAGCAACACCAACTCCTACTCCTACTCCTCAAATCCCTTTTATAGAAGAAAAACTGGCACAACCTGCTCAAAGTTCAGAGGTAACCACATTTCCTCAAGTTGATTCTGAGGATATATCTACTTCAAAACTAAATTTTTCTTCAAACAATACATCACATACAGGGATTTCCGTAGAACAAAGTAATGATCTATTGAACGATGATTTTTCCAACATAGACGTAGAAGCTTCAACAAAAGAAAATACTCCATTATCAACTCCAACAGTCCTACCACTAACAAATACAGATAATCCAACGTCGTCCTTAAGCTCTGGAGACGATTATCCGCAGGTTGAACTTGTAGCAGATGTTAGCAGTACACCCTTAACTAGCGGCGTAATAGATTTTTCGGAGATGGTTGCTAGATCTAATATTGAACTCAAGCGTTTAGGCTGGACTAAGCAGCGAGGAGTAGATTATCTACTTGCCAAATACAATAAGAAAATCCGCTCTGAATTGACTGACAAAGAACTTAAGGAATTCCTCAATTACCTAGAATTGCAGCCTACTCCAGATGATGAGGCTTAAATTAACCGCAGATAAACGCAGGTAAATAGGTTTAATGAGGAGGCAGAGCCTCTAACTCTTGTTTCCAGGTTGAAGGCAACGAGTAGACTAAAAGCTCTGCCTATTGAAACTGCTGTGATATCTGAATTTAGCCAACTACTAGCGGTGTACGTATAGCGGAGGGACGACGATCAATTACTTGGTCGATTAAACCATAGTTTTTTGATTCCTCTGCTGACATGAAGAAGTCGCGCTCAGTATCCTCTTCAATCTTCTCTATAGGTTGACCAGTATGTTGAGCGAGAAACTCATTTAATCTGCGCTTGTGGTAAAGGATTTCCTTAGCTTGAATCTCAATGTCAGTTGCTTGTCCCTGAGCGCCACCAAGCGGTTGATGGATCATGATCCGAGAATGGGGTAGACTCATCCGCTTGCCTTTCGCACCAGCACTAAGCAAGAAAGCTCCCATACTTGCTGCTAGTCCAACACAGATGGTGGATACATCTGGACGGATTTGATTCATGGTATCAAAAATTCCCATGCCAGCACTTACAGAACCACCAGGAGAATTGATGTAAAGATAAATATCTTTCTCTGGATCTTCTGCTTCTAGAAAAAGCAACTGGGCAACAATTAAGTTTGCTAGATCTGCATCTACTTGTTGTCCCAGAAAGATAATGCGCTCCCGTAGTAGTCGGGAGTAAATGTCAAAGGCGCGTTCGCCACGACCAGATTGTTCTATAACGGTTGGAATCATTGAGTAAGAAAGAGTGAGTCTGTTTTTTCTTTGATTGTAGCGACTATACAGATTTTGCTTGTGTTTGGCATTTTCGCGGCAACTAGCAGTATCTCATCTAGGTAGGTCAGCAAAAAGGGGTCTTCCGTTTTTACTGTGTTTTTCTTTGCAGAGGAGGCAGAGGAAGTAAAAATGTTCTTAATTGAAGATTTTTACAAAAATTCCGCACATACCCGCATTTTTGAGGCGTGTGCCTTCTGGGTAGCTATTTTTGCCTTATATAAATACAGGATGTGATGTAGAAAACAGACAAAAATTTTTATAAGTGGTAAATATTTCAATAATTAATTAAATTCCAACTTAACAATTATGGCTATAGGAATATTATCTCTTTCACATAAATGCCCGAAATGCGGTTCTGCTCAGGTTTCTCGTTCCAAACGTCAAGGGATGATTGAGAAAGTTATTTCTGTAGTTGGGCTATTGCCTTATCGCTGTAGCAATCATACTTGTCGAAGTCGCTTTTTTATAATTTTTTCAAGAAAATAACCTGCGATTGATAAATATAGCGGTCAGCACTCAGCTTAGGCTACGTCACGGCGCAGAGCGCCTACAGCAGTCAGCTTTTTTAAAAGCCTTTGTTACCAAGGCTTTCGGAATAGATTTTGTCCTAACTTGATGGTTGCTATATTAAGTTTTATTTAATAGGTGATCTGGTCGCAGAGAGGGCTGGAACAAAAAGACCATCTGAAGCGCAGATGGTCTAAAAATGCTTTTTTATTTTGTTGTCGTTGGAGGAAACACCAACTGCTCGTTCCCACACGGGCAGTAAGTTAAATTTCGTTAAGTTAATTGTAACAGAAAACACAAAAAAATTTACTTTGTTAAAGATGCTAGATCTTCCATCAGATAGGTGAAGCCTCGCTGTGGACTACCCCATATAATCCGCTCTTGCTTGTATATAGCCATTCCTGGTTTAGCACCTTTAGGTTTATATACGTGCTTGGGTTCTGTATATACAACGGGTACTTGGTCACTTTGACGACCTTGACTATAGTAGGCTGTGAGATCAGCAACAAACTGTAAATCAACTTCTTCAGCTACAGTACCAGGTTCAAGACGCATTAGCACATGACTACTGGGGATTTCCTGGGTGTGAAACCACAGGTCATAATCTCCAGCAACGCGAAAGGTTAGTTGATCGTTCTGGCGGTTATTGCGCCCAATCAGTACTTCAAAGCCAGTAGGTGTACGATAAGAGTAAGGCTTAGAAACATCTGTCTCTGTACGACCACGTTGTTCTGGAGCTTCTAGATATTTCTGTGTAATTAGCTCTTCTCGAATTTCTTCTAAGGTTTTTAAATCTTCTGTAATTTTGTAGGCATCCAACTGAGATAAGCTAGATGCTACTTGTTCGATATACTGAATTTCGGCTTTAACTTGTGTTAACAATGGCTCAACCGCAGCACGAGCGCGTTTTAGTTTCTGGTGACGCTTATAGAGTGCTTGGGCATTTTGAATCGCATTTTTTTCGGGTTCTAGGGGAATGTTAACTGGTTGAGCAGTTTCAAAATCAGGAAGTGCGATCGCATTCATTCCAGGTTGCCATTCACTCAGGTTAGCCATGAGCAAATCAGCTTGTTGTTTGTACTGATCTGCATGATCTGATTGGTGCAAGCGTTCTTCAAAAGTGTTAGCTTTCTGACGCAATTTAGCGAGAATATTACTTAATTTCTGGCTGAGTTGGTGGCGTAGTTGAGAAAATTCTTGTTGATTAACTTGATTAGTGTAGTAGCGGTTGATTAGTTCTTGTACTGTCTCAACTGGCTTAATTACACCCCACCCAAGTACGTTGTATCCATCAGTAGTGAAGCCTGGATGAAATTGATGTGAGTTTTGCAGTTGAGAATTTGGTATTAACTCAAATTCGGTTTTCTCCCCCTGCTTCCCCTGCGCTGCTTCTATAGCTTGCAGCCATTTTTGCCAATAAATAAATAAGCGGTTCCAATCAGATGTATCTAAAGTGTTGGTAGATTGATCGGGATCAAGACTAGCAGCTTTTACCATTGAGGTAACTAGCAATGAACTCAAACCCCGATAACTTTTTACTATCCGACTAACCAAGCGCCCTGGAATGAGACTTACCCGTTCTTGCCAACGCTCCAAGGATTCACTCAAGCTAGGCATGGGATCTGTTAGGGAGGGCGGGAGTTCGTAGGGTTGCGCAGTTTGAATTGTCCGAACGCTAGATTGTTGAGAATTTACTTGATGAGCGGTAGTGACAATTAAATTATCTGTCCCAGTCAAAATTACGTTACTATACTTACCCATAATTTCGACGTACAGATGCCAAATCGGTGCTTCTCCGGGGCGGCGGGCAAATTGTAAATCTATTACACGCTCCCAAGGTGCGATCGCTTCTATACCTATCAAAGCAAAACCACCCAGTTGATGTCTCAACTGTTGGCTAAAAGTAAAAGTATCAGGTGTGCGCGGTGGTGGATCGGCAATACAAATCCGAGCCGCTTGTGGATGCCAGGAAATGGTTAACCAACTTCGGCGTTTGAGAGTACGTAACCCTAATGAAATAGTGTAGCGATCGCGTTGATACACTTGTTCGAGTCGCGCTGGAACCCATAAGAAGCGCAACTCACTACAAGCAGCAGTTAGGGTGGTGAAGTCAACTTGTTGCAATTTTTTCTCTGACAACTTTGAGTTTTGGCAGCAAGATTATCATTTTGGCACTCTCCACACGCTTAGTGCAAATTGCGCTTCAAATTATCCAAATCATGATCAATTTCCCAACGCATGAATTGTTCCTCTAAGGCATCTGCGCCACTAGAATTGCTATTACTGGCAGGAAAATTCCAACCCGTAGTTTCCGTAGTTTTAGTTTGAGCAGCACGCTCTGCCTGAGCTTGCTTGGCTTTTGCTCCTACCTCTTGACGACGAATAGATATTTGACGTTGTAGTTCCTTGGCTTTCTCAATTCGCTCTTTAAGTCCTTGCATTTTTCCCCAAAGTTGATTTCCCTGACGCAGCAAGGCTGCTTCTCGTTCTTGGGCTGCTTGGGCTAAATCAAGTCTTCCTGCTGTCTTCGCTTTATTAACTCGTTCATGCCAGCGTTGGATTTCTTGGGCTGTAGAGAGAATTTCCTCTTGCACCCGCTTTTCTTGGGCTTGTGAGTCTACAATTAGCCTGAGCGCATCTTCTTCTTGCTGTCGTAATTGTTCTTCTAGCGCCTGCAATTCTAAATGGGGATTATTTCGTAAGAATTCCTCTAATCTACTTTCTAAAAAACGGTTGATATCATCAAATAACCCCACAGCAGGGACTCCTTAATTCAGCTTGGTCATTATTCATTGGTCATCGGTCAGTGATAATTGTTAATTGTTCAAAACTTTTGCCCAACGTAAACAGATTTTACTTCTCCATTACGCTTGATAATTGCTTCCTGCTCGGCAACAGCAACTAAAGTCCAATTGCTGTCGCCAATAGTTTGACCTTGATAAATTCTTTGAGTGACACCTTTAATTTCAATTAAGGCAGCAGGACGCTTTGTGCGCTCTACTAATCCAACTAATGTAAATTTATTTGCTGGTGTTGTTGGTATCCAGCTTTTTGATAGTGATGTATTTGTTGGTGGTGGGGCTACTGCTGGAAGAGATCCCGCGACTCGTGGTAGTGGGGGAGGCTGTTTAATAGATCCAGTAGCCGCCCGTGCTTGTGGGGAGGATGGGATAACAGTGGATGAAGGTGCTACAGTGGTTGATGCTTGTGGCGGGTAGACGGGAATGTATACTTTCTCGATTACTTTTGTGGTTCTGCTAGGAACTGTAGCAACATTAGGATTAGCAGATATTTGAGATTGGTTAGAATTTTCCTGGGTAGCTGTTGATTGCTGTTTGCTTGCTTGAGCTTTGCGATCAATTGTTAAGAGCGATCGCTCCATATATTCTATAAACTTAGCATCTGACTGTGAGATTTGAGGCTGAGTACTTGCCGCAGTATTATACTGCTGCCCGAATTGTAAGTTTAACTTTTTCTCGCTAACTAACCATAAAACTGCATATGCTAACAAAGATGCAAAGCTTAAACTTAAGAGGATTTTCTCAAACCAATTACCATACCTAGCATTCTTAGGGTCGCTGGTATTTTTTTCCTCAGTATTTGATTTTCTAGTTAGAGATTGCGGTGCAGCATTGGATATACCATCCTGTTCCTGTGTTACCTGTGCTACCTGTGTTTTCTGCTGTTCATCAGGTGTCACAGCCGTTTCTGGTACTGACATTTCAGGCATTTTCAGAGCCTGCAAAGAAACATATTCTGGTTGTGCTGTTTCCGTAGAAAACTTACTGCCACCATCCAGAATCCGGTCAATCTCTGAAAACAACTCATCCATTAATTGATCTGCATGATCCTCAACAGATGAGCGTTCTAGAGGAATTTTATCTGAATAAGGCTCTGAAGTTTGCTTGTTGGTTTGGACATCCTGAGACATAGGTTGCTCACTAATCGGCTACAGAATTAAGGATACTTTTAAAAACAAATTAGTATTAGCTACAGCCAATACTAATTGTTAATTGACTAATTAATTGTTAAATTAAGCCAACACTCCTGAAACTTCCGATGACTTTTGGCGATAGCGCAGTTCTAAATACACCAGTAAAGCATTAATGTCGGCTGGGTTAACACCGCCAATTCTACCAGCTTGACCCACTGTAAGTGGCTTAACTTTAGCCAGCTTTTCACGGGCTTCTTTAGATAGGGTATCAATTAGTGCGTAATCTAGGTCTGGTGGCAGTTGTCGGTTAGTTTGGCGGCTAACTAGGTCAATCTGGTTTTGCTGCCGTTGCAGATATCCATAATATTTGATTTCTATTTCCGCGCCTTCTTTTTCAACCGAGTTAAGGGCAGGGTTCCCTAGTCCATGACGTTCTAGGTCAATGTAATGCACGCCAGGGCGACGCAGCAATTCAGTTAGTGTAATTGATCCTTTGATTACTTGTTGAGTATCAGATGCGATCGCAATTCCTATTTCCTCATGTTCCTTAATTCGTGTCGTGTGCAGCCGTTCTTTTTCTGCAACGATATTTTCTTGCTTACTGGTAAACAATTCCCAGCGACGGTCATCAATTAACCCTATTTCCCGACCTACAGGCGTTAAACGTTGATCCGCATTATCAGAACGCAATAATAACCGATACTCAGAACGGCTAGTCAGCATCCGGTAAGGTTCCCGTAAATCTTTAGTACACAAGTCATCAACCAATGTACCAAGATAACTTTGCTCACGCGGGAAAATAATCATTTCTTGACCACGCGCAAACCTAGCAGCATTAATACCTGCTACCAGTCCTTGTGCTGCTGCTTCTTCATATCCAGTTGTACCGTTAATTTGCCCAGCGCAAAATAAACCCTCAACTTTTTTAGTCATCAGTGTGGGATAACACTGAGTTGCGGGTAAATAATCATATTCAACTGCATAAGCTGGACGTAACATCTCACAGTTTTCTAAACCAGGGAGACTACGCAGCATTTGCAGTTGTAAATTTTCTGGTAGTCCTGTCGAAAAACCTTGGATATAAAGTTCTGGAATATCGCGCCCTTCCGGTTCGATAAAAATTTGGTGGCTTTCCTTATCGGCAAAACGCACAATTTTATCTTCAATACTAGGGCAATAACGTGGCCCTTTCGCATCCACCCAACCGCCATAAACTGGGGACAAGTGCAAATTTTCCCTAATTAAGCGATGAGTTTCCGCAGTTGTGCGGGTGAGATAACAAGGTAGTTGTTCCCTTTCTACCCAAACTTCAGGGTCGAAACTAAACCAGCGTACCTGTTCATCCCCTGGTTGCGGTTCCATCTGACTATAATCTACAGACCGCTTATCTACCCGCGCTGGAGTTCCGGTTTTCAGTCTTCCTGTTTCAAAACCTAATTTATTCAGGGTTTCCGTTAATCCTACCGCAGCAAATTCACCCGCGCGTCCTGCTGCCATTGATTTATTACCAACCCAGATACGCCCACCGAGGAATGTACCAGTTGTTAAAATGACCGCTTTACATTGAAACGCGACACCGAAATAAGTTTGCACGCCAATTACTTCATCATTAGCGCCCAAAACTAAATCTGTCACCATGCTTTCGCGAATTGTCAAATTCTCCTGATTTTCGACAATCCCTTTCATCACCGCCGCATATTCGCGTTTATCCGTCTGCGCCCGTAACGCCCAAACTGCTGGCCCCCGTGAGGAGTTTAGCACTCGTTTCTGGAGGTAAGTGCGATCGCTCACTTTACCTATTTCCCCTCCCAGCGCATCAACTTCATGGGTCAACTGGGACTTAGCAGGGCCACCAACCGCAGGGTTACAAGGTTGCCAAGCAATTTTATCTAAATTCAGGGTAAGTAGCAGAGTACGGCAGCCAAGCCGTGCTGTGGCTAGTGCTGCTTCACAACCAGCGTGTCCAGCACCAACTACAACAACATCAAAAGCGTCTAGAAATTCTACGGGCGTTTGCAGGGTCATATTCAACGTATGAGTAACAAGGACTCATATTTAATTTTAGCGGTAACAATTGTTGATTTTAAAAATTACTAAAAAGTAGCGATCGCCTTTGACTCTTATTTTTTTTTTATAAAAGCTGTTGAAATTCTTCAATCGTTAATCCAGCATCCCTAACAATACCTGCCCTTGGATAAGCATTAATAGGGTTAGCTCTAGGAATAGTGATTACTCCTTGGAAGCTTAGGCATAATTATCCTACTTCTACATAACGGGATTCTTCATTTTTTGTTAATTCATCAACAGTATCAAGATAAGATTGAATAGCATCTTTGATATTTTCTAACGCTTCTGCTTCTGTTTCTCCTTGCGACCAGCAACCAGGTAAAGCAGGACACCAAACGGCATATCCTTCCTCACTTTGCTTTAATTTGACCTTGTATTGCATGGCTTGATTCTAATGGATTTTATTTTTACCTTTGCGTCCTACCCTGCGGGAAGCCTACGGCTAATGCGTTAATCTTTGCGATCTTTGCCTTTAAAAACAAAATTATGCTTTTAAAAAGCGATCTTTACTTGAGTTAATTAATTTATTCTTGTAAATCACACAATTCTTTTGGCAGATTTGGCGTACTTCGCTGCAAAAACTCTGCTTCTTCCTGAGTTAATTTTTGCTTTTCGGCTGGAATTTCCCACTGTCCGCGACATAAACTATAAAGGTCGTTGCCTATTATTTCTGAATTATCAGTAGAACCTGGAATTAACTCTTGTTTAGAAGTCAACGCAGTAGCGATCGCATGCAGTGTATATGGTGCTGGTTCGGAAGGTCTAATCGCCCGATAAATATTTTCTTCTAAACGTTTAATAGTGTGATCCGAACCAACACCTGATTCCCCTGCAAATTGTCGGCGACTCCAGCATTTAACAGCACGGGTTTTTAAGATGAGGTATGCCAAAGTTCTCAAACCTTCATCCGTATAGATTCTTTGCACAATCTTTCCTGTCTGAGCTTTCATCACCGTTTTCACTTTAGGCGTTCTACGTAAAATTTAGCACTCTCAGACATCACTCCTATTACACGCCTCGCTTGACATCACCACCTTTGAGAGTATTTTTAACTAAAACCCAAGACCGAAAACTATTGGGATTAAGTAAATGTGCGACAGTTTCTCAAAAAGTAAAAGAGCGCTCTACTATAATTAGGCTCTCAGCTATAGGCTGGAAAGTTGAAAAAATTGCAGCTAACCCCTATGCAGTACAAATACATTTGTACTAATTTTTCTTGCTCGATCGCACTACATTCCAGCCTCAATAAAACTTAATACAGTGTCGATTACTTTTGTCCGACTACTTACACCTAGCTAATGTATGGCTTGAACTTTGTTCAAGCCATACATTAGCTAAATCCAGTTTCATCCTAAAACAAAACCTGTAAATTTGCTGGTTCTGGCTTGGACTATATAACCTGCTAACTTTTTTTGAATTTTGAATGCTGCTCTTTTATCAGTATTTTGCTTATTCTTTAAACTATACTTATACTTAATGTCGAGCAGCTTAACAAAAAACAAAGCCTTTCATACATCGGTAATACGAGGCTTTATTTTTAAATTTATAGAACCTGGCACAGAGCGATTGTCCCGTGGGGCGACCCCCAAAGTATCGTAGCCGCTGAGGCGTTTCACAACCGAGTTCGAGAAGGGATCGGAGTGGTACCACCGCGCAATGAGCACCAGGAAAG
>JAESGO010000027.1_pt1 | contig 190927 bp, 184 predicted proteins | sample 9269701 | NCBI WGS metagenome assembly JAESGO01 (sample SAMN15720690, study PRJNA650881) | algae metagenome | isolation source: Hormoscilla sp. CMT-3BRIN-NPC48 and co-occurring heterotrophs from... | place: USA: Clark Mountains Wilderness, California | collected 2010-04-18 | reverse complement strand
TATGTCCAGTGAGAGTTTTTAAAGGTGTGCCATCAAGTTTCCACAGTTTCACCTTGTTGTCATCACTTGCGGAAGCAATCGTCTTGCCGTCAGAACTAAATGCCACGCTATTGACCGCACTGCTATGTCCAGTGAGAGTTTTTAAAGGTGTGCCATCAAGTTTCCACAGTTTCACCTTGTTGTCATCACTTGCGGAAGCAATCGTCTTGCCGTCAGAACTAAATGCCACGCTATTGACCGCACTGCTATGCCCTTCAATAGTGTTATAGTCCTGCACTCCATACACAGCTTGCCGGAGAGTAGCTATGGTTTTAACTTGAGCATCTGTTGCAGCCCAAGAGACATTTTTTAGTTTTTCTCCTGCTTTGACACTTTCTATTAGTGCATCAAAATTTTGCCTTGTACTAAATAAAGCTTCTGAGGAGTTACTTAAAGCATTAATTTCGCTAATTGCTGCCCGTTTACTTTGCATTTCTGCTTGTTTTCTCTGTTCTTCGGCATCAAAGGCAAATTTAACTGATACACCAGCTAAAATCGCTAACAGCAACCCTGCTGCTACTGAACCCAAAAAAGCACGTTTTAAAAAACGCTGGAGATTTTCTTCACTTTGTTGGCGTTGTCTTGTCTCCTCCTCGAGTTTCACCATTAACTCTTTTAACTGTTGAAAATTTTCTTCACTTTGTTTTCTTTGCCTTCTCTCCTCCTCTAATTCCACCATCAACTCTTTTAACGTTGGTTCCTGTTGCTGGCGAATAAATACAGCTAAATAATCATGTACCAACTGATAACGGTCGTTGGGATTTTCTGGTAACAACACTACTAAACCCGAAGTGACAAAGATCTTTAATGCCAAATCTAATTTATGTACTTCTGTAGCAAAATCTGCCGCCAACGCTTGCAAATCTCGTACCAACTCATCACGAGTCCTTAAGGGACGAGTGCCTTTTTCATCAGTCAATAAATATAAAATTAATTCTGCCGCCTTCTGATTTTCCGCGCCACAGTCAGCAACTACTTCTGCTAAATAACGCTTAACCAATTCTTCTTTCGCATTTTCTCCTAAAATTTGGTACTGCGCTAAAGTAGTAATATTTTCTGTTTGCAGTTGCGCCCCTACTACCTGTAATTCAATTGGACGGACAGATTGTAATTCTCCAGCTAAATCTTGAACTATTTTATTAATTAAATTCGCCTCCAAGATAAAATTAGCTTTTTCTGTCAACCGTTTAATAATTGCTGCTGTATCATCTACAGAAAAATTACCTAACTGATAAAGTACATTTTTGCTGAGAATATCATTATCAATAATTTTCATGCTGGGCATACTATTACACTCCAGCAAATAATGAACGTAATCTTCGCGCAAGGACAAAACTACCTTCACAGGTAATATATTTAGACACTCCCCAAGAAACTCAAAAAATCTCCGCCTTTGCTTTAATTCGGGATATACAAAGAAAAATTCCTCAAATTGATCGAAGATGATAACTGGTCGTAAATTATACTGTTCAGCTACTTGCAACTGTTCTAAAATAGCTGTAGGAGAATCTAAGGCATTAGTTAAATTAACTTGCTTCTCTGCCAGTGCAACTTTAAGTAAATTTCCTAACTCCTCAATCCAGTTAGTGTAATAGCGCATCAACACAGGTAAAAAATCCTGCATTCCACTAGCTTTGCGCTTAAGGGTTGGCACTAACCCGCCACTAACTAAAGAACTTTTACCTACTCCTGATTGTCCATGAATTACAATAAATTTATAATCAGGGCGACCGATTCTTTCAATCAATCTTTCTACATCTAAACTACGTCTCGATGCCGTGATCTCAGAAGCAACATTTTCATAGTTTGCTGTTACATTTAAGGATGCACTCTCCAACATCCTAAATAACTTTGCTTGGCGCTGCGGTTTAATCCAACCTGCACCCACAAACGCCCGTAACCCATACTGTTGCTCAATAGAGCGCTGATATTGCTTAAATTCAAATGCTTTGAGGTAATCACCGTGCTGATAGTAAAGCTTTTGCAAATTACTGAGTATATCCAGATAAAACTGCGGGTCATACTCAGAATCAGCAATTTCTAATGCAGCTTCTAATCTTTCAATTGCTGCTTGTGGTTGCTGTAAATTTTGCTGCGCCTTACCTAAAATAAACCAAGATAAACTTTGAGATTGTTCTAGTAATTTTTTATTATTTTCAATATTTACATTCGGTTTAACATCTGCTATAATTTTTATTGCCGTCTGAGCTAGATTTTGAGCCTTCTTCCATTTCCCTTGCGCTAAAGCAATTTCTGCTAAAAATCCATAATCCTGAGATAATTCAATTTGTTGATTATGGGATTGATGAATAGGTAAAACCTGATTTACTAAAGTTGCTAATTTTTCCCAATCTTGTAAATCACTGAGAATTTTCCCTAACCCACTAATCGAATTAGCAATCAAATCCCATCGGTTAGCTTGTTCCCAAGCCTGAATACATTTTTGCAAATAATCTTTCGTTGCTTGCCAATCAAGATGATTCTTATCTTTATGCCGAAACGCTTTACTATAATAACAATAAGTGATGTCACAAAATATATAACCTTGCCGTACTAAATCATTAAGTTGCAGCCACAGTTTTATAGCTTGCTGATAATGTTGAATTGCCGTATCAGTTTGGTTAGTAGCTTGGTTAACAAAGCCTAATAAAGACTCTAAGCCAGCCTGAATTTCTAAATCAATATTTGCTGGGTCAATCCGTAAATCTGTTTGGGCTGCAATCAATTCGGCTTGTAGCTCTAAACAATCTTTTTCCGATAAAATTAACTGATGATTAAAAAGTTGTTTGGCTTTGCCACGCAGAATATTAATTAATTGCTCTTGAGAAAGAGTAAAAACTACCGTTGTCCCCCAACTTTCAAAATCCGGTGCTAGTCGCGCCAGTTTTTTGAATATGGCATCATTTATCCATAAAACTACAGGGAAATTAAAATACTTGCGAAATTCCTCCCGTACTTGATTAGTAGCAGCCAAGACTTGATCTAAGTCGCGCACTGTTTCTAATCCAAACACCATCAAAGCGGCTGGTTGTTCATCTCCTAATTGGGATTTAATACTGGCGAAAAGAGTGCTTTCTGATGCTTGTAAATCTAAGAACTTTATTGGTATTTCACAATCTTTTTGTAAACGCGCAGCAAGTTGGGTTTTTAATTCCACATAATTACAACGCACTAAAATAAGTTTAAATTCTCCCTCAGAAGCGGAGATTTCCCAGGCGAGTTCTTCTAAGGCGTTTTGATTATTAATACTGAGTTCAAATTCGGTCATATATATAAGGTGGGAAATTTAAGTTGTGTTTGACCTCTCCCCAAACCCCTCTCCTACAAGGAGAGGGGCTTCAATTAATTTCCTTTAATGATGCTACGTTTTAGATCGCCCATAGCATCCAGTACAGATGGTTTATTGTTGTGAGATAAAAATCAAAAGATGGGGAAATAAAGGAGAGAATTTCTTATTCCCCCTTCCCTGGTAGGGAAGGGGGCTGGGGGGTTAGGTTTTCTACAATAACTCCTTAGCATCTGCCAAAATAGGATTAACATCAAACCAAGACTCACCGCCATAACGGTATTCAAAAACTAACCGACTGCGGATTAAAGTTTGATAAGCTTGATCGCCACTTACTTTTTTGCGTTGCTTAACTTCTCGCAATAATTCCCACTCATCCGCAGAAATAGGTAAGGTCATTTCGTTGCGACGGTTGCGAATTAAGTCTTCTAAAGTTTGGCGAGTGAGGGGCGTTTGTCGTTGTTTTTTAATCCAGTCATTCAACAAGCGCAATAAGTCACGGGGGTGTCCGCCACTCATATAACACAAGCGATCTAAGGTTTCAGGACTATCAAAAAGTTTCGGTATTTCTTGCAGGCGATCGCATTCTTCCAAATTAGGAAACGCTCTTGCTAATACCATCTGTCGCAATAATGCCATACCTTCAGCACATTCGCCACCATCTGCTAAATATATCGGAACCATCGGTAACACTTTCGGATCTTCTGGAAACCGTTGCGTCAAATTACCATAATCATTAGAAAACTTCAGCGACAACGGCATCGTATAAACTAGATGACAACGCAACTTAGTTAAATACTCGCTTTGATCCACAAATAAATATTCTTGCTGCGGACGACCCCACGACTTTTGGCGGTTATCAATGCGATCTAAGTTATCAACAATTACAACTAACCCATTTCTACCCTGCTGTTTCAGTTTGGCGATCGCAGGTTCGATTAATTCCTGATTAATCGCTTCTAACAACTTGCTTTTTTGTGGCCCCAAATATTGATTTAATCGCTCACGCAGAGTAGAATCACTCTTAGCTTTAGCCGTAATCTTACCAATACCCAAAGCTAAAGCAACACCCTGATCGTTACTAGCGGTTAATTTCCCAACTCCAGGTAAACCCGCTTCTACAGAATACTTACCTGTAGTATTCGCCGAAATCTTACCAACACCAGGAACACTCGCCTCAGCGCCAAGTTCTATCTCAGTTTGCAAGAGTTTAGCAGCACCTTGTAACAAATCTTTCAGCCCTTTGGGTTCATCGAGCTTAATTGTGTCTAAACTTTGAGTAATACGCCGCGCGATCGCTAACAACACATCCCCGATATCTACATCCGCCATCTCCAAATCTTCACTAGATTCAAAATACACCACATGAAAACCTTCCCCTTCCAGAGCAGATTTTAGCCGCAGTAACTCTGTAGATTTACCACAACCAATATGTCCCGTGAATAACACACAGGTAGGGTCATCCGGTGAAAAAAAACTAATATTATCCTTAATTTCCTCAATAATCTTCCCACCCCGCACCGAGGAAAAATCAATATAATATTTCTGATCCTCTGTATTGTCGGCTACCAATGTTTTACTAGGATTAGTAGCCTGAAAAAATTTTTTGATATCTAATACCATAGAAATCCATAAGATTTAATGCACATTACTTACAATAGCTTGTGCAGCAAAAATTGGCTTGATTTTTTCAGGTTTTTTAAATAACTTAAGATTTTATTATTTATCAATAAATTCTGTAGATTTTTGCACAATAGGAAGATTTGAGCCTAAGAACTCAGGAGTCAAAAGCCAGAAAAAGTAAGGTAAAGTAAATTGCAAGTTGGTTAAGTACAGAATTACCACATCTGCGGGAGGAACACAATTAAAATCAAAATTACACCTACGATTAGGGTTAAGAATAATGCCCAAAAAATAAAGCCTGCGATCGCCCAAAATCTTTGATGTCTTTTAAAAGCTTTAACACTTTGCCATCTGCGACTTTTCCATGCCCATTCATTACCTTTAATACCTAGTAATATTGAGATAGTTATTGTTGGTACACCGCAAGTAATTACAGATAAATCTAGCCAAGAAAGCAAACCAATCCAAACACGATTTGTCAAACACCAAAACCCAGGTAACATAAACGCGCCCCAATTCCAACCAACAATTTCATCTGGAATTTCAACAGCATTATCTAATAAGTGTCCTTGACCAGAAGTATTTATAAGTGCAGGGTTAGGAGTAACAAAGTCATCATTTTTACTGGTTTTTTGGTGCTGAGTTGAAATAGGTTGTAATCGCGTTTCTGGTACAGTTGAAATTGCTGGTAACTGTTGTAAAATTTCTTCGGCAGATTGAAAACGCTCAGAAGGTCTTTGCGCTAACATTCGCTGTATAATTTTATTAAAATTAGAACTTAAATTTAGCTGACGGTTCCACACCCAATTCATTGTATGTGCATCAAATAATTCTTGGGGTAGTTTACCTGTCATTAATACAATTGTTGTCACACCTAAAGCATATAAATCACTATGGGGTGCGACAGATCCTAATCTCATCTGCTCATCAGGAGCATAACCACTTTTACCTAAACGAGTACCGCTACCACCCCATTTTTCTGCTGCAAATTGAGTAGCAACATCAATAGCAGTTTGTTTAACACCACCAAAATCTATTAATAAAGGTAATCCGTCTTGCTGTCGGCGGATAATATTATCTGGAGAAATATCGCGATGAATTACACCTTGTTGATGCAGATAACTTAAAACAGGCAAAAGTTGCTGTAATAATTCAATAATTTCGACTTCGCTAAAACATTGACCATTATCTATCCGTTCACTTAATAAATCTTGATAGGTTTTACCTTCAATATAATCTTGAACTAAAAACAAACCTTTGCGATCGCGAAATATTTCCCAAAACTTAGGTATTTGGGGATGTCGAAGTTTATGCAGAATTGCTGCTTCTCGTTGAAACAACTCCTCAGCTTTTTGCAAAGCATAAGTACCTTGTCCTGTTGGCATTAATTCTTTCAGGACAATTAATTCATTAAACCGACCAGTATCTTCTGCTAAGTAGGTTCTACCAAAACCGCCTTGACCTAGCTGATATTTAATTATATAGCGATCGCGCAGGCGTGTTCCCCCCCTCAAACCAGTATTTATACCCCCTGCAAAAACATTCTGTTCTGCTAGTGGTTCACCGCATAAAGTACAAAAACGTGACCCCTCTGGGTTTTGATGACCCTTGCTGCAAGTTATCAAGCTCATGATTCAGTAAGCCCCTCAGTTTGGCTCTCCCGTACTTATGCTGATAAATCTTATTGTAGGGGCGGGTTCACAAAACCGAAAAGGTATTTTAGTTGAATCTCAATTAAACTCGCCCTAAAATCAATGAGCAAAAATCACAAAGAATTTTTTTTATCGCAGATGTAAACAGATAGACGCAGATGGAAGAACCACTTTTCTGCACTTATGCAAGAAGTCTAATCAAACAGATAATGCTTCTTAACATCACTCAAAATCTGCCAAGTGCATGACATCCCAGCAGGAAATGTCACTAAATCACCTTTTCCCATCCTTACAGGCTGACCACCTTCAGGTGTTACGATTACGTCGCCTGTAAGAAAATAACAAGTTTCTTGTGTGTCGTAATACCAAGAAAATTCTGAAACTTCCTTTTGCCAAATCTGCCGTTTTAGGACACCTAGCTGTGCTAATGTTTCCTGACTAGGTTGGTTTTCAACTACGATGTCCATCAAAGGCAAACTCCTTTTTGACAAATCAAAAGATTTGCGTGTTAAATCTAAAAAACTTAAAATTGACAACTAAAGCGTTAATCGCTTTGATTTATTCCACTAAGTATTCTAACTGATTGCGTAATCCCTTAAGATCAGCAACCCTGGCAACTAATAAACTTTCTTTCCCAGCATCATCTAATCTTGTTTTCCAAAATTGAATGAGATCTGAGTTATTTAGCCAAAAATTAACCATAGTATCTATAACTTCATCAAAGTTCCAATCCGTTTTAGATGGTACTGTCTCTACTGATGCGATAAAAGCATCAAGAGTACATTTGAAGCTGCCTAAGTACTCAACTCCTGTATGAGGATGCTTCAGGATCAGTTCTTGCTGTTGGTTAAAGAAGTAAAGAATTGGAGAAACACCTAATAGCTCAAAAGTGTATTTCATATAAGCTCCTTACTTATAGTTCTTGCTTTTGAAATACCAAATTTTAAAAGATATTATGGTTACATTTTTTACAATATGTCCATCCTACTTAAGATATCTTCCTGAATATCATACTTCTGAGTTATTCAAACCAAAGAAGTGTAGTGAAGATAGTTATTTCTCTACCTTGAGAGATAATGCTAATATTTAGAGTGAGAGCGATCGCCCTGTATTACATACCTTTCTAATTGTACTAATTTCAGCATGACAAGTGTGATCCCCGTCACCCATATAGCTCTCAAGCAGTCACAATTTTTCAATGATGCAATCACGTTTAACTTAGAAAAATATCACTCCAGACCCGTTGCGGGATCACCAAAACTTCAACAGTCAAATCACCCCTAGCCAAGAAATTTTAGCCGATATTAGAAGCATCGAGTTCAGCCAGGTAGTGATGCAGTTACAAATTAATCTAATTCCTGGTGCTATTGGTGATTTATATGCTGATGTCAGTACCTCTGGTTACATCACTCTGGCTGATCGTTATGGACTAATGGCTGTCATATTAGAAGAGACTCTTAGCCCTGATGAAGAATGCTTTGACACTCTGCGCTCTAAAGAGACGCAGATTCTTGCATCAGATAGACCAAAGTCTAATCCGAATGGGCGCTGTCAAAACGCCTCTAGTAAGTCTACTTAGATCGAGTCCAAGCTTTCCCTTTACTTTGCGAAGGATATTCGCTGCCCCGTTACAATCCGCGTTGATGTAACCAAAGGTTGCAGTGCGAAACAATCCACGTTTTACTCGTTTGCCCGATGACTTCCATTCATTGGGTTTTTCACCATATTTTGGGAGTTCATCGTTGTCGAGGAAACTTGCTTTGGAAGTATAAGACTCTTCGGTTTCTTCAAACCGAATTCCATATTGTTCGCACAACTGAGCAATTCTATCTTTCAGGTGTGCCGTAGGAACAGAGACGAATTTCTGATTTGTCTTAGCTCCCATATTGGCAGAATCTTTTTGCCCTTTGTTCCAGCCAAATACAATTAACCCAATACCGTTTTTTAGGCAGTAATTAATAACAATTCGAGACGCTTTATTTACAGCATCACGCATCTGGCGATTACGTTTTTCAGTGATTTGTGCCAAAGTCCTAGACCAAAATCCTTGAGATCTTCCGTCCTTCATTGTTGAGATTTGTTTGTTGTACCACTGATTTAACGCCTTAAGTTCCTTGCCATCAACGATGAAGCTATCACCTGTAGTACTAACGCAAGTTAGCCAATTATTTAAACCTGGGTCTAATCCAAGTGCTTTTGACGGGTCTATTTGATAGGACTCTGCCTGCATTAAATAGACAAACTCAGCGTAGAATACGCCATTTCTCGGAAGAACTCGAATCTCTCTAATTGCTTTCCAATCAAGGTTGGATGGCATTGGTAAAAAGAATTCACTAATTCCAAACCATGCTTTTACCTGATTACCTAACGGGAACCGAATCATTCCCTCATTCAACTTAAGCCATCGTTTTGGGTAGGTAACTGTGAATAATCCCCCTGACTTTCGGTACTTTGGTGGTTTTGGTTTCTGTTCTAACTCCCCCTTCTTAGCTTTAGATAAAAGCTGCTTAAACGACTTAAAAGCTTCACCAACATTAATGCAAGTTTGCTGCATCGAGCTTGCGTAGCCTGCATTAAAATGACGATTCGTTTTCATTTCAGCCATCAGGTCGAAACCGCTAACAATTTTTCCAGTTTTAAACCAAATCTGACGAGCATAGTAAACAGCGCAGTTGTACAAGTCGTTTGACTCAGAACAAAGATATTCAAGAATTGCCTGCGTGTCTTTGTTTGACTTGATTAAAATCTGCTGACATCCAAACAATAACAGCACCTCTTTTGTTGATAAATAATTGACTGTTTGCATCTCTAATGTTAATTTTTTTGGTAGATGGCTGTCAACTTATCAACCAAAAGAATGAGAAAAGATTCTACAGGATATAGGCATAGCAACCATTCTGTCGGATTAGCCACAGTTCACCTTGTTTGGATACCTAAGCGTAGAAAATCAGTTTTGATAGGAGACGTAAAAACTCGACTATCTGCAATCCTAGATTCAGTTGCTAATGACAAAAAATGGATTATTAAGGCTAAAGAAATTGCACCAGACCATGTTCATCTACTTGTTGAGTATGATGAGCAAACCCCTATCTGCGAGGTTGCTAGGGCTTTTAAGGGGCGCAGTTCTAAATTGTTGAGAGACGAGTTTCCACACCTTAAAAAACTTCCATCCCTTTGGACTAGAAGCTATTTCTATGACACATCGGGAAAAGTCAGCACGTCTCATGTGATGGCGTACATCAATGATCCACATCATGCGCGACACTAGAAGGAAATACTGCGGCTTAAGCCGCAATGTCGCTTTTCCGCCCCGACTTAAAAGATCCGGGCTACCAAGCTCTGGTTATTTACGTGTTAACCGTTTGCTACACGCCGCGTGTAAAGGAAAGTTAACAATGATAGATGAACTTTCATCACTAATAAGTTAATTATTTATAAGCTAAGTTACTTCGTCAGCTAATTAGTCTAAAACTAAGTTATGACTGAATTAAGTAATAGAAGAGTATTGAAAATATTCTCTGATATTAAAAATAATAAAAAGGTGACTTTTAATGGCAAACTTGCAACATCTGGAGCAGCTAAAGCTTGGAGTACAACTTTGGAATCAGTGGCGTGAACAAAATCCTGAAATCAAGCCTAATTTGACTCGTGCAGATCTCCGAGATTTTGACCTAAGTGGAGCTAATCTTAATGATGCAAATCTTAAAGCAGCTTGTCTTGAACGTGCCAACCTCAGCGCTGCTGGCTTAGAAAGAGCAAATCTCAGCTATGCCAACTTGATGGTGGCAGATTTAACAGGTGCAAATTTAGCAAGTGCAAATATACAGTGGGCAGATTTGCACTGGGCAGGATTATTCCTAGCTGATCTGACAGGTGCAAATTTGAGTGGAGCATCATTAGAAGGAGCAGCTTTAGATTGGGCAACCCTAACTGAAACAGTTATGCCAGATCAGCACAAGGAAAATATTTTATTTAAGCCGATCAGGTTCAAAGTTTTATCTAAAACTGATGCATCGAATTAAAACTCTTAAAAATCAAGGTTCTATTTCTAACTCCATAGACTTAAATCCCATTATTTCTTGAGGGCGAGGGTTAACCCATCTGCAATTGGTACTAAACTCAAGCTAATTTTGTGATCTTGATACAGGTATTGATTGAAATCTCGGATCGCCTGAGTTTGCTTGTCACGATCTTCGAAGTCAATAACTCGACCACTCCAAAGAACGTTATCAATAGCTATCAAACCACCAGGACGAATTAGCTGTAGCGATCGCTCGTAATATGCCTGATAATTTCTCTTATCAGCATCAATAAACGCAAAATCAAAAGTTTCTGCTTCCCCAGCAGCCAACAATTGATCTAAAGTTTCGATAGCTGGCGCTAATCGTAAATCAATTTTGTCAGCGACTCCAGCCGCTTGCCAATAGCGCCGAGCGATCGCTGTATACTCTTCACTAACATCGCAAGCAACAATTTTTCCAGTCGGCGGTAACGCTAAAGCAACACACAGAGAACTATAACCCGTAAATACCCCAACTTCCAGGGTTTTCTTAGCTCCCAATAGTTGGATCAGCAGCGCCATGAACTGTCCTTGTTCTGGTGCTATCTGCATACCAGCACGAGGATGTTGAGCAGTCTCTTCCCGTAATTCTCGGAGAATATCTGCTTCTCGCAGGGATACAGACAGTAGATAATTATATAGTTGTTGATCTAGACCACTTGTTTTGTTTGACATTGTTTGACCAATTACCAATTAACAATTATCAATTAACAATTACCAATAATCAATGACCCATGACCCATGACCAATAACCCATGATCCATGACTAAAATTGATATTAGGTTAACTTACTAAGAACAGGGGAAAGCAAGTGTGATAGTGCGGCTAATTGTAACTATAATTTTGTTAGCAATGCTCACAGCCTGCGGTCTTAGTGAACAAGTACCAAGGATACAGCTTGTTGAGAAAGCTCTTGCTCTTCAACTTCATCTTACCCAAAATCAGTTTACCCAACAATTACACTCCTCGCCCCTCAGATTTGAAATCACTCAATTACAAATCACTGATACTCAACCTCTAAGAATTCAAAATTTACCTTCATACCATATTCAGGGAACTTATAACCTAATAGCTAAACTCCCACACCAAAAGATCACTCAGCAGAATAACTTGTTTGAAGTTTACTTACAACGTCAAAAAGAAGGTAAAACTTGGAGGTTAGCTAGACCCCAAGCTAATATGAAAGATGATAGCTTAATTTGGTTGACTTACTTGATTCCTTATTATTAGAAATAGTGGCATATAATAACTTATTAACTGTATCAATAATCAGAAAGCATCCTTAAAAGGGAATTATTTATATAGATATCTATATATATCAACTCACCTATGACTATTAAGATTATCTCCGAAAATTCTGTATTAGCTCAAGCACCTGCTAAGAAGGCTCAAGCACCTGTTAAGAAAACTCAAACTTCTCAACCTCCCCCAGCATCTAGTAATTTTCCCACCGGACAGGTTTGGCTGTTGACATCAGGGGCGCTGTTGTTACTTTTGATTGGTTTAGCTGTATATGGTAAGCGCCAAGTCGAACAACTCAATAAAAAAATCCAACTTGCAGACTATAAAAATAAAGATATTCAGAAAAAGTTAAAACTGGCGTTGGAAACTATTCGCAAAATGGAAACCAACCCCGATTTAGTTCACTCGCGCGATTTTAACCTTGATTATTTGAGAATGCGAATGGAGGAAGAGGTTTTTAATTTTGGGATTCTTAATCAATTAAAAATAAAGGTCAAACAGATTATTAGTGTGGCACTTCGCCCTAGTGAAGGCTCCCAAGCAGTCATTGGGATTGCGAATACATCTGGTCGTCAAGTAGATGAAACATTTGATGTCTTGTATGAAATGGAACAAGGCAACAAACGCACCCAAAGAGTACTTTTCCGCATTCAAGTCAAATTAACAAAATTACCTACACAATCAACTAATGCTACGATTAGCGAGATAGTTGAATGTATTGAAAAGTTTTTGAGTTTATCTCAAGACGATGATAACTGGCAACCAACAATTCAGGGTCGGCTTGCACAAATGGATTGGGATCAAAAGGCAAAGCCAACTCCATTATTAGTGCTTTCGCAATCTAGTGAAGGTGTAAATGTGAGTTTTAGGACTAAAACTAATAAACGACCACTTGCTAAGTAATAAAAATGATTAAGTAAGTTTGTGGAAATAAACTTAATAGCAGGGTTGGTCATTGCTATCCACGAAATCAAATAAAACTGTAGTCATGTAATAATCTGCCCAGTCAGAGCCAAAGGCTTTTTCTAATACGCGACGAGTTTTATCGTTTTGCTGCTGTTTAGTGCAATAGTACTTTTGCCCAGCAAGCAATTCAGCTTGTCTTTCTGGAGATACTGGTTGGGCTGCGATCGCACTTTGACAATGAATTGTTAAAAATTCTTCTACCCGCGACAAAAATAGTGCTTCTTCTTCAGCATTACCAGGACGAACAAATATGCAAAACTCCGAAAAAATATCTCCCCAAGCAGGTAATTCACGGGGTTGAGAAAAGTTGATAACTGGTAGTACTTGAAGTGCTTGTTTAAAATTGTCTGGTAGCGTGAGATTTGCACTTAAAGGAGACAAATCTGCGATCGCCGCACTAATTTGTCCTTTTCCCCCCACTAAATCCGTACCAAACATTGGTAAATCATATTCTGAACGGGGAAACATCACACAATGCAAAATATCTAGCATCGTTCCCACTTTTGCTAGTTCCAAGTGCAGTTTGCGAAACTGTGGTGTCTGATAGCAGCGATTTTCAATGATCAGTTTTTCTCCCTCTAGTCTCCCCTCCACATATCCCAACTCAGCAGGTAAATTGTAGGGTTCTAAATCTAGATAGCGTTCCCAGGTAGACTCGATGCAGTCAGCTAACCCACGAATTAAAGGATGTTGCTGTTCTCTGAGGGAAGGTTTTAAAGTTTGTGACATGATCAATTATCAATGATTAATGATCAATTATCAGTAAGTAACAATTCCTAGAAAGATATCTAGCTTGTGTTTAAAATCACACTGCCTAGAATTCTTACTGATCGGGAACCTCGGTAGGACGCTGATAATTAGATAGATTAAGGATACCAGTTTGTTATGTGCTGATTCCTCAAATGTAAGTATCTATAAAATTTATTGACAACAAAACACTAATATGATTAGTGAAGTATTAGGCGATCGCTACGAAATTCAGGAACAGCTAGGTAAACGTGCTGGCGGACAAACTTTTTTAGCCAATAATCTAACTACAAAAGAATTAGTAGTAATTAAACTGCTATCTGTACAACCTAAACTAATTATTTGGGCATAACAAATGTGAGTTGTGTAACCTAATATGCTTTAACCAAGACCGAACTTGATTGGTTAGCTGATAGAGTAATTGGTTAGGATTAGCGATTATGCGCGATTAACTAGATATAGCAACCGCCAAGGCAGTTAGGACAAAATCTATTCTAAAAGCCTTGTAAACATTGACTTTTAAAAAAGCTGACGGTGCAGATAGCTGAGTGCTGACCGCTATAAATGTTTATAGTTGATTGAGATAGAGTTTAAGGGAGATTCGTATGTTTGGTTTAGGATTGCCAGAAGTTGGGATAATTGCGATCGCCGCCTTAATAATTTTTGGGCCTAAAAAAATTCCTGAAATCGGGAGTGCGTTAGGTAAAACCTTACGTGGCTTTAAAAAAGAGTTGAACAACCCTAACACCGATTCAGTTGATTCAGAGCAAGATAATTAACTAAATGGGTAATTTGATAGCCGTAGCCAGTTAGGTTAGAACATTTTCTATTCTGAAACCCTTACTAAAAAAGGCTTTGAGAAAAGCTGATACGGGATCTGCTATATATCACCCATAAAAAATCTACTATAAAATCAAAAAACTCCCCCTGCCTGTAGACGGGGAGGGGGTTCTACGTGAATTAAGCCAAATTCAACTATTTAGGGCTTTAAGCTTTGTTCAGCATTAACGGGCAAACTAACTGGCAAATAACCATTAGCAGATTGCTGACGACGTGCCTCAATTAAGCTAATAGCAAGGCTAATACTTTCAGGTAAAACTACCACTAAACTGCCCTCTGGCGCTTCATCCAGAGCAGTAGAAATTGCTGTAGTCTCATCTAAGATAGATTCGTAACGGCAATTGCGCTGTTCTAACTTAATACCTTGAGTGATTAACTCAGCAGCTTGACCACGAGTACGCCCCCTTGTGTCATGATCTTCTTTGATAATAATCCGGTCAAAGATTTCTGCTGCCAGCTTACCAAGCATAATAAAATCTTCATCACGGCGATCGCCAGGGCCACCAATAACACCAATCCGCATTCCACTATTCCAATTGCGGACAAAACCACCCAAAGCCTCGTAGCTATGGGGATTGTGGGCATAATCTATCAGAGCGTGATAACTCCCCAGATTAAATAAATTCATCCGCCCTGGTGTTTGGTTAACAGATGCTTGAAAGGTAGTCAGCGATTTACGAATCTCATCTATAGAAATGCCTTGGGTATAAGCCGCTAAACTTGCCGCTAAAGCATTGGCGATCATAAATGCCGCCTTACCACCCATTGTTAAAGGTATATTAACTGCCTGTTCAATTCTAAAAGTCCAATCTCCTTTCATAATCGAAAGATAGCCATTTTCATATACAGCAGCTAACCCACCAGAGCGTATATGTTTCTTGAGTAATTCATTCTCTGGGTTCATGCTGAAATAAGCTATATTCGCTTTCACACGCTTTGCCATTGCTGACACCAACGGATCATCAGCGTTAATAACTGCATAGCCAGAAGGCATGACAGTCTCAGCAACAACACTCTTGAGGTGAGCTAATTGCTCTATAGTGTCAATATCACCAATTCCCAGGTGATCGGCAGCAACATTCAACACAACACCCACATTAGAGCGATCAAACGCTAATCCTGAACGTAGTAAACCTCCACGAGCAGTTTCTAACACAGCTACTTCTACAGTAGGATCGCGTAGAATTACTTGAGCGCTTTGTGGGCCAGTAGTATCACCTTTTTCTACTAAAAATTCATTAATGTAAATACCATCTGTAGTCGTATAACCAACAGTTTTACCTGTTTGGCGATAAATATGGGCAATTAGGCGTGTCGTTGTAGTTTTACCATTAGTACCCGTAATCGCAATAATCGGAATGCGGCTAGGTGTACCAGGCGGGAATAGCATATCTAACACAGGTGCTGCCACATTTCTTGGTAAACCCTGACTAGGCGAAACGTGCATCCGAAATCCAGGGGCAGCATTAACTTCTACAATTACACCGCCAACTTGATGTAAAGGCTGAGAAATATCAGGAGTGACTACATCAATCCCAGCAATATCTAGCCCAATAATCTTAGCTACTCGTGAAAACAGCCACACATTCTCTGGATGTAGTTCATCAGTACGATCTACAGCAATACCGCCAGTACTCAAATTTGCGGTAGCCCGCAGGTAACAAGTTTCACCTGGAGGTAAAATTGTTTCTAGGTTATAGCCCCGTTTTTCCAACAACTGCCAGCTAGTACGATCTAATTGAATTTTAGTAAGGACGTTATCGTGTCCTTCTCCACGATTAGGATCGCTATTCGTTTGCTCAATTAATTCTGCAATAGTAGACTTCCCGTCACCCACAATATGAGCAGGAACTCGCTCTGCAACAGCCACTACTTTGCCATTGATTACTAAAACTCTATGATCACGTCCTGTATAGTAGCGTTCAACTATGACAGAGCGGGTTTTTGAAGCAACACTGGCAGCATCATAAGCTTCTTCTGCTTCCTGCCAAGTATTAATGTCAATAGTGATTCCTCTACCGTGATTACCATCTAGAGGTTTAATTACAATCGGATAACCACCCACGTCGGCAATTGCTTCTTCAAGTTCATCCAAGTAATGGATTACAGTTCCTCTTGGGACTGGCACACCTGCATCACGAAGAATTTGTTTAGTTCCTTCTTTGTCGCAAGCTAACTCTACAGCAAGAATTCCAGATAAATCACTTAATGTTGCCTGTAACCGCTTGTGGTAAACACCGTAACCTAATTGGATCATGGCACGAGTGTTAAGAGGCATCCAGGGTATTCCCCTAGCTTCAGCTTCTTTGACAATTGTTTCTGTACTAGGCCCTAAAGCTGAATCTGCTGCGAGTTCGCGTAAATCCTTGAGGTCTTGTTCTAATTCCTCTGGGGAATAATTTCCGGTATCAACTAAGCTTTGGCAAAGTCGCACGGAGGCCCTAGCTGCGTAGCGACCAGCTTGCTCATCCAAATACTCTATTACTACTTGATAAATACCTGGTGTAGCAGTTTCACGGGTACGACCAAACCCCACTGACATTCCGGCTAAAGTCTGGAGTTCTAAGGCAATATGTTCAATGATGTGTCCCATCATTGTGCCTTCTTTGACCCTGCTTAAGAAACCACCTCGACAGCCAGGAGAACAAAAGTGTTCTTCTATGCTGGGTAATACTCTCACTAATCCTTCATAGAAATTAGGAATTTGATTAGATGGTTTGTCGGCAAGTTCTTCTAAATCGAGACGCATAACCACGAGTTGGTTCCGTCTAATACTCCAATAATTGGGGCCGCGTAACGTTTGAATTTTAAGTATTTTCATAATAATTTAAAGGTTAAGCGATCGCTGGAACCAATTCTCTAGTTTCCAGCTTGCAGAAGCCCCCCAACTGTTCACGGTGAACTTTTTACTGCAAGATTAGCAGCGATCGCGAACTGGATTATACCCCAAAGGTGATAGGACTTTCGGTATTAGTCTTCACCAGTGAGGGAGGGGGAAGGAGGGGAGAGGAGAGGAGAAAAATAATTAATTGAGAGCAAGAAGTTTATTGAGTTTTGAATTGAATACTACAAAATAGTCAAAATTCAACTACTAGCCTAATACGCCAATTTTCCCACTCAAATCTTTAGTTACGCTTCTGGGGGAAATATACATCGTTGGTGTAAGTGGTAGCGATCGCCATAACCAAGAATATGTACCTGAAGATTGTGCAGGCTAACCGGATCTGTCGCACTAACGGCGGCATGATTTGTATAAGACATTTTGCCAGGATCGATGATCGTCACTGTGCCTTTGCCCATCACCTGCAAAATTCCATCTTTCTCAAACATGGCGCAGGTATCTTCATCAATACCAATACCCAGGCGGTCTGGATGGGCTGCGATCGCACTCATCAATCTACTCATGCGATTACGATTATGAAAGTGCTGATCCACAATCACTTCTGGGATAATCCCTAACCCTGTTGCCATGTCCACCAAGGAACGATTGGGACATTCACCACTCCCACCGCCAGCAATCATGTGATGACCCATTACGGCTGCACCCGCACTGGTTCCTGCTAAAGTAATTTCACCTGAATGTACCCGCATCCGCACTTTTTCGATTAGTGGAGTATCTGCCAGTAGTCCACACAACCTTAGTTGGTCTCCACCAGTTAAAAATACGCCAGTACACTCTTGAATGTACTCTTGAAAATGGGGATCTTCAGTCTGCTCGCGTTCACGTATATCTAGCACCTTAATTGCCTTAGCGCCCATTTCCTCAAAGATGCTGCGATAGCGATCTCCTATAATTGTCGGTTCTCTAGAAGCAGACGGAAAAATTGCAATCCGCGCATCTGCTGCCCCCGCACGTGCAAAAAAGGTGTGTAGGATTTCGCGCCCATGCACTTTGTCTTCAGCACCGCCAATAACTAAAACAGCGGTTTTTGTAAGTTGGGGCATCCTAGTTCTGTCTTTCTGAGATTCTAGCTGCAGCATAATGTTGCTCTGGGAAATATGGTAAATCTAAGGCAAAGTTTTTGCACTTATGATAGGAATGCCAATTTATCTTGATTTTGATTTTTCCTCAAGGTCTAAGCGTTCTAATTGAGAAACTCTTAAAATTGAGTCTTTGTCAAAGCATCTTTTAGATCTGAGTTGACACCCAGAGCTAAGAACTACCTCTGCTTTAATTAAAAATTAAAGTACCTAATAGTTAAGCCATGCTAGGAAGTTACTCATTCTCTGGCATCATATATGGATGATGCCAGAGAAAGTAAACAATTTTTATAAAATATTTAACAAAAGTCTCAATTAATACCTAGCCGCATTCAAGCAGGCTGAGTTGAATTCAAGAAACTCAGCCTACCTGATCTTGGCTAATAGGGTGTTTGGGAAAAGAGCGACTGGTTTTATAAGTTCATACAAGAAGTGCTGAATTGCTTACACGGCTAAATGTTTTTCCACTCGTTGAGTATATTCGGTCACTATCTTACGGAACTCTTCACCCTCTATAGTTTCCTTATCTAATAAAATGTCTACTAAACAATCTACTAGATGTCGATTTTCCCTAATCAGCCGCAAAGCTTCTGTGTAGCAATGGTCTATTATTGCCCGCACTTGAGCATCAATTCGAGATGAAATTTCCTCAGAATATTCTGAGCGCGACATTAATTCCCTACCTAAAAATACCTCGGAATTGGGGTTTTCTAGTGAAACAGGCCCTAAATTTGACATTCCAAAGCGCGTAACCATTTGTCTGGCTAAAGAGGAGATATATTCTAAATCTGCTCCCGCACCTGTAGTTACTTCTGCATCTCCAAAGATTACTTGTTCGGCAGCACGTCCGCCTAAAGCGCCACTAATGCGTGCTAATAACTGCCCCCTAGAAATTAATCCTTGCTCTTCTGCTGGAGTAAACCAAGTTAATCCTTGTGCTTGTCCACGAGGAATCAAAGTAACTTTCTGGACTGGATCGTGATGTTTAAGGAGAGTACCAATAATGGCATGACCAATTTCATGATAAGCAATCAAACGCTTATTTTTGCTATCGACGAGTGGGGTACGTTCCATACCAGCAACTACGCGATCAATCGCATCGTCGATTTCTAACATGGTAATTGCATCTTTGCGCCGCCTAGCTGTGAGAATAGCCGCTTCGTTGAGGAGGTTGGCGAGATCTGCCCCTGTAAAGCCTGGAGTGCGGCGGGCGATCGCTTCTAATGAAACTTCTGTCTCAACTTTTTTATTACGGGCATGGACTTCAAGGATAGATAAACGCCCTTTTAAATCAGGTGCATCCACCATTACTTGTCGATCAAATCTACCTGGACGTAACAATGCTGCGTCTAAGACATCGGGACGGTTTGTAGCAGCAATGATAATAATCCCTGTATTACCTTCAAACCCGTCCATTTCTGTAAGTAACTGGTTGAGGGTTTGTTCACGCTCATCATTACCCCCACCAATACCAGTACCACGTTGCCGTCCAACAGCATCAATTTCATCAATGAATACTAAGCAAGGTGCGTTTTCTTTGGCTTTTTTGAATAAATCTCGCACACGGGAAGCGCCCACGCCTACAAACATTTCCACAAATTCTGAGCCAGAGATGCTGAAGAAGGGTACACCTGCTTCTCCGGCGATCGCTTTAGCTAGTAATGTTTTACCTGTACCTGGAGGCCCTACTAACAGCACACCTTTAGGAATTTTTGCTCCTACTGCGGTAAAGCGTTCTGGCTGTTTAAGGAAAGTAACAACTTCTTGGAGTTCTTCTTTGGCTTCTTCGATGCCTGCTACGTCATCGAATAACACACCTGTTTTAGCTTCCATTTGAAAACGGGCGCGTGATTTACCAAAGTTAAGTGCTTGACCAGAAGCATTACTAGAACGCCGGAAAAGCATCATTACGGCTGCTAGAACTAAAAATATAAAAAATAAATTTGCTGCCAGCCCTAAAGCGACACTATTATCTGTGGACGTTTGTACCTCAAAGTCCACATTATTTTTGCGAATTTTCTCAATCAGTTCTGGATTTTGCTCAAACAGCCTTAGCTGTTCAGTTTCAGTAGGCTTTTGTTTTAATGTCACCTTAGCAATTTGAGTTGTGGGGTCGATTTCTACTTTGCTAACTTCCCCAGCCTCAATTTTTTGCAACAACTGAGTATAGCTAAGAGCATCCTGATCTGGTTTAGCAAGGGCTGGGGTTCCCAGGAAAACACCCTGCAAAATCATCCAACTGACTGCCAAACGCCAGATAGTTCTGGGCGCTTTTTGTGCCGAAGCCATTTGCTTTGTTGGACGCTGTGAGCTAAAACCTATTAGCGTATTCCGCCCTAATGATGCTTTGTTCCAGGAACTATTATTCATGCCAATGCCCTTTGCCTGCTGTCTTGACTCAATCCCAACTTAACAACTTAATAAGAATCGCTACTCGATCAGTTGGCAAGTATTGAGCAAGCCTTTCCAAGTTCTAGTTTAACTTTTTAGCTCAATAGACGTATCTGCCTACAGTTTTGCTGTTTATAGATAGGCGCGATCGCATTTTCCCTAAAATAACCCTGTGTATACCTCACGACCCCTGAAGTATAAAAATGTTGTTATGATCGCAGGTTAATGTAGGACAGTGATCCTGCCCTACTTAATCAGCACTTGTCAGAAGTACGACCACATTAGGAGGATTTATCCTTGCCTCGTAAATATTTTTTTACATCCGAGTCTGTAACTGAAGGTCATCCGGACAAAATTTGCGATCAAATTTCCGATACTATTTTAGACGCTCTACTCACCCAAGATCCTCACAGTCGTGTTGCTGCTGAAGTTGTAGTCAACACTGGGTTGTTGTTAATCACTGGTGAAGTTAGCTCAAAAGCACAAGTTAATTTGATTGATATAGCTCGCAAGAAAATTGCTGATATTGGCTACACCGATGCTGATAACGGCTTTTCTGCTCATAGTTGTGCGGTTTTAGTTGCCCTAGACGAACAATCTCCTGATATTGCCCAAGGCGTAAATAGCGCCCAAGAAATTCGGGAAGAGTCTAGCGACGAGAAATTTGACAAAGTTGGTGCAGGCGACCAAGGTATTATGTTTGGTTTTGCTTGCAATGAAACTCCTGAACTGATGCCTTTGCCAATTAGTTTGGCGCACCGAATCGCCCGTAGGTTAGCAGCAGTCAGAAAAACAGGTCAATTAGCTTATCTGCGTCCAGATGGTAAAACCCAAGTAACGGTGAGCTATGAAGATGGACGACCCGTTAGTATTGATACCATCCTAATTTCTACTCAACACACGGCAACGATTGGCGACATTACAGATGGCGTAGCAGTCCAAGCCAAAATCAAAGAAGACCTCTGGGAAGCAGTAGTTCAACCTGTTTTTGCAGACATTGATGTTCAGCCTGACGAAGAAACCCGCTTTTTAGTCAATCCAACGGGCAAATTTGTTATTGGTGGCCCTCAAGGTGATTCTGGGCTTACTGGTCGTAAAATCATTGTTGATACCTATGGCGGATATTCTCGTCATGGTGGCGGTGCTTTTTCTGGTAAAGATCCCACAAAGGTAGACCGTAGTGCGGCTTACGCTTGCCGTTATGTTGCTAAGAATATTGTGGCAGCAGGTTTAGCTGAAAAGTGCGAAGTTCAACTTAGCTATGCTATCGGTGTAGCTCGCCCAGTTAGTATCTTGGTAGAAACTTTCGGTACTGGCAAGATAGATGATGAGCTATTGCTTGAGCTAGTCAAAGAGAATTTTGAGTTGCGCCCAGCAGGAATTATTGAAGCGTTTAATTTGCGTCGTCTTCCAGGAGAACGCAATGGTCGTTTCTATCAAGATGTAGCTGCTTATGGTCATTTTGGACGCACAGATTTAGATTTGCCTTGGGAACGTACTGATAAGGCAACTTTGTTGAAAGATTTAGCTCATCGTACTTTGTCTGCTGCTGTAGGTGCATAAGGCGAGCGCAGGCTTTTTTCCTGGTGATCAGGGACACCAACATTCTAAAGACGCGATAAATTCTCCCAAAAATTCCTTGTCTTAGTAGTGTCTACCTAACTCCGCGTCTTTAGACTTCTTGCACTCGTCTGTTCGTAGTAAAACTTTAGTTTCAAAGTTGTTTGTATTTAAACGACCCAAGTTATTACTACGAACGCAGCTTATTGCAACAAGTGCAAGAGGTTTATTAATTTTTTTCCTATAAATGGCGTAATTTTCATTTAAATATAATTGAATGTTTTAGTTTAAAAATTACAAATGCCTATGATGCAGGAATGGCAACAAAAAATCAGACAGCTTAAAAAAGAAATATTTGCTATTTACTTTGCCTGTAAACACCCAAAGGTTCCTTGGTATACCAAGATTTTAGCAGTTTGTGTTGTCGGCTATGCTTTCAGTCCGATTGATTTAATACCAGATATAATTCCAATTTTAGGCTATTTAGATGACCTTATTTTAGTACCATTAGGAATAATGTTGCTACTAAGGATGATTCCCGCCGATGTTTTAGCAGAATGTCGTCAACAAGCTGAATCTACTAATAATGGTAAACCGAAAAACTGGATAGCTGCTGCTGTAATTATATTTATTTGGTTGTTATTAGGATTTTCATTGTTTATTTATCTAGCAAATCTAATTTCATAACTGCGTTTGTTTAGCCATCAAGTTGTTATTTCAACGAATTAATTGTTTTAGTTCCCGTAATAAAGGTAACGATTTAGGCTCATTTTGAGGGTGGGTGAAGATGCCATGACTAGGACTCAAGAAAAGAGCTAATAAAAATAAACCCGAAACAACTAATACAATCGCTGGCCCAGATGGCAAGTTGAAAAAATAGCTGAGATACATACCTGTAATACTAGAAAATATCCCAATGCCAGCACCCAAAAACATGACTTGATGGAGCCGTTTAACTAATAAATATGCTGTGGCTCCTGGTGTAATTAGTAGAGATAAAACTAAAATAACTCCTACAGCTTTCATACTGGCAACAATAGTTAGGGCAATTAATAGCATCAGCCCAAAATTTAGTAAATTTACTGGTAAGCCAGCAGCTTCAGCGCCTAATGGATCAAAGGTGTAAAATAGCAATTCTTTGTACAGCATTACGACTACTACCAGGACAACTGCGGCGATGATCGCAGTGTCGCGGACTTCATCAACGGTAACGCTGAGAATATTGCCGAATAAAAAGTGGTTGAGGTCTATTTTGTTATCTTTTTGAATAAGAGTAATTAAGGTGATGCCAAGGGCAAAGAAGGCAGAAAAGACAATGCCCATTGCAGCATCTTCTTTGATAGGCGATCGCGTTCTAATCCAAGCGATCGCCATTGTACTCAAAACACCAGCAATAAATGCTCCCACAAAAATATTAAACCCTAGTATAAAGGCTACAGCTAACCCTGGTAAAACCGAGTGGCTAATTGCATCTCCTAGTAAAGCTAACCGTTGCACCATTAAGTAACTACCAACTACAGCGCACAGTAGACCTACTAAAATAGCAATGACTAGCGATCGCTGCATGAAACCATACTGCAACGGTTCAATTAATGCTTCTAACATAGGGATTTTTTTAACCGCACCAGACGCATAGAGAGTAGGGGAGAATAACCTTAATTTAGTTAATTATCATCAAGATAGACTTAATTAAAAAGCTGACGGCTGATAGCTGATAGCTGATGGCTTTTAAGCTGCCTCTCCAGAAAAGAACATAACTTTACCACCATAAGCTTGATACAAGTTTTCTTGACTAAGTACTTGTTGGCGAGAACCAGCAGCAATTAATTCTTTATTTAGCAAAATTAAATCATCAAAATGCGTAATAGATTCGCCTAAATCGTGGTTAACCACTAAAACAGTTTTACCGCTATCAGCAAGTTCGTGGAAAATATTAAATATAATTGCTTGTGTTTTTTGGTCAATACCAGAAAAAGGCTCATCAAAGCAAAATATATCTGCCTGTTGAACTAACGCTTTAGCTAAGAATACACGCTGTTGTTGTCCGCCAGAAAGTTGTCCAATAGGGCGATCGCGGTAAGCACCCATACCAACTCGTTCTAGCGATTCTGCTGCTAACCGTCGAGAAACACTTGAAAAGCGACGAAACCAACCTGTTTTTCTCACCCGCCCCATCATTACTACGTCCCAGACGGTAGCAGGATAACTCCAATCAATTTGCGATCGCTGTGGTACATATGCCACCTGATCCAACTGTTCTTCTAATGGCTGATCTTTATATAACACTTGACCACGAGTAGCAGGAATTAACCCCAGCATTGCTTTGAGCAAAGTGCTTTTACCTGCACCATTCGGGCCAATAATTCCAGTCAAACGCCCTGGCTGAATTTCACAACTAATCTCCCGCAAAGCCTCAACATTGCGGTATTGTACGCCTATATTGCTGATGTTAATGGTGTTAGCGACAGTCATTGGGATATTTCTTAAATCGCATACCATGCGCGTCCAATGAGTATCACATGAGAAGGTGGCGGTGTTCATAACGGTGTTTTTATGTACCTTGTATAGAGCATAGTCTAAAAATGAAAGAATTATGAAAACATCTATAAAGGTAGATAATACGGAAGATAGATAAAAGTGATTACTCAAACACAAAACCGCAAAACTTGCTGCTTGCTAGTAGTTAGCTTACTCCTGGGACTAGGGTTGAATGCGTGTACCCAAAGTGATACCAACAGTAATAATTCAGGAAAACCGAGTGTTGTCGCAACCAGTACCATCATTGCTGACTTAACTGATGAGGTAGCAGGAAACGAAATTCAGCTAAAAGGCATCCTTCAACCAGGAACAGATCCCCACGTATATGAACCAGTACCAGCAGACTCTGTGGCACTAGAGAAAGCAAACTTAATTCTCTATAACGGCTACAACCTGGAGCCAGGACTAATTAAGCTGATGAATGCAGCAGGATTAAAGAGTTCAAAAGTAGCAGTGGGAGAGGTAGCAAAGTCCCTACAGTTAGAGAAAAAAGGGGAAAAAGTACCCGATCCTCATGTTTGGGGTGATGTTAAAAATGTAATTCTGATGGTTAACGCAATTCGTGATGCCTTAATTAAGTTATCACCGGAAGATCAAGATAAATTTACACAAAATGCGACGAAGCTAATAAGTGAATTACAGCAGTTAGATACTTGGATTATTCAAGAAATAAACACTATTCCTCCTGAAAAGCGCAAATTAGTAACAACACATGACGCTTTTCAATACTATGCTCGTGCGTATAGCATTCCTGTTGCTGGTACTTTAATTGGGATTAGTACCGAAGAACAACCCAGCGCCCAAACAGTCCAAAAATTAGTTGAATCTGTTAAATCTGTAGGTGTATCAGCTATTTTTGCAGAAACAACTATTAATCCAGCTTTAATTAAAACTGTAGCCCAAGAAGCAGGTGTAAAATTAGCCCCAAAGCAATTATATTCTGACTCAATTGGTGCTTCGGGTAGTGATGGTGACTCTTATATCAAGATGATGGTTGCTAATACTCGTAGTATTGTGGAAGCTTTAGGTGGAAAATATATACCATTTTCAGTAAAAAAAGAAGTAAAGAATTAAAAACGGCTTTTAATAAAAATTTATTAAAGTCAAGTATTAGCGCTTTTTTTTGCGAGTCATAGTTAGCGCAAATGCGTTAATTATTTTTAATACGAATAATGCAAAAAAAAGATCCTTATATTTGATTAATTTATAAAGAATAAAAAATTTAAAGTTGTAATAAAATGAGTAAAAAGCAAAAACATATTTTTTTGTGATAAATCCCAATAAACGTCCTATTGGAGTCGATTTGTTTGCTGGCGCTGGGGGTATGACCTTGGGTTTTGAACAAGCAGGTTTTGATGTACTAGCTTCTGTAGAAATTGATCCAATACACTGTGCAACACACAAATTCAACTTTCCATTTTGGTCAGTATTGTGCAAAGATATTGCCTATATAGAAGGTAGAGATATTAGAAATATCTCATCTATCGGAAACAGAGAAATTGATGTTGTCTTTGGAGGGCCTCCTTGCCAAGGATTTTCTTTGATTGGAAAACGAATACTTGACGATCCAAGAAACTCCCTAGCATTTCATTTTATTCGGTTAATTTTTGAATTACAACCAAAATATTTTGTATTAGAAAATGTTAGAGGTATGGCTGTAGGACACCATAAAAAATTTATTACAGAAATTTTTGAGGAGTTTCAAAAAATTGGTTATTCCACTAAGTCAGATTACCAAATTCTTAATGCTGCGGAATATGGAGTACCACAAAACCGTGAGAGATTATTTTTAATTGGATGTCGTCAGGATATGCAACTACCAACTTATCCTAATAAACTTACAATACCTGCCAAACAGAGAAAATTTAGTTCTACAAACGATCTGCCATTAAGCCCTACAGTTTGGGATGCCCTAAAAGACTTACCCTCTATAGAAAGTTACATAGAATTACTTAAAAGAGATTGGGTACTTGCAGAGTTTGGCGAACCCAGTGAGTACGGTAAAAAATTGCGTGGTCTTTGTGCTATCAATAATGACTATTCCTATAAACGTCAGTATGATTCACGTATACTTACCTCAAGTTTAAGAACAGAGCATACTTTAGAATCAATCAAGAGATTTGAATCTACTCTACATGGTAAAGCAGAACCAATCAGCCGTTTTCATAAACTTGATCCTCATGGAATTTGTAATACGTTGAGAGCCGGAACTCCTAGTAATAGAGGAGCTTTCACGTCTCCTAGACCAATTCATCCTTTTATACCAAGATGTATTACTGTGCGTGAAGCTGCACGTTTACATTCCTATCCTGACTGGTTTAGATTTCATGTGACAAAATGGCATGGATTTAGGCAAATAGGAAATTCTGTTCCTCCTTTATTAGCTAAGGCGGTAGCAACAGAAATTATTCATGCTTTGGGGATAACTCCAATTCAGCCTAATAATAAACAGGAGTTAGGAGAAGAACAGTTACTAAAACTAAATATGTCCCAAGCCTGTCAAAAATATAGTCTAGATCCGAATGTTATTAAGCCAAGAATCAGAAAAGACAGAAAACAGGCGTTACATGGCTAAAGCTAGAAAAAACCCTGGAAGATACGAGGCAATTATTTTTAAAAAGAATAAAAACTGCGATCGCCATTTTCTATCCCTCCCCCCTCCCTCCTCTCTCCTCACTTGCTCTATTGATCCCCAAAAGCACTAAGCTTAAAGTATTGTTATTTTTTGTAAAATTAAGTAATAGAAGAGTGGTGAGTAAAAGCAATGGCGACAAATTTGCCAGATATTGATATTGCTCCCTTCATAGATCATGCTCTGCTGAACCCAACTGCTACCCCAGAGCAAGTAGAGAAATGGTGTGCAGATGCAGATAGATTTCAGTTTGCGGCGGTGTGCGTATATCCTGCCTACGTCCGTCAAGCTGCAAATCTTCTCTATAATAAAAAACCAAAAGTTTGTACAGTGATTGGCTTTCCTAGTGGGGCGACAACCTCAGCAACTAAGCTGTATGAAGCCCAAGAAGCCGTCGATAATGGAGCCACAGAATTAGATGTGGTAATTAACCTTGGTTGGTTGAAAGCTGGGAAAACTACGGAATTTCACCGAGAAATAGCAGAGATTTGCGATCGCACAGGTAAAACTGTCAAGGCAATCCTAGAAACAGCCCTATTGACAGATGCAGAAAAACGACTAGCCGCAGAAATATTAATGGATGCTGGCGTTGCTTATTTAAAAACCAGTACAGGTTTTTATGGAGGTGCCACTGTTGAAGATGTCAGTTTCCTTGCTGAAATTACTAAGCAGCAAATTGGTATTAAAGCATCAGGAGGAATTCGTACTTGTAATGAAGCCATTGATCTGCTTGTCGCGGGTGCAACAAGATTAGGGACATCTCGTGGTGTTGAATTGCTCAGGCAGCGCGATAATCTGGAAAATGAAATTCAAAGCTAGAAATCGCTAACCATCTCTTCATCCTCACCTCTAATGCCGTATGAGTAGAACTTATAAAGTTACTGGAATCAATCTCAAGGGTATGCCACTGGGTGAGGCTGATCGATTGCTGACGATTTTAACAAAAGAGTTGGGTTTAATCCGAGTAGTAGCACCAGGCGCACGTAAACACAATTCCAAGTTGGGTGGTAGAAGTGGGTTGTTTGTTGTCAACGAGTTACTGATCGCTAAAGGGCGATCGCTCGATAAAATTACCCAAGCAGAAACTGTAGAATCTTACCCAGGTCTAAGCAAAGACTTGGGTAAACTAGCAGCTAGCCAATACCTAGCAGAAATTGTTGTGTCTCAAGCATTAAGTGAGCAACCACAAGCAGAACTTTATGCTGTGTTAAACGAACATCTGCGACGCATAGAACAGTTCCCTCGGCAAACCTCAGCATCTACGGCATCTTCTCTCTTACCTTACTTATCCCACGGTGTTTTTCACCTACTAGCTTTAGCAGGTATTGCCCCCCAAGTTCATGCCTGTTGCCTGACAAAAGACCCACTAACACCAAATTTTACAGATCCCAACTGGCGCGTTGGCTTTAGTTTAGAAGTTGGAGGAACTATCAGTTTATTAGCCTTAAACAGCCAATCAAATTCTACCAATACTGCAAATGCTAATCGTAGCGTTAGCGACAAAACTCCCAACTCTGCACCAGCACAGCCAAAACTACATTCTAAATTAAACGCCCTTGAATTAACGCTGTTCCAGCAACTAGCAACCCCAGATCTCAACTATCTAGAAACATTTTTACCAACTCAAGAATTAACCTCATCGCACTCTCCAACAGTTGATACTGCTTGGGAGAGTGTCGAGCGAATTTTGCGTCAATATACCCAGTATCATCTAGGTCATCCAATTCGTTCAGCTACTTTGATGGATGCCTGTTTTTCAGGGTAGTGATAATTTTAAGGTTAGAAAATTAACCGAATTTCTGTTGTTTGACCACAGTTTAGTAAATATGGGTTATAAAATCACCCTAATTAGCCATAATGCGACTATCTGAGTCTGAAAGAGAAACAAAATATAGTAAATCAAATGTGTCGGCAGGATTTGACCAAACTTCACCTACTGACGCTGATGATCTTATCCCTGCGGACAGTGCCGCCACTGCCAGCAGCCAAAATAAAATTTCTGACCCTACTGCAAGCCTATTAGATCTTACTCAGGGAGGCGAAGTTAGCCCTTCTCAAACAGGTGGGTTTCTGCCAGTGCTAAAAAACCGCAACTTTTTAGCGTTGTGGAGTGGTCAGGTTTTTTCGCAGTTAGCCGACAAAGTATATTTGGTACTGATGATTGCGATCATTGCTAGTCGCTTTCAATCAGAAAACCAAACGATTAGTGGCTGGGTATCTGCAATTATGATGGCGTTCACCATCCCAGCAGTGCTGTTCGGCTCTGTTGCTGGTGTGTTTGTAGATCGATGGCCCAAAAAAGAGGTGCTAATAGCAACTAATGTGCTACGGGGCATCTTTGTATTATCCGTACCTGTCTTGCTGTCGCTGTCGTCAGGTTTGAACTTGGCAGGTTTGCCTGTAGGATTTTATATCTTATTAGGCATTACTTTACTGGTTTCTACGCTCACCCAATTTTTTGCCCCAGCAGAGCAAGCAGCCATTTCGATGATTGTAGAGCGCCGTGACCTGCTCTCAGCTAACTCTTTATACACAACAACGATGATGGGGTCGTTAATTATTGGTTTTGCGGTAGGAGAACCAGTATTAGCGATCGCAGATACCGTAGTACAACATTTAGGTATTCCCTGGAAGATTGGTAAAGAACTTGTGGTAGGTGGATCTTATGTCCTCGCAGGTTTGTTAATGCTGTTGTTGAAAACAGGGGAAAAAAATGTCAAGTTTGAAGGTGAACCACCTCATGTATTCCAAGACCTCAAAGATGGTATTGACTACCTGGGAAAACAGCCACGGGTGCGTGGAGCATTAATTCAGCTAATCATCTTATTTTCTGTATTTGCTGCCATGACTGTACTAGCTGTACGGATGGCAGAAGTAATTCCAGGTATGAAAGCATCGCAGTTTGGCTTTTTACTGGCTGCTGGTGGTCTTGGCATGGGCTGTGGAGCCGCAATTCTAGGTCATTCTGGTCATAGTTCATCTCATACCAGACTAGGCTTATATGGTTCTATAGGAACTGCTGCTTCCTTAGTTGGTCTTTCTGTATTTAGACATCATTTGTGGATGACTTTACTGTTATTAACGCTGATGGGAGCTTTTGGCGCAATGCTAGCTATTCCCATGCAGACAACTATCCAAGCAGAAACCCCTGAAGAAATGAGGGGAAAAGTGTTTGGTTTGCAAAACAACGCAATTAATATTGCTCTAACTTTGCCCCTAGCTTTAACAGGTGTAGCAGAAACTTTTTTAGGTTTAAAAATTGTTTTTCTCTGTTTAGCTGGAATTATACTTACAGGAAGTCTCGTAACCTGGTATATTTGCCGTACAAAACCAAGTATGTCAGCTAACACTTGAATGCATATCGCCTGGCTTGGAAAAAAAACACCATTTTGCGGTAACGTCACCTACAGCCGAGAAGTGACCAATGCTTTATTAAAGCGGGGTCATGAGGTTAGTTTCCTCCACTTTGCCCTGGCAGAGCAAGAGGAAGAAATTTGGCCTGGTTGTAGCGAAGTGTCTTTACCTTTTTTATATAAATCGCAGGTTTACACGATTCCGACGCTAAAAGCGAGGAAGATATTAGTGCGATCGCTTCGTAAGCGTAAGCCAGATCTAGTACACGCCTCCTTGACTTTATCGCCCTTAGACTTCCTGCTACCAGAAATTTGTGAAGAACTAAATTTACCCCTGGTTGCTACGTTCCACACCCCCTTTGATGGCAAAATTCGCAATCTTAAATCAGGAACTCAACTTTTGAGTTACCAGCTTTACGCGCCTTTTCTCGCAAAATATGACCAAGTAATTATTTTTTCGGAAGTGCAGCGAGAATTATTAATTAAACTCGGTGTTGCACCAGAAAAAGTTTCTGTCATTCCTAATGGAGTAGATGCCCAAAAATATTGTCCTGCTCCAGCTAATTCTCCAGTTTTTTCTAAACTCAGGGCAGAATTTAACGCTCAACATATCTTTGTTTACCAAGGTCGCATCGCTACAGAAAAAAATGTCGAGGCGTTGCTGCGTGCTTGGAAACAAGCAGATATGGGTATGGGATGTAAGTTACTGATTGTCGGCGATGGCCCATTAAAGCCTTCTTTAGAACAGTTTTATGGTGAGGAACACGGAATCATCTGGTTAGGAGCCATAACCGATGAGAACCGACGGATTGAAATCCTCCAAGGGGCAGATGTTTTTATTCTTCCTTCCTTAGTAGAAGGTTTATCTTTATCTCTCCTCGAAGGAATGGCTTGTGGTGCTGCTTGTGTAGCTACTGATGCTGGTGCTGATGGGGAAGTTTTAGAAGACGAGGCTGGAGTAGTTTTGAATACTCAAGGGGTTGCTGGACAGTTAAGAACTTTACTACCTCAACTGCGAGACCATAAGGCATGGAGAAAGATACTAGGAGAAAATGCCAGAAAGCGCGTCGAACAGCGCTATACCTTAGATAGCAACATTAATTCCGTGGAAAAATTATACTTAAACTTGAAATTGCCCAAACCAATAGCTACAGGTGTAGCTTAGTTTCATTTGTTAGTAGAAAAGCAAGGATTTAACTAATACCAAGTACTTTCTTCTTACTCCAAAATTACTGAATCTGTAGGTTGGGTTGAACTCTAGTGAAACCCAACTCCTGCAATTTTTTCGTTACTTAAATGTGCCTATAAAATTCAGGTATTTTTATAGTCGGACGGGAATAATTAGTAATTCTTAAATTAATTAGTTTTTATAGACCATCCTAGCCGCGTTGGTTGCTGATAAATTCGTTTCAAGGTATTAATGTCTCTAGGAGAAATAGGGGGAGGATTACGTACTTGGGAAAAGTACATTACGTCTGTTTCTAAGGAACTATGCCCCCAAATTCCTAAAGCATGACCTAATTCATGACGAGCAGCAGATTGAATTTGTGCTAATGCTGGATCTGGACTTATGAGAATGGTAAACCTGTGAGATAGCACAGGGGAAGTGGCGAGTGATTGTTTAAGATAAAATTTAAAACTGGTTTGAGCAGATCGAGCGCGAGGCAGTTGTAATTCACCAGTATTGGGGTTAACGGAAGGTTGTAGGGGAGGGCGCGATCGCAAAAATATCATATCTGCAATTTCACGCTGGTCTACTACTACCAAAGGTAAATAATTATTCCACTCCTGCACAGCTTTTAGTGCCGCTTTAACCCATTGCTGGAACCGCCGCAAGCTTGCAGATGTCTTATCTGTTTCTGTTGGTCTTTCAATATAAACCTTAACCGGAAATTCCGACCAAACTAAATATCCCAAATTAGTAGGCTTAATTTCAGAAAAATAATCTCCTGAATTATTAACATCCTGCCATTTTGCCAGTTGAGTAGGTAAGGGATGAGCTTTTAAGCTTGGTAAAGCAGGGTTGTTATCTAAACTTGCACTTGCAAAATCAATATTTATAAAAATAACAAGTAAGCATGAGCAAATACTTAAGCCCCATGCTACCAGTAATCGTCTTTGCCAAAAATTATCAAATAACCAGAAAAAAGGTAAAAGAAAAATTTGGGATAACAACCCCCTTACTTTTACCTTTTTACTCTTTGTTTTTAATTTACTTAGCGATTTAACCAACCTGCACTTAAAACTACAGTTAAACCAAGAAAAACTACGCTGAAAGTCCATGTAATACGATTAAGAGCGGTTTCTGCACTTTTGGCGCTAGTAAATAACTGCGCTTGTCCACCAATACCGCCGATTCCATCTCCTTTAGGGCTGTGTAGTAACACTAAAACACTTAACGCTAAGGCAGATATTACCCAGATAGTTTGGATGATGTTAACAAGAGTCATGGTTAGTTGTTAATTATGTTTAATTGTTCAGGGGAAAAACACCAGTTTTGTAATTGTTAGAGTCAGCATTAAATTGACAACTCAAAACTCTAATTTTTCTAGCTGATAGCTATTAGTTTTGATGCGCTTCCAGCTTTCCTTATAAGGAAAGTCGCACCGGAGTTCGATTAGCTCGAACTTCCACGTTAGCTGGTATAAACATGGAATTTCCAGTCATTTCTGGCGGTTGTGGCAGTTTTAAAATTTCCAGAATGGTTGGTGCAATATCTGACAGACGACCATCAGTTCTTAAAACTACATCTGTACCATATCCAGGTATTTTTAATCCTTCCCCTTCCACCAGGATAAAGGGTACTGGATTCGTTGTGTGGGCTGTCCAAGGGTTGCCTTTTTCATCCCACATATATTCAGCATTACCGTGGTCAGCAATGATAATTGCTGTACCACCAGCTTTATTGATAGTTTCGATCAACGCTCCCAAACAGCGATCTACAGTTTCAATTGCTGTCACTGTGGGTTCCATTTTCCCTGTATGACCCACCATATCTGGGTTGGCGTAATTGATTACTACTAAAGAGTAAATGCGTTTTTGAATTGCTGCGATCGCTACATCTGTAAGTGCAGCTGCTGACATTGCTGGGGCTTTGTCATAGGTTGCCACCATTGGACTGGGAACCAACTCGCGGTCTTCTCCTGGAAAAGGCTGTTCAAGCCCCCCGTTGAAGAAATATGTGACGTGAGCGTATTTCTCGGTTTCTGAAGTGCGAAATTGCCTTAAATTATGCTTGGCAACTACTTCCCCTAAGATGTTACTCAGGTTTTGAGGCTCAAAAGCCACTAAAACTGGCAAGCTGGGGTCATACTGAGTAAACGTTGCAAAACTGAGGGGTTGAATCTGATGACGCTCAAATCCGTTAAATGTAGGCTCAACAAAGGCATAGCTTAGTTGCCTTGAGCGGTCAGGACGGAAGTTATAAAAGATTACTCCATCTCCAGCTTCTACAGCCCCAGGAGCAATTCGAGTGGGCATCACAAATTCATCTGTAACGCCTGAGTCGTAAGAAGCTTGTAATACTTCTAGCGCTGATTGATGATTTTCTGAATTATCTTCAGTCATCACATCGTAGGCGCGTTGAACGCGATCCCACCGCTTATCGCGATCCATCGCATAATAACGACCGCTAATTGTGACAATTCGCCCGATTCCCAACTTGTCGATGTGGTTTTGAATCTTCTTAACTGCCTCAACACCATCTTTAGGGTTGGTGTCGCGACCATCGGTAATTACGTGGATACAAACTTCTGTAATTCTTTGTTGCTGGGCTAAATCTAGTAAGCCTAGTAAGTGGTCTATATGGGAATGTACCCCGCCTTCTGAGCAAAGACCGATTAAATGAAGCTTACTGCCTTTAACTTTAACGTCTTGGCACACTTGAACTAGGGCAGGATTATTCAGTAGCGTTCTATCTTCTACCGCGTCTGAGATCCTAACTAATTCTTGGGGAACTACTCGCCCTGCGCCGATGTTGAGATGACCCACTTCTGAGTTACCCATTTGACCATCTGGTAGCCCAACAGCTTTACCGGAGGTGTGGATCAGGGTGCGTGGATATACTGCCCAAAGACTATCCATCACGGGAGTTTTGGCGGCGGCAACGGCATTTCCATCGGTTTCTTCACGATAGCCCCAGCCGTCTAAGATGACTAGCACCACAGGAGAGACAGGTGCTTGCGCCATAGGTAATATTGCCCTTTGTTTTTCAAATTCAACCGCCATCATAGCACTACCTCTGAGTAACCCAGATATTTTTCAATGCTAATTATTTTTGGGATCTCGTCTAAGCCTAATAGACCTCTTTTTCCAAGAATGTAGAGACGTTGTATGAACGTCTCTACAAGGGTTCAAGGGTTAGCATATGAACATTTTTGGAGAGGTCTGATGCCTACTAACAGGGCTGCTTTATTTGCCCTTGGTAGCTTGTTTGGCGGCTTTAGCAGCTTTTTTAGCAGCTTTCTCCGCCTCGATCGCAGCTAATTTCGCTTGTTCTTTTTCCTCAGCGATTTTATCTAGGTAGTAGTGATAATCACCAAGATAAACCCTGAATTCGCCATCGCGAATTTCCACAATTTTGTTGGCAACTTGAGAGATAAAATAGCGGTCGTGAGAAACTATGATCGCCGTGCCATCATAATTTTCTAATGCTTCTTCTAGCATTTCTTTGGCAGGGATATCTAAATGGTTTGTCGGTTCATCAAGAATTAGTAAATTTGCTGGACGCAACAGCATTTTAGCCAAGGCTAAACGTGCTTTTTCTCCCCCGCTTAATGCCACAACTTTTTTATATACGGTATCTCCACTAAATAGAAACCTTCCTAATAAAGTACGAACTTCTTCATTTTTCCAGTCAGGAACTTCATCATGAATTGTTTCCATGACTGTTTTTTCTAAATCTAATGCTTCGGCTTGATTTTGCTCAAAATACCCAGGAAGTACGTTATGGCTGCCTAATTCAACTGTGCCTTCTGCGAATGGTTCCAAACCCATAATCATACGTAGCAAAGTTGATTTGCCGCACCCGTTAGGCCCAAGGAAGGCAATGCGATCGCCACGTTCAATTAGTAAATCTGTCCCTAAAAACAGAATTTTGTCATCGTAAGTATGCACCAAATCTTTAATTACCACTACCTCACGTCCACTGCGAGGTGCAGGTGGAAATCTAAAGTGCAGGGTTCTTAAGCCACCAGTTGGTGCTTCAATACGTTCAATTTTATCTAGTTGTTTTTCACGGCTTTTTGCTTGCGTACTGCGGGTAGCACTAGCACGGAAGCGATCAACAAATGCTTGCTGTTTTTCTAATTCTTTTTGCTGACGTTCGTACGCACTAAGTTGCGCTTCTTGCGCTTCAGCTTTTTGTTGTAAATAAGCAGAGTAGTTACCTAAATAAGTTGCAGATACACCACGTTCTGTTTCTACAATTTGGGTACAAAGTCGATCTAAAAACTCTCGGTCATGGGAAACTATTACCATTGGAGTAGTTAAACCTTTAAGGTAATTTTCTAACCACTCAATAGTTTCTAGGTCTAGATGGTTTGTAGGTTCGTCTAATAGTAATAAGTCGGGTTTTTGCAGCAAAATTTTACCCAAACTCATCCGCATTTGCCAGCCGCCACTAAAAGCACTAACAAGGCGATCGCCATCTTCTAGGTCAAACCCTAGTTCTGGCAGAATTTTGTCAATTTGTGCTTCTAAGGCGTAACCATTCAACCCCTCAAACTGCCTTTGCAACTTATCCATCTTGTGGATTAGCTGATCTAATTTTTCCGGTGTGGCAGTTTCCAGATCCCGATGCACTTGCATCAACGCTTCATGCGCTTGGTTTGCTTCCCCAAAAGCCCGCCAAAATTCTTCTTTAACAGTGCGGGTAGGGTCTACTTCAAATTCTTGAGTGAGGTAAGCTATATGTAAACTAGCAGGACGGATTAATTCGCCGCTAGTTGGTTCCATTTCTCCAGCAATAATTTTGAGTTGGGTGGATTTACCTGCACCGTTAACTCCGACTAAACCAATGCGATCGCCTGGTTTGACTTCCCAGTTAACGTCTTTGAGGACTTCGCCAGTCGGGTAAATTTTACTGATATGTTCAAGCCGCAACATTAATTGATCTCCAGGGAAGCTATAAGCAGGGGAAGTTGAACGCCAGATTTAAAGGGAAGTTAATCAGGCGATCGCAGTAGTCGAGTTAATCTTAACAAAAATTAATTATGTGTAGGGGCAATCAGGGTGGAATTGCCCCTTTTTTTCGATCATCCTTCGGATTGTGACATTTTCGTAATAATCCCTATTTTGTCTTTATCGGTAGGCTGGGGTTTGCCCATAATAAATAAAATATATAGTTTTACGATTTACCATGTTTTTAATTTTTTACTACCTTTAAAATAGTTATCTATTTGTTGTTTTTCTAAACAACCATTTCCTCAACGTAATATTTGCCAGCATATTTAATCCAAATCCAGGCAAGAAAGTGATTAAACAAAAAAGAGTATCGCCCCAATATCTATAAAATTGTGTGCCAGAAGTTCCGTAAAATAAAGCTCCCTGCGCTCCAGAAAGCCTTAATGCTAGGTGGGTAGTAGCAACAATTCCCACACTCCATACTAAGTAAAAAATAGTACCTGCTATGCTCAAATGGGCAATACATAACCCTATGGAAGCAGACTTACTTAGAAACAAGTAAGCATATATTAAGTAGAAACAAACTGCCAATAAAAACACACCATGTAACAACGGTTGTACATCACGGCTTGCTTGTGTCAGATATAAAAACAGCCATTGTGCAGTTGCTAAAAAGAAGAAATTTAGCAGATAAAAGCGTAAAGTCATTACAAAAAAAGCGAAGCTTAACTAAGCCCTCGCTTGCAGATTTAATATTTAATTAAGTTTCTATACCATAATTAAAAGCAAAAGTCAATCACACAGACGTAGCATTAGAAGTAGAAGCCGCCAACTCAGCTAAACGTTCCTGCTGATCCTCAGAGATACAAGCTTGAATAATTGACTCTATATCTCCTTCTAAAATCGTATTGAGAGAAAAGTTCTGACCCAAGCGATGATCAGTAGCACGGTTATCTTTGTAATTATAAGTGCGGATTTTTTCAGAGCGCGATCCCGTACCAACTTGACTACGCCTCATTGACGTAACCTCTTCCTGTTGTTCCCGTAACTTCATTTCATACAACTTAGCTCGGAGAATTTGCATTGCCCGTTCTTTATTTTGCAACTGGCTGCGTTCTTCCGTACAGAAAATCCGAATTCCTGTAGGTTTGTGAAACAAATCTGCTGCTGTTTCTACTTTGTTAACGTTTTGACCGCCAGCACCACCAGATCTAGCAGTACTCATTTCAATATCTTTCGGGTCAATATGAATTTCTACTTCATCAACTTCAGGCATTATTGCTACTGTCGCGGTTGAGGTGTGAACTCTTCCTCCAGCTTCTGTCACTGGCACTCGCTGCACGCGATGGACACCCGCTTCAAACTTCAATTTACTATAAACCTGATCGCCTTGAATTTCTAAAACAGCTTCTTTAAAGCCGCCCATCTCAGCTAGTGACTCGCTCACCAGCTTAACTTTCCAGTTTTGGCTTTCAGCATAGCGAGAATACATCCGTACTAAATCGCCTGCCCAAATACTTGCCTCATCGCCACCTGTACCAGCCCGAATTTCCAACATGATGTTTTTGTCATCATTAGGATCGCGAGGTAACAGCAAGATTGTCAGGCGTGTTTCTAACTCCTCTACCTTAGCCTCTAGTTCTTCAACTTCTAAGGCTGCCATTTCTTGCATTTCGCGATCGCTAGAAGCTTCTTTGAGTACCTGCCGTGCGCCTACCAAATCATCTTGAGTTTTTTTCCAAATTTCATAAGTATTGACAACCTCTTCCAAAGAGGCACGAGCCTTTGCTACTCGTTGCATCTCATTAGGAGAAGTGGCAATATCTGGATCACCCAGACGGCGGGTTAATTCATGAAATGTTTGCTCAACAGATTTGAGTTTTTCTAGCAGGTAAGCTTCAGCCATGACAGTGCATTCCGGTAAAGTGTGGGGAGCAAATATTGCTCCTTAAAGTGTGGGGAATCGATCGCTTAGTCCGTTGCTATTTACTACGGACTAAGTACACCAAACGTTAATGAATACGTTTGTATAATTCAATTCTGACCACACTACTGATCTGTTGAGCCAGAATCGGTTGCTGGAGCTTGCTCTTCAAACATTCCATATTTTTTCATAAAGCGCTCAACTCGCCCTTCTGTATCAATAATTTTTTGTGTTCCTGTGAAGAAAGGATGGTTGCCAGACCAAACATCAACGTGTAATTCTGGCTTAGTCGAACCAACAGTCATTACTAATTGACCGTTACAAAATACCTTTGCTTCTGGATACCACTGTGGATGAATTTCTGATTTAGCCATCGTTTCCTCTTTTGGACAGTTTTTCTGTTATACAAATTCTAACTTTTACCCCATCAGTAGGGGTAAGTTTAGCTTGCGCCCCTACTTTCATAACTAACCAACAACAGACAAAAAGCTGATGGTTGTAATGTTGTGGTGATTAACGCTTGGAGTATTGAGGAGCTTTACGAGCTTTATGCAAGCCGTATTTCTTCCGCTCTGTTGCTCTGGGATCGCGAGTTAAGTAGCCTTCAGTTTTTAAAGGCTTGCGGTTATCTGGGTCTAGTTCACATAAAGCTCTGGCTACTCCTAAACGCACGGAGTCAGATTGTCCAGTTAAACCGCCTCCATGAGCATTAACTAAAATGTCATACTCATTTTCTAGTCCTAGCGTTTCTAGAGGAGCTTTTGCTGCTGAAATATAATTGCTATTGAACTGGAAGTATTGTTCTCCAGGGCGACCATTAATGATCATTTGACCGCTACCTGGGACTAATCTCACTCTTGCGACTGATGACTTACGGCGACCAGTACCCCAATAAACAGCGCGACCGCTTTGATCTGTTGCTTGCATTAGTCTTGACCTCCTGGAATAGTATTGATTTTGAGTTCTTGGGGCTGTTGCGCTGCATGAGGATGGGTAGAACCCTCGTAAACTTTCAGTTTCGTGAATAGTTGCCGTCCTAATGAATTTTTAGGCAGCATTCCGCGCACTGCTTCTTCAATAATTCTTTCTGGTATACGCGCTTGTAATTTGGCAAACGTTTCGGTTTTCATCCCGCCTGGTCGTCCAGAATGGCGGCGATAAACTTTTTGAGTACGTTTTTTACCAGTGACGACGATTTTTTCAGCATTGAGAACAATCACGAAGTCGCCAGTATCCATGTGAGGGGTATAAGAGGGTTTGTTTTTACCTCTTAAAATCATGGCGATTTCACTAGCTAAACGCCCCAAACGCTGGTCAGCAGCATCTACTACATACCAGTTTCTTTCAAGGGTGTTTACAGAGGGAAGGAAAGTTTTGTTCATAGCTTTTGTTGATCTTTAAGGGGGATCTTAAGGTAGGCAAGTGGGATTGAAACGAGAAAACGTTTTAGCTCCCAACTTTCCAACTTTTAGATCAGGCAATATTCTGTTGAGGTGATCGTAGGCAAAAGAAATTTCGGCTGGGTATCAAACCAAACTTCTGGTGGAAACGGCGACTCTGGATAGCCAACGCGCAACAAGCATAGACCCTTTGCTGGTGCTGCGTATTTGACTTGATGGCGGTGTTCATTCACCCAAATTTGAGTAAAGTTTTCTGGCGAGCGCTCTTTTGCACCAACTTGCACTAGCATTCCCACCAGCAACCGCACCATGCCATACAAAAATCCACTGGCTTGAATTTCAATATGAATAAATGGCCCCATCCGTTGGCATTGTACTTCCTGAACATCTACCCAGGAATGCGATCGCCCTGAATTCGCTCTTCGGAAAGCTGCTAAATGCTTGTAACCAATCAATGGGTCTAAAGCAGCCTGGATCAAAGATTCATCCAAGGGTTCATGATAATAATGCCAACTGAATTGCCTCACAAACAAGTTAGGTTTGGGGTCGGTATAAATGATATATCTATACCGTCGCCAACTGGCACTAAAGCGAGCGTGCCAGGTGGGAGGCACGGCGGCTGAACCCCGAATCAAAATATCCTGGGGCAATCGGCTGTTGAGAATAGCAGCCCAGCGCTCTGCTGGGATTGGGCCTGTAGCATCAAAATGTGCGACTTGTGCTGCTGCATGGACACCTGTATCAGTGCGACCAGCACCATGTAAAGTCACAGATTTTTTCAGTACATCAGAAAGTACTGTTTCAATTTCTTCTTGAACAGTACGCCCATTTGCTTGTCTCTGCCATCCATGAAAATGAGTGCCCAGGTATTGAATTACCAGAGCAACTCGCTGGGTTAATAAAGGCAGGCTTTCTGACATGAAAAAAATTTAGTCAGGTCAGACTAGCTCAATGATTGCCATTTCGGCATTATCTCCACGGCGGCGCACTGTTCTGGCAATACGGGTGTATCCACCATGGCGATCGCTATAGCGAGTACCGACTTGCTCAAACAAGGCGTGAACAAGCTGTTTGTCATATATATAGCCCAAAGCTTGGCGACGTGCAGATAAAGAACCATCTTTAGCTAACGTCACCATCTTTTCTACTTCTGAGCGAACAGCCTTTGCCCTTGTCTTAGTTGTTGTAATCCGTCCATGACGAATTAACTCAGTTGCCAGCGCTCTTAATAAAGCACGACGCTGGTCAGCGGGCTTGCCGAGTTTATCAACACGACACCTGTGACGCATCTTGCACCTCTTTTATACACTCCTAAAAAATGAATTCACTGCCAAAACTATCAGCTAGGCTTTGCCGATTTTTCGTGTGGCAGCATAATTCCTAAACGTTTATGCAAAGCTTCGATCACTTCTTCAGCAGATTTTTGCCCAAAGTTCTTAATCTCTAGCAAATCTTCCTGGGTATAATCCAGTAAATCAGCTACAGAGTTAATTTGCGCCCGCTTCAGGCAGTTGTATGCCCTTACTGATAGCTGCAATTCTTCAATGGGGATTTGACTTGTGGGATCTTCATCAGCCTGATATTCGTCTTTGATTGACTCCAGACTGATATCTTTTAGGGGGCTGAACAAATCTACCAGAATCCTGGCTGCTTCACTGAGAGCTTCTTGAGGGCTGAGACTGCCATTAGTCCAAATTTCTAACAGCAACCGATCTTTATCAAGAGAGCCATCAATACGGGCATCCTCAACGCTGTAGTTAACTTTCTGTACTGGCATGAATACAGCGTCAATCTGAAGAAAGTCTAAAACTGCTGCCTCATCACGAGTTCGATCAACTGATCTGTAGCCTTTACCCTTTTCTATCCGAAACTCCATTTCCAACCGAGCGTTGTCCGCCAATGTGGCAACGTATTGGTTGGGATCGACAATTTCAACTTCTGAGGGCAGATCAAACTGAGCAGCCATAACTCTTGCTGGACCTTGTACATTCAGCCGACAGATTTGGGGCTGAGATGTATAGCTTTTGAGGGCTATTTCCTTCATGTTCAGCAAAATTTCCAGCACATCCTCCCGTACCCCTGGAATGGTGGCAAATTCATGATTTACACCAGCAATCCGCACTGCTGTTACGGCTGCTCCTTCCAAGTTTGATAGCAATACCCGTCTCAGGGCGTTGCCAACGGTTGTGCCTTGACCCCGTTCAAGAGGCTCCAAGACAAATTTGCTATATTGGCTCTGATTCTTCTCCGTTTTTGACTCTACACACTCGATCTGAAACTGCGCCACGGAGTGACCTCCCTTGTTCATAAAACCCCTAAAAAGCAATATCCAGCCTTCCTCTGCTTTGCTCCTAACAACAATGCCTGTTTGAGGATGCGGATCTTACGATCGCCAGCTTTTTGGTATTTTTGAGCATTGCTGATCAATAGCCAAATTTCGCTGACATCACCTAAATTTCTTTATCCAAAAGAAATATTTAGTTAGACTCTACGTCGCTTGGGAGGACGGCAGCCGTTATGAGGAATCGGCGTAACATCGCGAATTAGAGTTATTTCCAGCCCTGAGCCTTGAAGCGACCTAATTGCAGTTTCTCTACCTGCACCTGGCCCACTAACCATCACTTCAATTTGGCGCATTCCTTGATCCATTGCACGACGTGCTGCACCTTCAGCAGCCGTCTGAGCCGCAAATGGTGTTCCTTTTTTAGCGCCTTTGAATCCGCTAGAACCAGAAGATGCCCAAGAAATCACATCTCCACCGTTATCAGCGATTGTGATGATCGTGTTGTTAAAGGTTGACTGGATGTAAGCTACTCCGTTGGGTACGTTGCGTTTTTGCTTCTTTGCACCTGTTTTTTTAGGTTGTCGAGCCATGACGGTCTATTTGACAATAGTGAAGTGGTAATTAAGTTGGCATTCATCCATAAAGCAATTAAGCAATTACTTCTTGCCTGGTGCCTTTTTCTTGCCAGCGACGGTACTACGCCGTCCCCGACGGGTTCTGGCATTGGTGCGGGTTCGCTGACCTCGTACTGGTAGTCCCATACGATGACGGCGACCACGATAGCTACCGATGTCAATCAGGCGCTTGATGTTCATTGCTTCCCAGCGCCTGAGATCCCCTTCAACTTGATAGTCTTTTTCTATGGACTCGCGCAGAGCAGCAACGTCCGCATCAGATAAGTCTTTGACTCGTGTATCAGGATTAACTCCTGTTGCTGTCAAAATCTCATGCGACCGCGATAGCCCGATTCCATAGATATAAGTCAGACCAATTTCGACACGTTTGTCACGCGGAAGGTCTACTCCAGCAATCCGTGCCACGCTTTTTTTCTCCCTAGTTATACATTTGTGCTATAAGTGCTGTTTGTACCGGCTAGGTGGGTTATCCCTGCCGTTGTTTGTGTTTTGGATTAGAACAGATGACCATGACTCGACCGCGACGACGGATGACGCGGCATTTATCACATATTTTTCGGACGGATGCTCGAACTTTCATGCCTATTTGGGCAACACTGCAAGCTCTAGATTATAACACTTCTGTACAATTTCAGCAATTTTAGCTTCAAATATTTAATTGAAACAATTTTGTCTATTGCAATGAGCAACTCAGTAACGTTACTTTTTATTACGAAGACGATAAGTGATTCTGCCTTTAGTTAAATCATAGGGAGTCAATTCTACTTTTACGCGATCGCCTGGCAAAATTTTGATGTAATTGCGACGGATTTTGCCAGAGATATGAGCTAACACATTAAAACCATTGTCTAGATCAACTCTGAACATCGCGTTAGGCAGTGATTCAGTCACAGTGCCTTCCATTTCGATTAAATCTTGTTTAGCCAAGTCGTGTTTACCTCAATGTTGCCAGTTGCTAAATAATTATTAGCTATTACCATTTGAAAACCACTTTGTTAAGGGGAGTGTTAGTCAAGAGGTAATTTACATATTTTATCAAAAATTTACCAACTAAGAACAGAGAGAAAGCCATAAGCTTCTCTCTGTTCCTATTGGTAAAACTAAGCTTTGATTCCTACTGCCATCAATCAGTTATTAACTATCTGTTTGAGTGCTTCGGTAACTTCTTCAGGAGTGCGATTACCATCAACAGAAACTAAAGCTTGGCGGTTGCTGTAGAAATCAATCAAAGGAGCCGTTTGGTTACGATAAACTTCCAAACGTCTCCTAATAGTTTCTTCATTATCATCAGTTCGTCCGCGCCCCAGCAGACGAACGACTAACACCTCATCAGGAACTTCCAAATTAACCGCTTTATCAGAAACTTGGCTCATTTCCTGTAGCAAATCATCCAAAAAAGATGCTTGACTAACATTTCTGGGAAAGCCATCTAGAATCCAACCTTTTTGGGCATCAGTTTGGCTGAGACGTTCACGGATGATATCTAGGATGAGAGCATCGGGAACTAAGTCGCCTCTAGCCATATAAGCCTGTGCTAATTTTCCAAGTGACGATTGTTCTGCAATTGCTGCTCGTAAAATATCACCTGTTGAAATATGAGGAATTCCACAGCTATCAGCCAAAATTTTGGCTTGAGTGCCTTTACCTGCCCCTGGTGGCCCCAAAAAAATCAATCGTGTCACTAAACTTCTGCACACTGGCTAAAAAATTCCAAATCCACAAATATCTTTGAATTTTTGTTGCCTGGTGCGCCCTCCTAATTAACAACTGAACAATGACAAAAACTAATTTTGCAGCAACTTGGGTTACTGCTTGACCATCCCTTCATATCTTTGGGAGATCACATAAGTTTGAATTTGCTTTGCTGTATCAATTGCAACACCTACAATAATCAGCAAAGATGTCGCTCCCAGCCCCTTAAATGTCGTGACACCAATGGTACTTTCAACGGCTGTGGGAACAATCGCGACCAATCCGAGAAAAATCGCTCCTAGCAAAGTCAGTCTATTCAAAACCCGCTCAATATAATCACTAGTTGTACTACCAGGACGAATTCCAGGAATACTAGCTCCCATTTTTTTCAGGTTCTGGGACATATCCACTGGATTAATAATCAAGGAGGCGTAAAAATAGCTGAAGAAAACAATTAGGAACACATAAAAAGCTACATACAGCCAAGGTGTTTGACCAGTTGGGCTGAGATAATTAGCAGCTTGGTTGAAAAATTGATGCAAAGTTCCTAAAAACGGCTTGTCAGCACTATTTTGAGTAAACTGAGCTAAAGAAGCTGGTAAAACCAATACTGCCGATGCAAATATAATCGGCATTACCCCACCCTGATTTAGTCGTAGTGGTAGATAACTGGTACGTTCTCGGTAAAGACGACGACCTACTTGCCTACGTGCAGATATAATTGGAATTCGGCGTGTTCCTTCTTGAACAAACACAATGCCGACAATCATTACCAAGAAAACTAACAGCAGAATAATTACTCTACCAAGAATTTCGCGATCGCCAGTTTGAGCAAGTTCTAAAGTTTGCCCTAGCGAACGTGGTAAAACAGAAACAATGTTGATAAAAATCAGCAAAGATGCGCCGTTACCAATCCCACGCTCAGTAACTAACTCTGACACCCACATAACAAACATGGAGCCTGCTGTGAGTGCTAAAGCTGTTTGAGCGATGAATATAAAACCAGTATTTCCAGCAATAGCATAACGCTGTACCCACAACGCAATGCCTATACTTTGAACCAAAGCCCATCCCAAGGATACAATACGGGTAATTTGAGAAATCTTTCTACGCCCAGCTTCCCCTTCATTTTTCTGCAAATTTTCCAAAGAGGGAATAGCAGCAGTTAATAATTGCAGAATGATGGAAGCATTAATATAAGGCAAAATCCCCAAAGCAAAAATTCCTACTGCCGAAATTCCGCCACCAGAGAAAATGTCTAAAAACCCAATTACTGGGCTATTTTGAATATCCTGAGCAAACCTAACCCTGTCAATACCTGGTATAGGTATATGAACGCCAAGGCGAACCAAAATTAGCAGACCGATAGTGACCAGCAGCCGACCTCTAAGGCCAGCCGCTTGAGCCATCTGCATAAAGGTTTCTTGAGCAGTTGGGGCTTTATCTCGACTAACGACCATGAAATCCTACCTCTACGCTTGTGCGGGCGCTGGCATCCACTATGCTCAATCTGAGTAGCTTTAGATAACTTCGCAAGTTCCACCAGCGGCTTCGATTTTAGTCCGAGCCCCTGCTGTGAAAGCTGCAGCTTTCACATTGAGTGCTACGTTCAGTTCCCCATCACCTAAAATTTTCAGAGGTTCTTTATTGCTCGTGACAATTTTAGCTTCTGTGAGAGAAAGTAAAGTAACCTCGCTGTTGGCAGGAAGTGATGCCAGCTTACCTACGTTGATCGTAGTGTAATGTTTACGATTTATAACAGTAAAGTGTTTTAATTTAGGCAAACGCCGATACAAAGGCATTTGTCCACCCTCAAAACCAGGTCTAGTGCTGCGACCTGAGCGCGATTTTTGACCACGCATCCCAAAACCACCGCTAGCACCTTGACCTGCGGCAATACCCCGACCAATTCGGCGAGGACGTTTTTTTGAGCCTTTTTTAGGCTTGGCATCTGATAGTCTCATGTTCTTGACCTAAACTACTGACAACGCAAGTTAGTTATGTAAATTATCCCCACACGCTTTTAGTAACGGGGATGATTGGGCGAGACTGCGCGGTTTGGTTGCCCGACTTCGCGCCTTAAATTCTCAGATAGTGGCGGCAACGCTACCTCTAAAAGCGTTGATGTTCGTCCGTCAAATGGTAATTTTTGTAGAGTTTAATGTGTTTAAAATCTCTACTCACCTAGCAATTAAGATAGGTCTGAGTGTCCCGTCCTGTTTAGTATAAAGCTGTTAGCAAGCGCGATTGTTAAGCGTAGAGGTTTTCTAGAGGTATGCCTCTTTCTTCAGCTACTTCTGACAATGTACGCAAAGTAGACAAAGCATTAACAGCAGCTCTAGCATTATTCAAGGGATTATTAGAACCCAGTTGCTTTGCTAAGATGTTACGCACACCGGATAACTCCAGAACTGTACGCACTGCTCCACCAGCGATTACACCCGTACCAGGTGCTGCTGGTCGCATCATTACCTTAGCGCCTCCACCAGTTCCATTAATGGGATGGGGAATAGAATTAGCTTTGGTTAAGGGAACATCAATCAAGTGCTTTTTGCCGTCAGCAACACCCTTACGAACTGCTCCAATAACGTCGCTGGCTTTGCCTACCCCAACGCCCACTTGACCACGCTCATTGCCAACAACTACGATCGCACGGAAGCTAAGTTTTTTGCCTCCCTTTACGACCTTGCTGACGCGACGAATTTGAATTACCCTCTCTTGGAAGGTTATTTCTTTTTCCTTCGCACGACTGCTTTTGCGACGTTCTTTTGCCATAGTTTTTTCCTAAACCATTTAAATTACAACTAGCTTCTTTAGAACTCTAATCCGCCTTCACGAGCCGCATCTGCCAAAGCTTTAACACGACCGTGATACAGATTACCGCCGCGATCAAAGACTACTTGTTGAATACCTTTAGCTAACGCTCGTTGTGCAATTAACTTGCCGACTTCAGAAGCGGCTTGAGAATTCGCTCCTGATGCTAATGTTGACTTGAGATCTGGTTCTAAAGTTGACGCAGCAGCTAAAGTATGTTGCTGGGTATCGTCAATCACCTGCACATAAATGTGCTGATTAGAGCGAAAAACAGCTAAACGTGGTCGTTCTGAAGTGCCAGTTACCTGGCGGCGCACCCGCTTGTGGCGACGACGTACTGATTCTTTACGAGTTAATTTCATCTCTACTTCTTACCTGCCTTTCCAGCTTTACGTCTGACTACTTCTCCGGCATAGCGAATGCCTTTACCTTTGTAGGGTTCTGGTGGGCGGATATCACGAATTTTAGCTGCTGTATTTCCCACAACTTCTTTATCAATGCCACTGACAACGACGTTAGTGTTATTTTCTACTGCCACCTGAATACCATCAGGAGGTGTAATTTCTACAGGCTTGCTATAACCTACGTTCAAAATCAGGTTACGACCTTGAACTTGCGCTCTATAACCAACACCTTGGATTTCTAAACGTTTTTGAAAGCCTTCGGATACCCCATCTACCATATTGGCAACTAAGGTACGAGATAAACCGTGGAGTTGACGAGCGGGTCGTGACTCATTGCGTCGCTTTACTACAAGAGTGTCCCCTTCCTGCTCTACTGTGACTTCAGCAGGCAAAACCCTGGATAATTCACCTTTTGGGCCTTTAACTCCGACGTGTTGACCTTCAATCGCCACCGTCACTTTACCAGGAATATTAATGGGGCGCTTGCCAATCCGAGACATGAATGATTACTCCTTAAAAATTCAGAACCCAGAAAAAAGAATTCAGAAAAATTAGTTTGATTTCTGACTTCTGAGTGCTGAGATTTACCATACATAACAAAGCACTTCTCCACCCAGTCCCTGACGACGCGCTTCGCGGTCAGTCATAATGCCACTGGAGGTAGAAATAATTGCGATGCCAATACCGCCCAACACACGGGGTAGGTCTTTACGATTTGAGTAAACACGCAACCCTGGTTTGCTGATCCGCTTTAACGCCGTAACAATTGGTTGACGGTTTTTACCCTTATATTTTAAGGAAACCACCAGTTTTTTCTTAACCCCTTCGCCCGCTTCTTCAAACTCAGTAATAAAGCCTTCATCTTTCAAGACTTTGGCAATACTACGGGTCATTTTTGTTGCTGGTATTTCTGTTGTTTGATGCCGTGCCAGATTCGCATTCCGAATGCGAGTTAGCATATCTGCAATTGTGTCGTTAGCCGCCATTGTTCCCTCTTTAATTGAAACTGCCTTAACTATCCCGGAAGGGCATTCCCATTTCTTTGAGTAAGGCGCGGCCCTCTTCGTCGGTATTTGCTGTAGTAATAATGGAAATATCCATGCCGCGAATTTGATCGATTCTGTCGTATTCTACTTCAGGAAAAATTAGCTGTTCTCTAATGCCTAAGCTATAGTTTCCGCGACCATCAAAGCTTTTGGGACTAATGCCTCGAAAGTCCCTAATTCTAGGCAGTGCTAGATTAATTAATCGATCTACAAAGGCATACATCCGATCTGATCGCAGTGTCACCATAACTCCAACAGGCATACCTTGGCGGAGTTTGAAAGCTGCGATCGCTTTTTTAGCTCGCGTCACCACTGGTTTTTGACCAGTAATCAGTGCAATTTCACTCAAAGAAGATTCCAGCGCCTTAGCGTTAGAAGATGCCTCCCCAAGACCTCTATTAACTGTAACCTTTAGTAATTTAGGTGCTTGATGGATATTTTTGTAACCAAACTGTTCCATCAGCTTGGGTAGAATAGTCTCTTGATACTGGGTTTTTAGTCGTTGTGCCATGATTGTGTATTTTAGTCGTTCCTGGGCTTGGTCAGGAACTGAATTAATTTCCTGCTTTTAGCTTTTAGCTGTTAGCTAACGGCTAACTACTAATCAATAATTTCACCAGTTTTTTTCAGCATTCTGACTTTGCGTCCATCTTCGGTAAATGTATAACAGACGCGACTGGCTACTTTTTGCTTAGTCGAATAAAGCATCACATTTGAACTGTGAATTGGTCCTTCAAAAGTGACGATTTGACCAGACTCTCCTTCTTGTTGGGGTTTAACGTGCTTAGTTTTAACGTTTACCCCTTTAACAACTACTTGGCTAAGTTGGGGAAGTGACTTGATAATTTCGCCGACTTTCCCTTTGTTCCGTCCAGAAATTACCTGAACAGTATCACCTTTTTTTACGTGCATTTTGGAATGCAGAGGTAGATTCTTGGCACCTTTTTTAGTACCTTTGCCCATAGTATTTGCCATTTAAAGTACCTCTGGAGCCAGAGAAACGATTTTAGTGAAGTTTTTGTCGCGCAGTTCACGCGCCACTGGGCCAAATACCCGTGTCCCTCTAGGATTACCTTCAGGGTTGATCAGTACAGCAGCATTATCGTCAAAGCGAATACTCATACCACTTTCGCGGCGCATAGTCTTTTTAGTCCGAACAATCACTGCTCTAACTACGTCTGACTTTTTCACCGCCATATTGGGAATGGCATCCTTAACGACAGCAATGATCACATCGCCTACGCCACCGTAACGCCTATTACCAGAACCTAATACGCGGATGCACATCAATTTACGTGCGCCACTATTATCCGCCACATTTAGATAAGACTCTTGTTGAATCATTGTTATGTTCCTTACAGTTGTTAGTTGTTAGTAGAGAGCGATTAGTGATTAGCAATTAGCTAATTGCTAACAGCTAACAGCTAACAGCTAATTAGGCTTGAGAGGTGCTATTAATGATTTCAGCAACAACCCAACGTTTAGTGCGGCTGAGTGGGCGAGTTTCTTGAATCCGAACGCGATCGCCTTCTTTGCACTTATTTTCTTCGTCGTGAGCTTTATATCGCTTTGTACGGACTACTATTTTTCCATACTTAGTATGGGATGAGCGGTTTTCTATTGCCACTACAACGGTTTTATCCATTTTGTCGCTGACAACTAAACCAACTCGTTCTTTTACTGCCATTGTCACTTACTCCTCAATAATTAGACCTGTGACGGTTCAGAGTCAGCACTGGTCGTTTGGGCGATCCCCAGTTTGCGCTCATGTTCCACAGTCATCAATTGAGCTAGTCTGTGGCGGGCATGATTAAACTGATGTGGCTTTTCCAAACGTCGAGTTGCTTGTTGGAATCGCAACTCAAACAGTTGCCGCTTGACCGCTACAATTTCATCTAGCAGTTCTTGATCGCTTAATTTTCTAGCATCTGCTACTTTTGGTAGAGGCATAACTCAGACGCTCCCTTCTTCACGAGAGATGAATTTTGTTTTAATGGGTAACTTGTGAGAAGCCAAACGCATAGCCTCACGGGCAGTAGCTTCGGGAACGCCATTGATTTCAAACATTATCCGTCCTGGCTTTACAACGGCAACCCAAAACTCAGGAGAGCCTTTCCCAGAACCCATACGGGTTTCGGCTGGGCGCATTGTGACTGGTTTATCAGGAAATATCCGAATCCAAATTTTGCCACCCCGACGCAGATAGCGGTTCATGGCACGACGGCTAGCTTCAATCTGGCGAGAAGTAATCCAAGCTGGTTCTACAGCCTGAAGCCCAAAGTCGCCAAAATTCAACGTGCTACCGCGAGTGGCTAGACCTTCCATCCGCCCACGCTGTTGTTTGCGAAATTTCGTTCTTCTAGGACTTAACATGACGAGGAAAGTGTGAAGTATGAATTATGAAACATGAATTCTCAGTAATCAGGTAGTGAAACAGGCAGCAATTAGTCGTCTGTTTTCATTTTTGATTATTTAAAACTCATCCTTCATTAGAGCGGTCTTCAAATTGCTGGCGGCGGCGCTGTTGGCGACGTTTAGGTTGAGCCGTATTACCTGCTGGTTGCTCTTCCTGACCAGGGATAATTTCTCCTTTAAATATCCAGACTTTGACTCCTAAAATGCCATAAATGGTTTTAGCAGTGCGATAAGCATAGTCAATGTCAGCACGTAAAGTGTGCAAAGGCACACGACCTTCACGAGTCCATTCTGTACGGGCAATTTCTGCACCGTTTAAGCGACCACTTACCTGGACTTTAATACCTTGAACTTCAGCGCGTTGAGCCCGTTGAATCGCTTGTCTAACAACTCGGCGGAAAGATACGCGGCGTTCAAGTTGTTGAGCGATGTACTCAGCAATTAGTCCGGCTTCAGCATCTACGCGGGCAACTTCTACAACGTTGATCCGAATAGAGCGATTTCCACCCAACGCGGTTTGCAAGCCAGTACGCAAAGACTCAATACCCGTACCGCCACGACCAACTACAACACCTGGTCTAGCTGTATGTACTTCTAACTCAATCTGGTCAGCTTTACGCTCAATTCTTACTTGAGAAATTCCAGCATTACTTAAGTTTTTTTCGACATACTGCCGAATTTTATGGTCTTCTTGAAGCAATTCTGGATAATGCTTGGCATCGGCAAACCACCTAGAGCGATGCTCTTGGGTAATTCCTAGCCTAAAACCAATTGGATGAATTTTCTGTCCCACAAATACTTCCTCTAATCAAAAGTTTTTAGTTGTTAGTTATTAGAAGAAAACTGCTTGAATAGCAAACAATCGCCTAAAAACTAATAACTAAACTATTCATTGTTGAGTGCTGCCACAGCTACAGTGATGTGACAGGTTGGCTTGCGAATTTTGTAAGCTCTGCCTTGAGCGCGCGGACGAAAGCGTTTTAGTGCTGGGCCTTGATCTGCAAAAGCTTGAGACACTACTAGCTTGGCTGGGTCAAGATTAGCGTTATGTTCTGCGTTAGCAACAGCCGAACGTAAAACTGTTAGCACTGGTTCGCAAGCCTTGTAAGGCATAAACTCTAAAATGATTAAAGCTTCTCTATAGGAGCGTCCGCGAATTTGATCGAGAACTCGGCGCACTTTATAGGGGGATATGCGAATGTAACGAGCGATCGCTTTTACTTCTTCAGTATTATTAACTGCCATAGTTTCTCCTTAAGCTGTTAGCTGTTAGTTTTTAGCTATTAGTTAAATTAGTTGAATCTCAAAATTTTTAATATCAAGATTCACTTTACGCTAATTGCTAATTACTAATTGCTAATTGCTAATTTTATCGACCTGCCTTTTTATCACTCTTAGAGTGGCCTCTAAAGGTGCGAGTTGGAGCGAATTCACCCAACTTATGACCTACCATTTGCTCATTGAGAAAAACAGGTACGTGCTGACGACCGTTATGAACGGCGATTGTGTGTCCTACCATTTGTGGCAAAACTGTTGAAGCACGTGACCAAGTTTTGATCACTTGTTTTTCGCCTTTGGCATTGAGCTTTTCAATTTTTGTCAACAGATGATCCGCAATAAAGGGACCTTTTTTAAGAGAACGACCCATAGTTATACAGCAAATGAATTCTTAGTTTCTTGAGTTATATACTGAGTTTTAAATTTTGAGTTTTGAGTGCCAGAGAATACCTCTTTGACTTTAATCCTCACAACTCTCAACTCAAAACTATTAAGACTGCCGACCACCACGACCGCGTTTGGAAGATTTACGACGACGGCGGACAATCAGAGAATTGCTTGACTTCTTGGGATTGCGTGTTTTATAGCCCAACGTGGGTTTACCCCAAGGTGTTACAGGCCCACTTCTTCCAATAGGAGCCCGACCTTCACCACCACCATGTGGGTGATCCACTGGGTTCATGACGCTACCTCTCACTTTGGGGCGGCGACCTTTCCAGCGATTCCAGCCTGCTTTACCAGCACTTAGGTTTCGCAGATCAGCATTACCAACTTGTCCAATAGTGGCATAGCACTCTTTGCGTACCATCCTGACTTCAGTAGAAGGTAGCTTGAGAGTAACATAATCCCCTTCTTTAGCCACGACTTGAGCAGAAGCACCAGCAGCGCGAACGATTTGTCCACCTTTTCCTGCGTGCAGTTCCACATTATGAATTGTGGTTCCTAAAGGAATTTTAGATAGCGGCAAGGCGTTACCAACTTCAATGGCAGCATCAGCGCCAGAAGTAATAACTGTACCGACATTCAATCCCGCAGGATGCAGAATATACCGCTTTTCTCCATCTTGGTAATAGAGAAGGGCGATCCGAGCGTTGCGGTTGGGATCGTATTCAATAGATGCTACTTTGGCGGGGATATTGTGCTTGTCCCGACGAAAGTCAATTTGACGATAAAGGCGCTTGTGACCACCACCCCGACGGCGGCTGGTAATTACACCACGGTTATTGCGACCTTTAGCGCGATGTTCAAACTTTGTTAATGATTTTTCCGGCTCACTTCGCGTGATCTCAGCAAAATCTGAGACGATCCGCTCACGAGTTCCTGGCGTATATGGCCGATAAGAACGAGTACCCATAACTGATTGCGAATTGGGGATTAAAAGCTACCAAAAAAATTGGGCTTGGTTGACGCGAGGTAATCTTGTTAGATTCACTCAGTTTAAAGATTAAACCTCTGGGAACAGGGTGATTGAATCTCCCTCAGCGAGAGTTACAATTGCTCGCTTGTAATGTGGTTTATATCCTAAAAATTTGCCTACACGACGCTTTTTAGGTGGTTTATGGAGAGTGTTTACGCTTGTCACCTTAACATCAAACAAACTTTCGATTGCTGCTTTGATGTCTGGTTTTGTCGCTTTGGGGACGACATCAAACACGTACTTGTTCTGCTCTAGTAGCTGTGTAGCTTTTTCGGTGACAATCGGACACCGCACTAAATCTGGCAGGTCGCGGGGGCTAACTCTAGTCACTGTAAACCTCCTGAATTTTTGCAAGTGCGGATGCTGTGGCGACAATGTTGTCAGCCGCTAGCAAGTCATAAACGTTTAAGTTGTTAACTGGAATTAACTTCAGGTTAGCTACATTACGCGCTGACAAATTAACGTTTTCTTCCGACTGAGAGACTATCAGCAGTACTTTTGCGTCTAGAGATACTCCCCAACGGGCGATCGCTTCTAATAATTCTTTTGTTTTTGGTCTAGCCAACTTGTCTGCAAAGTCTTCAACTACAATCAAGTCCTCAGTGCGGCTCATTAAAGCCGTTTTGAGTGCTAGACGCAGTTCTTTGCGGTTCATTTTGAGTTCATAATCTCTGGGTTTAGGTCCAAAAATTACACCGCCACCACGCCACAAAGGTGAACGAATTGAACCAGCACGGGCGCGACCTGTTCCCTTTTGCCGCCAGGGTTTACGTCCACCGCCTCTAACTTCTGCTCTAGTTTTAGTGCTAGCCGTACCTTGACGAGCATTGGTCATTTGCCTAACCAAGGCTCTATGGACAATATGAGATGCGTTGTCTTCTTTGGCAACTCTTAATTCTAGTGTTGCCTCTGAGACTTCTTCTCCTTGCCAATTACGCACTACGCAGTTAACCATATTTTTTCTCCCCCAAATAGCTATCAGCTATCAGATATTAGCCATCAGCTTTGATCGCCTGGCAATTTGTAAAAACGAAACAGCCAGCTAACTGATCGCTGACGACTGCTCAACAGACAGCTATTAACGACCTACCTTTTTCTCAGGCACAATGTTAAGCAATGCACCAGGTTTTCCTGGAACTGCTCCTTTGATCAGCAACAAATTGCGTTCTGCATCCACGCGCACTACGGTCAGTTTGCGAATAGTTACCTGTGTGCCACCTAAACGCCCTGCCATCTTTTTACCAGGATAAACACGACCAGGTGTAGTCCCTGGGCCAATTGAACCTGGTTGTCTATGGTTTTTGGAACCGTGCGACATTGGGCCACGTTTAAAGTTGTGGCGTTTTTGATAACCAGCAAAGCCACGACCAATACTGGTGCCAATTACGTCTACAATTTCACCGTTAGTGAAGAGATCTGCTTTCAGTTCTTGACCAAGTTGAAAGTTAGAGGCATCGTCTAAACGATACTCCTGTAGATGGCGCAATGGTGCTGCGCCTGATTTTGCTAAATGTCCTAATTCTGGCTTATTTAGCGTTTTTTCTCTTACTTGCTTGTAGCCAAGTTGGATGGCAGTATAGCCATCGGTTTGTTTAGTTTTGACTTGTGTGACAGTGCATGGCCCTGCTTGAACGACGGTGACAGGAATCGCTCTACCTGCTTCGTCAAACACTTGGGTCATGCCGAGTTTTGTGCCAAGAATACCTACAGACACTGGGTTAGAGTCTCCCCTTTTGAGAAACTACATTTAAATACGGATTAAAATTAGCGGAATAATCCGCAGTTTTGCAATTAGCTGTGTCGCCACCGACAGAAATATTTACCCCTAACTAGGTCAGGGGCAATCTTCTGGAAGTCTAGCCTTGCTAGATGATAGCGAAGCGACTATAAAAGTCTGACACAAGCTATGTTAGCTGCTAAATTTCGTGTGGACTTAAGTAGCAAGCTACTTAGTATCCCATCGAGGCAGCTTTGCAAAAACTGAATTGGCTGTTTTGGTGAGAGTGCCTTTCGGGCTGGTTAACCCAGACTCGGATGAGAAATTTATCACACATTTTGCCCGTAGGTTACGGATAGCCATTAATGGTATCTTTCACCAAAAGCTTGAGGTTAAATACTCACTCTACCTAATTACCAACTTCAGTGGCTTTAGCAGCCAGAAATTTTGACCACGATCAAACAATATAAACTAAATCTTTACAATTGTCTAGCCCTCATCAAACTAATTATTTTAATACAGAGTTGATGGGTAGTCGCGAGACAACTATAATTAATCCTCAGCAACGATTAACAAAACTTAAAGCGCGGTGAGGATGTTATTTTATGGCACTGATTACAACTGGTAAGCCCTTCATCCGTGATTTACAAAAGTCAGGTGCTTTGGGAGTTTATGCACCGTTAGAAGGGGGGTTTGAGGGACGTTATCAGCGCCGTTTACGGGCTGCTGGTTATGTGACATACCGTTTAGAAGCGCGAGGGCTGGGTGACTTGGCTATGTATTTAACGGGTGTTCATGGAGTTCGTCCCCCTCATTTAGGCAAGAAGGATATTCGTGTCTTTTATGTTCCGCCGATAGTAAATTCTCAACTAGAGCAATTACCCCCACATTCCAAGGGATTAGTTCTTTGGATTGTAGATGGACAGGTGCTTTCTAGCCAAGAGCGGGAATTTTTGGTGAATTTGCCTAATTTGGAACCAAAGGTAAAAATAGTTTTGGAACTTGGAGGCGATCGCGTTTTTAGTTGGAAGCCTTTACAAAATACATTAGTTTCTGCCTAAGTTAACTAAAACTGTGATCAATATTGGTTTTCGCTGAAATAACCATTATTTAATCTGTACAACTTCCTAGCTCAACTTCCAAGGTTTGATACCTTTAAAGAAGATAAAGCTAAGAGGAAATATTTTCTATGCTAGAAAACCGTGACTATACCTTAATCATCGACAAAAGTGGCAGTATGTCGATTAAAGACCAGTCAGGTGGTAAAAGTCGCTGGAATGTAATGCAAGAGTCTACCCTGGCTATAGCAAGTAAATGTGAAGAATTTGATCCAGATGGGATTACTGTTTACCTATTTTCAGGTCGCTTTAAACGCTACGATAATGTAACTTCTAATAAAGTTACTCAAATTTTCCAAGAAAACGAGCCTTCTGGCCGCACTGATTTGGCAGGTGTGTTGACAGATGCAATTAATAGTTATTTTCAACGGAAAACAGCACGTCAAACTAAGCAAAATGGAGAAACAATTTTAGTAGTAACAGATGGCGAACCAGATGATCGCAAAGCTGTAATGAAGGTAATTATTGAAGCATCGCGAAAGATGGATCGTGATGAGGAATTAGCTATTTCTTTTATTCAAGTTGGTACTGATACTGATGCAACTCGGTTTCTGAAAGTATTAGATGATGAACTGCAAAGTGCAGGCGCTAAATTTGATATTGTAGATACTGTCACCATTGATGATATGGAAGATCTAACTCTTAGAGAAGTATTACTCAATGCGATTATTGACTAAATTTTTTAAATTATTCAGTATCTTCGCTTCATTAGTATGAGAATAATGTAAGACAGGATGTGCGATTCCTTGCCTTCGGGGCGCTTTGCGATTTTTCTGCGCTCTTCTGTACGGATAGCTCTGCTAACGCGTAATCGCTGACTTGTCGCATTTCCCATAACCTTGAGATTTTTATCTAAAAGCTGATAATTATCTACAACGTCGTATAGCCTAGATGTGGAAGCCCTGATAATTCCTGGAGATAATCTCTATGGTGCAAGGAGGTTCAATCGTGCAAGACCGTGATTATACGTTAATTATTGATAAAAGTGGCAGTATGTCTACTCCAGATCAACCTGGTGGTAGAAGTCGCTGGAATGCTGCTCAAGAGTCTACCTTAGCATTGGCAAGAAAATGCGAACAGTTTGATCCAGATGGCATTACAGTTTATCTATTTTCCGGTCGCTTTAAACGCTACGACAATGTAACCGCCGAAAAAGTCGCACAAATATTTCAGGAAAATGACCCTTCTGGTACGACTGACTTAGCGAGTGTACTTAAAGATGCGACTGATAAATATTTCCAAAGAAAAGCTGCTGGACAAACGAAGGCAAACGGCGAGACAATTTTAGTAATTACTGATGGCGAACCAGATGACCGTAAAGCGGTGATGAGGGTAATTATAGAAGCATCGCGCCAGATGGATCGAGATGAAGAATTAGCAATTTCACTAATTCAAGTAGGAAATGATGCAACTGCTACTCGGTTTTTGAAAGTATTAGATGATGAACTTCAAGGTGCTGGGGCAAAATTTGATTTAGTTGATACCATAACTCTTGATGATATGGAAAACTTTACCCTCACTGAAGTTTTGCTTAACGCTATTAATGATTGAGTGAGATCTGTAAATTAGATTTGAGATTAATATCCAAAATTTCAGATCTCAAATCTGTTATTTAATGAGGTTACTTGTATGCAAGACCGTGATTACACTTTAATTATTGATAAAAGTGGCAGTATGTCTACCCCAGATCAACCAGGTGGTAGAAGTCGTTGGGATTCGGCGCAAGAGTCTACTTTAGCATTGGCAAGAAAATGTGAACAATTTGATCCAGATGGTATTACAGTTTATCTGTTTTCCAGCAGATTCAAACGCTATGACAATGTTACTTCTAGTAGAGTAGAGCAAATATTCCAAGAAAATGATCCTGCTGGTACTACTAACTTAGCTGGTGTGTTACAAGATGCGATCGCGCACTACTTTCAAAATAAAGCAGCAGGTCAAACTAAAGCTGGCGGTGAAACAATTTTAGTAGTTACCGATGGCGAACCAGACGATCGCAAAGCTGTAATGCGAGCAATTATTGAAGCATCACGCCAAATGGATCGTGATGAAGAATTGGCTATTTCAATTATTCAAGTAGGTTCAGATGCAACAGCAACTCGCTTTCTTAAGGTGTTGGATGATGAGTTGCAAGGCGCAGGAGCTAAATTTGATATTTGTGATGCAATTACTATAGATGATATGGCAGACATGACATTAGCTGAAGTATTACTTAATGCCATTAATGATTAAGCATAATATGCTTAATTGTCTGTTTACAGAGCGTAGTTATACTTTAATCATTGACAATAGCACCAGCTTGTTAAAAGCATTTTTTGATTAAATGCTTTCAGAGTGCTTAATCTTTTCCGTAAAGATGCTATAATCATAAATTGTCAATGCCGATGTAGCTCAGTGGTAGAGCATTCGATTCGTAATCGAACGGTCGGCGGTTCAAATCCGCTCATCGGCTTTTGAAATCTAGATACATTATTAATGGTGATCTTTGAATCGTAGTTGAATCGTGAAAAATACGACTCATTTCCGATACTAATGCGTCAAATGCGAACTGACAAGTCAGCGCAGGCGCGTTAGCGGAGCTATCCGTACCGAAGAGCGCAGAAAAATCGCGAAGCGTCCCGAAGGCAAGGAATCGCACTCTTCCATTACTGAACTTATTTTTCATCTTCACTGATTCTGCAACGTCCTTGTATCTCAAATTCAATAAGCTGCTGACGATTTGCCACAATTGTCGCTAAATTCGGTCTTCCAGTCAAAGCCAACCGCCAATCAGCCCAAATTTCATATAACTTATCAACAATCGCACCAATAATAGGTAATTTAGTAGCTGCATATATCCATCCCATTCCCAAGATTTCATATACTCGGCGGAATACTTCTACATTCTTAATTACTGTACCGTCAGGTAGTACGGCATGAATCCGCCCCATCGCTGTCTCATAATTTATACCTCCATTCGCTTCGGGGGTGTAACTACTATCAGCAATATCCACAAATTGAACTAAACCTCTACCAGCATCTCGTCTTTGCAAAAAGTTGACTTCTCGCATACATAACGGACATTCACTGTCGTAAAGTAGCTTGATTTGCCATAATTGCGGAGATGACTGAGATTGAGTATAAGTTTGAACCGATTCTGGAAGCTCAGTTTTGGTGGAGGACATAGGTTTTTTTAATAGAATAAAAACAGATTTACCTATATTTTACAAAAATTAACAATATTTAGGGTTGGATTACTATCTAAACTATTTTTTAATCTACAGCCATTTATATAAACTTAGTTCACAACAAATTGTCACAATGACAAATAGTTAGTAATGTCCAAAATTTAGATAATGCCTGCGAATATTCAACTTTTGCCCTCATACCGTGCTAAAACAGTGCGGGAAAATGGTAAACAATACTATTTAGATACTAATGGCGATCGCTTTCCTAGTGTCACAACCATTCTTAACGCTACCAAACCGCAAGCAGCAAGAGAAGCATTATTTAATTGGCGACAAAGAGTTGGTACAGAGGAAGCTAACAGTATTACTACTAATGCTAGTCGTCGTGGTACGTCAATTCATAAACACATTCAACGGTATTTACTTGGTGAAGATGCCGTCTGCACCGAAAAAATTCTGCCCTATTGGGATAGCATAAAACCAGTTTTACAAGATATTGATGAAGTTAAATTAGTTGAAGGATATGTATTTCACAGCAACTTACGCTATGCTGGGCGCTTAGACTGCATAGCAAGTTATCAAGGTATTCCTTGCATTTGTGATTGGAAAACTGCTGATAAGCCTAAAAAATCAATAGAGCGTTTGTATGATGCTCCTCTACAACTAGCAGCCTATAGTGGAGCATTTAATCAGTGTTATCAAGAATATGGCATCAAGCTAAACCACGCTCTTTTAGTTGTTGCTATTCCTGATATACCAGCAGAAATTTTTTGGTTTGAACCAGAGGAAATTATTAATTACTGGGAGCAGTGGCAAGAAAGAGTTACTACTTTTTGGAAATATCGCCGATAACAAAATTAACTTTGTACTTGTTCTGAAATCCAATTTAAGTATGGTAAAGAACCTGCAACTATTGGTAAAGCAATAATTTCTGGCACTTCATAAGAGTGGATTGCTTTGATTTTAGTTTTCACTTGAGGAAACTTATCTATATGAGTTTTAATAACTAACTGCCACTCATCATCTGAGTTAACTTTACCTTGCCATGTATAGACAGAATATATTTGTGTAAAGCTAACACAAGCTGCTAAATTATCTGCAACTAAAGCTTGTGCGATCGCATCTGCCTCTTGCCGAGAACTAGCAGTCACCAATATTACTACATAATCAGTTTTACTAAAATCCTTGTCCATCACCTGTCATAAATACAGCCAAACTTCTTATTTCTTAAATAAAGAGCGCTTGTGCTGATTGTTGGATCTGCACTGTACTACTCATTGAAAGGGAGAAAAAACTTTGTGTTAATTCAGGCAGAATTGCACCATGTAACTTCGCACCTTCTAAGTTTGCCCCCTTCAACTTGGCATCACTCAGGTTAGCATCTCTTAAGTCAGCTTTGCTCAAAATTGTCCAAGTCAAATTTGCTTGTTCTAACGAAGCACCTACTAAATTAGCATCCGTCAAGTTTGCACCTTGCAAGTTAACTAACCGTAAATGTGCTTCCCTAAGATCAGCAGCTACTAAATTAGCACCTTCGAGGTTAGCATCGCCCAATCTCGCTTCGCTGAGGTTAACTCCCTCTAAAGCAACTCCATTAAGATCTACTCCCTTTAAGAAAGCTTTACTTAAGTTAACACCTTTTAAAGAAGCACCAGACAACTGTGCGCCACTGAGTCTGGCTTCATAAAGATTAGCCCAGCTTAAGTTTACACCACTGAGATTTGCTTCTCGCAGATTAATTCTTTGTAAGCAAGCGCCACAAAGATTAGCACTACACAGGTTAGCGCCTCTGAGGTTAACAGCAGTCAGATTAGCACCACTAAGTTTAGCGCGTAGTAGTTTTGACTTAACCATAAAAGCACCAGTTAGGTTTGCTTTGGTCAAATCTGCCTCTACCAGTTTAGCTTCGTTCATCTTGACATAACTCAAGTTAGCCCAATTCAGGTTAGCATTGCTTAAATCAGACTTGGTTAAAAAAGCTCGGCTAAGATTAGCCCCCATTAAGTTAGCACCAGTAAAGTTGACCCCAATTAGGGTAACTCCCCTAAGATCAACACCTCGAAGATCAACACCAGTAAAGTCTCTGTTTCCTTGTTCATAAACTCTCAGTAAATGGTTGACCTTCATAATCTGAGAACTCCTCTGTGTTAATTTGTAAAAGCTGATATTTTCCAATCAAGCTTAGATATTTTTTGTTGCTTTTACACTAATATTTTTGTAATAAAAATTTACAAGCCAAGTTGTTATTACATACAGCTTAATTTTAAAATATTAACCTCATTAATCAAAATTTTACTATTTTTATTTATGGTTATTGAAAAATAATAGCGACTATTTTACAAATATTTAATGAAGTTTTTAAACAAAGTAATTCAGTTTATGTACTTAGCAGATAAATTAATATTTTAAGTATAATATGACTTAAGCACAACCTCTATAGGTGGTAATAGTGTTGGTGAAGCATACTCGTAGCGAATACGGTCGTTCGCTCCTCCAGGTGGTGTATTAATCCAAAATTTGCATAAGTCCTGTATAAATACGGCTTTTCTAAGTGTATCTTTCTAAGTGCTACTTAATTATTCCTTTATCAAAAGTCTGTTTTTAGAGTATTACTGTATTAGCATAGGCAATGAAAGTAACAAAATATCCAAAAAGTTAAAAATTGATATTATAAAAATCTCAACGGATATTTCTAGTTCATTTTTGGCTATATAGAGTTGAAAAGCTTACTGCTTCAAACTCATTTCTGAAATATTAAAACAAGGTAAAAAAATCAGCATTCAGCCATCTAATTATATAGGCTGAATGCTGATTTTTTACTCAACACTAGGTTTATTTGATGTGGATAAGCGCTTGCTGAACTGCGCGTTTATTTTATAACAAGGAATAAACTTGACCATGAATTAGCAATCGAGTTATTCCTTTAGCTTGTAGATGAGAGCAAGCTTTTTGGAGCATTCTACTATCAGGAATCTTAATCACTCGTTGGGTGCGATTAGAAAAACGCCTAGCAACCCTATGGTTATCAAAAACTGGCAGTGTTTTTTGCTGAACTTCCCCTGCTGGAATTCTACCCAAGTCGCTAAAGTCTCTCAAGGGTCGAGCTATTAACTCCGCAGCTTTATCAACTACCAAGTAGCAAATCTTAGGAAGATGAGCTTGGGATAGAGGTAAAACTTGGATGTTATTATCACGAAATTCTGTGATAAATGATCCTAATTGCTGTTGATCAGTAATTTCCTCTGTATCATCGTCGTCTGGATCATCTTCCCAATCTTCGTCATCAAGGTCTTGTAAGTCTTCCTCCTCATCGTCTAAATCACTTATATCTTCCCTTATCATCTCTTCTAAGGCATGAACTTCTGCCTGAGCAGAACCTTCAACCATTTCGTTATAGATACTAGCTGGTTTTTCATCAGCAATTTTTGAGTCAAAAAACTTATTGTTGATGTTATCTGAAGCCACTCTAGCTTCCAAGGCTGGTTCAGTAGCTTCAACTTCAGTCACCTCAAACATATCTAGTGATGTTGATGCCGCTGAGGAGCGACGGCGCAAGCGCCTAAGAATTGGGGCTGAGACAGATACTTTCGGCTCAGGCTCAGGCTCAACTGGCTTTTCCGTTACCTCTGGGATAACTTCAGAAGAAATACTGGGAGTGCGAGTAGTACGCTTTTGTTGGATTAGCCCTTCATATTCCTGCTCTGACAAATTGGTTTTCAGGAGGCGGCTAATAGTGGAACTACTTACACCATAGCGGCTTGCCAAAGTTGAGGTTGTCTCTGGTAACTGCCGATACAGGGTAAGAATTTCTTGCTTGTCTGATTCAGAGAGTTTTCTTGGACTCATGCTACAGATTTCTAAGCCCGTTTACGCCCAGCGCGGCGGGAACGGATGGAGTTGTCATATTCTAAAGCAGCGCCAATGGCAAACAAAACACCACTGAACACCCAAAATACTTCTAGCAGAAATCCACTTTGGTAATCAGTAATATGATCAGTGGCATAAGTAAACCACATATCTGCAATGTAGAACGAAAAGGCGGCGGCTGCAATCATCCGCCAAGATTGAGCAAAACGTCCACCCCAAAATGCTAGCAAAAGTAATGCAGCAATGATCAGAAGGAAAACATCACCAGCAATATAGAACAAACTCAGAGGTGTAGCTAAAGGTTCCAAAACTTTTTCTAGTGATAATACCCATCCTGGCGGTTGATTTTTAGATATATTTGTTGGTGTAGGTGGAGCCTTTTTAGCTGCTGGTTTTGGAGTTACTTGAACGTTGGGTGCCTTTTGAGCAATAAAGGTTTTGGATGGCGTACTAGGAGATAGCTGTTGGGTTACTGGCGTTGAGGAGATAGCACTAGCTTCCTGGGCATTTGCTGGTGCAGAGAGTAAAAGCCAGACTCCAAGTGCGATCGCACTTACTGCACTTGCAATCACTGTTGCCCATTGCCAAGGCTCTAAATTTAAACGTCTGGGTAGTATAGCTAACACTAGACCCCAGCCAAGACATACATAAAAAAGTACAAAAAATAAATCTCCTGGTGATACGGCAGGATCTAAACCCCAATATAACTCCCACCAGCCAAAGAATAAGTTCCCGATAAAATATGACAATAATCCTAGACCGATTCCCAGCCATACATTACGCCCGCTGGCAATTTGAGGGCTACGCCAATTTCTAAAACATAGTAAAGCTGCTGCTAAAAATGGTATTTGTTCAAAAAAATACGTACCGATTGAGTACCAAAAGGGGCGCTCCTCGCCTGGTACAGAGATGCTAAACAGCAGGTAAAATAATAAGGCTAGTACAGACCAAGCAATTCCTGCATAGACAACATTCTGACCACTGAGCAGAGAGTTAGGATTAGATGACTTTTCTACAGAGCTGCTCATAATACTTCCAAAATATTAGCTAACCATTGTTAAGTATAAAGACTCAAAAAAATCACTATTATAGGTGCTAAAAAACTACCTGCTTTGATGCCAGTATGGCATTTCAATCGTGGTAACGGTAAATTTCTTAAAGCTTCCATTGATTATCGCCATACCTTACCCTGAGGAGATTGCTTCAGCCAATTGATAAATTGAGTGCGATCGGCTGCTGGCATATCTTGTAAGATATCGCCGACTCCCTCAGAAAAATTAGTGTTGCCAAAATACTGTTTTCCGAGACGGTAAAGTTCTTGCAACAGGGTAGTCAGATGATGTTCTTCCCACGGGGGAACCTGTAGGCTTGCCAATGGATCCATAGTGAGTAAATGGTTTACTGCTTCAGGTGAATTAGCTTGAGGAAAATGCCATTGGCGAAATACAGCGATCAGATCTTTTTGAAATAATCCTGCTTGTCTAGCGCCTAGTAGATCCTCTATCTCAAGAGCAATCGTTTGTAACACTAATAAACACGCTTGCGTAAACGTTACTATCTTGACATCAGGAGTAGCCTCATTTGCTAGTTGGTCTAAACGAATTTTGCCCCAAACACTGTAGCGGTCTGGCTCTTCCAGCAGAACACAGGCTTTGCCACGATTATCTGTGAGATCTCGCCAGAAAGCCTTCGCTTCTTCTGCCTGATTAGCATTAAATACATTAATCAAGCGAAAGGTCTGCCCCTGATAAGTAAGTATGGGAATTTGCTGCTCCCGATTTGGGTGCTGAACACTAGAAATTTCAACATCCTGCCTTTTAAGAATAAACATGACACTGCCAAATGACTCCTGACAGAGTTTTATCTGCTGGGTAGTTAAGTGTAATTGCGATGCAATTGGCTGATCTCTCAGGATTTTGGCTAAATTTGACTGATCAGCAAGGCGCTGTCAGTAGAAATAGCTATCCTTCTTTCAAGACTACCTTGTATACTGCACGCGCTCTTAATTTATACCCTAATTCTATTCAAACGCTTAATTATACGGGTTGCTAGAGTAAATTCACCCATAGGCGGCTCAATGTGCCTTGACGGTAATCAACCAATTGTATTTAGCTGTTTTCTATAAGTACGCATAAAATTTTGTTACCATAATTAAGTTAACTCCAACTACAGAGTTATTGTCTTACGGTATAATAGCTTTTACTGTGTGCGATTCGATGTCACACGATTGGAGTGATTCCCCTTAACAAGGAATCCTGGCTAGTGTCCAAGCCAGTACCCGCCCGAAGGGGCGTTCTTGGCAACAGGAATGTCTCATACCTAGAGGGACAAATGTACCCGAAACCAGTCACAGCTAAAGACTTAAGGTTAGGGGCTAGGATAAGAATCATAAGGTTAGCGAAAGTTAATCCCTGATGATGCTCCGTTAATCTAGTCCGTCGTAATTTAGCTCGACGGTATAGGCTTAGATAGTCAATCCCTTACTTTGACTATGATGAAATATCTCTCACAGTATCAGGTATGTCGAACACTATAAAGCCTTGGAGTATAGGGGAAACCTAAGTGATTCATATCTCCATAGTGTGGAACGAAGTAAGCTCCATACGTTCTCATGGCTAATTCATGTCATGAGTAAAGCGGGAGCAATCCCAATGAATACGTAGGGAGAAGGGACTCTCTCAAAAAGCGAATGTCGTCACGCCGAAAGGGAAAGGGAATACATAACCTGACGAATAGGGTAATACCTACCTGAAAGGGGGCAGACGTGAGAGGGGGTATCTTCAGTTTTGAAAGTCTGAAGGGTAGTGAACCTGGGGAAAAAGTTAGATATTGGCGCAGAAATGTGTTTGATAAACGTAAGCCCAGGAGAGCATATAGGTCTAATACAAGGAAGAATTTAAGGCAATGCCTGAACGCCTCCCGAAAAACCGCTCTAGTTATCTGATGGCGATGGAGTAAAGACTGAAGACCAGGAGCCGGATGCTTGGAAACTTGCACGTCCGGTACTGCGAGGGGGAAAACCTGCAAGGGTCTACCTATCTCGACACAAGTTAGCAGCATACTGTGACAATTTTTACCTCAATTTAGGTATAATTACAGTTAATGTTTGGGTACGTAACTCAGATGGATAGAGTAGCGACCTTCTAAGTCGCCTGCCGCAGGTTCGAGTCCTGCCGTACCCGTTCAAAATCAAAATAATTAATCCCTTGTTTTTAAGCGGTTCAATAAAACAAATCTAAAGCTGATATCAGCTTTAGATTTGTTTTATTTTAAATGCTATATAATTAAATTTTTTATATAGTATCAAGAAGCCCGTGACGAGGATTGAACTCGTGACCTCACCCTTACCAAGGGTGTGCTCTACCACTGAGCTACACGGGCGATTTCAAATAAAATAGTTAAAAGTAAAAAACTCAAAAATAGTTGATTACTTCTATGTTTTTTGTGGTGGGCCGAGCTGGATTTGAACCAGCGTAGGCAGAACCAGCGGATTTACAGTCCGCCCCCATTAACCACTCGGGCATCGACCCATTTCGCTCACAGAAAATAATGTTAGCACAACTATATTAAAAAGCAAATGGTTTTTTTGAGGATTTTAATTTTGCTCTGTGCTGCGATGATCAACCTATCTAATAAGCTGCTACGAACAGGTTGCTGAGAGCAAAAATTGTAAGATATTTATAAAGTTTTATGATGGAATTGACCTAGTGTAGGAGCAGGTGTGCTATTAGGCTGTACCTCATGCCTTTGCTAATCTTGGTTGCAGATGACAATTTAGGGACTCGTGTTTCAGTCAGCGATTATCTACAAATCGCTGGCTACTCAGTAATTATGGCTGAAGATGGTCAAGAAGCCCTGTCCCTAGTAGAGGAGTATCGCCCTCACTTAATAGTTACAGACATCACTATGCCTCGACTTGACGGTTATGAATTAGTCAGGAAAGTTCGCTCTTCACCAATTTTCCGGCTGTTACCAGTTATATTCTTGACAGAACGTGCCAGTACTGAGGAAAGGATTCTTGGCTACCAGCTAGGATGCGACTTATATCTGCCCAAGCCTTTTGAGATGCATGAGTTGGGAGCGATGGTGAGAAATTTATTAGAGCGATCGCAAATGATTCAGTCAGAGTGGCAATTGCGCCTCCCGTCGCTACCTTTGGAAGATCAGCAGCTAGATAATAACCAAACTTTGACAATTTCCTCAAAGCCAGATTCATTTCACTTGACAAATCGAGAGCAAGAAGTTTTGAATTTACTCACAATGGGTTTATCCAATGCCGAAATTGGTCATCAACTCCACTTGAGCCCACGAACTGTAGAAAAGTATGTCAGCAGCCTACTAAGAAAAACTGATACCAGCAACCGCGCAGAGCTTGTACGTTTTGCCCTAGAGCATCATTTAGTGAATTAGCTTGGTATTTGTGGGCAAATACTACTCACCATTATTTAAATGATGCTGTTTAACAAGATGTTCTAATAGACCATCACAAGCATCTAGCAGTAGATCAATCACTCGATTGAATCCCTCTACACCTCCGTAATAGGGATCGGGAACTTCCTGCTGATCATGATGCTGGCAAAACTCGCAGATCAAGCGCACCTTGTTTCTATAACGATTTGCTTGATCTAAAGCAAGGATATCCTGATAATTTTGCTTATCCATTGCCAAAATCAAGTCAAAATTTTCTAAATCTGACTTTTGAAACTGTCTAGCTTTACCTATAGTAGGAATTTCTCTTGCGCTCAGAGCAGCCACCATGCGCCGATCTGGAGAACTACCAATATGGTATTGGGCAGTACCAGCCGAATCACAAACTATCGATAGTGCTGAGGTGGAGGCGTAAGCGTCGCTCATACTTGCTTGCTTAATCAAATAATTCATAATATTTTCTGCCGCTGGGGAACGGCAAATATTACCAAGGCAGACAAATAGTAGCTTATAAGGCATCGGTAGATAATTTAATGTAGATTGTTAATTCTAGGAAGAAATTGTTCCAACATTGAGTGGCTCTGGTAGCAAGGATACGACAAAATTGCTAACGCAACATCATTAGACATCGACACAAAATGAAAGTTCGTTATCTAAAACCCTTGCACAGACGTGCCATGGCGCGTCTCTAGATTATCGTTCGTGCGACTTGAGCCAAATAAGGGGTTGTTGAAAAATTTTTTGACTTTACTCAAGTAATGATAAAAGATCAGGGAAAAAGGGTAATTTAATTATCCTTTTCCCCTGATCTTGGCGCTACTAAAACGGAAAATTGATGATTTTTTCAAGCTTGTCTAGTAGACCAAGCTTTTTAGGATGGAAAGCAGATTCTCGCTGATTCAAGTTGCTTACATCCCTGGAAGATTAAGTCCGCTTGTTAAATCTTCCATGCGTTCCCGCATAGTGGCTGTAGACTTTTCGTAGGCATCTTTCATCGCCTGTGTAACGAGCGCAGAGAGGGCTTCTGCTCCTTGGTTAAGGGCATCATTGGAGATTTGAACACTTCGGGGTTCTTGGTTACCGCTAACCACCACCTTGACTAGACCATTACCTGCCTGTCCCTCGATTTCCATCTGCTCCAATTCTTCTTGGAGTTTTTTAGCACCTTCTTGAACTTGCTGGGCTTTTTTGAAAGCTTCAGTCAGTTCTTTCATTTTTCCGAGACCGAAACCAAATCCTTGTCCTTTTGTCATGATTATTTCAGGCTATATAAGTTGGGCTAAGTTAAACGTGCAAATCGATCTTAATCTTAGTACTACTGACACTCTCTTAATTTTTACTAAAGAGGTTGAAACTCGCCTAAAAATCTGACTTCTGGTTTCAAATATATAGACCAATGCTCTTCAACTTGTTGTTGAATATAGCGAATGAGTCCAAAGATATCATTCGCCGTAGCACCACCACAGTTAACAATAAAATTGGCGTGTCGTTGAGCTACTTGGGCACCACCGATCTGGTAGCCTTTTAAACCAGTTTGTTCGATCAGCCAAGCCGCATGGTGAGATTGAGGATTACGAAAAACACTTCCACAGCTAGGTAGGTTGTAAGGTTGAGTGTTCCGTCGCTGCTCAAGATCTTTTTCAGTTGCTGCTATTACTTCTGCTGGATCTGCTCCTGGGCGGAGTTGGAAAGTCGCTCTTGTAACTAAACGAGGATCGCCTTGCAAAATAGAAGTGCGATAGCTATAAGCTAAATCTTTAACACTCAGGTCTTCAAAAGAAGTAGTAAAATTTTTAGGGGATAAAACTTGAGTGTTAACTAGAATGTCGGCAACACAGAACTTATGAGCGCCCGCATTCATGACAACTGCTCCGCCTACTGTACCAGGAATACCGACAGCCCATTCCATTCCTTGCCAGCCACGTTCAGCCGCCTGCCATGCAAGGCGAGCTATTGGTTCGCCTGCGCTAGCAGTTACCTGACCTGTTTCTAGGTCAAATTTCGTTTGACGCAAATAACGAGTACTAATAACCAAACCTGGTATTCCATTGTCGCTAACTAGCAGATTTGAACCTGCCCCTAATAAAGTTATTGGGAGCTTTTGAGAATTTGCCCACTCTAAACTTGCTTGTAAATCTTCAAGACTTCTGGGAGCAATGTACCATTCGGCTGGCCCACCAACTCGATATGAGGTTAAGCCTGCTAAGGGAACTTGAGACTTAATTAAACAGTCAGTACCTGGTAAATCAATAGATCTTTGTTTAGTTTGTTCTGCCTGCGGAGGATTGGAAGCATTGAGAACACTGGGGGGATTATAGGACAGAGTCATAGGAATAAATTTTCAAAGAACGCTGAGGTGTAGAGCTTATCAAAACTGAAATAAGTTTTTGATAGGTGAGTCTTACTAACTATTGAATCTTGAATTAGGAAATTGCTTTACCTGTGCTTTGATAAAATTGCATTACCTCCGGTATGATTTGATTTAAATTACCCGCTCCGAGAAAAATAGCAAAATCGCCTGTTTTAAGGTTTTCTGTCAAAAATTTAGAGATGGAAGCTAAAGATGGTTGGTAATAAACCTGGGAGTTGTAATTAGCAATTAAGTCTGCCATCTTTTGACCATTAATTTCACTATTTTCTGGTTCACCAGCACTGTAAATATCACTAATAATTACAAGATCTGCATCTGTAAATGATTGAGCAAATTCTTGCAGGAATGTCAGCGTTCGGCTGTAGCGATGTGGTTGAAAAATCGCGACAATTCTTTGAGGAGATTTAACTTGTAACCTAGCGGCTGCAAGAGTAACTTGAATTTCACTAGGATGATGAGCATAGTCGTCTACAAAGGTGATCCCGTTGTAATGACCTCGGAGTTCAAATCGACGTTTAGCACCCTCAAAGGAAGCGATCGCTTGTGCAATCACATCAAAGTCCAAACCTAACTTGCGCCCTACAGCTACTGCTGCCAAGGCATTACTCAGATTATGCTTGCCCAACAACTTTAATTTCATCTTCCCAAGGATTTGTCCCCGTTCCCACACTTGAGCTAAAGTACCATCAGCGCCAAAGCTCACACAATCCACCGTGTAATCTGCACCACTTTCGGGGTTGAGGCTGTAACTAATTGTTGGTTTAATTTTGCTCAGTACCACCTCACAGTCAATACAACCGACAGTTGTCTGACACTGATTGACAAATATTTGAAATGTATTAATTACTTCTTCTAAACTGGCATAGTGATCCGGATGATCCATTTCAATATTAGTGATCACCCCTATTTCGGCTGATAACTTTGCTAGAGAGCCATCCGATTCATCTGCTTCTGCCACTAAGTAGGAACCTTTACCCAGACGAGCGTTACCTTCCCAAGCTTTTACTTCACCACCGATTACAATCGTTGGATCTATTCCAGCTTCTAGCAACATATATCCAATCAAACTACTGGTTGTTGTTTTTCCATGAGTACCAGCTACTGCAATGCTGCGATAATTCTTAATCAAAGCAGCAAGTAAATCTGAGCGATGAAAAATTGGACACCCTTTTTCTAGAGCAGCTAGATATTCAGGGTTGCCAGTATTGATTGCTGTTGAACAAATTACCTGGGGTAGTGTTGCGGGCGCTACTGTTGCCAACCCAGCACTTGGCTTAAGGGAATTTATTGCTACTTCCTGGGGATGACTCATCCCAATAGTTGCAATCGGTAAAAGTTCAGAGTTTGAGTCTGCCGCAGGGTGAAAAAAATCTAAGTTAGTAGCATTTTGACCTAAAAAAATATGTGCGCCTGCTGTCTGCAAACGCTGCGTAATAACGCTAGAACGGAGATCAGAGCCAGATACAGGCAAATGGCGTTTAGCAATTATGTATGCCAATGCTGACATCCCAATGCCACCGATACCAATAAAATGAAATGGCTTACCGCTAAAATCAACTAAATTTTGCATCTTAGCTCCTTACACACCACACCCGACCAAACTTGATTAATAACACGCGCTATCATATCAAGAATTTTTTTTTCAAGATATAGCCTGCGATAGATTTAGGGAATTTTACAGTAACTTAATAAGCTATTGAATTTTGCTAGAGTTGCGGTTTCTGAGATTTACGCTCCAGCACCAGCTTACCTTGATGCTGTGTCTAGTATGCCTATAGTAAAAAACCTTTTTTGATAGAAAATTCACAAAAATATAGTTGGCTGATTATTACAAGCGGATTTAGGTATTATTTGGCTAATTACGCAAATGGTAGATTAGTTTCAATGCTTATATTTACGCATAAAATGCTTGGAATCAGGCCTAACTTGAGCATACTTGGACTCTTCTACATTTTGTTCCTCTCAAAAGTAATTTAATACTTATGGCAATAGATTTGAGGAATTAGAGGCGCGATACTCCTGCGGAGTCGCTACGCGATCGCCAAGTTCGGAGATTTTTTTACAACCATAAAATTTTATGACTCGCCAATCACTGTTGAGTGCGTGATTAAGTTAGAGAACTACTTCTAGTTAATATTGCTAAATATTATTGCCATAACGAATGCAGGCAATTTCCTAACTCTTCCAGTCTAGAGGCTAAGTTGGAGTGTGCATGGCTCATGCTTTGCGATATGATCTGGGTCATCAAGAATTTACTGAGCTTGTATACAGAGGGCAAGGCGCTGTGATTAGAGTCGCAATTAACGGTTTTGGACGCATCGGACGTAACTTCATGCGATGCTGGTTGGGTCGAGAAAATAGCAGTATTGAGATTGTTGGTGTTAATGATACCTCTGACCCAAGAACCAACGCACACTTGCTGAAATACGACACAATGCTGGGTAAGCTTAATGCTGATATCAGTGCTGATGACAATTCCATTACTGTAAACGGCAAGACGGTAAAATGCGTATCCGATCGCAACCCAGAAAACTTGCCCTGGAAAGATTGGGAAATTGACCTAATTATCGAATCGACTGGTGTTTTTACCAGCCGTGAAGGGGCAACAAAGCATTTAAACGCTGGAGCTAAAAAAGTTTTAATTACCGCTCCAGGTAAGAATGATGACGGTACTTTTGTGGTAGGTGTCAACGATCATGGCTATGACCACGATAAGCACGTGATCATTAGTAATGCTAGTTGTACTACCAACTGTCTAGCCCCTATTGCCAAAGTTATTCATGAGAAATTTGGCATTATTAAGGGTACGATGACCACAACCCACAGCTACACTGGAGACCAGCGTCTATTAGATGCTTCTCACAGAGATTTGCGTCGGGCAAGGGCAGCAGCTATGAACATTGTTCCTACTTCTACAGGTGCTGCTAAGGCTGTATCTCTGGTACTGCCAGAGCTAAAGGGTAAGTTGAATGGGATTGCTTTACGGGTACCAACTCCTAACGTTTCTGTGGTGGATTTGGTAGTTATTGTTGAAAAAAGAACTTTTGCTGAGGAAGTTAACCAAGTATTACGAGAAGCTGCCGAAGGTCAGCTAAAGGGTGTCTTGGAATACAACGATCTACCACTCGTATCATCCGATCATCGCGGTACTGACGCTTCTTCGATTGTAGATGCGAGTCTGACGATGGTTATGGATGGCGACATGGTGAAGGTTGTGGCTTGGTATGACAACGAGTGGGGCTATAGCCAACGGGTTGTAGATCTGGCAGAAACAGTTGGTCGGAAATGGGTTGCATAAAAAATTGTGTATTTGAGGATGTTAAAAAACATCTAAAATCTCAATTTAAAAATGCTGAAACCCCTTACTAAGTAAAAGGACTTCCTGGTGATAAACTTTAGTCGGATCTACCAATAAAATTTCTAAATCTTTTGTGATAGTTCCGATAATAGCTGCACAATGGCCCAGTCGTTCTACTAACGGCTGGGCTTTTCCTAATGGTAAACACAGCACCAGTTCAAAGTCTTCTCCACCATACAATGCCCAGTTAAATGCTTGTTCTGCTGATGTTAGTTGATAAAGGGCAGGGGGAAGATGAATTAAATTGCGATCAATTTTGGCACCAACGCTACTGGCGTAGCAAATTTGGGCGATCGCATCAGCTAACCCATCACTACTATCCATACCAGCTACCCTAATTGCTGATGAAGAATTGAAAATTTCCCAGAGGATAGGTAATACATCTAGGCGTGGTTGAGGACGTTGGTGAGCTTGGATGAGATCTGATTGTTCGCGATCGCTCAATTGCTGACTAATCTCTGGATGCAAGAGTAATTCTAAGCCTGCACGTGATGCACCATGAAAGCCAGTGACAACAATGGCATCTCCTGGTTGGGCAGATGAGCGTTTAATAATCTGATGAGGAAATACCTGACCAAAGGCTGTAATGGCGATGCTGATGCCTTCTGAGCGGCAGATATCACCGCCGACGATCCCTGTTTGATACTGTTTGAGACAGGCACTCATTCCTTGGTAGAGGTTTTCTACCCAACTAACTGTTAAATTGCCTGGAATGCTTAAACCAACGGTGATTCCGAGAGGTGATGCTCCCATTGCAGCTAAATCTGATAAATTTGCGGCAACGGCACGCCAACCTACGTCTGTTGGTGTAGTAGTGCGATCGCTAAAATGTACGCCATCCACTAGCACGTCGGTTGTGACTACAAGCGATCGCTTTGGATCAGTTTCTAATACTGCTGCGTCATCTCCTACCATGCCTGGTATACAGAAAGGCTGCAATTTTTTTAACAGACCTTGTTCGCCGATATCTCGAACTAATAGGGACGATTCACTGTTCAAAAATTTACCCCCAGAAGATTCCCTGAATTTTTTGTAATTAAACTTGTCTTAAAAATCAGGAGGAGGGAGGAGAGAGGGGAAGAAATGAGGAAAAACATTTACTGATTGATTTATTTTTAATAGTCTAGTTCTCTTTCTAATTTAATTAGAACTTACGCATAAATCATCCTTGATATCAGGGCGGGTTTATGTGGCTCAATGGTTTGGAAGGATAAATTTGTGGTGCAACCCGCCCCTACAAGCCCAATTTCACTGTTGTCTTGCGTAAGTCCTGCTAAAGTTAAAACCCCTCCCCAAAATTCGGGGAAGAGGCATAATTTTGATTGAAGATTTTTTTAGAGCGAGCTTTTTAAGCGGCTTGTGGCTCAACTAAATTATCAATTCCTTGGATAACTTTAGCTGACTGAATTTTGTCGCCTGCTTTCAACTCTTTCAAGACTTCTTTACCATCAACTAGATAACCAAAAACAGTGTAACGTCCATCAAGCAGGTTACGTCCAGCAGGGGTAAGTTCTGAATCAAACAAGAAGAAGAAAAATTGAGAGGAGCCGCCATTGGGTTCTGGTTCAGGACGAGCCATTGCTACAGCGCCGTAAGCAGAGAAGGGAAGTACTGGTTGATCTCGATAACGACCAGCCTCTTCTAAGGTAATACCGTATGTAGGTGCTGAGTCACCTCTAACTAAAATTTCTAAGGGAATAGCACGGTAATTGCCAGTTTTTGGATCAATAAAACCTGCATCTGCTCCTGGTGGATCTCCTGCTTGTAGTACATAAGATTCTTCAGAGCGCGTAAATTCTAAATTGTTGTAAAAACCTCGTTGTACTAAATCTACAAAGTTGCCTGCGGTAACTGGGGCGCTGTAGCCATCAACTACTACAGTAACAGTGCCTTTGTCAGTTGCCATTTCTACTGTGGCACGACCTTTAAGTTGAGGTAAATTGCTATATTCAGAAGGCACTTCATAGGGAAATCCTTCTATCATTAGTTCTTCTAGTTGACCAACGCCGTCTAAAACTTTGGCACGCTCAGTCCAAATGTTTTCCTTATCTTTGGTTTCAACTGCGTCTCTGAGTTTAGCAATATCTTGATTTAACTGAGCAATTAATGCTTCTGCCGCAGGTTTATTGTCATCTGAGACGCTTTTTAGCAATTTCTCAGGGCGATCGCGCAAAATGACGGAAGCTTTGCTGATATCACTATTGATTGGACTCCACCGCTTACCTCGCAGGTGGTTGGCAATATCTTCTAAATTAGCTTGAACCTCCCGCACTTCTTTGTTATCTATGGGTAGCGCGTAACGTAAAATTGCTTTGCCATCTGTAATCGCATTGCCAACGGGTAATCCACTGTTGAACTTGTCTGGATTCCAGGCAGCGGCGCTAGTACCTAAAGAGAGAGCTACTAGCAGTAAAGCTAAAATGCTAGTTTGAGCAAAGCGTTTGCACAAATTAACTAAAGAACGGTTTAAATCAAGCATAAATTCATCCCTACGTGCTTGGAAGCAGTCACGTTTGCATATTTGAAAAGGCTCTATTAGGCTGAAAATGCCCTGTATGATCTTGCCATACGGGTGTGGGGCAACGATAAGGAATATTTCATCCAATTGAAAATTCCAGCTAAAGGCTCACGGAGCGGTAAAATTAAGTGCTGACTGTTCTCGGCAACTGACAAATTTATGATTTCTAGTAACGACTTTCGCCCAGGTGTTTCCATTGAATGGAATGGAGGAGTATGGCGGGTAGTGGAATTTCTCCACGTTAAGCCAGGTAAAGGATCAGCTTTTGTACGGACAAAGCTGAAGAATGTGCAAACAGGTAGTGTCGTTGAACAGACGTTTAGGGCTGGGGAAACGCTTCCTCAAGCTAATCTAGAAAAAAGTACGATGCAGCATACCTATAAAGACGGCGATCAATTTGTCTTTATGGATATGGAAACTTATGAAGAAGCTAACCTGACTCCTGCTCAAATTGGCGATCGCATGAAGTACCTAAAAGAAGGTATGGAGGTTAACGTTCTTCGTTGGGGTGAGCAGGTAATGGAAGTAGAACTCCCTAACACTGTGGTTCTGGAAGTAACTCAAACCGATCCAGGTGTAAAAGGAGATACTGCTACTGGCGGTAACAAGCCAGCTATCGTGGAAACAGGCGCTCAAGTGATGGTTCCGTTATTTATTTCTATTGGTGAGCGCATCAAAATTGATACTCGCAACGATACTTATATAGGTCGAGAGTAATACAAGTTTTTGCAGATATCAGCCAAAAGCTAGGAGTTAGAAGGATGCAATAGCATCCTTCATCCTGAATTCTTGAGTTCTTGTCCACAATTAAATCATTGTTGTTATGGCAATAGACTTTAATCAACTGCGTGAATTGTTGGCAGCGATCGCTGGTACTGACATTGCGGAGTTGACTTTAAAAAGTGATGATTTTGAACTGACTGTGCGTAAGGGCATTTCGGTGATGCCAATTACTGATCAAACAGTGGTAAATACTGCTGGAATGATTGCCCCAACTCCTCCGGTAATGCCGACTGCGCCTACTTCTATTCAACAATCCCCAGCTACAAGTGCAGCTACACCGACATCGCCACCAATTGATCACAAATGGGTAGAGGTTAAATCACCGATGGTGGGAACGTTTTACCGCTCACCTGCTCCCGACGAACCTGCTTTTGTGGAAGTGAGCGATCGCATTCGCTCTGATCAAACTGTCTGTATTATCGAAGCCATGAAACTTATGAATGAAATTGAAGCTGAGGTATCTGGACAAGTAATGGAAATTTTGGTAAAGAACGGTGAACCAGTGGAATATGGTCAAGCCTTAATGCTAATTAATCCAGATTAATGATTACTCTATTGTTATGAATAGAATTGCTGCTAAAATTTTGGGATCAGATATTTTCTTGTTAATCCCATGCAAACAGCCAGCCCTGTAACACAAGAAGTCGTCCAACAAGTCGCAGAATACTTCAGTATCTTAAGTGAGCCGATGCGACTGCGAATCTTGAACTTGTTGCGAGACCACGAGAAATGTGTACAAGAGTTAGTTGAGGCAACAGAAACCAGCCAAGCAAATGTGTCTAAGCACCTAAAAGTGATGTTGCAAGCTGGTATTCTCAGCCGTCGCAGTGAGGGGACATCTGCCTACTACAAAGTGGAAGATGTCCTAATTTTTGATTTGTGTAATTTAGTTTGCGATCGCCTAGCGACTAGGATTGAGGAGCAAGCGCGTCACTTCCGCGATTTTAGTTTAGCCAACAAGCACTAACACTGTTACAAAAGTACAACACTAAAGATCAAAGTTTTCTTCAAAGCTTTTGCGAGTTATAGGCTGATCGAGTTCTAAGCCTTCGCCACCTAAAACTTCTAGCTTTTCACCCTCTACATCAATCCACACCTGAGCGTCTGGATTCAAGCTGGTTGCGCTGTAAAGAATTTGCGCGACTCGACCTGTCATTGATGCACTACCACCGCCTTTAATAAATTCTTCTGAGAGGTTAATATGCACACCATCGTTGCGAACCTCTAAACTCCGCAGCTTTGTACCTTCCGGGATGGTTGTCGTGACTGTCGGATCTGTTGACCCTGCTAACAGGGTAGCGAAGGCTTGCTCTAAAACAGCTTTTTGGTTATTAGAATTTGGTAAATCGAGGGATTTAGGTACAACGGCAATATGATTCCCCTGATTCTTCAGCCAGTAGACTTCAGCCGTCTTGTCAACCGGATTTTGTACCCTCTGAGTAGAAGGGGGTAATGGGGATGTAACAGGATTAGGCGTTGGCGTTGGAGATTGAGCGGAGTGCCATACCCACCAAGCTGTCCCACCTCCAGAAGCTAATACTACTGCGGATAAACCTGCAATGACACCTAAATGAAGGCGACGTACTGATTGTTGTTCTTGCATATAAAGAAGCCTCATAGAGGAAGTGGATAGCTTAATAGTGAGCAACCCCTACTTACAGACTACAGAGGATGAGGGTGTATTTACGCAGAATTCTAAGGTTGCTCAGATACAGGTGGTTGTAGGTTTGTCTAATTTTACAAAAGCGGCTATATCTAAGCGATCGCTCTTTACGTCTAATTTTAAAAGTCGAGAAGTAATACCGTATTTTTCCAATGTACGGAGATCAGCTTTACTGTTAAATCTGGCTGTAAGAGATTGAACTAGCTGAGGCGGTATAGGTTTGCCGTTTACAAGCGCAGTTGGTGAAATTAACTGTAGGCGACTACCCGCTACTACACCTATCCCTGTTTCTAAATTAACGGATAGTTGATCATTACTATTTGGTTGTTTTAATTCTACTTGCAAGCTTAATCGCTGATCGCCTAAGAACTTGACGCGGGGATTGAAAATTTCATAACGTCTAGTAAACAAAAGGGCGGAACTACCTAGCGACTGATTTATTACCTGTTGTAAGCGAGCTAAAACTTGTGGTGATTTCAGCGTTTGGTTGATATCATTTTCTTTTAAAACTAAATGTACTCCTGACTGTATTGGTGATTTTAAAGATTCTAATAATAGTTTGGGATTACTTTGTCTGAGGCGCTGTAAATCAATATCAAGAGGGTCAGTTTCTAATTCTAGGGTATCTATTCGGACATCTTTGGTTAGCCATAAGCCTCTACCTGCTATCCTTACCCGATCTATTTTTCCTTGTAAGGTTTGATGAACAGGAGTGTTATCAACACGGACTTCTAGCTGTTCAACTTTTTGTAGTCTAGAGCGAATAGCACTTTCGGCAGCACGGTCAATAACTAATCCAGCAGGCGAAATAAATATCAGTAATCCAGAAAGTAAAATACTTATAAGTTCCATAGGTTCAATTATCAATTAACAATTATCAATTAACAATTATCAATTAGCAGTTAATAGACATCTTCAAAAATTCAGGGCGCTTTACCTAAAACCCTTGTAGAGACGCGGAATTTGCGTCTCTACATTTGCATGAGCGGAGATATTTACTGTTTACTGTTTACGGTTAAAGCTGTTTCAATCCACTGCTTAATGGTAGAAACAACTTCATCAATGGGAATTTCCTGAGATTTGCGGGTTGCACGTTCTACAACTTCGACTTTGCCAGATTGGAGCGATCGCCCTGTTACAATTCGATAAGGTATACCGATTAAATCGGCATCTTTAAATTTAACTCCAGCACGTTCGTTACGGTCATCTAGCAATGTTTCAATTCCTGCTTGGTTTAGCTGATGGTAAAGTTTTTCAGCTACTTCCATTTGTTGAGCATCTCCCACATTAGGGACAGCGATAATTACATGGTAAGGTGCGATCGCTACAGGCCAAATAATGCCATCCTTATCATAAGATTGCTCTACGGCTGATTGCGCTAATCTTGAGACACCAATTCCATAACAACCCATAACTAATGGTACTTCTTCACCTTGTTCGTTGGTGTAAGTAGCGCCCATTGCTTTGGAATATTTATCGCCTAATTGGAAGATATGCCCTACTTCAATACCACGCGCACTTTGTAGAGTTTGTTGTGGATTGTGGATTGCGCGATCGCCTACTTTAGCTTTGCGTATATCTACCACTTGTGATAACTGGAATTGTTCGCCCCAGTTAGCACCAACAACGTGATGGTTGGATTCATTAGCGCCAGTAACAAAATTTTTCAATTCAACAGCAGTCTGATCTACAAATCGGATAAATTTAGCATGAACTTGTTTATCGGCTTGGATATATTCATTGCTAATATCAGGTGCAATATAACCTAAAGGTAAAGGTTTCGCTGCCCATTTTTCTTGTGCTTCTACGTCAGGTACTTGGAGAGCGATCGCAGTTTTAGCACCAAATTGAGGAGCTATTTTAACTAACTCATTTTGCAGCTTAACTTCATTAACATCTTGATCGCCTCTAATACTAACTATTACCAACACTGTCGTGCCATTTTCATAAACAGCTTGGTATAGCACATTTTTAACTAATTGAGTAGGAGAACACTTAAAAAATTTGCAGAGTTTTTCTATTGTTTCAGTTCCAGGTGTCTCTCTTTTTTCATAGCTTGTAAACTGTGATAATTCGGCATCAGTAGGTAAAGAAACAGCCTTTTCTACATTAGCTGCATACTGACCATCTTCAGTGTATAAAACCTCATCTTCTCCTGCTTCAGCTAATATCATAAATTCATTGGAACCAGAACCGCCGATGGCTCCTGAATCAGCATCTACAGCGCGGAAAGCTAACCCAGAACGACTGATGATATTGCTGTAAGCCTGATACATATCTTGATAAGTTTTTTTCAGGCTTTCTTCATCAGCATGGAAGGAGTAAGCATCTTTCATAATAAATTCGCGTCCGCGTAATAAACCAAAACGAGGGCGAATTTCATCACGAAATTTAGTTTGAATTTGGTAAAGGTTTATCGGTAATTGGCGATAAGAGCGAATCATTTCACGCGCTACAGCCGTGAAGACTTCTTCATGAGTTGGCCCTAACCCTAATTCTCGCTCTTGTCGGTCTATCAGAGAAAACATAATTCCCTCGGCTTGGGTGTAAGTATCCCAACGACCGGATTCTCGCCACAAATCAGCAGGTTGTAGTTGTGGAAATAAAGATTCTTGTGCGCCAATAGCGTTTAATTCTTCCCGCACAATTTGGGAAACTTTTTGCAGTACCCGCCACATAAAAGGTAAATAGGCGTAGAGACCGCTTCCGATGCGACGGATATAACCTGCGCGGATCAGTAATTTATGGCTAGGAATTTCTGCTTCCGCAGGATCTTCCCGTAGTGTGACGAATAATATTTGAGATAGCCGCATCGTTTATTTCCTTCTCTAGACCGAAGGAATATTATAAACAATTGTGAAGTATTAATTGATTGTTGGCAAAAATTCCCTGTGTAAGATAAATAGGTCAACGCGAGTTAAAAGTATTACCCCACCCCCCAGCTCCCTCCCCTTATTAAGGGGAGGGGGAGATCTTTTTTGATGTATTTGATGTAAAGGTAGTTAGTTGCTCAATGACGTAATTTGAAGAGGAACATGAGGTATCTAAAAACTATTATTGACTCTCCAATGAAAACAAATTAGCTATAGCTAAATTCCACTGCTTTTTCTCCTACAACTTCTGGTACACCTGCGACAAAACGCAAATCATCGCAGTAAGTTGTTAACCAAGGTTGAGTTAAATTTAAGCTATAAAAAGGACTTTCTGCGGGAACATTTACTTTACTACTCGTCAGTCCTATTTGAGATGATAATTCACCGTCAAACATGAGAATATTACCGCCAAGCTTACTGAAAACAGAACCTTTAAAAGGTACTGGGATTTTAAGACTTGGTTTATTGTAAGAAAGACTACATAATTGTCTGTTGCCTTGAGCGATCGCCACTTGAGAATTATGCTGGTTATTTTCCCAGGTAAAATCAGCTAATTCTTTGGGCAATCCCCAAATTTCTCTCCCACCAGCTACAGAATCAGGATTATCTACATATATATGAGAAATCCATGCTCCAATTTTGCCTGCATAGCTGACAAATCCAGCAGCGACAATTAGCTCGTTGTATTGTAGTACTGAGCCTAAACCGTAAGAAGATACATAAACACCTCCTAATGTTTTACCAGGAAAAATCGAGACAATTTCAAACTCTGGAGGGATGAAAGGACGAGTTTTATCAACATCAATCAACTGTAATGTTTGAATAGCGTAACCGCAGAGTGTCCAAGGCGCTTGTGGATATGACATTTCGCTCTCCCGATGAGTATATTAGTTTTATTAAGACTTTTTGGTAAACAAATAAACATCATCACGTTGATAGGTTAATTTAAACTCTTTAGCATTTTTTAATTGTTCCACTAAGTTGCTGACTAATTGTGGATCGCTTTCCCAACCTGGATGACGCATATTTAGTAATACATACTCAAATTCGGTTAACTTAAAATTTAAACCATGAATAGCGAGTTGGACAATAGGACGATGAGTTACATGGGGAGCAATTTCAGCAGAGGTTAAGACACTTCCTTTAGTATCAATTTTAGAAATAGCTTCACGGGTAGCTGGTAATGTATCTACTGATTCTAAATATCTAGAACTAAAATCACCAAACTTAGCTAAAGCTAAGAAAGCTACTAAAGACCACAGGATGATTCCGCGTTTGTTTCGCAACCAACCTCTACCAGCAGATAAGGTTGAAATGACTGCTAATAGCAAGAAAGGTAGGGCGGGTAAAGAGTACTGATGAAGCAGATCTTTTTGAAGTTGATAATCCGTGAGAATGTTTAATAATAAAGTAGGGATAGCGCCTATTAAAGGGGTGAGGTGTTGTGGCGAAAGACCCCAAATAACAGGCAATAATAACAAGCAAATATATTCTAAGTTAGGCAAGGTAAAGACTTTTTCTAAGACAATGCCTGGTTTGAGTAAGAGATTTTGAGCAATTTCAAATACAGAGTTACCTAAAAAGGCATAACGTCCTACTGCGGCTGCTTCATGACCGCTAAAATATGGAATAATTAATTTAGTAGCAATAATAAACCAAGCAATACCAGCAAATAAAGCGATCGCACCACAAAAACGCTTTTTTTCAAATATCAGTAGCCAAAAACCCATTGCTGCTACAGTCAGGGACAAAACTGCCTTACAACCCAAAATTAAGATAATACTTAAACAAAACCACTTTGTTTTACCTAGCTTGGCAGCTAAAATCGCTGCTAACAAAGCAGGTAAAGCTATAACATCTGGGTGGAAATCAAATAAATTAACATTAAACAGCAATGGATACAGCAGGTATACTACTGCCATTGCTATAGATTGGGGTTCTTTTAATCCAGCTTGACGCGCTAAAAGCCAAGTAGGTAATGTTCCCAAAGATAAAGCTATTGCTTGTACTGCAAATAGCCAGTGGACATCAGGGTAAATTTTATAAAGTAAGCTAAGGGGATAGAAAATCCAGGCTGCGTGGTCACCAAGGATATGAAATCCTGAAAAAGAAACGATGGGTGGTTGTCCTTGGCTAATTAAGTAAGTAGCTTGATCAAACCATCCCAAATCGAAAGCCGTTGATTTAAAAAGGGCGTGTTTAACACTGCTACACACAAATAAAATTAAAGCAGCAAGAGCGGTTATACCAGCTACAGGATATAGCTTAAGTTGTTTAGGAAATTTATCTATCAAAAAACTAAGCATTTGAAATGATGGGCAGCTTCGTGCAGTAAAAAAACTTTACTATCTTGAACAATTGATGTAACAGCAATTCCATAAAATTGGGCGATCGCCAGTGAAACGATACCATAAATTGAGAGGTATTGAAATAAGATTTAAATTGAAAAGTTACTGCTGTACGTGCAAATAAATCTAAAGATGTTCCAACATTTTTAATAAACTATCAAGTTTTTGCTATTGTCAAACAAATGTCGCGACTACATCAATTCTTAATTAAATTAATTAATGTAAAAATGACAAGAGTTTATTTTTGTTGTTTCTTCTGGAATCGTTTTCCCATAAATAAAAATGTCTCCTTTCGGACTTTCGCTAATTTTGTCGGGTGAGGGGATAACATTAACTATCAAATTTGGGTATTGTCTAGCAATTTGAAATCCAACCAGTCTCTCATAAGATTGACTCTCATGAGCATCCTTACAACCAACAATGACAACACTTTGAATATTTTCTAATCGAGCTTTATTTGATAAAATCAAACTACCAGAAGGAAAGCTATGAAGATCAAAGACTTTGTAAATATGAAAAACTGTATGAGCGATCGCCAGTATCAACACTCCTTTCTGCATCCAAAAAGGTTTTTTATCTAGCTGTTTTTTGCACCATAAAATTACTGGTAATAATCCAAAAATAGCCAAAGGATAAATAATAGAAATAGAAATTTTCATTAATCTATAAGTGTTTTCAAGCGATATATATGCCAATAAATATCCACTATACACTCCTACTCCTACCAGTCCAGCAATTAGATTTCTATTCTTATTTTTTTGATATTCCTGCCAAATCTTTTTACCCAAAAATAAACTCAACGGTAAACTGATAATGATATTAAAATAAAATCCAAAATCTCTTGTTGAAGACATTGGTTTTGGTTTTTCTTGTAAGAGACTCCAAGGATTTAATGGAACAAAATTTGAACCATGTGCATCGAGTAAGTTTAAACTTTTATTGACTTCATATAAACCTAATTGAGATGGAAATAAAATATAGAAAATTAAGCCACAAGCGATAATTACCCCTGCAAACTTGAGAAAAACCTGAATTACTTGTGCTAATTTTAAATTTTGATAAGGCAAATAAATTAAGAGCGATATGAAGTAAGTAACGATAATTACGGGCAAAAATGCTGGATAAAAAGCAAAAACGATAGTTAAAATAGAAAAGAAACAAACAAAATTTTTTATCGCATCTATATCACCAGAAGTCACAATTCTTCTACACTCTCTTAATGTTAAACAAATGACAATAATAAATAAAGTATTAGAAAAGTATGCACTAACTAAGAGCCAATAAAGAGGAGGGGAAAATAATACCCATACCATTAATATTAATTTTCCAAAAGAAAATTGATCTTTTTGGGATAATCGAATATTAAACCATTCTTTGAATAAACAGATAAATAAAGTTCCTCCTAACATTCCTTGAAATACGGCTATTCCAAAAGATAAATCCTTAAATTGATATACGATTAAGGAACCTAGAAAAGAACTAAATTTTTTAGGACTACCCAGTAAAAATGCACAGGCTGAGTTACCATTAAAAACGAAACTATCTGACCCACCATAGAAGTTTAAATTATCTGTGGTCATTGCTGCAAAACGTCGCACATAAGCCCACATATCTGGGTTAGTATTTAAAACAATATAATCCAATGATTCTTTATGATTTACTACAGCCCATAATGCAAAAATTAAACACCACAAACCAGTAGATAAAACCAAAGCTAAATTTTGCTTAATAACATTAATACCAAATAAATCAAATTGTTTTTTGACCGATTTAGGAATAAAGAGAAAGGCAATGCTTAGGACTGCCTCTAATATACCCGTGATATATACGCTATTAAAGCAATGATTTAATGCTGCGGTGGAAATGCTTAAGATTGCTAAAGGCATAGCCCCTGTTAAGCAAACTGCCGCCATAGAAATACTGCTATAAAAAGAGCCAGGAAGATTGTGATTAACTTTGGTTTCGCGCTCGGCAAAACGTTGCGTAGCGGTATAAATAAAATAAAAAATAATTTTGCCATTGTAGTGGCAGATAAACCAGAATAAATAAATAGCGATCGCACTACCGAGAAACAATGAAATGAAAAAAGTTAGATCGTTCATAAAATATTTTAATAAATGCTTTTAAACTTAGGGGTTTAGCGAAGTGTCATATTTTTAATATTTTAAATATTCATAATTGCGATTACCACCTATGAAACCAATTTCTTTTAAAACAATCCATAATATGATACCTAAAGGTATTGAAACTAATTTTATCAAAATTGGCGTTCCCAAATAGCTAAACAATGATGCAATTTGCAAAATAATAGGTATATAATAATATTTAGGAAAGTAAAATCCAAAAACTATAGAAAGAATGTCAGCAGGAAAAAAGTATCGTTGGTGCATTTTAGGTAGTAAATAGGGCATGAATAAAACAGAGGCGAAGGCAAGTTGTATCATATACTCATGATTCATATTGACCTTGTTTGTATAAACAGTACGAATAAACAGCACAATTATGCTGACAGTAAAAATCAATCCTAATGGTACGACAATATTATAAAATTCGTTAGAAATCCACTGATAAAGGTTAGGAATTCTCTTGGCTAATTCTTTATATTTAGTTGATTGATTAAAGTAGATTAACAGTAAGTCTATCATGGGTCTTCCTGCAAACAACGCTGGTATAATTGCAGCTAGATATACAAAAGGAATTAATAAAAAATATTTTAAATAATTTATTTTTTTTACTGAAACAGCCAATAAAAAAGGTAGTAAAAACATAGCTTGTAGTTTAAAGGAAACTGCCAAACTAAAGCAGAGAAATCCTATAAATACTTGCTGAATACATAAAAAGTAAACACAGGCAATCAAACCAGTTGTATAGATGCTGTCACATTGTCCCCAGAGGGCGCTGTTGTAAATAACAGTTGGAGTTAAGACCACTGCCAAAAAAGCAATAGTTGGTTTTTGACCACTTGGATACTTAAGGCTAACCAATTTATAAGTAAAAAAAGCGCAAATGAAATCAAAACTCATAGCAAAGAGCTTGATTGCAAAAATTTTAGGCAACCATGAGAGATGGGATGAGGCAATAATTAGCCAATAGAGGTAGGGAGGCGTATAGTCTGCAAAACCATACTTTAAAGCACTAAATCCTCCGTGTTCTACGATGAAGTTGTACCAAGGTTCTAAAAATGACTTAAAATCCGATGATTTATTAGGGACGCAAATAAGTCTGATGATTATTGCGAATATAATGCTATAAAAAAAAATTTTTGGAACCGGATGATAAAGATATGTTGATAGCTTATTAATTTGCTTTCGCAAAAATTTTAATGATGTGGATTTTGAAATAATTTCCATAAATAATAGTAGATTTAGATTAGTAATTAAAATTGTAGTTCTTAATATTAAAAAATATAAAAAGAATAATTGAATAATTAATGATTACTAAGATTTTTTGAAAAAAATAGATGTTTTTATCTAAAAAATTATTTTTTTTTTGTATTGAAAATATTTAATTAGCTCCTCATGAATATTATTTTATTTAAAAATTAATGTTTGCTCAGTACATCTTCTGACAAAAGTGCTGCTTTAGCAAGACTTTACTATTTGGGGGTTAAGAATATGCCCAAAGAATTTTATAGTGGAGTTGCGGTTAATTATTAAGCAATTGTGAAAGCGATTACTCTTCTTGGCTCAACTGGCTCGATAGGCACTCAGACTTTAGATATAGTTTCTCAAAACCCCGATCAATTCCGCATTGTGGGATTAGCGGCAGGAAGCAATGTGACAATGCTGGCGCAGCAAATTCGACAGTTTCAACCCGAAATTGTCGCTATTTGTGATGAAGAGAAGTTACCAGAACTAAAAGAGGCGATCGCAGACCTTAACCCACAACCGATTATAGTGGCAGGGGAGGCGGGTGTAATTGAAGTAGCTAGATACGGTGATGCCCAAACAGTAGTTACTGGAATTGTCGGCTGTGCGGGTTTGTTACCCACAATTGCTGCCATTAAAGCTGGAAAAGATATTGCTTTAGCAAATAAGGAAACTTTGATTGCTGGTGCGCCTGTAGTTTTACCGTTGGTAGAAGAGTATGGTGTAAAACTGCTACCCGCAGATTCAGAACACTCAGCGATTTTTCAGTGTCTCCAGGGAGTACCTGCGGGTGGTTTGCGCCGCATTTTGCTTACTGCTTCGGGGGGCGCGTTCCGAGATTTACCTGTAGAGAAATTAGCACAGGTAAAAGTTGCTGACGCTTTAAAGCATCCAAATTGGTCGATGGGTCGTAAGATTACTGTAGACTCTGCGACTTTAATGAATAAAGGTTTGGAAGTAATTGAAGCGCATTTCTTATTTGGGGTGGATTACGACAGTATAGAAATTGTTATTCATCCCCAAAGTATTATTCACTCTTTGATTGAATTACAAGATACTTCAGTTTTAGCGCAATTAGGTTGGGCGGATATGCGCTTGCCGATACTTTATGCGATGTCTTGGCCGGAGAGAATTTATACTAATTGGGAAAGGCTTGATTTAGTCAAAGCTGGTAATTTAACTTTCCGTGCGCCGGATCATCAGAAGTATCCTTGTATGCAGTTAGCTTATGCTGCGGGTAGGGCAGGGGGTTTAATGCCTGCGATATTAAATGCCGCAAATGAGCAAGCTGTGGCACTCTTTTTAGAAGAGAAGATTGGTTATTTAGATATTGCCCGTTGTATAGAAACAGCGTGCGATCGCACATCTGCCCAAAACCGCCCTGACCCTAGCCTAGACGACATTATAGCCGCAGATCAATGGGCAAGACAAGAAGTTTTAGCAATTAGTCAACGGCTAGAAATCGTCAGTGTCTAAATAGATGTTACTTTGCTATGCGGGCATCTTGCCCGTTATACATATCACGTTAAGTGCCTAATTCCTAACAATCAGGACATCACAAAATTTAGGTGAGGAGAGATTTATGGCTTTCAATATTGGTGTTCTCAAACTGCCAGTAATTAAAAAAGGATCTCAAGGAACTGCTGTTATTGCTTGGCAAAGATTTTTGAAAGAAAATGAATTCCCAATTGGAACAGTAGATGGAGACTTTGGCAACGCCACCTATGCAGCTACTCGGAGTTATCAACAAAAAAATCAATTGTCTGCTGATGGTGTCGTGGGCAACAATACTTATGTTAAAGCTCTTAGTCAAGGATTTATTTTTAAAGTTCCCAATTTCTCTGCTAACCTGCTGTTAGCTTATTTGCGGTTTGGTTCAGCCGAGGTGAAAGATTTACAAAGAAGCTTAAATGCGATCGCAGAACTAACTCCACCTTTAGTTACAGATGGTGACTTTGGTTATAGAAGTAATCAAGGGTTAGCTGAAGCTTATAAAAAAAGAGATGTCCGTTTGCGTACTGAATTAGCCGATAGTATTTCTAGTAGCACTAAAAATAAACTAAAAAATGACTTTGAGCAAGCATTAGATATTTTTAACACCTATGCTAAAAGACTAAGATTTCGCCTGAGTGGGCAACATTGGTACAATTACTTTCCCACTAGCCGTGCTATATCTGCCTTAGCTTCACCATTTCGTGAACGGGTTCAAGCATTTCAAAAAGCCTTGATTGATGGTGGCGCACAAACAATTATCTCAGCTACCTATCGACCTCCACAACGGGCTTATTTAATGCACTACGCAGCCAGAATAGATCGAGGTGAAATTAGTCCTAATAATGTGCCAGCGATGGCTGGAGTTGACATTGACTGGGTACACTATACAGCTTCAGGAGCGCGTCAAGCCGCCTCACAGATGGTAGATATTTATGGTATTGGTGGTAATCCAGTAGCGTTAAAATCTCTCCATACTCAAAGATTAGCAATTGACTGGAATATTACCTGGGAAGATACGCTAAGAATTAAAAATAGTAATGGAAATATAGTTGAAATTAACGAGCCTCGTAATGGCTCTGAAAATAAGTTACTTTTTGACGTAGGTGCATCTTACGGTGTTTATAAGTTGCTAGATCGTGACCCTCCTCACTGGTCTTATAACGGTCACTAATACACTATAGCGGTCAGCAGTCAGCTATCATATCTCAGCTTTTTTCAAAGCTTTTGTTAGCAATATTTTGGCTAAGATAAAATGTCTGCGTCCTATCTGGCTACGGCTATACACAAAATATTAGACATCCACACCAAATTCAAGGTGCTAACCCTTGAACCATTGTAGAGAGGTACCAGGGTACGTCTCTACAATGATCTAAACTGTTAACTTTACTAACGCATCTTTAACCGTTGATGGCAGTTGACGCATAATTTTGCCTTTTTCTCGGTCAACTGCTACTAACGTTACCCGCGCAGTTATATACAAATCTTGACCATCTACAGATTGAATTTGATAATCCCAATTCATCCGCACACCCTCCATTTCTGTCATCTGCGTCTTAACCACTGCGGACATTCCCATTTGCAGGGGTCGGTGGTAGCGTATAGAAAGTTCTACCACAGGCATTTCACACCCTAAAGCTACTAATTCAGCATAATCAATGCCAATTGAACGCAAACATTCTACTCGCGCCTCTTCCATCCAGATAACGTAAGTACCATGCCATACCACCCCCGCATAATCACTATGATGAGGATGGACACGTATAGGATATTCAAACCAGTTTTCGGTAGTGACTTTTAAATGCCGCTTTTCAATTGCACTAACGGGTGGTAGTTCAGAAGGCGTTTGTGGTATTGTTGACACTGGTAATTTACCTCAAAATCACTTTTTTAGTTTGTTTTATTAGAAAAATTTTAGCTATATTCTTAGCTGATTGTAATTTATTAGCTATTTTTTCTCTGCACTGTTAGTTAGAAGATTATTACTAATTTTAAGCCAATAGTTATTGATTGACACAATTGATAAGTATGTCAATCCAGTTCAACGTATTACCCCACCCCCCAACCCCCTCCCCTTAATAAGGGGAGGGGGGGAATTCCAAGTCCTCCAATTTCTGGGGGATATGCGGGGTATATCTGCGTAAATTTTGTACTTATAACAATATCAACTATAATTTTAATTTTAGGTTAAGTTTTATATGAACAAGCTATCTATTTTTAAATTATGTGCTTGCTGTTTAGGTGTTTTATTATTGTATACGCCAGCTAGCGTAGGTGAAAATGCCTTAAATTTGCCTGCACAACAGCAGTTAAATAAAGCAGATATTCTGCATAAACTAGCGCAAGCAGATGTAGTATATTTAGGGGAAACTCACGACAACCCTAAAGATCACGAAACCCAGTTGGAAATTATTGAAAAACTATATAGTTTCACTAAGCAAGGTATTAGGAAAAGTTCTAACTCAAAAATAGCGATCGCACTGGAAATGTTCCAGCGTCCCTATCAATCAGTCATAAATCAATATTTAGCTGGAAAAATAACCGCAGAACAACTGGTAGAGCAAAGTGAATATCAGCAGCGTTGGGGTTTCCCTTGGGAATATTATGCTCCAATTCTAGAATTTGCCAAAAAACATCAAATACCAGTTTTAGCTTTAAATACACCTTCAGAAGTAACTCGTAAAGTTTCCCGCCAAGGATTAGATAGTTTAAATCAAGAAGATGGGAAATATATTCCGCCTATTTCCGAAATCCGCACTGATAATCAAGAATATCGGCAGTTGTTTGAAAAACTAGCCGGAGGACATCATCAACATTTGTCAGGTAATAGTCAAAAATTAGATAATTTTTTTACTGCCCAAGTTTTATGGGATGAAACTATGGCAGATGCGATCGCTAATTTTGTCAAAGTTAATCCAGATCATCAAGTAATTGTACTTGCAGGTAGTGGTCATATTATTTATGGATATGGTATTCCTAGCCGTGTGGCGCGACGGTTAAAAAATGGGGATACTAATAAGCCGCAGTTAATTCAGCGATCGCTATTGCTACATCCCCCAGAAGATTATGAATTGGAAATTAATCATCAACCACTTGCTGATTTTATTTGGAAATAAGGATAAATGGGTTCTACTAGACTTCTTGCATAAGTCAAATTTTGGATAATTAACCACAAATGCACACAGATAAACACAGATGTAAGGAAGGATTTTTGCAAAAAGTCTAATATCAATATTTTTTTGTATTCACTTATTTTGATGACGTAATGCAGCACCAGTTACGCCTGTAACAAAGCCCAAGATTAAGGCAACCAAAATATGCGATGGCTTAGTAAATACAGTAACAATACCAATTACTCCAGCTATAAATATGCCACTGTTAAATAAACTAACAAATTTCTTAATAACAGGCTTTTGCTGTTGGTCATAGATAGCTTGCAAAGCAATCTCATTGCTATCTAAATCTTGAATAATTGCTTGAATGTCCTTACCTGCTTCTCTTTCCAATCTAGTGATAGCTTCTCTATCTGCCTTGACGGGTGATACCGATAGTCTCAGTAAAGATTCTGATAGTGTTCTGTGGATTACTAACTGATCTTTAGTTTGCTGGTTCATCACTTTTAATTATTTTCAGGTGAATTCTATTAAAAAAGTGGTTGGAATTTCAACCACAGATAAACCCAGATGCACATGGATATCTAATCAGCGACGAATCATAGGTTCCATTAATGGTTCAAATACTGGTACTAATTCAGGACGACTAACAACTAAAGTTGGCAAGGCGTAACTGCCATAATCTTTACCAGCTTCTAGGGGAAAAGTAGGCTTTGATAATAATGACACCCAAACAGCACCAGCAGCCTGCAAAATTACCCAAACAGCAGATAAATCCCAAACTTTCGGCGTAGCTTCAACTCCTCCGAGAGTTGCACCAGAAGCAACTGCTAGGAAGTTATAAGTAGCTACACCAAGCATTCTAATTTTGCAAGGAAACCCTTGTTTCATTACAGATGTACTACGGGCGCACAAGCTGAAAAAGTGATTATTCGTAGGAGAATCATCACTACTTTGGATAGGCTGATTATTTAAAAATGCGCCAGTAGGAACATCAAGTTCAGATGAACCGCGCCAATAACCATGAAAGGTTTGGTTAACTGGGGGAAAATGTACATAACCAAATACAGGTGTACCTTGATATAGCAAGGCGATAGAAATGCCCCACAGAGGAATTCCCCTTGTAAAGTTGGTAGTACCATCTAGTGGATCAATGATCCAGCACCACTCAGTTCCTTTAAAAGTGTGTTCAGCTTCTTCGCTGAGGATACCGTGATCTGGGAAATTTTCAGCGATCGCAGATCGAATTTCTTGATCCGCCCAGTTATCCGCTTCTGTCACCAAACTACCATCAGCTTTCCTAGTAGCTTGCACTTGTCCAGCATATTCTAATAGCCTGATGCCAACTTTAGTAGTTGTATCTTCAGCGAAAGTTAAAACCTTAGTCCAAAAATCTTCCATCTTGAGAGCGCAATTCGCAGTAATTATAATGCTTTCTTAATCTAATTCACTTTCTAATACAGTAGCGATCGCATTTCGGGCATTACTTTGAAATTCCTTAACATTCACTCGTCTGAGAAGCCAAATAGCAAGTAGCATTCCTACTGCTTGCAGCGCAAATACTAATCCATAAGCAAATACCAGATTACTAAACAAGCTTTTACCTATATCTAAAACTGCGCCACCTGTAATAGTTGCCAACGCTCTTGCCATTGCTTGAGACAGCCCCCACGCACCAATAAAAGTGCCTGCCGTTTCAGCAGCAGTAAGATCTAACATCAAGCTAATCGCGCCTGTTGTGGTGACACCAGAAGCTAAACCAAACAAAAATAACACACCTTGAAATAGCTTCTGATTTTGAGTAAATCCTGACAGGATAATAATTATAAAACTAGCTGCTACTAATAAACAACCTAATTTAGTGGTTTTTTGTTTTCCTAAACGCGGCACAATTAAAAATCCAGTTGTACTTAAAGCAACAAGTACTCCCATTCCCCAGAAAGCATTTAGTTTAGTAGTTTCTGAGATTGGCATCCTAAACACTTCAGCACCATAAGGTTCTAGAACCGCCTCCTGCATAAATAAGCTAATAGTCATTACCAGGAGAAAAGTAAAAAATATTCCTGTTTGGCGGTTAGCTGTTAATACTCGTAAAGCTCTGCCCAGAGTAATGCTATCTTCTCGCTCTATTAAAGTAGAACGAGAAGTATATAAAGAATATTTTTTCTCTACACCAACTGTTGCTAAGAATGTTAATCCCAAAACAGTAGCAGGAACCATTACAAAGAGACGATTAATTGATGCTTGTAATGCTTCAATTGGAGCGTCTGTTGCTACCTGTTTTAATAAAACGCTACCAATAATTGCTCCCGCAACAATTCCCACCATTAACATTGACCAGACAATGCCTACAAGTTTGGAACGATTTTCTTCTTCAGAAACATCTACTAACAAAGCTGTAAATGGGGTAGAACTGGCACTTAACGCTATACCATATAAGGCAAAAATCAAAGCCATCAGTGCAGTCCAACCGTATGTTTCGGTTGTCCAAGTCCAACCGCCTGTAGAGCGTACAAGGTTGCCCAACTGCCACATAACTTGTACTGCTAAGAAAGATGCGATCGTAAATAAAGTCGCACCTATCCAAACATAGCCAGTGCGATGATAACCAAAGATTGGTTTAGCATCAGATCTTTGCCCAAACCAAATTCGTGCTGGTGCCACAAATTGGTGCATTGCTAACGCACCAGCAGCTACAGTTGCTGGAATACCTAGTTCACCAATCATCACTCGGTTGAGAATACCTAGTGTGAGGATTGACATAATCCCTAGCCCCATCTGAAATAAGCCTAGCCGGAACATAGTTAATAAGTTAATGGGGCTAGGCTTTCTTTTTGGTGATGAAACTGGTTGGGAATCTGAAAAATCATCTATTGCCATAACTACTTCCAGAACTATGCCATTTGCCTTTTAGTACTTTTTTAAAGATATACCTTTAGTAAGAGAAACGCTGGCTGAGAAAGCTGATATTGAGATAGGTAGATAAAAAACTTCACAGCAAAAATGAGCATCTTCATTTTTTAGAACGCACATTAACCGCAGATGCACGCAGATGTGAACCAAGATTTTTCAATTTTTGCAAGGGGTCTTATATACCTGCATTGAAAGGGCGGAGCAATTCAAACCTTTAAAAATTATGAATTTAAGCAATACAATCCCGACAACTACTCTCGGAACCAATGGCCCAACCGTCAAATCCCTTTGCATTGGGACTTGGGCTTGGGGCGACAAAATATTTTGGAACTATGGCAATAATTATGGCGAATCCCAAGTACGAGCAGCTTTTGATGCAGCTTTAGAATCTGGTCTAGACTTCTTTGATACTGCTGAAATTTATGGAACAGGACTATCAGAAGAACTTATAGGAAAGTTCATGCAGGAAACTGGGCATCAGGTGGAAATCGCTACTAAATATGGCCCCTTGCCCTGGCGATTCAATGCTCAGTCTGTTTCTGAGGCTTTAACTGCAAGTCTCAAACGTCTGCGGGCGGAACGAGTTACTTTGTACCAGGTGCATTGGCCATTTACCTTTCTAATGAGCCAAGAAACGTTGATGAATGCTTTAGCCGATGAGGTGCAGCGTGGCAGAATTGCCACTGTTGGTGTCAGCAACTACTCAGCCGCCCAGATGCGTGAAGCTCATCAGATTTTAGCTGCTAGAGGAGTACCCTTGGCTGTAAATCAAACGCGCTACTCTTTACTAACTAGACAAATAGAAACCAACGGAATTTTAGACACGGCGCGTCAATTAGGCATAACTCTCCTAGCTTACAGTCCTTTAGCTCAAGGGTTACTAACTGGTAAGTATACTGTTGAGCAATATCAAGAGCCAACGGGTGCGCGGAGGTTTGATCCTCGTTTTAGCCGTAGTGGTTTGGAAAAAATTTCTTTATTAATATCTTTGTTGCGTCAGCTTGGAGAAAAATACAACCGCACTCCTGCTCAAGTCGCTCTCAATTGGTTAATTGCTCAAGGTAACGTAATTCCGATTCCAGGTGCTAAAACAGCCGAGCAAGTACGACAAAATGCTGGGGCTGTCGGTTGGCAACTTAGTAACGAGGATGTTACTCAACTTGCTCAACTTAGCCAGAATTTTAGGGTTTAAGCTTGGCAGTTGCTAGCCGTTTAATCACAAATATTAACAGGAGGCGATACTCCTACGGAGTTGCACTATGAAACTCTTGACCAATTGGGGCTTTACTCGTGAAGGCTGGCGTAATAATCAACGGGGCGAATACTGGGTACTAGCCCAAATGCTGTTAATTTTAGGCTTTGTGTTATTGCCTGTTTACCGCATTCCTACTTGGGAAATTAATTTATCTGAGTCGGTATATATTCGCCTGGGTAGTACCGCAATTTTCGCTTTAGCCACTATAGTATTTTTTGCTAAAGGATTGCTCGATTTAGGAGGGCAACTGACTCCCTTACCTTATCCTAAAGAAGACGGTGAGCTAGTTAAATCTGGCATTTATAGCTTAGTACGCCATCCCATTTATAGCGGTGTAATCCTAGCAGCCATTAGTTGGGCAATCTTTCAGATGAGTTTCTCTCACCTCTTCGCAGCAGGTATTTTATTTGTCTTTTTTGATATTAAGGCTAGCCGTGAGGAAGCTTGGTTGAGCCAGAAATATCCAGATTATTCAGAATATCGAGAAAAAGTGAAAAAGCTGATCCCAGGGCTGTACTGAGGGTCAATACCAAAAAAATAGCAATATTAAATACAACGGAGTTAAATCTTTACGATACAATTAGCTGTTGGTGTGAGTAAGTAAAAATAACTAGCTAAAGACTAATGTCTACTCGTTCATTAACTCTGACCCGTCCTGAAACCTCTGTTGACAGTTCATCGTCCTTGAGTGATGTCTCTGCCGCTTCAAGAGGTGATACAAGGATTATGCAGTTGACCAAGTGCCTATATCAGGCTGACCAACAAGCCAAGTTTCTAAATTTACAGGCGGAAGTTGATTGTCTGTTGCAACAGTTACAAACAATCAAACAACAGCGCCCTGAGCTTACAGAAGATACCCCTAGCCGCCCAAACACCTAACTAATAAATTATTAGGCTCGTCATTAAACTTGCTTTGGGCTGATAAAGTAGATTTAATTACCTTGTTACCAAAGGTAATTAAGGCTATCTAAATGCCCAAATCAAAAAGTAAAACCCTATGTGACGGGCAACCCGCAAGGGTAATTTAAACCCCATAAACAAGTGCAAATTTAGCGAATTAGCAGTGTTAACATCGACACATCAGCCTGCTATTAACTTGCCTGACAGCAGGTTTTTTATGTGGGAAGATTTAGCCTTTCTTTGTAAATAACATCTGGGAAACTTATTTTTCTTCATGACTATATCGCCAATTAAAGAAAAAGCCCTCAGCCCAACATCTTCTCAAATAGCTTCAACGCTTCGTTTAAAAGATGTTGTGAAGACTTTGCCACGTGAGGTTTTTCAAAAAGATACTCGCAAAGCTTGGACACAAGCTTTGTTCAATGTCTTAGTTGTAGGCTTGTGCTACTGGGGTTTGGCGATCGCTCCCTGGTTTTTATTACCGCCATTATGGATATTAACTGGTACAGCTATTACTGGTTTTTTTGTAATTGCTCACGATTGTGGTCATCGTTCCTTTGCTAACCGTCGCTGGGTAAATGATCTAGTCGGTCATTTGTTTCTGCTGCCACTAATTTATCCCTTCCACGGTTGGCGGATATTGCACAACTTCCACCATAAGCACACCAACCAACTTGATATAGACAACGCTTGGCAACCTTATAGACCAGAGGAGTACGAAAGTTCAAATACTCCGATTAAATTTGTTTATAGCAAATTACGGGGTCGGTTTTGGTGGCTATCTTCGATTATCCACTGGGCAGGGCTGCACTTTAATTGGACGAGCTTTGAAGGTAAAGAAAGGCAACAAGTAAAGTTTTCAGCACTTGTAGTAATCGCTTTTGCCAGCATAGCTTTTCCTACTCTAATTGCTACTACTGGTATCTGGGGATTTGTCAAATTTTGGCTATTTCCTTGGTTGGGATACCATTTCTGGATGAGTACCTTTACCATCGTTCACCACACCGCGCCAGATATTCCCTTTACTCCGGTTGAAAATTGGGATGAGGCGATCGCTCAACTATCGGGAACTGTACACTGTGATTATCCTCGTTGGATAGAATTTCTTTGTCACGACATCAATGTTCACGTTCCTCATCACATCTCTACAGCAATTCCCTCTTATAACCTCCGCCTAGCTCATAACAGTCTCAAAGAAAACTGGGGAAATTATCTTTACGAAACCCGTTTCTCTTGGGAGCTGATGAAGCAAATTACAGATAAATGTCATTTGTATAGTCCAGAAGATTGCTATCAGTCTTTTAAGCAATTTGAACTAGCACGTCAATCAACAGTAAGTAACAACTAATATGATTGACCTCCTAATTACCTAAGTTTCAAATTAACAAGCAAGCTAGTAATTTATACTAACTTGCTTGTTTAGTTTATAAAGCTCAGATTTCTACCTTAAAAACCAATAACTTGATCAGCATGATTAAACTTAAAACTCAAGTGGATCATGGGTTATCGGTTATTGTTAATTGTTAATTGTTAATTGTTAATTGAAAAATGCCTACTCCCTTTCACATTCTAGTAGAAAGTAATCCTGTAGTTATCTACGCCAGCCGCAATGGTTCCCCTGATAAAGTTTTGCCGATTCTTAACCGATTCATCCAGAAATTTTGGCAAGAAAGAGAAACGGCTGGTGAAAATACGGATACGCCTGAGTGTTTAGTAGCTCAAATTCTTGTGCGATTTGGCTATGAAATTTGTGAGGATGATTTTTCTAACTTACGAGTAGGGGTAAATTATGCTTCAAATGTAAATTATCTTTATTTTATTTCCTTAGATCGCAAAATAACTGTTTGGGTTCCAAATGATTCCTATCCTGATAATCCTACTTTAGGGCTTAAAGGTTGTCGCCAGTTAGTAGGAAATCCAGATAAGTAGCGCCGTGGAAATAAACGCTCTTCATTAAGGCTGGTCATTGATAATTGATAATTGTTCATTGTAAAACACGCACACGGGCAAACTTCAGACCAGTTACGCCTTGTAAAGGTGCAACATTACCAAATTCAATTTGACAATCAATTAAGCCATCTCGAACCAAATAGCGGACGTATTGCTGATACTCTTCCCACTCGTCCTCAGTTGAATAAACTATAGTTAACATCCCTGGCTGAGTGATGCGCGTTTGTGTTTCAGCATCAACACCTTTATCTAAGCGTTTTTTGACTATTTCGTAGCGTGTGTCAGAAGTACCACGAACATCAAAAAGTTTTTCAGTTTTTTCATCGTGAAAAATGTCTACTGGTGTATCTTGAACCAAAATCAGATGAGTAAGCTGCAATTCGGTTTTGTATAGTTCTTTAAAGCTAAAAGCTGTCCTCGCAGATTCGCATACTGCACGTAGTTGTTCATAGCGTAGGCTATGCAGATGGAAAGGAGAGAAGGTGTGTTCAATAGATGCGCCTACATAAATCATGTGATCAATGCCATCTGTACATTCAAGATCGCAATAGTGAGGAATGATCTGCTGCATTTTAACTTGATGACGTTCCCAATTAGCACGGAGATCTGATCTAATTTGATTAATTAACTGGTCAAAGCGATCGCGTGCTGTATAAACACATTGGTTTTCATTAGCACAAGCATTACGGTAGGCTTCAACAGCAGCAGAAGCATGATCATTGCATTGACTGAAGTAGTCAAAGTAATTTTCCAAATGGTTTCTGAGATAGTTAATAGCTGTAACTTCTGCATCTACTGTGACGTTTTCTTGCAATTTTTCAGTGTACGCCAGCAAATCAATTCGCAGCTGTTCAGTCAGGGCATTTTGCTGGTGTTTACAAACAGCATCTAAAACTGCGATCGCTAACCTAAATTGTTCTAATAAATCTTCCTGAATAGCTCGGTTACGCTCATCTGAGGAACCACGAATATCTGATATACCATACAAAGGATAAACATCTTTAAAAATAATTTGTTCTGCCGCTAATCCCCAACTACGGCGTTCAGCTTCTTCCAGAAAACGCCACTCAACGGACGAATGAATATGAGTAAACCGTCCGTGATTAGCTTGGCGCAAAGCTGCGGTTAAAGCTGGAATTAAATTTTCCGCGTGTTTGCAGTCGAGTTGGTCAAAATTGTGGGGGCGATCGCTTGTTAACCCTAGCAATCCCATTAACTGCCGCGAAAACTTGCCCGAAGCCGTTGTTCTGGCAATAATTGGGATGAGTAATAAAGAGCGAATACCTCGTTCCAGCAAATCACGCTCATAATCCGTTTGACAATCTAGCGCTAAATCTGAAACATTCCAGACACGATTAGCTTTAGCCGCGCGGAGAAAATGCGATCCTTGTAGGGACTGCATTGAAGATAAGATTGGTCTTAAAGTGTGACTTTCACCGCTAATTGATAGTTGAGCTTGTTCGCCTTCCGCCCTGAGTATTAAGCTATTATTGGCACGAAATAGCGATCGCATCTGCTGACTCAATTCTTGAAACTTTTCTGCTCGAAAAATTGATTCCCTGTCAATCAGTCGTTGCTCAATCCGTCTGATTGTTTCCTGAATTGTTACGTCTATTCCTTCTAGAAAAATTAACCCGTCAATACGATAGTTTTCCAGGCGTAGTCGCTGCTCTAATTCCTCTATTTGTATTGAATTTATAAGCTTTGCGGTTTCTGCTAGCGACATTTGCCCTAAATTAAGATCTGCAAATTCATCTAGCTGAGGATCAACGCGGGAAACTTGCAACTGATCGCAGCGTAGCCAAAACTGGATCAAACGTGGTTCCGAATAAATAGGACTGCTTAAAGAAGCCATTACTGGCTCATCTAAAAGACGCTGGTAATATAGATCAATCTGATAAATATCTCTGAATACTAAATGTAGCAGATGTCGTCGGTAGAGTTGTTCTCTAGAAGCTTGATCTAAGTCTAGAAATAAACTAAATAGCTTTATTTCCATACTGCTGACATCGCCACTAAATGTCGGCTCGATTCCAATCAGTCGGCAAAAGTAATCATTAGCATAATGCAGTTGCAACGTATCAGGTTCAATTAATGCCATTAACAAATGGCTATGCCGCTTAAATTGACTAATAAATGGTGAATCTTGAGAAAATTCGGCTAATTTTTGAATTTTTCGAGGTAAAATTTTATTTTTACGGCTTTTTTCCTCTTTATTACCATCTTCTAGCTTAATTACACTTAGACTATCTTCTACTTCAGAAATGACTTTGGATGTCAGCATAAAAATCCAACAATTAATACTAAAGTTTTATATTTACAATAACTAGCGTCAGCTAATTGATATGTAATTTATACAAAACTTTTCAATAATTTCCAGAAATTTAGCCTTTGTAGAATTTACTGCTGGTTGAGAAGCTCCCGTTAACCCTACAGCTATAACGGGAGAGAACGTCACCATCAATCAAAGTTATTCTTGGGTTAAGCGCAGCGCCACCCAAGCTAATATTGATCAATAACCAACCAGAAATGATCTAAACCCTATTCTTCACCGCTTATTAGGATATTCTGCAAAATTTCATCCTATTGGTAGATGTCTAAGTTTGCGCCATAAAGTATTCAGGGTCAATTCCGCAATTTACCCAACGGATTGCCTCTCTAGCTAATTCAATATTAGGTGGTACTCGCAAAATGTGAATATGTTCAGTACTAGGGCAAACCATTTTTAATAAATGAATTGGCTCGACATCCACATCTGCATCAATTTTTAATAAGACCTACTCTTGATAGGAATCTAACTCGACGGCTTGTAATTCTTCAAGTAGACGGGCGTAACCAATACCTTGAATTAATACTCGTCGTTCGGCATTCTTTTCTGTTAATAACCAAGAAGCATCCCACTTATTAGTTAACCTTTTGCCATACCTTTTAGGGATAAAAACATTTTTTTAATTCTTGGGCTTTCTATCAGTTAAGAACATTTATCCAGTACAAAGATATTAAAGAGGGGAGTTAGAACCGAGAAGAAATTTAAATGCAGCAACAAGGCTTGTGGATGGATTGGGGATGCAGACGAAAACGGCTCCAAGATGATTGTTTTATGGGGGTTGAGTGTAAACCAACCTAGAGGCTCAAAGTTGTTATCCTGTGATATCAACTTTAGGGCTACTGAAAGCTTACGCTGTACCGAAGGTCAGCGTTAGGTAGTTTACTGATACGATGTCTGTGTCCAGTGACCTCACCTTTAGCCAAAGTTAGTGAGACAACTTTTCTCCCTCAACTTGCTGCACAGGGATTAAAATGACATCCCCTTGTCTAATTGGTTTGATTGATTCTTTGATCTGCTGAAATTTATTCGTAGGGTGCGTTACGCGCCAGCTAACGCAGCATTATCATATCTGTATTCTCAGTTATGATAATTAAAATGTGCTAAAAAAACTTAACGATCGCATAAAAGCACAAGCTCTCACTGGGGCAGTGTAACCAGTTAAGAATTAAGTATCAAGCCCTAAAAATTGAATTATGTTTGACGCACTAGCTGAAAGTTTAGAAGATGCTTGGAAAAAACTGCGGGGTCAGGACAAAATCCGCGAGTCAAATATCCAAGAAGCCCTGCGGGAAGTCCGCCGCGCCTTATTAGGGGCAGATGTAAATCTTCAAGTAGTTAAAGACTTTGTTGCCGAAGTTGAAACTAAGGCACTGGGAGCAGATGTAATTGCTGGTGTGCGACCTGACCAGCAGTTTATCAAAATTGTTTACGATCAACTGGTCGAGGTGATGGGGGAAACAAACGTTCCCCTAGCAAAAGCAGAAACATCGCCCACAGTTGTGTTAATGGCGGGGTTGCAGGGTACTGGTAAAACCACAGCGACCGCAAAACTAGCTTTACATCTGCAAAAACTAGAACGCCGTGCACTTTTGGTAGCGACAGACGTATATCGACCAGCAGCAATTGACCAGCTAGTAACATTAGGTCAACAAATTGATGTACCTGTGTTTGAAATGGGTACAAACACTGACCCCGTAGAAATTGCGCGTCAAGGGGTTGAAAAAGCTAGGGAAATTGGTGTTGATACCGTCATTATCGACACTGCTGGTCGTTTGCAAATTGATGAAAATATGATGGGGGAGTTAGCCCGCATCAAAGAAACCGTTCAACCACACGAAACGTTGCTAGTCGTGGATGCGATGACGGGTCAAGAGGCGGCAAATCTTACCCGCACGTTCCACGAACAAATAGGTATTACTGGAGCTATCCTCACTAAGTTGGATGGGGATACTCGTGGTGGTGCGGCGCTTTCAGTTAGACGGATTTCTGGTCAGCCGATTAAGTTTGTAGGCGTGGGTGAAAAGGTAGAGGCGTTACAGCCTTTCTATCCTGACCGGATGGCATCTAGAATCCTGGGAATGGGAGATGTTCTCACTTTAGTAGAGAAAGCCCAAGAGGAAATAGATCTTGTAGACGCAGCAAAAATGCAGGAGAAAATGATGTCTGCGAAGTTTGACTTCACAGATTTTCTCAAGCAGATGCGGTTGCTGAAGAATATGGGCTCACTTGGGGGAATGCTCAAGATGATTCCAGGGATGGGCAAAATATCTGACGATCAATTGCGTCAAGGCGAAACTCAGCTTAAGCGTGCTGAGTCGATGATTAATTCAATGACGAAGCAAGAGCGCGGTAATCCTGATTTATTGTCGAGTTCTCCCAGCCGTCGGCGTAGAGTGGCGCGGGGTTCTGGTTATGGAGAATCCGATGTCAGTAAACTGGTGAGTGATTTTACCAAGATGCGATCGCTTATGCAGCAAATGAGCCAAGGCGCTATGCCATCAATGCCTGGAATGCCTGGATTATTCGGTGGCATGGGGGGCGGTAACCAGATGAGGCAGCCTGGTTGGCGCGGTCATCAAAGCGGCGCTGGTAAGCAAAAAAAGAAAAAGGACAAAAAAAAGAAAGGCTTTGGGACTTTGTAGCTATTAGCTGCTTGTCAGTTAGCTTTAGCTTTTTTAATATAAGTGGATAGACTTTGGTGTTACGATAGTCTATCCACTGATCAAAGACTGGACAATTAGTAGCTCATAGCTATTTGCTAATAGCTTAAAATCAAACTAGAGAATTATTCCTCAACATGGTCAAACTAAGATTAAAGCGATTTGGTAAGAAACGGGAAGCCAGCTATCGGCTGGTAGCAATGAACAGCGATACCCGCCGTGATGGGCGACCTCTTGAAGAACTGGGTTTTTACAACCCCAGAACAGATGAAGTTCGGTTGAATGTCGAAGCAATTGTGAAACGACTCCAAGAAGGCGCTCAACCAACCGAAACGGTACGCAGCATTCTTAGAAAAGCCAATGTCCTTGAACAAGTCCGTGCCTGAGCGATCAGCTATTTATTCCCAACCGTCAAACCATCAGCCAAACTACTCTGAATTGGTGCGATTTTTGCTCTTGCCATTTTTAGATGCCCCGGATTCACTCAGCTTAGACTGTGAAATGTTAAATGGACAGTCGCGGGTGTGGATTCGGCTGGCTTTTGAGGCAGCAGATAAGGGACGTGCGTTTGGTCGTGGTGGGCGTAACATTCAAGCAGTGAGGACGGTGATTGAAGCCGCAGCTAAAGCTGTAGGTCAATCTGTCCATTTGGATATATATGGTAGCAATGCTGGTGCAGCAGAGCGGGATAGCAGCGAGATTGACTCTGAGAGTAAACCTACTCCGAGAATATCTCCACCTCGCCCTTCATCTGCACCCAAACCTGCTATTAAATCGCGCCCTCAATAACCTTAAAACAATGAACAATTAACAATTATCAAGAATAAATGCTCAATTACCTCACAATTTAATACGCGGCGCTTGAAATCAAGAAGAATTTTTTGATTTTTCATAACTCAAGGGACAGGGCTAGTAGGCTGGTAATTGATAATTGATAATTGATAAACGCCCCACTTGTAATATCAGGTGGGGTAATTTATTGGCTCTGCCGTACTTAGCAATCAAAATTGCATTTAAAAATCAACCCTCAGCGAGTGAGGGTTTTTCAACTGCAAGATGCAAACAGAAATGATAACGTCCCAAAATATTGATGTGATAACGTCCCAAAATATTGATGTGAGAATGTCCCAAAGGTGATGGTCGCACTACATCCTCAAGATTCATGCTCTGTTGGCTCCCGACAGATTTTGGTTGCATAGGGCAACAATCAATTTTGCGGTGTGGAGATTATGTCACCATAGTAGGAGCATTCATAGGAGGGAGCAAATGGCAGCATGACAGCGGAATTAACAACAATTGAATTGCCAAGTATTGAAAGTGCGATCGCCTTAGCAGGTGGGCGGGAAGAAAACTTAAAAATTCTGTCGCAACATACGGGTGCGAAATTAGCCTTGCGTGGGCAAGAACTAATGATTTCGGGAACGCCTAAACAGATTGAACGTACTACAGCAATAGTGCGATCGCTTCAACCGTTTTGGAAGGAAGGAAAGCGGATCTCGAAAGTAGATATCCGCACGGCTTCCTACGCCATAGATACAGGGCGCTTGGATGATTTGCAAGCGATGCAGCATCAAGTCCTAGCACGCACCCGTCGTGGCGAAGAAATTAGGGCAAAAACCATCCGCCAATGGCAATATATTCAAGCAGTACGCACCCACGATCTAACTTTCTGCATTGGGCCAGCAGGTACCGGAAAGACATTTTTGGCAGCAGTCTTAGCCGTGCAAGCTTTGCTTAATGATGAATATGAAAGAATAATTCTTACTAGACCAGCAGTAGAAGCGGGGGAAAAACTGGGATTTTTACCAGGAGATCTGCAAGCTAAAGTCGATCCGTTTCTGCGTCCTCTTTACGATGCCTTAAATGAATTTATCGATCCCGAAAAAATTCCTAGCTTGATGGAACGTGGAGTAATAGAAGTAGCTCCACTAGGTTATATGCGAGGTCGTACCCTTAGCAACGCCTTTGTGATCGTAGATGAAGCCCAAAATACCTCACCTGCCCAGATGAAAATGTTGTTAACTCGTTTGGGTTTTCGTTCTCGGATGGTGGTGACTGGCGATCTTACCCAGACAGATTTGCCAAATAATCAAGAATCGGGTTTATCTATTGCCGAAAAAATTCTGAAATCTGTAGAAGGAATCGCTTTCTGCCACTTCTCTAGTAGTGATGTCGTTCGTCATCCACTAATAGAAAGAATTGTAGCTGCTTACGAGCATTATGAGAATAAATAGTTTTCAATTAAGTTGGAGAGTAGTTTGCCATCGGCTCATTGGGAACAATAAAGCAGTGAGTTAAATTTGTACGATACTCAAGAGTTCCCAAAAACTTCTCTAACCCCCCACTTCTGCATTCGAGAAACAAGTATGACAGCCGCATCTTCCAAACTGTCCGATACAATCCACAATGGCACCACAATTGATATTAATGTGGTTTCTGAAGTTGAAAACCAGGGTGTAGAGCCAAATACGGCTCGTGGGGGTGCATTAGCTACGAGCAAGGGCAGCTTTTCAGCATTTCTCGCTCCCCTTACTCAAGATAGTTTTAAAAGAGTTGTCAGCGATGTAGAAACTAAGCTCAGTGTTGTTAATCAAACTCTATCAATGCTGCTTGACAGCCAGGGTTTTGATGCAATTCTGTCTGATATGTTAAATGCTATTACCTTAAAGACAGGGGAGTTATTAGCAGCCGATCGCACAACCATTTTTTTATTAGATGAAGAAAAAAATCAACTCTGGTCAATTCTAGCGGCAGGTGAGAGTGGGCGTTCTTTAGAATTGCGAATACCTGCGGATAAAGGAATTGCTGGTGAAGTAGCCACATTAAAAAAAGTTGTTAATATTCCGTTTGATTTTTATAATGATCCGCGATCGCTCTTTGCCCAGAAAAAAGATCAGGAAACTGGATACCGTACTTATACAATGCTTTGCTTACCCCTATTGAATGACGGGGGGGATTTAGTCGCAGTTGTACAATTACTTAATAAATTAAAGTGTCCCATTGAGCAGGGAAAACCCTTAGCTGAAAAAATTGACTTTAACGGGTTTACAACAGAAGACGAAACAGTTTTTGCAGAGTTTGCTCCTTCAATTAGATTAATACTAGAAAGCTCCCGCTCATTTTACATGGCGACGCAACAACAGCGGGCAGCTTCGGCATTAATGAAGGCAACGCGATCGCTAAGTCAAAGCAGTTTAGACTTAGAAGAAACCTTAAGGAAGGTAATGGATGAAGCCAAACAGTTAATGAATGCAGATCGCGGCACGCTTTGGCTTTTGGATCGAGAATCTCACGAGTTGTGGACAAAAATACCGATAGCTGGTGCTTTACGAGAACTGCGGATTCCTTTTGGTGCAGGGTTTGCAGGTAGAGTTGCTGCTAATGGTGAGCGAGTAATTATTCCTTTTGATTTATACGAACATTCAGGTTCAGAAACTTCTAAGCAAACAGATCAAAAGACGGGCTATCGCACTTGTAGCTTATTGTGTATGCCAGTGTTTAACGCTGATAACGAGTTAATTGGTGTTACACAATTAATTAATAAAAGGAAATCAGGTGAGTTTCCACCTTATGATCCCAATGATTGGCCAAATCCTCCCGAATGCTGGAAGGCGAGTTTTAATCAAAGCGATGAAGCCTTCATGGAATCATTTAATATTCAAGCTGGCATTGCTATCCAAAATGCCAAGTTGTTTGCTACGGTAAAACAACAAGAACAAATGCAGCGAGATATTCTCCGCAGCTTATCAAATGCGGTATTTTCAACAGATAAAGCAGGTAATATTATTGCTGCTAATGAAAGTGCTAAAAAACTTTTAGGATTTAGCGACGAAGAACGCATAGAAGGTAAATCAATTTGTGAGTTAATCAAGATTAAAGAAGGGGATTTTGCTAAATACTTCAATGCAGCTTTAGAAGCAAAAGACGAAAAGAACCGCCAACAATACTATCCCGATCAAACGTTAATTTCTGATGGGGTTCAAGAACATAGCGTTCACCTATCTATTAATTCAATTGCAGATGCTAGCGATCCTACTAATGTTTATGGGGCGTTAGTAGTGATGGATGATATCAGCGATGAGAAACGCCTTAAGAGTACAATGTATCGCTACATGACTCAGGAATTAGCTGAACAGCTACTCCAAAGTGGCGATGCTAAATTAGGAGGCGATCGCAAAGAAGTTTCTGTCTTGTTCTCAGATATTCGCAGTTACACCACCATAACTGAAAGTATGCCTGCTGAAGATGTAGTGCTAATGCTCAACGAATATTTTGAGTCAATGGTAGACGCGGTATTTAAGCATAAAGGCACGCTAGATAAATATATTGGCGACGCAATTATGGCAGTATTTGGTTCACCTCTACCTCTAGAAGATCATGCTTGGATGGCTGTTTGTACAGCTATTGATATGCGCCATCGTTTAATAGACTTTAATACTAAACGCACAGAAGGTAATCAGGCAATCATCAAAATTGGTATTGGTATTAACTCTGATACTGTAATTAGTGGCAATATTGGCTCTAGTAAACGTATGGAGTTTACTGCCATTGGTGATGGCGTAAATCTTGGTTCTCGTTTAGAAGGCGCGAGTAAGCAATATGGCTGCGATATAGTAATTAGCGAAAGTACTTATACTCCCTGTAGCGATCGCGTTTGGGCTAGGGAATTAGACTTTATTAAAGTTAAGGGTAAAGATCAACCAGTCAGGATTTATGAATTGGTTGGTTTGCGTTCCGAACCCATTTTGCCAGAGAAAGAAGAAATTATTGAGCTTTATCATAAAGGGCGTGAGTATTACCTCAAGCGGAAATTTACCCGCGCTATGGGTGAATTTGGCACGATTTTGGAAGATTTTGATAAAAACGATAAAGCAGCAACCTTATACCTCAAGCGTTGTCAGCATTTTCTTCAAGAACCACCACCTGATGATTGGGATGGAGTTTGGACGCTGACGGAGAAATAATCGTGAACAATTAACAATTAACAATTATCAATTATCAATTCCTCCCCCAACTGAAGTTGGGGACTTGAAATAACGAAGGATTTTTTTTTATTTTCTATAACACAGATCGCGACGCAAGCAGATCTGGTAATTGATCATCGTCGCGCTTAACCTAACCTACTATTGTTGACTGAAAAAATATAATTTATATCTTAAGTAAGATTGACTTTTCAGAGTATTAATAATTTTTACAGGTTCAATTTATTAATCAGCTTTGCGTAAAAGCGTTATAACCATGAAATTTCAAGATTTTTAGCACAGTAAAACTAGAATCCTTAATTTCTTATTAAATCTTCATAAAATTCTCATTTCTATTCCTTTTGGCACTATGAAAGCAAGTTACATAAGAATTACTCTACTAATAGTTAATTTTTCTTAATACTATATGGCTCAAGTCAAGGCGATTTTTGGGCGTAGTCCTTTATTCGCCATTGGAAAGTTGAGAAGATTTATGGTTTTTATCAGTTATCGGTTTCAAGCAACGCGCTGGTAACTCTCTAATGTTTCTTTAAGTTTTGTCAAATGCGTTGCGTTGATTAACCATAGCTGTTTAGAGGCACAATTTCATGAGTCAAGTTCAAGCTAAGTTTGAAGCAAGTGAAACTGCATTTCATGTAGAAGGTTACGAAAAAATTGATTTTAGTCTCGTTTATGTTAACGGGGCGTTTGATATTAAAAATACAGAGTTAGCAGACAGTTACAAAAACTTTGGGCGTTGTCTTGCTGTTGTAGATGCGAATGTAAATCAGTTCTACGGACAGCAAATTCAGGAATATTTCACGCACTACAATATTGATTTAACAATATTTCCAGTAGCTATTACTGAACCTGAGAAAACTCTGGAGACGTTTGAGAAAATTATTGATGCTTTTTGCGAATTTAAGTTAGTTCGTAAAGAGCCTGTATTATTGGTTGGTGGCGGGTTGCTGACAGATGTGGGCGGTTTTGCTTGCGCGGCTTATCGTCGTAAGAGTAACTATATCCGTGTTCCTACCACACTAATTGGTTTGATTGATGCGGGTGTGGCGATTAAAGTTGCTGTAAATCATGGCAAGTTAAAAAATCGTTTGGGTGCTTATCATGCGCCAAAGAAAGTAATTCTTGATTTTTCTTTTTTGCGGACACTTCCCACTGCTCATGTGCGGAATGGGATGGCTGAGTTGGTGAAGATTGCAGTTGTCTCAAATAAGGAAGTATTTGAGTTGCTGTATGAGTATGGGGACGAGTTACTGCGTACTCACTTTGGCTATATTGATGCTACTCCAGAAATTCAAGAAGTAGCACATCGCGTTACTTATGAAGCAATTAAAACCATGCTGGAGTTAGAAACTCCTAATTTGCATGAGTTGGATTTGGATCGGGTAATTGCTTATGGTCATACTTGGAGTCCGACACTAGAATTGACTCCCGAAGTGCCATTATTACACGGTCATGCTGTGAATATTGATATGGCATTGTCGGCGACAATTGCTGAGAAGCGTGGTTATATTTCTGCGGAAGATCGCGATCGCATTCTCGGTGTAATGAACCGCATTGGTTTAGCACTGGATCATCCTTTGCTAGATGGTGAGTTGTTGTGGAATGCTACCGAGTCGATCAGTCTAACACGGGACGGTTTGCAACGTGCAGCAATGCCTAAACCTATTGGTAGTTGCTTCTTTGCTAATGATTTAACTCCTGAAGAATTAAACGCAGTTTTAAGTGAGCATAAACAACTGTGTGCAGCTTACCCTGATAGTGGTGCTGGTGTGGATGCTTATGTAAATAGCGTTGAGCAAAATGTCGCTGTTGAGATTGCAACTAAAGAGGAGAAAAATCTTGCTGGCGATCTCAGTAAAGAAGTGCAAAGTCTAGAAGCTTTAGTTGGCAATGTTAAAGACAATTTAGTTGGGAGTGGTAATTAATGACCACTGCTGTAAATGTAGAAAAGGCGCGTCCGGTTACGCCGTTAGGTATTCTAACTGAACATTTGGAAACCGCAGTACGGATGCTGGATAAACAGTCTGGTGTGTCTGCTGAAGTTACTACGCATTTACATAAAGCGTTGCAATTAGCAGCAGGTTTAGATCCGTATCTGGAAGAATGCACAACTACTGAGTCAGAGGGTTTGAGTGCGATCGCTCAAAAAACCAGTCAAGAAGCTTGGAGTAAGCGCTTTTCTGACGGTGAAACAGTGCGTCAATTAGAGCAAGAAATGCTCTCAGGACATATAGAAGGACAAACTTTAAAGATGTTTGTCTACATGACTCGCGCTGAAAAAGTGTTGGATATTGGGATGTTTACCGGATATTCAGCTTTGGCGATGGCGGAAGCTTTACCGGAAAATGGGCGGTTAGTTGCTTGCGAAGTCGATCAATATGTCGCTGAGTTTGCTCAAGATTTGTTTAATCGTTGTGAGCATGGAGCTAAAATTCAAATAGAATTAGCTCCTGCTTTGGCAACGTTGGATAAATTAGCAGAGCAAGGTGAATCTTTTGACTTAGTATTTATTGACGCAGATAAGAAAGAGTATGTGCAGTATTTTCAAAGACTGCTGGACTCTAATTTGTTAGCACCGCAAGGGTTTATCTGTGTGGATAATACTTTGCTTCAAGGGCAAGTATATCTGCCGAAAGAGCAAAGAAGTCAGAACGGGGATGCGATCGCGCAGTTTAACCAAGTAGTTGCTGATGATCCGCGTGTTGAACAGGTGTTGTTACCATTACGCGATGGGTTGACCATTATTAGGCGCATCTAGGCGACGAATTTAGGCAACGGATTTTTTAACGGATGTAACGGATAGGTTACGGGTGGGAAGTTAGGAAGTAATTGTTAACTACACTGTGCTTATCCGTTACATCATTTGATTTATTGCAAAAATTAGTTATTACATCTGTGTAAATCTCGTGTTTTATCTGCGATAAATTTTGTATTACATCTGCGTACCCTGCGGGAAGCGCTGACGCGCTATATCTGCGGTTAGTTAAAAAAAATTAGAATAATGGCACAAGCACAAAGCATAACAGCAAAGGTTGTAGCAGTTTTACAAAACCTTGGGACTCTGTTGTTATTAGCGATCGCATTCCCTTTTAATCTCACTGTAGTATTAGCGGCGCTGGTGTTGAATTTTCTTAATAAGAAGCCAGTAGTAGTAAATCCCAATTCTAAAAATATTATGCTGACTGGCGGGAAGATGACGAAAGCGTTACAACTGGCGCGATCGTTTCATGCTGCTGGACATCGAGTTGTTTTAGTTGAAAGTCATAAATATTGGTTAGTTGGTCATCGTTTTTCTAACGCGGTTGATCGCTTCTATACAATCCCCGCACCACATAAAGATCCAGAAGATTATATTCAAGCTTTACTAAATATTGCTAAACAAGAAAATATTGATGTTTACGTTCCCGTTTGTAGTCCTGTTCAAAGTTATTACGACTCCTTAGCAAAGCCAGTATTATCCGGTTGTTGTGAAGTGTTTCACTTCGATGCAGATGTCACACAAATGCTAGATGATAAATTTGCCTTTGCAGAGACAGCGAGATCTTTAGGTTTATCAGTTCCGAAATCTTTTAAAATTACTCATCCCGAACAAGTAATCAATTTCGACTTTTCTAACGAAATCCGCAAATATATACTTAAAAGTATTCCTTACGATTCAGTGCGCCGCTTAAACCTGACTAAGTTACCTTGCGACACACCAGAAGAAACCGCAGCATTTGTAAAAAGTTTACCTATTAGTGAGGAAAGACCTTGGGTAATGCAAGAGTTTATCCCAGGTAAAGAATACTGCACTCATAGTACAGTCCGCGACGGTGAATTAAGATTACATTGCTGCTGTGAATCATCGGCATTTCAAGTTAATTATGAAAATGTAGATCAACCAGAAATTTTGCAATGGATCAGTCATTTTGTTAAAGAATTAAAACTAACTGGACAAGCTTCTTTTGACTTTATCCAAGGAGACGACGGAAATATTTACGCCATTGAGTGTAACCCTCGCACCCACTCAGCAATTACCATGTTTTATAACCATCCAGGCGTAGCAGATGCTTATTTAGGTAAAGAACAATTGCCAGAACCTTTACAACCACTTGCTAATAGTAAACCGACTTATTGGACATACCACGAAATTTGGCGACTAACTGGAATTAGATCGTTGAAGCAATTGCAAAATTGGATCAGAACTATTGTGCGCGGAAAAGATGCAATTTTGGAAATTAACGATCCGTTACCATTTTTGATGGTACATCACTGGCAAATTCCTTTACTTATTTTTGATAATTTACGCCGATTACAAGGTTGGGTAAAAATAGATTTTAATATTGGGAAAATTGTACAGTTAGGGGGTGACTGAGGATTATTGCAATCTTTCCTGCATACAGGTGAAGTACCATTCGAGAAAACAAACGTTAAAAGTGTTTATTAATATAAACGCAATCATTTATTTTTCATTTTCGAGTCAGCCCACTTTTAAAATATAAATATAATGACCCAATCGCAACCGATAAAAGCGCGTATTTTTGCAGTATTCCAAAACTTAGGTACTCTGGCATTACTGGCGATCGCTTTTCCCTTCAACTGCATCGTCGTCTTACCATTGCTGCTATGGAATTTTTTTACCCGACCGTTTAGCAAGCAAGCGGTTTTAAACGAGAATCCGAAAAATATCATGATCGTTGGTAGTAGGATGACTAAAACCCTCCAACTAGCGCGATCATTTCACGCTGCTGGGCATCGGGCAATTATAGTTGATACCGATAAATACTGGTTAAATGGTAATCAGTTTTCCAACGCTGTGGCTGCTTCTTATACTGTCCCTGATCCGCAGAAAGATTTAGAAGGTTATACTCAGGCTCTACGTGCGATCGCCAAACAAGAAAATATCGACCTTTTTATCCCAGTAGCCATTTTCGCCGTCATCTACTTTGACTCTAACGACAAACCAGTGTTATCAGGCTGCTGTGAGATTTTCCACTTCGATGCTGAGATAACGAGGATGTTAGATGATAAATTTGCCTTTGCTGAAATGGCGCGAAGTTTCTCGTTATCAGTTCCCAAATCATTCAAAATTACTGCCCCAGAACAAGTCCTCAACTTCGACTTTACCAACGAAAAGCGCAAATACATCCTCAAAAGCATTCCCTACGATCAAGTGCGCCGCTTGAACCTCACCAAACTTCCTTGCAATACACCAGCAGAAACCGAAGCATTTGTCAAGAGTTTGCCGATCAGTGAGGAGAAGCCCTGGATCATGCAGGAATTCATCCCCGGAAAGGAATATTGCACTCACAGTACGGTGCGAGATGGAGAGTCAAGAATGTATTGCTGCTGTGAGTCATCCGCCTTTCAAGTTAACTACGAAAATGTTGATAATCCTGAAATTAAGCAATGGACGAGTGATTTTGCCGAAAAATTGGGACGTACTGGGCAGTTGTCCTTTGACTTCATCGAGTCTGGTGACGGAACTGTTTATGCGATCGAATGCAACCCTCGCACTCACTCCGCCATCACTATGTTTTACAACCATCCAGGGGTAGCGGATGCCTATCTTGGTAAAGAACCTCTAGCTGAAACTTTGCAACCTCTTCCTGATAGTAAGCCAACCTATTGGCTGTACCACGAACTCTGGCGGCTGAATGAAATTAGATCGTTAAAGCAATTGCAAACTTGGGTTAAAAATATTTTGCGAGGAAAAGAGGCAATTTTTGAATTCAATGATCCACTACCATTTTTGATGGTTCACCACTGGCAAATTCCGTTACTTATTCTCGACAATTTACGCAGACTAAAAGGTTGGATCAGAATAGATTTTAATATCGGTGAGCTTATAGAGTAGGGAGGAGATTGAGTTAAAAATTTGTAGTATGTATTCAAAAGAATATGCCGAAGTTGCCTCTAAATAAGTACAACTGTAGTTTTGAAGATAGTATTTATTCCCTGTTTTACTCGGCGGGTAGGAAATAATACCCCTACCTAAAACGTCATCTCAGGTCATACGCAACGTTTCATTGATCGCCGTCATAAATAACTCATTTAAAGGAATTCCCGCTGCGTTTGCCGTATTGACAATTACACTTTTGGGATAAAAAAGACAATACAACCCAGCTTCTATGAACCAAGGTTCTCCCTTTTGGTCAATGCGGAAGTCAAATAAACTATAATTGCGACAGCCCAAAGCCAAATGACACTTCTTAGCTTCTTGCTGAACCTTTTGGAAGATTGGGTCGTTAGAATCTACAATCCAACCCGCAACATACTTTTTAGCGGTTGAACGCAACTGGCTATTGCCGGGGTCTTTTTTGAATTTGTCACTATAGCTGCGGATGGGTCTATCGTCAGGGTCTACCAGATACTCTTCAAGGGGTAAAGCGATTAGCTCTCCGTCTTTGACAATGATACCGCATCTGACTTCTCGACCGGGTTCAATGAATGCTTCTACGATGACCTCCGTTGCATATTCAAATGCTTTCTTCAAGGCAGCATCATAGTCACTAGCCTCTTTGACTAAGGACACCCCTAGAGAGTCGGCGGCAGTTGCGGGTTTGATGACTACTGGAGGTGTAATTGTCGGAACGTCTCCTTGGCGAAGCACTTCTCCAAAAGGCACTTTCACCCCTGCGGCTGCGACAATTGCTTTGGTTATGGCTTTGTGGTTCGCTATTGCCATGACATCGGGAGTATTGCCTATGTAAGGAATTTTAAGCAGGTCAAATAGTGCGCGGTAGTGAGTCATTCCAGGGATACACACCATTTGTGGCAACACAACGTCAATGTTTTGCGCTGTTATAAACTGTATAGCCTCCAATAGCGACATCGGTTTGGCGACAGCAATATCTTCTTGACTGAGGGAGGAAGGAAATCGCCACTGGCTATCAGGTGTAACGTATGCAATCAGAAATTCATAAAGCGATGGATTTGCCGTAGCTAACAGACAGCTTTCGGCGTAATCGCGTGACAAATTACAGTAAAAATCATTGTATGCAGACCCAACTAAATGAAGGATGCGAATTCCTGACAAATTAAGTCTCCTCAAATTTAAAAAACTTGTGAATCTTTAGCTTATGGTACGCCTGGATTTTTTTTGATTCCACAAGTTTAAAAGATATTGATAATATTAGCAGAATTGATATCGAGCCGACTGTTGTTAACTTATTTCACATCGGTAAAATAACTCGGACAGTTGTTTGCTCCCCTGGTATACTTGTAATTTTTAACTCTCCATTATGTAGTTCAACTAAACGTTTAGCTATGCTCAAACCTAGACCTGAACCTTGTGAATCAGAGAGTTTACGCTCAAATTGCATATAAGCTCCCAAGTTACTAACTTGCTCAGTACTCATTCCCTTACCTTGGTCGATAATTTCCAGAAGAAATTTACTGTTGTCAACATGATTAGTAACAGTCACAGGGGTTCCAGCAGGGGAAAATTTAAAAGCGTTATCAATTAATTCTTCAACAATTTTTCTGAGTTTAATTTCAGAAATTTTTACTTTTTGCTGTTGTAGTTTTAAATCCAAGTCTGCTTCCCTACCAACTTCTTTAGCTTGCTTGATTGCAGCTTCTTTAATAACTGTGTCAGGATTTTTAATTTGGTGACTTCGCAGTTCTTCAAGGCTCTCTAGATCTGTGCCAATAATTTCTAGTTGAGCAAAGGTTAAAAAGTTTTGATTCAGCTTATATAAGCGTTGAGCATTTTTATTAATATGATTACCAATTTCTAAAACTCCCTCTTTGTCTAAAGAATCATGTTCATTAATTAGTAATTCTGATAAAGCAATAATCCCATGAAGAGGATTATGTAATTCTTGAGGCAGTGATGTTGTAATACTATTGCGTAAGGCATCTAATTTATACTGAGAATGTTTGTTAATGGCAGCCTGCTTTAATAGCCGAGATGAAATTGCTGCTAAAAGTTCTTCTCTAGTAAATGGTTTAGTTAAATAGTCATCTGCACCCAGTTCCATACCTTTACGGATTTCTTGCCTGTCAGCTTTGGCAGTTAGGAAAATTAGCGGAATAGTTGAGGTTTTAAATTCTCGTCGTAATTCTGCCAAGACATCATAACCATTAAGTTTTGGCATCATGATGTCACAAATAATTAAATCTGGATGATGTTTTTGGGCGAGTTCTAAACCAGTGAGACCGTTATCTGCGCCAATCGCATTAAATTCTTCCGCTTCTAGCAACTCAATCATGTTGCTTAAGATAAATTCTTCGTCTTCAATCACTAGAATGGTTTTCATCTGCGTTTCCATATACACCACCACTAAAATTATTTCTGTATACTGGTTTTTTATCAGACATACGAGTGCAATCGCACAATCGTATTTTTACGGGTATTTATGACTTAACTCTACTAAACTTCAGGCACGCGATCGCATAAATACAGTTATAGTAAGACTTTAATTATTTGTAACTACTACACTCAATAATGTTTAAATTTTATTAAGAAATTGTCAGTATATTGACTAAAGCATTTAGCAAAACTTATTGACTGAAGTGCGTAGGCGCAGCCAGCCGCAGGCATCGCTACTATATTAAGCTCCATTACTCTTGCCTCGGTCAGCGCCGCTACGTTAACAGTACTCACTTAACTATGGCAAAATGAGAGGCGGTGATCAAAGATTCTTAACATAGGTAATTAAAGTGAGTTCGACAGCCTCATCGCCCTCCACCTCTCGGCGCATGGTTTTTCCGTTTACTGCTATTGTCGGTCAGGAAGAAATGAAACTGGCTCTGCTGCTAAACGTGATTGATCCTTTTATTGGCGGGGTCATGATCATGGGCGATCGCGGCACTGGTAAATCTACAACCATCCGCGCATTGGCTGATTTGTTACCAGAAATTGATGTGGTTGTCAATGACCCATTCAGCAGCCATCCTAGCGACCCCGATTTAATGAGTGATGAACTCAGGCAGCAATTCTTAGAAAATCCGCAACCATTGCCATCAACCAAGAAAAAAGTGGCAATGGTTGACCTACCCCTGGGTGCTACAGAAGACCGAGTTTGCGGCACGATTGACATCGAAAAAGCTTTATCTGAAGGTGTCAAAGCCTTTGAACCAGGATTGTTAGCTAAAGCTAATCGTGGCATTTTGTATGTAGACGAAGTTAACCTACTCGACGATCACTTAGTAGACGTACTACTCGACTCCGCAGCTAGTGGATGGAACACAGTTGAACGGGAAGGTATATCCATTCGTCACCCTGCCCGCTTCGTGTTAGTCGGTTCTGGTAACCCCGAAGAAGGCGAACTCCGCCCCCAATTGCTAGACCGCTTTGGGATGCACGCCGAAATTCGTACTGTTAGAGAACCAGCTTTAAGAGTGCAAATTGTCGAGCAAAGGGCAGAGTTTGACCAAAATCCCCCAGCCTTTGTCGAAAAATACCAGCCTCAGCAAATAGAATCACAGAAACAGATTGTAGACGCTCAACAACTTTTGTCGTCCGTGAAGATGGATTACGATTTGCGGGTGAAAATATCAGAAGTTTGTTCAGAATTGGATGTTGATGGTTTACGGGGCGACATCGTTACCAATCGTGCAGCTAAAGCTTTGACGGCATTAGAAGGTAGACAAGAAGTAACAGTAGACGATATCCGCCGAGTTATCGCTTTATGTCTGCGCCATCGCCTGCGGAAAGATCCTTTAGAATCAATTGATTCAGGATACAAGGTCGAAAAAGTTTTCAGCCGTGTATTTGGATTAGAACTATCATCAGAAGAAAATGTTGCTGCAACAGCAAATGGAGTCCGTCCAGGCGGGCGTTAATATTTAGCAGTCAGCCGTCAGCCGTCAGCCATCAGCAATGATTACATAGTTTTAAATCTAAGCGTGTTAAGTTGATTTTATTTAATAGCTGATAGCTGATAGCTGATAGCTGATAGCTAAATAACTGATTATGACTGAGCCTTTAATTGAACTTAAGGGAATTTGTAAGTCCTTTGGCAATAATGTCATTTTGGATAATGTTGATCTGACTATAGAGCGCGGCGATTCACTAGGCATAATTGGGCCTTCTGGGACAGGAAAATCGACAATTTTGCGAATCATAGCTGGACTACTGGCACCGGATGCTGGCGAAATTTATATTCAAGGACAGTTACGAAAAGGATTAATTGAAGATGCGGAAGATCCAATTTTTATTGGGATGGTGTTCCAGCAAGCAGCTTTATTTGATTCTTTGACGGTAGAAGAAAATGTCGGCTTTTTGTTGTTTCAGCATTCCACATTGTCGCGCCGTGAAATAAAAGAATTAGCTGAACAAAAACTAGGAATGGTGGGGTTGGGTAAAATAGGCGATCGCTATCCAGCAGAATTATCAGGTGGGATGCGTAAACGGGTGAGTTTTGCCCGTGCGATCATGTCTAATCCCCAAAATCCCCGATACACCCCAGAAGTTCTACTGTACGATGAGCCAACTGCAGGGCTTGATCCGATCGCATCAACTGTAATTGAAGATTTAGTCCGCGATTTACAGCGTGCTGAAGGCGGTTGTAGCACCTACCTGATGGTGACTCACCAAGATAGCACTATTCGCCGCACTACTGACCGAGTGGTATTTCTCTATCATGGAAAAGTGCAGTGGCAGGGCAAAATTAGTGATATTGATACCACAGATAATCCTCTAGTGAGGCAATTCTTTAGTGCTAGTGTCGATGGGCCTATACAAGTAATTGGTTAAGCTTTTAGGTTTGAAATTGCACTTTGGGGCTGATAGGGAGAGGGAATGAGTGCTTTCAACTTAATTTAAGATTATGCAGCTTCAATGTCCATTAATTTAACTAATTAAGTGTTTATATTAAATTATGTCTAAAAGTAGATGCAGTTAATGATTTGATGAATATAGCCAACTTTTTCGCAGGTAAGGAGTCATCACAGACACGTCTAATATTTAATTGCTGATACCCAAATTTTGGGAGTGCCAACACTAAGTACAGCCACTCACAAAGCTGACGGCACAATGCTTTCAGCTAAAAGCCAAGAGAGGAAAAAGTATGCGATCGCGAACAGTGCGAGAAGGTTCTGTTGGTTTATTAATCCTACTAGGACTGTCTTTATTTAGTGGTTTAGTTTTATGGTTGCGGGGTTTCAGCCCTGGCAACCGCACATTTACAGCCTTTGCCATTTTTGGCGACGTTGCGGGTATACAGACGGGCGCAACAGTTCGTTATCGTGGCGTAAATGTTGGTAAAGTTGCCGCGATTAATCCTGGGGCTAACGGTGTTGAAGTGGAAATGCAAATTGCACCAGCAGACCTATTAATTCCCCGTAATGTTGTAGTAGAAGCAAGTCAATCTGGGCTTATCGGTGAAACTTATATTGATATTGTTCCATTGAAACCTCTACCACCAGGTCTAGACATTGCCAAACCTCTTACTCCTCAATGTAAAACTCAGCAAATAATTGTTTGCGATCAAACTCGTTTGCCACAAGGTCAACTTGGTGTTAGTACCGATGAACTGATTCGCACCACCACCCGCCTAGCAACCATTTATACGGAACCAGCTTTTGTCAACAACCTCAACGCGGCGATCAAAAACACAGCCGTTGCAGCAGGTGAGGTAGCTAAACTCAGCCGCGATTTTTCTAGCTTATCTGGTTCACTAAAACAAGAGCTAAAAACCTTCTCAGGCGCAGCTAACTCCGTCAGTAATGCTGCTAATCAGACATCCTATCAAGTTGGTCTTCTTACCAATAGATTCGGTGGCACAGCCGATCAATTTGGTAACACAGCCAATGAATTAAGCCGAACTGCCGCTCAATTTAACCAGCTTGGTCAATCAGTCAATAGCTTAGTAGTAGAAAACCGATCTACTTTAGTGAGTACATTAAACAACTTGAGCCAAGCTAGCGAACAGCTACGTGGTAGCGTAGGCGGATTAAGACCAACACTGCTGCAAGTTAACTCAACATTTCAAAAAATCAACTCAGAAAAACTTCTGCGGAACCTAGAAGCTTTATCTGATAACGCAGCCCTGGCTTCTGCCAATGCAGCCCAAGCTTCTGCTAACTTGCGTGACCTTTCTAGTAACCTCAACGATCCTAAAAATCGCTTAGTATTACAGCAAACTCTCGACTCTGCTAGGGCAACATTTGAAAATACCCAAAAAATCACCTCTGACCTTGACGACCTCACCGGAGACCCTGCTTTCCGTAGTAATTTGAAAAATTTAGTCAACGGGCTAGGTAATTTAGTGTCTTCCACACAGCAACTACAACAGCAGGTAGAAATGGCTCAAGTATTAGAACCAGTCAGTGATACCCTCAAGAAAGCAGCCGCAAAAAATAGCGTTACCAATACAAAGCAACCAGAAGCCGCACAAGATTTAAAACCAGTTCTAGCCGAGACAGAGGTTAAATCCGTTCCTTAATGTGAAGTAAGGAACAGAGCGGTTTTCTTGTCTTTATGGTGAAAAATGTCGTTAATTGATAATTGTTAATTGATTATTGGTCACTTGTGTTTTAAGCAACTAAGTTTCGTTTTAATCAAGCATAAAATTAAGTAAATATTAGAAACTAACATTTGGATTTGGGGAAAGCATCTATGTGGAAATCTGCTTGGCATGGTGGCATAGCAATTTTTCTCTCAGGCAGCTTAGGGCTGGTTACTGCTGGCTGTAGCAACGAAGATAGTGCCAGCACTGCCAGCCAATCACCGACTCCCGCACCAGCAACTGCTACTAATTCTGCTATTGCCCGATCTAAAACTGCAACATTAGTCAAGTCGTCAGCCTTGACAGGCGCTGATAACTACTTTCCGGCACTCGATAAAGCAACTGCTGCTTTAACTATCGCTGAATCGGCTTCATGCCCCGATGATTGGCTATTAGTTGCGGCTCAATGGCGGGAGGCAATTACCTTGTTAAAAGCTGTACCTGCTGCCAGCCGCAACCATGAGCGTGCTACAAAAATGATTGCTCAGTATCAGCAAAAATTAGCTTATGCTCAGAAACAAGCAACAATTCCTCCCAAGCCACAAGTTGTTGCCACTGCAACCATTAACCTACCAAATACAAAATCAAACTCCAGTTTTTTCTCTATACCGATCGCACGTAGAGAATCAGGAGTTCCTGTAATCGAAGCCACCTTTAATGGTAAGCATAAGTTTGCCATGCTGCTTGATACTGGAGCTAGTTATACAGTAATTACCAAAGCAATGGCGCAGAAACTAGCAGTAACAGTTGTCGGTAGTTCTCGTGCCAAAACAGGTAATGGGGTAACAAATTTATCGGTAGGAATGGTTAAATCTCTTCAAGTAGGTGGGGGCGTATTAAAAAATCTTCCTGTATGGATTGGACAGCCAGACTTAGAAATGGGAGTTGTTGGACAAGATTTTTTTAGCAACTATGACATGACAATTAAACAAAATGTAGTGGAATTTCAGCAACGCGCACAGAAAAGTAATTCTGTTAGTTAGTTTTGTGCTGACTCTCAATAAGTTAACTTAGATGATTCAAGTCCAATCTTCTTGTTCTTGTTGATTATTACGTACTTTATACACTTGAGTAATACTATGTAGCTGACGAGTTTTTTCAAACAGTTCTGCTTCTGTCAATTGCCACTTTTGCAGAACATTTTCTAAGTCTTGTTGAATATCTCTAGCGCCAGGAAAATCACAATAGCGGATTTTAAGTCTTGCAAGTTCTGCCAAGTCGTAATCCTGTTGCGGAGCTTGCAAAAGTTTGTTAACGATTTCGCGATCGCGCTGATATTGAGGGTGCTGCTGATCTCTATTTCCTGCTGTTGTACTCATACATCAAATATTGAATCAAGGTCATCTTTCATTGATAATTGTTAATTGTTAATTGTTAATTGATTATAAATGTTTACAACTTGGGAAATGCGGTGGTTTTATCCTGGTATACCACCAGCTACAGTAGAAGATTGGTTTTTTGGCGATCGCCCTGGTGAGTTACTAGGAACACCAGATGAACGGGAAGACGTATATTTGTACACTACACCTGTTTGTGAATATTTGGGAATAAAACTTCGACAAGGAAAGCTAGAAGTTAAATGGCGCAACGATGAATTAGGTGTAATGGAGTTTGGTCAAAACTGGCGAGCTAAATTAGAAAAATGGGTTAAATGGGTTTGTGATGATCCAACCGCAACTAATATGACACCAGCAAGCGTTTTAGACAATGGCGCTTGGATTAGTGTAAAAAAAAGTCGTTCCCAACGTATATATAAAATCAATATTGGTACAGAAATACAACTGCTTCCGATCCAACAACCCACGGACGAAGCTTGCGCTGTGGAACTTACGAAGCTGAATATTAATGGTAATGACTGGTGGACTATAGCTTTTGAAGCTTTTGGTGAAGATATCAGCATAATGGATATGCTAATACCAGCCGCAGACCTAATATTTACAAATTATCACGGAGTCGATTTACAACCACAGGATTCGTTTGCTTATCCCAAATGGCTATCTCTAGTGGTATAGAGAATATGCAGAAATAGTTTTAGTTATTACCCTAAACTACAACCTTAGAAAGAAGTAGTCTGTTACCCTTGGGAACACAATGAAAAGAATTCTTTGTTTTACAAGATAGCCTAGTAATTGCTAGCTAAGGGAATAAACACATGAAATCAAGCATCCTAGCTACACTAGCTTTATTCAGCAGCATTAGTTTAGCAATGCCAGCCCAAGCTGCAAATAGTGAACATATTTCACAGCTATTACAAACTAAACAATGTCCAAATTGCGATCTCACAAATGCAAATCTAGCTGATTTAGACCTAAGTAATGCTAACTTAGCCGGAGCAGACTTAACAGGAGCAAAGCTAAGTCGTAGTGTTCTGCAAGGTGCAGATCTCGGTGAAGTGCAATTGAGTCGTGCTGACTTGATAGATGCAAATTTGAATAGCTCTAACTTGATTAAAGCTAACCTCAGAGATACAGATATGCTGGGCGTTGATCTTAGGGAAGCTAACTTGAGCGAGGCTGATTTAAGCGGTGCTTACTTGTTAGGTGCTGACTTGAGTAGGATCAATTTGATTGCAGCTAAATTAAGTAATGCTCATTTAGAAGGTGCAACTATGATATCGGCTGATTTAAGTCATGCTGATCTTAGCCAAACTAACATCAATGACGCTTATTTACATCTAGCTAATTTAAGTAATGCTAACTTGACTGGTGCTAATTTGAGCGGTAGTGAGTTGCATATAGCTGATTTAAGCAATGCTAATCTCAGTGAAGCTCAACTGAATAGTGCGGAGCTTAATAATGCCAATTTACTAGGGGCTGACTTAAGTAATGCTGTTTTTGCCCAAGCTAATTTGAGAGGCACAAATTTAAGCAGTAATCAGATTAGTAGCGCTAACTTAGATGGAGCTATTGGTTTAGGTGAGGGTGAAAGCGCATCTACTGTGTTGGATCAACCTACAATTTTGGAAGATAGAGACTAATAGCTAGTTTGTTGCATCGTGATTTTATCTATCACTACATGGCTCATTGTTGATCAAATTTGTATTTTCTCAAAAAATATCTCTTTTCATGCAAATGTAGAGATGTTGTATACAACGTCTCTACAATGATTAATGTCATAACCGTGGCAGTTGCTATATTTAACGAACCATCCCATCATTAATCTGGTGTAAATTCTGAATTCTTTAGTTTGTAAGCAGCCCGCATAATTTGCCCCGCTAGAATCGCAGCACCAAAACCATTATCAATATTCACAACACCTACTCCCGCAGCACAAGAGTTGAGCATTGTCAATAGTGGAGCCAAACCGCTAAAACTTGCGCCATATCCAATGCTTGTAGGGACGGCAATTACAGGACAATCAGCTAATCCAGCTACTACACTGGGTAATGCTCCTTCCATCCCAGCTACGACGATTAATACATTAGCTTCAGTCAAAACATGACGGTTACTTAGTAATCTATGGATACCCGCAACGCCAACATCCCAAAGGCGTTTTACCTTAAATCCGCATAATTCTGCGGTGATGGCGGCTTCTTCTGCTACTGGTAGATCAGCTGTACCTGCCGAAAGGATGCTAACTGTACCTGGATATTGTGGTTCTAGTTCAGTGGGTACAAGGGCGCAAATACGGGCGCTAGGATAATATTTAAGATCGGGGATTTTGAGTTGCAATTCGCTGTAAACTTCTGGTTCAATGCGCGTCGCCATAACTACAGGATTGCGCGATTCTCGTTCCGAGACGCTACGCGATCGCATTACCTCGATAATTTGGGCAATTTGATTTGTGGTTTTACCTTGTCCCCAAATTACTTCTGGAAAACCAGTCCGCAGAGTACGATGATGATCAATTTTGGCAAAATTATCAACTGCTTCAAAGTCAAAATTCTTGAGTTTTTCTAACGCTGCTGCTGGACTTACTTCACCAGCAGCAACGGATTCTAAAAGAAATTGTAATGCTTCAGGTTGTGTCACTTTTGGGCTACTTTTAATTCATAAAGATTCCAGAATGCTCCTCCTAGTGCGGAGAATTTGAGATTTTCGACGCGATCGCGCACAGCTTGAAATGATAACTTACTTACTAAATAAATAAACGGTACTTGTTCTTGAGCAATTTGCTGAAACTTAGCATAAATTTCCTTACGCTTATTTTCATCCAATTCTCGCACTCCCTCAACAAACAAGCGATCAATTTCTTTTTCCCAATCAGACACTTCCCAATTTTTAATCGGTGGTTCTCCTAATTGTGGGCCTTGATTAAATTGGTGTAAACCTCCTGAACTAGACCAAATATTATAGGAACTATGAGGTTCCACACTTCCTCCACTAAACCCACCAACATAACAATCCCAATTGCGATTAGTAAGCTTATCTAATATTGCATTAAAGTTCAGCACCTGCAAATCAGCTTGTATACCAATGTCTGCCAGATTTTTTTGAACCTGGATAGCCATATCTGTTCGAGTTTTATCTTCTGCTTTTACTAGCATTGTAAAGCGAACTCGATTGCCTTCAGTATCCTCTAGCTGATTTTGTGAATTGTATTTAAAACCTGCTGATAACAGTAGTTGTTTAGCTTTCTCTGGATTATAGTTGTAAACTTTTAACCCTTTTTCGGGGGAAAGATAATAAGGACTTTTGAAATAAATCGGAGAATTAATATATTCACCCATTCCTCTAAAGATATTTTTCTTCATTGTCTCCCGATCAATTACATAGGCTACGGCTTGCCTAAATTCCACTGTATTAAACCAGCGAGACTTAATTGGATCTACTAAGGGCTGATCTTTAGAATTACTAGCTTTATTTAAGTTAAATCCTACAAAAATTGTAGTTGAATCAGGGCCTCCATTATAAATATTAAATTTTCCTCGCTTTGTTTCATGCTTCAACAAGGAAAAGGAATTAGGTTCAACATCTAAACTATCTAACTGTCCAGAACGAAAAGTTACTAACTGATTATCAGTAGATTCAATAATTTGTAAAACAATCCGCTCAATATAAGGTTGAGGATTACCCTGAACATCTTTGCGCCAATAGTAAGGGTTTCGCCGCAATATAACTCGCTCACTTGGGGCATAGCTTTCCATGCGGTAGGAACCATTACCGATAATCTTTTTTGGATCTGTGTCTGTTCCCCAAGTGGAGAGAAACTTAGGATTACCACCAGATCCCATAGTTTGAACAGATTCTTTTAAAGCGTGTGCTGGCAATATTGGTAATCCACCAACAAATCTTAAAAATGGCGCAAAAGGTTCTTTTACTATAAATTCTACCCGTCGCGTATCTAGTTTATTAACTGTTGGGAAAGCACGATTTATACCAATTTTCAGGATATCTTTAATATCTGTGGGAATTTTAGGATTGAGGTAGATATCTTGATAGGTAAAAATGACATCATCTACTGTCAGTGGTTCACCATCTGACCACTTCAAGCCATCTTTGAGGGTAAAAACAATTTGTTTTTTATCATCAGAAATTTGCCAAGATTCAGCTAATGCTGGTTCTATTGCTCCTGTTAAGCCATTTTCGGTAATTAAACCTTCATATAAAAAACCAAAAACGCTAAAGGCTGACTGGTTTAGCGCGTAATTAAATGTTGCAGGACTACTAGGAGATGTAAAAATTAATTCAGGAACTTGAGCCGCTTTTGTTTTTAATTGTACTGAGTTGCATGAAGCGAGTGCGATCGCACTTATTATGGCTAAACCAAAAAGCAAAAATAAATTCCTAGCTCGTTTGGAGATTCTTATCATAAATATTTTTAATTATAATTTATTCAAGCTTAAGTCTGCTGCTAGGCAAACCTATACGCCCAGTTGCAGATTAACAAAAATAAAAAAGCTGAATACTGACTGCTGACCGCTATGATATCACTCCTCACTTAATTTCAGTTCGTGAATATTCCACAATGCTCCTCCTAGTGCAGAGTATTTTATACCTTGAATGCGATCGCGCACCGCAGAAGTAGCCAGCGAGTTAATTAAATAAATTACTGGTAGATTATCTTGGGTAATCTGCTGAGTTTTAGCATAAATTTCTTTACGCTTCGCTTCGTCTAACTCCCGTGCGCCTTGAATGTAAAGATTACCTATTTCTTCTTCCCAAGGATAAACTTTTCGACCTTCAATTTGAGGTTGCCCTGGTTGTGGTTTTTGATTAAAGCTATGTAAACCGCCTTCAGGAGACCAAACATTAGCTCCATCATTGGGTTCTACACCACCAGTTAAACCCAGGAGATAAGATTCCCACTCAAGGGTACTGCTAAGTTTATCTACCAACACACCAAAAGCAATGGGATTAAAGTCTACTTGAATGCCAATCTTGCTGAGGTCTTGTTTAACTTGTGAACCCAAAGCTTCCCTTATTTTATTACCTGCATTTGTGATTAAAGTGAAGCGTACACGGTTGCCATCAGCATCTAGTAGTTCGTTTCTACTATTATATTTAAATCCTGCATCTACAAGTAATTTCCTAGCTTTTTCTAGATTATAACCGTAAACTTTTAAACCTTCCTTTGGTGAGAGATAGTAAGGACTTTGTACAGAAATGGGTGAATTTTGTAGTGTACCTAACCCACGAAAAGTATTATTAACCATCCGTTGACGATCAATGGCATAAGCAACAGCTTGTCTAAACTCAACTTGATTAAACCAGCGAGATTTAATTGGATCAACTAAAGGCTTGCCATTCCTACTACCTTGATTGAGATTAAAGGAAATAAAGTTTGTCCCTGCTGCCGCTCCGCCATTGTAAATTGTAAATTTACCACGTTTTTCTTCATGTTTTAATAAAGAAAAATAATCTGGTTGCACAACAACAGCATCTAATCCCCCAGATCGAAACTGTAATAAAGATGTATCAGTAGATTCTACAATTTGTGAAATTACGCGCTCAATATAAGGTTGCTCGTTGCCTTGAGCATCTTTACGCCAATAATAAGGATTACGCCGGAAGATTACCCTCTGATTAGTAGCGTAACCTTCTAAGCGATAAGCACCATTAGCGATAATTTGCTCTGGTGGTGTATTAATTCCCCAAGTAGTAAGAAATTTAGGCTTGCCATTTTGGTCTTTAGTTTTTACAGATTCTTGTAGAGCATGAGCAGGTAAAATTGGCAAGCTTACAGTACGGAGGAACGGTGCAAAAGGTTCGGGAGTAGTAAATTCAATTCGCAGTTCATCTAGTTTACGCACAGTAGGTAATGCTCTACTTTCCCCTATCCGAAGAATGTCTCTAGCATCAGTAGGAATTGCTTCGTTTAAGTAGATGTCATTGTAGGTAAAAATAACATCATCTGCGGTTAATGGTGCGCCATCTGACCACTTCAAACCTGGGTGTAGGGTAAAAACAATTCGCTGCTTGTCATCAGATATTTCCCAAGCTTCAGCCAAAGCAGGTTCAATTTCTCCAAATCCATTTTCAGTAATTAACCCTTCATAAGTAAGACCAAAAACATTTGATGCTTCTTGATTAAGAGGGTAATTAAAGGTTTTGGGATCGCTGAGAACGCTGATAACGATTTGAGAGACTTGTGCAGCATCTGTTTTTAATTCAAGCTGGTTGCAGCCATTAAGTGCGATCGCAAACGTCATAGCCAGCAACAAAGCTAACCAACGTCGCCAAATTTGAGAAATGATAGCAATCATTAGAACTGAGTAAGGGGTAAGGAGTGAGGAGTCAGTGGTGAGGAGTGAATATTATCCAAATCTCCCCTGCCCCCTGCTCGATATCTCTAGTTTTACTGATCTCAAATATAATTAGCTATCAGCGACTAGCAGCACAACAGCATAAGCAGCTATACCTTCTTCTCTACCGACTGGGCCTAACTTTTCGTTAGTGGTAGCTTTGATACCAACTTGATTGGGTTGTACTTGTAAAACACTGGATATGCGATCGCGCATTGCTGCAATATGAGGCTTGAGTTTTGGTCTTTCTGCCACTACCACAGAATCAATATTACCAATTCGCCAGCCTTGCTCCTGCACTAGCTGGTTAACTTGCGACAGTAATACTAAACTATCTGCCCCTGCCCAAGTCGGATCAGTTGGGGGAAAATAATGACCAATATCTCCTAAACTTAGCGCCCCTAACATCGCATCCATAATTGCGTGGGTAAGAACATCAGCGTCACTATGCCCCAACAAACCGAGTTCATGGTGAATTTCTACACCGCCTAAAATCAGGCGACGATTATTAGCTAATTGGTGGATATCATAACCGTTACCAATACGAATATTAGCCATCAGTTGATTTTTAAGTGGTAGATTTTAGATTTTAAAGGCTATTTTCAGCGCAAATACCCATTTTTAAGCAAAAAATACTTTTTGCTTCTTAATTCTCTAAATTATTTGATTGCGACCCAGAATCCTCCAACCAATCAGCATAAATATCTGGACGGCGTAAGCGGGTTTTTTGAATTTGTTGTTCGTGCCGCCAACGAGCAATTTCGGCATGATTCCCTGATCTCAGTACTTGTGGAACTTCCCAATCGCGAAATTTAGCAGGGCGGGTGTACTGAGGATAATCTAATAAACCAGCCTCAAAACTTTCTGCTTTAAGTGACTCTTCTTTGCCTACTGTTCCTGGTAAAAGGCGGATCACTCCGTTAATCAACGCTAGTGCGGGAATTTCACCACAAGTCAATACAAAATCACCTAAAGACACCTCGCGAGTTACCAAATTTAGTACTCGCTCATCTACCCCCTCATAATGTCCACAAATGATCACTAACTGGTCATATGTAGCTAATTCTCGCAATAACGGCTGCTTTAGTGGTTCCCCTTGGGGTGTCATTAAAAGCACATCCCGTCTAGGTAAAATCGGCAAGGACTCCACCGCAGCAAAAACTGGCTCTGGTTTGATCAACATCCCGACACCGCCGCCGTAAGGTTCATCATCGACGCGCCGATGTTTATCGGTGGTAAAGTCGCGGGGGTTAACCAGATGAACTTCGGCAATTTGTTTAGCTAAAGCCTTACCTAATAGCCCCGAATTCAGGGGAGAACTGAAAAAATCAGGAAATAGGCTGATGACATCTATTCGCAAGCGATCGTTAATAGGCACGCTTCGGCTCTTTACAGTATACGGACGGAAACAATCAAAATTAATTATGAACTATGTTCTCTACCTTAGTGTGAATTACTCCTAGTTTCGCTACGCTGTACTAGGAGTTTCCCAAGCCCAAGGAGTAACCCCCTTGGTGTCCCTGTCTTTCACCAGGCTCTTTGGGCGTTGATTCCGACAATCCCTGCCGTATTTGTGGATCTGAAAATATCAGAATATTAGTCGCGGCGTTCACATCTCTATCGTGGTGAGTGCCGCATTCTGGACAAGCCCACTCTCTAATGCTCAGGGTCAAGTCATTGTAGATATACCCACAGTTTGAACAACGCTTAGAACTAGGGAAAAACCTATCTAACTTGCGAATTTCGCAACCAGAGAGTTCCCCTTTGTATTCCAACATTGTCAAGAATTGACCCCAACTAGCATCATTAATGGCTTGTGCTAATTTGCGATTTTTCACCATTCCCTTGATATGCAAATCCTCTACAGCTACAACTTGGTTCTTGCACGTTAACTGCAAAGAGAGTTTATGTTGCATATCTAGGCGCTGGTTAGCTACTTTTTCGTGCGCCTTAGCTACAAGTAATCTTTGCTTGTTACGATTGTTTGACCCCTTAGCCTTGCGAGACAAAGAGCGATGCAATCGCTTCAAACGCTTTAAGGCACGTTTGTAGAATCTGGGATTGGAATATTTTTTCCCCTCACTTGTGATCAAAAAATCTTTTAATCCCAAGTCAACACCAACATGACCGCCATTTAAAGGGGCTTCTTTTTGGTCATACTCCACCAAAATAGAGGCGTAGTATTTACCTGTAGGCGTTTTACTGATAGTGACGCTACTAGGTACTCCTCCCATCTCCCTGTGCTGCACCATCTTAATAGGCTGCATCTTAGGAAGTTTCAACATTCCATCATAAGTAATACTCCAGTGCTGCGGGATGCGAAATGATTGGCGATTACGCTTTTTCTTAAATACGGGGAAACTTCCTAGTTTCTTGAAAAAACGTATAAATGCTGACTCTAAATCTTTAAGCGTCTGTTGTAGGGATTGGCTATTAACTTCTGTTAACCAGGAGTACTGCTCATCCCTCTTTAAGAGAGTAAGTAGTTTAGCTGTGTCAGTATACTTCAGATGCTTTTTGGATTCAGCGTAAGTATCAGTAATTAATCGCAAAAAATGGTTATACAAAAAACGACTGCACCCAAAGCACTTAGCGAGATACTTCTCTTGCTCAAGTGTTGGGTACAGTCGAAATTTATAGCCTTTGTTTGCCATTGATTACTGCTTTTATCTATTTAATCGATTCTAGATAAGCCTGTGGAATTTGTCAATTGCGTATCCGTTTGACCGACACAACCCTTCCGCCTTTCAACGCATACGCTACGCATGGGGTCTTTTCGGCGGCTCTGATAAATTTTCTGGCTCAGGACTTACGCAATCAAGCCAGGAGATTCTGTTAAAATTCATTCATATTTTTCTGAGCTACTGCTCAAATTTGTTTCTTAACCCATGCTGACTGAAATTTTTCCGTTTCAATTTGCTTTGGATGCTACACAGCTAGCTGGTATTGGTTTGTGGTCTATAGCTTTATATTTAGGCTTTTTTCCAGTTAGTGAGTGGGTAATGGAAAAGTTACAGCAATGGTTTAACTTTGCAGAGCGATCGCTATACACTTCTGAAAAGGAATTTGAACGCACCCGTAAGGCTAGAGAATCACAAAATGCCTTTTACGCATCCCTGTTTAGCATCGTGCCATTTTTAGGCATTGGATTAATCTGCAATTACGGTGTAGAAATTGGATTAGGGCGTAGTTGGGCTATTAGTATCGGCTTACTAGCTTGTGTTATTGGTGGTGTGTATGAGCTAGGTCGTCGTGATGGTCAGTCTTCTTAATGATTTGAGATTGATTGCAAGTTTAAAACTTCTTCAGCGACAATGTTAGCTAACTTTTGTGATGCTCCTGTTTCACCTCTAACTTGACGTAAGCGCGATCGCATTTCTGCTAGTTTTTCTGGATGGTTAAGCAAGTCCAAAGCAAATTCTGCAACTTCTTGAGGTTGTAGTTTTCCCAATAATTCAGGAACTATTTGTTCTTTAGCCCAAATATTGGGCCATGCAAAGTTTTTACCTGGTAAGTACTGTAAAATTATCTGGTTAATTATTTTTGCTAAAGGTGTTCCTACCCCTGGTAAATTCACTAACAAGCCTGGTAAACCATCCCAAGCACGCATCGCCTCTATTTGTTGGGTAGGTAATAATACAATCATTGGTACAGCTAAAGAGCCTAATTCAGCCGTATTAGCTCCAACTGTAGTTAAGCAAAGGCAACATTGAAATAATAAATCATAAGCAGGAAAATCTGTCCATAGTTCTAGTTGCAAACCAGTAGAGGTTTTTAAATACGGTTTTTCACTGCTATTACTGTTAGGAATAATTAATTTTGCTGTCGCCCCATTTACTAATTTAATTACAGAATTTTGTTGAGGATCAGCAAACCGTGCCAAGGTTGGTAAATCTAAAGTTGGTGCAACAGGAATTACAAACTTAGTTTGGGGTCTAACAGCGTGGATATGTTCTGCGATCGCCAAACACAAAGGCACACCCTGAGCCAACTTTGCGGCTTTAGACCCAGGCAACAATCCAATTATTTCTGGTAATTGGGAATTGCTTATATTTTCCTGTGTCACTACTCCCCAGTCACCAGCACCTACATCTGCCATCAAATCCCCCACAACATTAAACTTATGGGTATATTTTTGGGGGACACGCGCTACAACTTCCGGTTTCATCACTCCAAAGCGATCAACAAAGCGATACCAACGTGCCTCCCATTCTGCATAAATCACAGTGCGATAACCAAGACGCTTACCAATCACAACAGAAAAGAATTGATCGCCACCTAAAAATAAAACTACTCCGCGATCGCGCCAGTCCCAATTTTCTGCGGTCTTACCCGACAATAAAAACGCTAAAAAATGTTCTGCCCCTTGCGCTCGATCTACTTCTGGATAACTTTGTGCGATCGCTACTTCTTTACCACTAGCATTTGGACAAGGTGACAAAACTACTGAAATACGTATCTGCGCTCGTTCATTTCCCAACTGTTGCCGCAAAGCTTTAACTACAGGTCGTACCCAAGTCGCTAACTCTCCAGGGCCATTTGAGAGAATCAAAATATCAACTGCTTGCATGATTTACTAACTAAAGATTCGCTTTTACTGGATCATAATCCTGGCATTTTGGCAAGCCCTTTGACTGAATAATTGATAAAGTTTTGCAAAGAAACCTACTTGGTTTACTATTTTTTATATAAATAAATATGAAGAATAATTTCATTTTTCATATCAAATTGTGTCAGATAAGCGCCAAAACCCCCATCAGGACTGCATTTTTTGGTAAAACAACTGATGCGTCCCTGAATAGTTCTCAGTCGTGAGCCTTCAACAGTCAGCTAGATGGCAAAATTAACTCATAAACTAAGCCAATGAGTTTATGGTTCATTTCCTGATAGCTGATAGCTGATAGCTGATAGCTGTGATATTAACGACGCTAACTGATCCTTGCACCAAGAGAACCATCGAAGGAGCAATACCGAATGTTCACTCACGTCAAGTCCACCATTCGCCACATAACCCCAGATGACATCAGGGGGAGATCGTTACTTAAGGTGGTCTATGTCGTGCTAGAGCCGCAGTACCAGAGCGCCCTCTCAGCCGCCGTTCGCTCAATTAATAAGAACCACCCACAGATGGCTATTGAAATTAGTGGCTATCTGCTAGAAGAACTTAGAGATCCTGAAAATTATGAAGATTTAAAGCGGGATGTAGAAAAAGCCAATATATTCATAGCTTCACTAATTTTTATTGAAGACTTAGCTGAAAAAGTTGTAGCAGCAGTAGAACCCCACCGCGATCGCCTCGATGTTGCAGTCGTCTTCCCCTCTATGCCAGAGGTGATGCGCCTCAACAAGATGGGCAGCTTCTCGATGGCACAATTAGGTCAATCTAAGAGTGCGATCGCCCAATTCATGCGGAAGCGCAAGGAAAAATCGGGTGCTGGCTTCCAAGACGGAATGTTGAAGCTATTGCAAACCCTGCCTAAAGTCCTGAAATATCTACCAATGGATAAAGCGCAGGATGCGAGAAACTTCATGCTAAGTTTCCAATATTGGCTGGGTGGTTCCTCTGAAAACTTAGAAAACTTCCTGCTGATGCTGGCAGATAAATATGTTTTCAAAGGTGGAGAGATGCGAAATTTCGCGGCTCTACAATACAATGAACCTGTAACTTACCCAGATATGGGCATCTGGCATCCCTTAGCGCCTCAAATGTATGAGGATGCTAAAGAATACTTCAACTGGTATAACAGCCGCAAAGATATACCAGAAGATTTAAAAGATCCTCTAGCGCCTTGCATTGGTTTAGTTTTGCAACGCACCCACCTAGTTACAGGTGATGATGCCCACTATGTGGCAATCGTGCAGGAAATGGAAGCAATGGGCGCACGGGTAATACCTGTGTTTGCAGGTGGTTTAGACTTCTCGAAACCAATTGATGCTTATTTCTACGATCCAGTTTCTAAAGGACAAAACGCTATTGTAGATACAGTTGTATCTTTAACTGGATTTGCCTTAGTAGGTGGCCCTGCTAGACAAGATCATCCGAAAGCAATTGATTCTTTAAAACGCTTAAATCGTCCTTACATGGTTGCCCTTCCTTTGGTATTCCAAACTACGGAAGAATGGCAGGAGAGTGATTTAGGATTGCACCCAATTCAAGTAGCATTACAAATTGCGATTCCTGAATTAGATGGGGCAATTGAGCCGATTATTTTATCTGGAAGAGATGGCGCTACTGGAAAAGCGATCGCACTTCAAGACCGGATCGAATCTGTCGCTCAACGCGCCTTAAAATGGGCAACACTGCGCCGGAAACCAAAATTAGATAAAAAAATTGCCATTACCGTTTTTAGCTTCCCGCCAGATAAAGGTAACGTTGGTACTGCTGCTTATTTAGATGTATTCGGTTCCATCTATGAAGCAATGCAAGCATTGCAACACAACGGCTATGACGTGCAAAACTTACCCGCGTCATCCAAAGAATTGATGGAACAAGTCATCCATGACGCGCAAGCACAATATAGCAGCCCAGAACTCAACGTAGCTTATAGAATGTCAGTACCAGAATATGAAGAACTGACACCTTATTCGCAGCGTTTAGAAGAAAACTGGGGGCCACCACCTGGAAATCTCAACAGCGATGGACAAAATCTGCTAGTTTATGGTAAGCATTTCGGTAACGTCTTTATCGGAGTTCAGCCTACATTTGGTTATGAAGGCGACCCGATGCGGTTGTTATTCTCTCGTTCCGCAAGTCCTCATCACGGTTTTGCAGCTTACTACACATATTTAGAAAGAATTTGGAAAGCCGATGCTGTACTACACTTCGGTACACACGGTTCTTTGGAATTTATGCCTGGTAAGCAAATGGGGATGTCTGGAGAATGTTATCCAGATAACTTAATTGGTTCAATTCCGAATCTTTATTACTACGCAGCAAATAACCCCAGCGAAGCGACAATTGCTAAACGTCGCAGTTATGCAACAACCATTTCCTATTTAACCCCACCTGCTGAAAATGCTGGATTGTACAAAGGGTTAAAAGAATTAAGCGAGTTAATTGCTTCTTATCAAACATTGAAAGATACCGGACGAGGTATCCCAATTGTTAACACCATCATGGATAAGTGTCGGATAGTGAATCTGGATAAGGATATTAACCTGCCAGAAACCGACGCGAAGGATATGGATGCTGAGGAACGGGATACTATTGTTGGCAATGTGTACCGCAAGTTGATGGAGATTGAATCGCGGTTGTTGCCTTGTGGGTTGCACGTAATTGGTAAACCGCCAACTGCTGAGGAAGCGATCGCAACTCTGGTTAATATTGCTAATCTGGATCGAGAAGAAGAAAATATTCTCAGCCTTTCCCGCATCATCGCCAATAGTTTAGGGCGTAATATTGACGAAGTATATCAAGGAAGCGATCGAGGTGTATTAGAAGATGTCCAACTTCTGCAAGACATCACCCTCGCTTGTCGCGCTGCTGTTGCTGCTTTAGTCAAAGAAAAAACCGATGCTGATGGGCGCGTTTCTTTAGTTTCCAAGTTGAACTTTTTCAACATGGGTAAAAAGGAACCTTGGATTGAAGCATTGCACCAAGCAGGTTATCCCAAAGTTGACCCAGAAGCGATTAAACCGCTATTTGAATATCTGGAATTTTGCCTCAAGCAAGTTTGTGCAGATAACGAACTTGGCGCATTACTGCGAGGTTTAGAAGGCGAATATATTCTACCAGGGCCAGGTGGCGACCCCATCCGTAACCCTGATGTCTTACCTACAGGTAAGAATATGCACGCCCTCGACCCCCAATCTATCCCCACCGAAGCAGCCATTAAATCCGCCAAAGTAGTTGTAGACCGACTATTAGCGCGTCAAAAACTGGATAATGGCGGCAACTGGCCTGAAACCATCGCCTGCGTACTTTGGGGAACCGACAACATCAAAACTTATGGTGAATCTCTTGCCCAAATCATGTGGATGATTGGTGTAAAACCAGTACCAGACGCATTAGGACGGGTGAATAAATTACACCTAATTCCGTTAGAAGAATTAGGTCGTCCTCGGATTGATGTTGTAATTAACTGTTCAGGTGTATTCCGCGACTTGTTCATCAACCAAATGAACTTGCTTGACCAAGGCGTAAAAATGGCAGCAGAAGCAGATGAACCTTTAGAAATGAACTTCATCCGCAAACACGCATTGCAACAAGCAGAAGAAATGGGTATTAACCTGCGTCAAGCTGCAACTCGCGTTTTTTCTAATGCTTCCGGTTCTTATTCTTCTAACATCAACCTAGCAGTAGAAAACAGCAGTTGGGAAAGCGAATCTGAGTTACAAGAAATGTACTTAAATCGCAAATCCTTTGCCTTTAGTGCAGATAATCCAGGGATGATGGGAGAATCGCGGAAGATTTTTGAATCAGCATTAAAAACTGCTGATGCCACATTCCAAAACTTAGACTCATCCGAAATTAGCTTAACCGACGTTAGCCACTATTTCGATTCTGACCCCACAAAAATTGTTGAAACTTTACGGGGTGACGGTAAAAAACCAGCATCTTATATTGCTGACACTACTACCGCAAATGCTCAAGTTCGTACCTTATCAGAAACCGTGCGTTTAGATGCTCGTACCAAGTTACTTAATCCCAAGTGGTACGAAGGAATGCTAAGCCACGGTTATGAAGGTGTGCGCGAGCTTTCCAAACGTTTAGTTAATACTATGGGTTGGAGTGCAACTGCTGGCGCTGTTGATAATTGGGTGTATGAAGATGCTAATAGCACCTTTATCAAAGATGAGGAAATGTGTAAGCGGTTGATGAATCTCAATCCCAATTCTTTCCGCAAGATGGTATCAACTTTGTTGGAAGTAAATGGACGGGGTTATTGGGAGACTAGCGAGGAGAATTTAGATCGTTTACGCGAGTTGTATCAAGAGGTAGAGGATCGGATTGAAGGAATTGAGTAATTTGTAACGTCAATTCTGGGTGTAGAGACGCGAAATTTCGCGTCTCTACATTGTTTATAGGTGCAAACAGATGAATGAAAAATTCAAAGGCAAATATCGGGTTGAATCTACACGCCTGCAAAATCGAGATTATGCTGCTAATGGTTGGTATTTTGTCACAATTTGTACACGCGATCGCACCTGTTTTTTCGGCGAAATTATCAACAGTGAAATACATCATTCAGAAATTGGACAAATAGCACAGAAATTTTGGGCAGACATTCCCAATCATTTTGAACATACCTACATAGATGCCTATGTAATCATGCCCAATCACATACATGGAATCGTAGTAATTGACCGCCCCCAAAATGTAGAGACGCGAAATTATGCGCTACGCGCAGGCTTCGCCAACGCGTCTCTACACCAATTAGAAACACCAACCGATCAATCCCATAAATTTGCACCATTAAAACCTGGATCATTACAGGCAATTATCCACGCCTACAAATCATCAGTAACCCGTTGGTGCAAAAAGAACAATCAGGAACATTTTGCTTGGCAACCAAGATTTTATGACCATATCATTCGTGCTGATGGTTCTTTAGATAAAATTAGAGAATATATTGTTAATAATCCAATTAAATGGGAATTAGATAAAAATAATCCAGCTAATTTATGGATGTAATACCCTATTCTTTGATTGCACATATATATTGTAGAGACGCGAAATTTCGCGTCTCTACACCGTTCTGGGTTAAGGACAACATAGCTAATTAACCCAACATGATGTAAAACATAAATAATCATTTATTGTCAAAATTTATGCTTTACTGCCTAAATCCTGATTGCAGTAATCCCATTAACCCTGATGGGAACAATTTCTGTCAAAGTTGCAGGACTGGTTTAGTACCTCTATTACGCGATCGCTATCGTATTATATCTCTTTTAGGCAGTGGTGGATTTGGTCGCACCTTTCTTGCAGAAGATACGGATACGCCTTCCAAACGTCGATGCGTGATTAAGCAACTTAAACCCATTGCTAATAATCCCCAAATTTATCAGATTGTGCAAGAAAGGTTTCAACGGGAAGCAGCAATTTTAGAAGAATTGGGAGAGGATAAACAACAGATTCCTCGGTAGTACGCCTACTTTACTGTTGCAGGACAATTTTATCTGGTTCAACAGTGGATTGATGGCGAAACACTGACCGAAAAAGTACAGCAGCAAGGATTAATGGGTGAAACAACAGTCAAAAATATTTTAATTAATTTGCTGCCCGTATTAGATTATGTTCACTCAATGGGCATTATTCATCGAGATATTAAACCCGATAATATTATTTTGCGCCGTCAAGATGGTTTGCCAGTTTTAATAGACTTTGGTGCTGTTAAAGAAACCATGGGAACTGTGGTGACAACTCAAGGCAATCCCACCAGTTCAATTGTAATTGGTACACCTGGGTTTATGCCCAGCGAACAGGCAGCAGGTAAACCAATTCGATCAAGTGATTTGTACAGTTTGGGATTAACAGCGATTTATGCACTCACAGGAAAACAGCCTCAAGACTTACAAATAGACCAAGATACAGGTGAAATTCTTTGGCATTCTTATGCTGTTAATCTCAGTTCTAAGTTTGTAGCAGTATTAGATAAAACGATTCGCTGGCATCCAAGAGAGCGTTATTCTACTGCTAGTGCGATGCTCAATGCGTTGCAGTCTGGGGCTACGCAAATACCTCCTACGATACCTTCACCACAGCCATCAGTTCCGTCAACCCAACCTTTACAGCAGCAAATTATTTCTTCAACCATAACTTCACCACCCCCTATAAAAAAGAAAGCTCAACAGCAACACAACCAACAAACCGAGGAAATTGATTGGAATTTTTTAGCACTATGTACTACGTCCTTATTAGGGCTTGGATTAGGCATATTCTTAATATTTGTGAAGCAATAAATGCTTCAAGATCAAGATATTGTTGTTCGATGTATTGCTTTGCTATAGTCAGCTATGTAGGTTGAGTTTCGTTCCTCAACCCAACATTAAATTCCCTAATTGGTTGTGTTGTGCGAAATGACAACAAGAGCGTAGGTGCGATCGCTTTCATTGCATCTTTATTTTATGCTTATATCTGTTACTATAAGCAGTGCGAATGGCTTTAATACCTGAAGATATAATCACAACAGTTTTATAATTGCAAAGACGGCTTTTAGTTATCATTCATCAAGCAACAGCCACAGGATTTACAATTTTTCAAAACTATGGCGAGACAGAAACAACTGTTATAGCTCTAGAAGACCTTGATAATATTAGAGAAAAGGCATACACCTAATATTCTAGATTTAATACCCTACTTGCTAGGATTGCAGAGTCTCAACCAATTGCAGACAGGGCTATTCTTGAGTTACTAAATCGCTCTATAGCCGAAGCACAAGCCATAATAGATGCAGCAGAAGCATCTATCCGCGAAGAGAAAAGGAATTTTAACTTACCATGACACAAAATCAACCTCTTCCTAACTTAGAACAAGTTCAGCAAACATCCGCAAAAATTAAAGAAGTTTGCCAACGCGCTGACGCTGGTATATCTATTTTAGATGATTTAATTGCTCAACTAGACCAGCAAATCCGGTCTGCACCTATGTATTCTTATCGTTTAAATAAGGCAAAGCATTTATTAAATATCCAATCAGAAATCTAAAATAAAAAGAATGCAGAACAATCTGAAACAACTAATTGTCTGCGATCCAAAAATAATGATGGGTAAACCCCTTATTTCTGGAACCATTTTTTAGATACTTTCTAAGCGAAATAACTAAGCTGTTGCAGAACTAACTTTATGTTCTGTAACTAAACTAAGACTAACCCATTCTCCTTTATCGTTATAGCTACGAATCATACGCTGGCGTAAATCCGGCTGAATTAACCAACCAACTTCTAAAAAGAACGGTTGGCGTGGCTTTATTTCTAATGGCGAATTAGCAGACGCGCCATCTGGTAGCAATAAAACTTGCACAGGTTGAGAACTTTGATCGAAGTGGAGAATATTGCCATCTATTCTGGCGCTAGAATTGATTGTACGAGTTGATTCACTCCCAAAAGTTAACTCCTGAGCTAATCGACCAGTATTATCAATATGCAATTTAAGTGACATGGGATAAGTATCTGGCGATCGCCAATCGGGATATATTGTTACTACTTCCCCCTGCCAGTCTCCCAACAGTTGCTCTACAGTCAGTTGTGGATTTTCCGGTATATCTGTACCCGCTAACTTTTCTCTAATTAACGTAAATTTATCGGGTTTACTTTCCCGATTAAATAGCTGCACCAAACGCAAACGCCGATTACCATGAATTAAACCAAATTCTGCCCCAAATTCAGAAAATGGCCCCCATTGAGTTGAACCTTGGGAAAAAGCCCCATTCTCAAAAAACATCACGCCTCTTCCCAGGGAACTGTATTCTAAAACCTTCTCATCGACACCCCCAGAACGGAAAAACCGGAGAGTTTGACGAACTGTTTGGTTATCGTTAATTCCTTCTAGAGAGACAATTGTCTGTGTATCTTCTAAAACAGCGCCTTGTGGCGATACTTGGGTAAATGAACCTTGCCACTGACCAAGATTTTGTAATAAGGATTCCCATTGCGATCGCATAAACAATTTTTAGTATTGAGTAAAAAAACAAGACTTACGCAGCAAGTGTCACCAAGGCAAGATGGTCGCACTACAGATAAAGCTAACTGTTAAGATTAAAAAATAACGCTGTTTAAAATCTAGCCCTCTCTGCGAGTCAAAATTCCATGCCATCTCTAGTTGCTGTTGAAAAGCAAAAGTTAGAAAAACCCCCTTTAGAGATCCATTATTTAGGCGATCGCGTCCTCCGACAACCCGCCAAGCGTATTTCTAGCGTAGATAATGAAATTCGGCAAATAGTCCGAGAAATGCTGCAAACCATGTACAGTGCCGATGGTATCGGTCTAGCAGCGCCTCAAGTAGCCGTTAACAAACAATTAATTGTCATAGACTGCGAACCAGATAACCCAGCAGCGCCACCCTTAATTTTAATTAACCCAACCATCAAGCGTGCTAGTCGTGAAGTGTGCGCCGATCAAGAAGGTTGTCTCAGCATCCCTGGAGTTTACATGGATGTAATTAGACCTGAAATGGTAGAAGTTTCATACAAAGACGAACAAGGTCGCCCTAAAACCATCAAAGCTACAGGATTACTTTCTCGTGCCATTCAACACGAAATGGATCACCTAAATGGTGTATTATTTGTTGATCGTGTAGACAATGCTTTAGCTTTAACTGAAGAATTGAAAAAGAAAGGTTTTTCAGTTCAAGCAGTTAAACCCGTAACTGAAGGCGCTTCTAAATAATGATCGATAGTCCAAAAAGTGGTTTTTTATTATTAGGTTCCTGTGTAGCAGCGATCGCAGCCGTAGGTTCAGTTTTTGAACTTTCTTCTGGAGAACCGGAATTAGGCAGTTTAGTAACTAGCATAATTTTGGCAGCTAGTATACCTCTATCTGCTTTTTTCTTTTATGCAGCAGTCCGTAACGCTAATGCAAATCAATAAGCAGTTAGTAAATATCTTCCTGCAACCAATATAGAGATGTTGTATACAACGTCTCTATATTCTGTTTTGGAGATGTCTAATAAATAATAGTGCGATCGCTCTATTATTAAAAAACAAACTCAATGCTTTTTAAGCTGATGGCTAATTGCTAATAGCTGATAGCTATATATGACATTTCAACCCTCCAGTGCTTTTATAAGAAATTTGTCTGCCAATTCTACAGTGGGTGTACAAACTCCTTTGTATCCACTACCTTCAGATCAAGAAGTAGTAATTGGGCGTGAACCTAGTTGCCAAATAGTCCTCAATAATAATTATGGCGCTGTCTCGCGCAGACATATAGCAATTCGTCCATTGCCACCGCATGGCGGTTTATCTGCTTGGGAAATTTGCGACTTAAATAGTGCTAATGGCACTTATATTAATGGGGAACGCCTACAAGGATGCCAAAAATTACAACCAGGCGATCGCATAACTTTAGGCTTAAACGGGGCTGAATTTCTTTTTGAATATCAACAATCTTACAACACTCAAGCAGTAGCAACGCCAGTAACACCATATCAAAAAACAGCCGTCGCGACTCCTCAAACACCAGCTATTAATAATTCCAATAATTCTCAGCCTAACGCGGTAAGCTTTTCTCAGTTATTTCCCATTGTTTCCACTGGCAGAGATTTAACTAAAAAAGCTTTTTTAGTACCAGCTATTATTACAGTAATATTTGTAGTATTAATGTTTGCTACTGTAGGTCAGCCAAACGCTACTTACTTTAATTTAATTTTAGTAGCAATTTACCTTGCTGGTGCTGCCTATTATTTTGTTTACCAATTATGCGGTAAGCGCAAACCTTGGTGGCTACTGTTTGGTTCAGCTATTACAACTATACTAATTTTATTAAGCCCAATACTACCATTATTTATCATAATTTTTCGTGGCATCCTACCTGGAAATTTACCAAATCCAGGTGAAGCAGTTAGCTTTCCTATCTTACTAATTCGGATGTTGTTTGGTGCTGGATTATTAGAAGAGTTGCTTAAAGCTTTGCCTGTAATCTTAGCTTTATTAATTGGAAAACAACTGCCTAACCGTTGGCGAGAACGTATTGGTATAAATGAACCGCTTGATGGAATTTTATTAGGTACAGCTTCAGCAGTGGGCTTTACACTTTTTGAAACATTAGGACAATATGTCCCTCAAACTATCCAAACTTTAGGTGCAGAAGCAGGTTTACAACTATTAATTCCCAGAATAATTGGATCTATTGCTGGTCACATGGCTTATAGTGGCTATCTGGGCTATTTTATCGGGTTAAGTGTACTTAAACCGAGCCAACGCTGGCGGATTTTAGCTATTGGTTATTTAAGTGCGGCAGGAATGCACGCTCTTTGGAACTCCACAGGCTTTTATAGTGGGTTGTTGTTGGTATTAGTAGGCATAATGTCTTATGCTTTTTTAGCTGCGGCAATTCTTAAAGCAAGGGAATTATCACCGACGCGATCGCAAAACTTCGCTACCCGCTTTTTTCAATGAACAATTATCAATTAACAATAAACAATTAATAATTAAGTAGCTCCACATTAAAAAAGATAAAACAAAAATCTCCCCCTCCCCGAATTTCGGGGAGGGGGTTGGGGGGTGGGGTAATGCGTTTAATTAGGTTGACCTACTTAGTTGCTGAATTACCTAACCAAAATTAGTCAATTAATGCTTCACTGGGAGTCTGCGCGTTAATGTCTGCTTGGGATAAATTGGGGATATACCAATTAATATCACCTGCTTTATATACCTTTGCAGGTACTATATTTAATTCAATCCCACCTGTAGCATTAGTTCTAGCAACTGACTGTGTACCATCGACAAACTTAGCAACAAGAGGTTCAGTTAACTCTTGTGCTTGAGTATTCGGCGCAAGTACAACATTTGTACCTGCGGGTAAGTAGATTCCATCGCAATCCCAATCATCATCAGTAATTTTACCCGCTCCTAAAAAGTACAGTTGAGTTGGGGATTTTTTAGGTTTATTGGCATAGACAGCTAATGTATTTGCAGTTGCATTACGGCACTGCGCCCGTTTTTTCGCAGTTTCCATGATATATTTCTGATTCTGCAATTGTGCTAATTGCTGCTGGTATTGCTCAGGGGTATATCCTGCTTGATCTGGTGCATTTTGTACTTGCTGAAGTTGATTGAGTGCCTGAGTTACCTCAGCATAGTCGGTACCCTTAGTAAAATCTTTGCCTGCCCAAGAGGGTTGAGCAATGATCAAGTTACCTACAAACACTAGAGCGACAAGAAAAATTTTGATAAACTGCATTGTTTTTTTCCTGATGTGAGATTACTGTTTGTCTAATTACTTGGATACCCAAAATCTTTGTATTGGGAGCATTTCAAGCGTGTGAACAATGTAAGTATTTAGCGGTCATTTATCAGCTAAATTCCTGTAAAACCCAGACATCCCAAATTGAATAAACCTTGAATTACTGCTAATAATGGCGTACTAGCTTTTTGGAAATTCTCAGTGCTGTGTGACGTTGGTCAAATTCACTACTTCAGTAATGATTTCAATCTAATGAGTTTTTATTTAAAAATCAAACACTATTTGTGTTTATATTAATAAGGTAAAGTTATTAAACTTATTTTAGATATAGCAGGAGCTAGAGAGGTTAGGACACAATTGATTTTGAAACCCTTGTAAGCATTGGTTTTTAAAAAAGCTGATACTACAGATAGCTGACAGAGATACTGCTTTAGTTTATATGTATTTTTTTACAAAATTGTTTTTACTTGATTTACAGTATTTACTGTCAAATTATTAATATTTCCTCAAATACTATTGAGAGCCGAGTCTGAAAACGTTGTTGATGTTTCAGCTTTAATACTGGTTGAACGATTTCTAAACAAGCTGGATTACCTTGTTTTTGAATATCTACAATTTTAATAGCATGAAGTGTAGAAAGTTGTAATTCTTTAGTTACCATAACTTCTGGAATAGCTGCTGCACCGACACCACCTTCAACTACTGCCTTGACCATTTCGCTACTACTCAAGACTAAAACAACATTTAATTCTGTCGGATCAATCCCCCACTGACGTAAAGCTTGCTCAAACATCTGTTGTGTTCCAGAACCGCTTTCTCGCATGACCCAATCTGTCTGATCAAGTTTTGTCAGGGGAATTTCTGTACATCCAAACCAAGGATGAGATTTACCAACAACAATTTCTAAGCGATCGCTTCCCACAACTTCTTGCTGTAGGCAGCTTTTTAACACTGGTTTGACTTCTCCCGTTACCAAACCTAAATCAAATAATCCATTGGCTGTGCCTTCACAAATCTCTTCAGCATTACCCAAGGTACAGTTAACTAAAATTCCAGGATACTTGCGTTTAAATTGGCTAATTTTTTCGGGTAGCCAGTAGTTACCAATGGTAAGACTGGCTCCCAACTTTAACTCACCCCGTTCTAAATTATTTAATTCCCGCAATCCTCGTTCGGTCAACGCCACCTGTTCAAGAATTTTTTGGGCTTCAACTTGGAGGAGTTTCCCCGCCTCGGTAATTTCAATATGACGACCAATGCGATGAAATAACTTCACACTATATTCTTGTTCTAAATTTTGGATGGCGGCACTCACCGCAGGTTGGGTAATATAGAGCGTTTCGGCTGCACGAGTGAAATGCAAATTTTCTGCCACAGCTAGGAAAATACGTAACTGTTCCAGCGTCACCTTTAGTCCTCAAAATTACGTCTTCCATAACTTTATTTTATTATTTGAAAAAATAAAAGTGTTTAATTTTATTTAATATATTTGTTTATTTAGATTGTTATTTAATACAAATCTGGTTAAAAAAAATTAGATTTATTTTCTAAATTATGGATATGTGCGAAATTAGTGTGCAAATATTCAAAAAAGAATATTTTTATCTGTATCTCTGCCCCTGCACTCTGAAAGGACAGTAAAAATGAAACAACCTAAATTCTCTGTAAATAATTTAAAAATTTTGGGTAAAATCTGTAATATATTGCGTGATATTGCTAAAATTTTGTTGCAACAATTCTGCTATTTGAGTCTTTATGCCCTCAAGCATTGGCATGGGAAACACTACTAAAGCAGTAGCAGCCAATAAAGTAATAAAACCAAATATCAAAGCTAGTAATCGTCCTAAACAACCTGGGTTAACTTCAATAAAAGCTAATCTTGAGTTACCAACAATAGTAAGCAAAAATAAAGTTAAACTTACTATAAACAGAATGGTACTTAAAGGCGTATTATTCATATTTTTTCATTTTTAATTTTAACTTCTTTTGTTGTAACTATTCTCCGACTTCTGCTAGTTTAAAACTTAACTCCGGTTTGTCAATAGATTTACCGCTATTTATTTAATATTACATACCTTTGAAGTCGGCTAATCGTTCTTAAGAAAGATTTTGGTTGTTATATTTCAGCCAACGACGCTGCCTATACTTTCACTAATCAATTTTATTGATTAAATTAATAAATAACAACATTTGATTTTATCAATCAAGGGCAACTACAGTGAAGTCATGGAAAAAACAAAGTCTTAAACAGGTGTAACGATGAAACCAACACAATCCGCCCAAAATGTAGCCGATACAGAACAACAAACCGAATCTCTCACCAAAGCAGAACTGAAAAAACTGCCCCCCAAACCAAGTGAGAAAACAGCAACACTTGGTCAGCGAGTAGCTGATGCAATGGCGGCTAGAGTTGGTTCTTGGGCATTTCTGATTGGACAAACTACTGTTTTGGCAGGATGGGTTGGCTGCAACCTTACGCCTGGAATGCCTCATTGGGACGAGCAACCATTTATTTTGCTCAATTTAGTCTTTTCGTTTGCCTCAGCTTATACAGCACCAATTGTGTTAATGAGTCAAAATCGTCAGTCGGATGTAGAGCGAGAAGATGCTGCCTATAACCATCAAGTAAATTTGAAAACTGCCCACGATTTAGAACTACTACATAAAAAAATAGATGAGTTGCATGAATTGCGGTCAATCAAGTTAGAAGGGCTGACACAAATGCTTCAGCAGCAACAGGGCAATGAAATCAAAATTACTGTATCGCCTGCACCTGTCGCTGGTAGCAATGGTAAATCACCTAACTTGAACGAACCCAGCGTACTTCTCCCTGCTGTTTTTAGCCCATTACCAATAGTCAATGAAAAGACTCAAGAAGAGTTTTTTAATCAAACTGATAACAATCAATATTCTGCTTCAAGTTCGTTATATAGCACAAATCTTTTGATCAGCGCCTACGTTAATCAAAATCAGCCGAAAGCATAATGATTTATACCGATGATGTGAGAGTCTTAACCTTGTGCTAATCGCTACAAAACTAAGTGCAAATATAGGCTCTCGCAGTATCACTCTAATAATTTTAGCTTTAAGAATATAAGGGACTACAAATGAGTGAATTTTTACCTGCAATCAGCACAGGATTAGCATCTTTTACCGCCACAAATATTGATGATATTGTGATTCTGTCAGTATTTTTCTCGCAAGTAAATGCTATTTTCCGCCGTCGCCACATCGTTACTGGTCAATATTTAGGTTTTGGTGCTTTGGTTGGTGCTAGTCTTCCTGGTTTCTTTGGAAGTTTAATTATTCCCCAAGATTATATTGGTATTTTAGGTGTTGTACCGATCGCGATCGGACTAAATCGTTGGTTAAATCCCGACACAGATGATTCCGACTCACCCAATGAAACACCAGCGCCTCAGAACTCCCTATTATCCAGTGTTCTATCTCCTCAAACTTACGGCGTAGCGGCGGTAACAGTTGCTAATGGTAGCGACAACATTAGTATTTATGTACCGTTATTTGCTAACAGCACTTGGGAAAGTTTATTAGTGATAGTGAGCGTATTCTTTTCCCTGGTAGGAGTTTGGTGCTATACAGCTTACAAATTAACACAGACGAAAGCGATCGCCAATGTCCTAACTCAGTACGGTAACAGTCTAGTACCTTTTGTTTTGATGGCGTTAGGTGTTTCCATCCTGATAGAAAGTAATACGTTAGCAAGTATTCCTTTAACTCTACTTACACTTATAGCTGGTGGATGTTGTTGGTTGATGATCAATAAAAACAAGCCATCTGAAGTTGAAAACTATTAAATATAGCAGTTAGCGTTCAGCTATCTGTACCGTCAGCTTTTTAATTTTCATTGTTCTGCACATAAACAGAGAAACGAGGAAAGAGGGAGAAACTTCTTGAGGACTTAGGCAGAATTAAGAACTTACAGACTCTCTAAATATTTGTTATTTAGTGCTTTTACTTAATTACAAGTCCCCAAGTTCTCCTTCTTGTTCAATTTGAAGAATAAGCTGGAAAAGCTCTTGGAGCTTTTGGTCTGACATAAACCTTTTGTTGCGGAGCCAAATTTAACTGTTCAAAACGTTCTCGTGGCAGGATAGCGTTAATTAGTGAGCCATCTTCTAAAATTAATTCGGCTTGGACTTCCCAACCTAAATTAATTACGCGCTGAACTTTTGCAGAAGTACCAGTCTCAATAGGTTTATGTTCTATCACCAAATCATGTGGGCGGACAAAAACATGAGAAGAAAGTTTATCGAAGTTTTGGGCTGCGAACAGCCGTAAGGATGAAGGTAGAACGTTAACAGGCCCAATAAAGCTCATCACAAAAGGTGTGGCGGGGTTGTCATAAATTTGTGCTGGAGTGCCAATTTGTTCGACTTTGCCTTTGTTCATAATCACAATTTCATCAGAGACTTCCATTGCCTCTTCCTGATCGTGGGTAACAAAAACAGTCGTTACATGAACTTCATCATGAAGGCGACGCAACCAGGCGCGTAAATCTTTGCGAACTTTAGCATCTAATGCCCCAAAAGGTTCATCTAGTAAGAGGACTTGGGGTTCAACTGCTAGCGCCCGTGCCAGTGCTACCCGTTGTCGTTGACCACCAGACAGTTGTGAGGGATAGCGATCGCCTAATCCTTGCAATTGTACTAGCTCTAGGAGTAGTTCTACTCGCTCCCTCGTTCTGCTTTTCGATGCTTTCCGCAACTCCATAGCAAAACCAATATTCTGGCGCACGGTTAAGTGCTTGAACAAAGCGTAATGCTGAAAAACAAACCCAATACCGCGTTTTTGCACGCTTTTATAGGTAGAATCTTCCCCGGCAATGATAATTCTGCCTGAATCTGGAGCTTCTAACCCAGCTATTAGTCGCAATAAAGTTGATTTGCCAGACCCAGATGGCCCCAGAAGTGCCACTAAAGAGCCAGTTTTAATTTCTAGGCTAACTTTTTCAACGGCTTTGAAACTACCAAATTGTTTAGATACGTCTTGGACGATAATAGCCACTCAAGTTTTGCCTCTAACAAACTACGGTTCATTGATCAGATTACCGTAGTTTAGTTTGTAGGAAACATTGACTTTACAAAACTTGAAATCAGGAATTCCGCATTTTAACTCAATATCTAGGCTTGAGAAGCTGAGGACGGGTGTTATATGAGTAAAAAAAAGTCCTAATTTCTCTCTTATGAGGGGGCTATTAATTTTTAAACCTGCATCAGTCCTAAAGAATATTGCCGTCACCAGCATGAACTTGAACGGCAGTGTCAGCAGTGGGCGATTTGGATCTTAGAAACCAAATACTACTGCAAGGATCGCGGCTTCCAATTCAGAGATTTGATGAATTATGAGGAGCTATTTAATTGTTAATTGAATCAAGAGCATATCGTGCGATCGCTAAACTCAAGCGTACTTGTTCCATATCAGATAATTCAGACCACTCTATTTCTGGGATAGCATTAAGCGTTGATTCCACAGGATTGGTTTCTCCGCGCATAGCATAAGCTAAAGGACGCGAGAAAACAATTAAATCTTCTTCTGCCCAATTCGGTAGTTGCTGTTGTACGCATTGCACTAACTTCTCTGCTACAGAAAGGTTTGAAGAAATAACTGCACTTGCTTTTTGAGCGATCGCTTCCAACCAATGTTGAGGTATACGCGCCCCAAATTTGTCTAATAAAGATGCTGTCAAAGTATCTGTGGTAGATGATGATGCTTGTTCCCAACAGGAGTCTAGCGAGGTAAACAAAGCTTGCGATCGCACAGATATCTCTTCATCTGACCATTCCTCTAGCTCAAACTGCTGTTCTAGAGCGGTAAAAAATGCCTCTGAACCTAAATCGGCAGGATTCAACGGATAATTAGTATCTTCTGGTTGTAAAATTAAGCTTAGAAGTTCACCTTGCATTTGTGATAAAGCATCCTCAGTCAATTTAGAAGAAATATCTTTGCTGCTCATCGTCCCACCCCTGTGTTTATTGCTTTAGTAACTATTGATTATTTCTTGGTATTCTTAGCTACATTGGTACGCTAGTTAGTTCCGCAAGATGTGAAATTTATTTCTCTACATATCACTCTCTGGGTAGAGGGAATTTTTATAATTTTAAATATTTATGATTAAATTCTCTGCAACCTTATCATTGGCAGAGAAAAGTTTAATTTTTCCTATGGTTAAGAAGAATCAAACTATTAAATCTAAATTTTATTAGACATCTCCAGAGATCAAAGGTGCCTTACCTAGACCCCTTATAGAGAAGAGCCATAGCGCGTCTCTACAATTTCCAATCAATGATAAATTCCATTGTTTGACTTTCAGTACTTCCAAACTTTAGCTTGGCTCCAGATTCCAGAATAACCTCCTGATGGTGGACTTTTTGCCAGCCATTGCCTGTTAAAAGGAATGTGCCAAAACTAGATTGATCTCGTAAAAAGTATTGATACTGGACTTGATTGCTAGAAAAAGCATCACGCACAATAATTTCAGCGTGTTTTCTAGAAACTTCCGGCTTCTCAATTACCAGATCATTATCCTGGCTACGTCCTACTCGCATCCGTGTACCGCGAATTTGCCAAATTTTACCTATTTCTTCCAATGAACGCAAAGAAGCTATGGGTGTGCTTTCTCCTAATAATTTCAAAGGAATACCTGGTAATTCAGTAATTCCCTCCCCAATAGGATTAAGTAGTACACCATCAAATTCTGGGTGCATATACAGAACGGGCAAAGTCCAGGCAGGTTGATTAAACTTGTAGATTGTTAACAATTGTTGCCTTGACACAGCCACTGCCTGATCAATAGGCATTCGTTGTACTAAAGCTTGAGCAAAAGATTGAATAAAAGTTAAAGCTTCCTCATCAGCAATCGAGTCACGCATCCCCAAAACCGCAGGAACCCCATGATGAATTAACACCTCTGCCAAGCTACTACGGGGAATTGCTTTGTAATTATCTTGATCTGGTTGAGCGCCCCAACAGGCATTAAACACAGCCAATTTTACCTGACAACGAACTAAAACCTGGGCTAATTCTGTACCATTGAGAGTTGAATCAGGAGATAAAAACAACAACCCACCATCTGGTGCTGGGACACCGTGACCAGCATAGAAAAAGATATTATAATTTTCTGTTTCTAAAGCTTTAATAAGTTCCGTAGGTGTTGGTTGTACCAATACATCTACGTGACAAGGAGCCGCATTTACAGCATTTGCATTATAGGCTGGGGCTGTTCCATTTCCCAGAACTTTAGCTAAAACATTGGCTTCTTGTTCCAGCTTTAAACCACCACCGGAACTAGATTCAGGAGCAGTTTCTTGTCCTAGTACCAATAAAATATTTAATGCTTGCTCAGTTTTAACTGGTTGTAGTGGGTAAACGTCGCTAGTAGTGCGGCTAAATAGCAAGTGTTGGCTGAGAGAAATTGCTGGTTTCCCAGCCTGTGGTTGCATAATTTCCCAAGGTAGGGGAATTAAATCAGGGTCACGAATTTCCAATCTTACGCGCAGAGGTTTAGTCTGCCCAATGGCAATTCCTTCACTTTGAGCAAAACTATTTTCAATTGAGCCATCAAACACCCATTCCCAAAGGCTAATTCCCAAGTGTTGCATCAAACGACTGCCATAGCTGGGCATCGGTGCAGTAGCTGCGGCGTTGGGCTGTGGCGGCAATGTCCAAGCGGGCTTACCGCGCATCTCCCCTGTAATATGATGTACAAGCGGAACATGAGGCAGACCGCGTAAATTAAACATTTCTTGCCATGCCAACCAAGCCTGAGTTAAATTCTCAGTCCAATTACGGTCAGAGTGAACATAAGCTCCAGGACAAGGAGCTTTTAGTACCCAGATAGCGAAGTGTTCTGCCTGTATAGACGCATCAAAGTTTAATCGTCCATAGGTCAGGCGATCGATAGCTACAGTAAGGCAGGGATTTTCAAAGGCAGACATTCAAGGACGTTGACCTTCCAGCTATGACGGTACCAGTTTCTTATACAGTCTACCGAGTATGAGGCTATCTTGGTTTTTTAATAATGCAACTGATGGGTGAATATTATTAAGTATAGGGATCTCAGAAAATAGAAAAATGTAAATTCTTTAGTTCCTCTGCCTCCTCTAAGGAGATGTGCTTGGTTTTGGGGCTGGTGTTGAGGTCGCGGAGCCAGATTCAGTATTACTAGCACAGTTACCTAGCTGAGTTTTATTGACAGTTGGGTTTGAGGTACTCACCGCGAGAAGTTCTTTTGCTCGAATCCATCCAGAGTCTCCTGGTTGTACTAAAAAATACCTAGCTGTGGTAGGTTTTGAATTTATTGCAGGTGATTTGTTAATCGGGGGAGCTTGCCATTGTACACTGGGGCGTGGCGATCGCTCTTGAGGTGATTTTGCTGTAGGTGGGTTTGATTTGAGAGTTTGAGGCAGAGAGCAAACTTGCAGATGTAGCCAATTGTCCTGCTCTGTAGATGATTTTGGGATTACTTCCAAAACACTGTTAGCTGGAACTAATCCAAGTGCCTTACTTTTGGGTTGAGCAATTCCAGGGAGCAGCAACAGGGGAATTGGTTTACCCAAAGCATCTTTTGTAGTATCACTCTTAATTAGGCGTAGCGATCGCACTCCTAATCCCGAAGTAGATGAATCACTAGGGGTTGGAGAGGGTTGCTCAGAATTCGCTGGTGATTGTTTAGGAGCAGAACTTAAAATAACTCCAGGCAAAAGCCCAGAAACAAACCCATAAGCTAGTCCTCCAAATAATCCCATCAGTAAAAATATTCCTAATAGCATCCCAGTACGCTTGGGAGGAGGATTTGATGACAAGCGCTGCGTTTTTATGCGAGATGGATCGGCAGGGCTAGGATCTTCAGCTAAACTCGCTGCTGCTGGCGCTGATAATTGATGCCCAGTTTTATCCCCTTGTCTTACCTGACAATGCACCAACGCAACTGTCACATTGTCGTGTCCATTTTGGCTATTAGCAATCTGTACTAACCTTTGAGCCGCAGTTGCCAAATTTACCTGACCATCTAAAATGGGTAAAAGCTCTGATTCCCAATATTGATCTACCCGATCATAGTCACTTAACCCATCAGTGCAGAGCAAAAAAATACAATCTTCGTCAACAATAAAGCGCTGCACTGTTGGATGCAACATCCCTGAGCCACCCATTCCCAAAGCTTGTACTAAAGAGCCAGACGCTGGATGCTGTAAGGCATCTCGATACAAAGAATATCCTAGTCGGACTTCTCGCGAAGCCAAATCATCATCTAAGGTTACTTGACGACAACCTGTACGGCTCACTCTATAAACACGGCTGTCTCCTACATGGGTAATATAAATTTCATATTGGTGTGCTAACGCCATCACTACTGTTGTACCCATGCGTTGGCGCTCTTGCCGTTGTTCTGTATCGTTACGTTGGCTAATCATGTCATTAGCGACACAGGCTGAGTTTTCCAATTCCACGCTGACGGTAGTTGGATGCCAATCCCAACTAGCAGATAGATTTTCTACTCGCTCTCGGATAGTTTCAATTGCCAAGCTAGAGGCAATATCGCCTCCTTCATGCCCGCCAATTCCATCACAAACTATTGCTAGAGATAGATTATTAGTTTGAGTAGCGCCTGTTGAGCTACTGGGTGGATAGCAGGCATCTTCATTGCGACGACGAACAGGGCCTGTATCGCTAAGTGTGGCAATTTGATAAGCGTTAGTTTGTGAAGAACCACATTTAGCGATTCCCCGCTCTAGCAGTGCGACCAGTTGATCCGATTGGCTGATTTCACCTGCTTCTAACTGCTGGCAAAGCTGTACTAAAAAATTCTTGATTACTGGCTGTGATTGTTCTACCCATTGCGACCACAATTTACCTAGCTGTTGTAGCGTGGTTGTGGCATTATCGGGTTGTAAATCTAACAGCCTTACTATAGACCCTTCTACTCGCAGTAGTCCTGGTGTCAGTAAACTAGCAGTTACATTATAAGTATTTAGGGGATGCCACAGTTGAGCAATCTGCCATAGCCAATTAAGCTGACGTAGCCCAGGGGAGGTTTTCCAAGCATCCGCTAGTTCTGGCATTAACTGACCTTCAACTGAGCTATCCACGCCACCTGAATAGACAGGTACTTGCTCTAGTAACCAGACTGGATGCTGATCCTGCGATCGCGTGATTAGTCCGTATACTTGGGGAATATGTAGCTTATACGGCGAAAGCTTCAAATAAGGTGCGATCGCTTGTGGTATGTCTTCAGTTGTTTCAGGAGGTAAACTAGGTTGGGTATCTAGCAGAATCCTGTTCCCCTTAGATAGATAGCGACCTGCCAGTATTGAGCCACCTAAATCACCATCTATTGCTTCACCCACCGCCCTCAAATAACGCTTAATTAGAGGTGTGCGACATTTTTGACAAAAATTATGATCTAGAGGGTTGGGAGTCTGACATTGGGGATTAGGGCAGTTAATTGTTGCCACAGGATTGTGCATGAAAGTTCTTCGCTCCACTCGGCCGTTAGGATCTTGGCTCTTGCTTATACTGCTGATACCAATAAGTTAGCTTATTTGCTTTCACAGCCAAATATCACCGTTAATCACCGATTTTAACCTTTGACTTCTAACAAATTAATCTTACTGGATTAATCTTTTGGTTGAGGCACACCGTCTGACAAAGAATTTTCCATGTAACGCCTCATTAGTCGCGGCCATATTAATAAAAAGTATCCCATCCAGACTACAACAGGGATAGAGATGAGCAGTGTTACCCAAATCGTTTTTGCCAGCAACCAACTACTGAAAATTATGGTAACGCCAGTTAACAAGATTGACCAGGGTTGGCACCACCAAGGTTTATAATTCCAAGGGTTTAAGGATGTTTGTGTAGACACGCTGATAAGTAGGTGGGTAAATTTAAACGTTACTCGTGAACTGCGGCTGGGGACTGGTGAATGGGGGCTAGGGACTGGGAAAACTACTATAGGTTTATTTATGCCTACCTACTTATTAAAGGTAAGCATCAGATGAAAATAGCTTTTAAATGTAGTTTTTTCATATAATTTAAATAAAATTTACTATGCCTCCAATTAAATTGAATACACCTGCTCAACACAATATTAATGATTTAGACAGTGCTGAAATTGAACAAATTCAGAATTTAATTGCTGAAAGACAACATTCTCGTCAGCAATTATCCCAATTAATTAATCTTGAAATTTCTGCTTTAGCGGAAACAATGGATAAATTTCTTCCAGGTTTTTGGAGTAGATTTTTAGAAAACCGACACCGAGCTTGTAAAGAGTTTATGCAGCAAAAGCAAAACAATCAACTAAAAGTTGGTTTAATTGCTGATGAATCTGAAGAGCGAGTCAACGAATACAGATGATCAGCAACTAAGTTAATTTAACAATTATATTAGGTGTCTTCAACAGAATGTTACTCAACTACTAACTTGTGGCAATCCCATACTGTAGTTGACAGCGCGACTATTGAGGTTATAACTAATTTGACCACTTTGCAGAAGACTTCGCACGAAATGCTCTAAATCCGAACCAATGCGGCGGAGATTGTATTCTGTCAAATCTTCCCCACTAGATAACTCAACTAATTCATCAAACTTGCGATAAACCTTTTGCAGGGCATCCTCATTCCACAGAAATTCATTATCTGGATCAACATCCATTGTTAAAACCTGATCGTTGGGCATGAGTTCATTGTTGTGAATTTCAGCCGTATAGATTCTGATATGGCGAGTAGTAGACTTTAGCAGCATGGTAACAATTTTAAAATTTCAAATTTGTTTAGACTCATTGTAAATCAATATTAAGACACAGATAAATAGATGGACATAATTAAAATTAAAATTCAAGTCGGTCAATTATCAATGACTAGCGTGATCTTTAAGTTAATTTTTACCCACCTACTTTTTTAATACCTTCAATCTGTGCCGCTAAATACACTCTCAACGAGCAATCATTCCTGTCTGACGAGCATAAGCAAAAATTCCGCCAGCATCAATCACAGGTTTAATGTCACCTAATGGTTTAAGAGGGTAAGTTTTATTTAAAGTGTGGTTAATTAGCTGGTTGTTGTCAAAATCAATTTCTACTTCCTGTCCAGTTTCAAACTGATCGCACAAGCGTTCTACTGACTCCCAAGGATACAATTCACCTGTTGCCGAACAGTTACGGAAAAAAATTCGGGCGTAAGACTGAGCAATCACTGCTTCTACTCCGCTTGCACCTAAAGCAATTGGTGCGTGTTCCCGTGAGGAGCCACAGCCAAAGTTTTCACCAGCAACAATAATCGGATAGCGGGTTTTAATCTCTTCGGGAGCGATAAACTTACCGTATCTATCCGGTAACCCAATTAGGGCATAGCTTCCTAACTTTTCATACTCATCCGGTTTAGAGGGAACTAAAGTTAGGTATTCTGCTGGGATAATTTGATCGGTATCAATGTTGTCATCCAGAACAAAAATTTGCCCCCGAATCACTTTACCCATGATTAATTCCTGGTTTTCCCGCAGTTATTTAGCCTTTTTAGTGTATCATTCCCAGAGTAATTATCTAGCATTCAGGATCTTGCGGAATTAGTGTGCAAATGTTCATAAGAGAACATTTTTATCTCGATCTCTCCTCTGCTTTTTCTGCAAAGGAAAACACAGTAAAAACGGAAGAACCTTTCTCTGTGAGCTTTTGGCGCTCATTAGACAGTTGGGGCGAACTACCAATTAATGGCTCAAACAAAAATGGCAGATCCGATGGATGATATCGCCAAACAGGCTCGCCAGGGTAGTGTTGCGGCGATTATTCAACTATTAAATGAAAGGCTGGCAGACTCAGGTGTGAGAACCAGAGCGATGTTTGTTGAGGGTGCGTTGCAGCTTCTTTGTGAAGCAGCAACACCAGAACAACTCGAACAGTCGGTACTGGTAGATCAAATCAGGAAAATTTTAGAAGCGATCGCACCGCGAAATATCCGACGGGTGAATATCAATAGTCGGATAGCGCGTGAACAGCAGTTGCTCTGGTTGGATGAAATTAGTCGAGATCCAGAAAGTCAATTGCTTTGGTCTGAACAAATTATCCTCAAAAAGCCCAACGTATTTCAGCAGTTGGCAGAAGATCGCAAACATAAGAAATTTGCCAAAAATAAACCACCACTCCCAAAATCACCCCATTCAATGCGTGAACAACGGGTTTTCTGGAGGGGTATTGCTGGTGGTGTCAGTGTCAGCTTACTGTTACTGCTGGCTGGCTGGGGGATTTATCAATGGCTAAGTAGTAAATTTATCATTCAGATCCAACCTCAATCACCTCAAGCTTCAGTTGCGCCAAAAACTTCTCCAAAAGCTGTGGTTTCCCCGCGACCATCAAAAGCGCCGTCAAAAGCGTCGTCAAAACCACCGTCAAAAGCACCTGATAAATTTACTCAAGGTGTCCGGCTAGCTGAACAAGCTAATGCTGCTGGCAAAAAGGCTAAGTCCTCTGCTCAGTGGTTAGAGATAGCAGCCAAGTGGCGGAAAGCTTCTGACTTAATGGCATCTATCAATAAGAAGGATCAACGCTACAAAACAGCTAAAAGCCGAGTAGATTCGTATCGCAAAAATAGTCAAACCGCTTTAAAGGAAGCAGAGAAGAAACGTTAGCCAGAGTTAAGCTGTTGTGTTTCGCGCATTTTATTTTTTAGGGAGATAGGAGGCAGGAGGGAGGGTTATAGGATTTGATAACTTTTCTCTCAATTAAAAATGTACAAGTTTATTTGCGCGTTAGCTTACTATCTGGCTGTATAGTTGAACGCCTAGCCTGTCCCCGTTTACAGGGAGGGGAGTTCGTTCTACAGAAAAAATATATTTTTATAAAGAAAATTTGAATTAAATTTTGTATAACAGATTACGTTTTATGATTGTGGCTGTAATTAGAAATAGTTACAAAATTTAGAGATAATCTGGTACAAAGCGAAATAATTTGGGAACTATAACAAAGAGTGCTAATTCAAAAACTGGTTAACCCAGTTGTGATGGTTTGGTCAAACAGTGCGATCGGGTGACAGCTACTAATCTATTGTTTTTATAGATACTGTGGTAGATGAATCATCTGATCTTCAGGTATCAAACACCGCGCTCGCCTCACATTGGGAAAAGCTAGCAGATAAGAATTGTGCGACTACGAAATGGATGCATCGACTGCAAAGGCAGCCTTCACGGTAGAAAATGTAACTTCACATCTGCCCCCATGTGTGAAATCAATTAGCCCACAAACACAGAAGGGCGCATTCATGCAGTATGAAGGTGATCCAACTCAGCTACAATCACAGATTACCCAGTTAATCTTGAGTAGCCCTCAGCCAGAAACAATTCTGCCAGAAATAGCGGCGGCTTTGGGAGAATTTTTTCACGTAGACTCTTGCTTGGTTGCTGCCAGCGCCAGCCATCAAGCTAATCGGCAGGTCTCTATTTGGTGTGCGGACGAGCATAATCTGCAAAGGGTAGAGCTTAAAGAGGAATTTTGGGGGTTAGTGGTTGAGGGAGAATTATTGGCGATCGCAGATGTTACTAACACTAACTTAGTAATAGATTGTCCAATCCGCTCAGTGTTAGGAATTCAGACTCAGTGGCAATCCTCTGTGAACGGCGTGATTGTGCTGGGGCGATCGCAACCCTATGATTGGAACGACTGGGAAAAACAAATCATTAAGCTAGTATCCGAATGGGTAGCAACAGCAATTAATCATGTCCAGCTACAGCGACAAGTGCGAATTGTTGCACAATACCAAAATTTACTTAACCAATTAACCCTAGCAATTCATAATTGTGGGAATTTGGATCAAATTATTCAAGTAGCTATATCGGGTATTGCCCAAGTGCTGCAAGTTGATCGCGGTTTGATGTTGCTATTGAAATATGCAGACCCCTTGCACAAAAACAAATCTTTAAAAGATATTCCTAAAGCTAGAGTTACAGTTGTTGGTCAATCGTCTGTTAATAGCAATCTTTTAAATTATTCTTTTTCCCTGTCAGAATCTTATTTGTGCCAGCAGGCTTTCTTAGATGCTCCCACTCCGTTAGTGATTGGCGATCGCAGAAATTTAGACAAAATTAACTTAGAAAGTGAACTGGAAGGGGTTTTTCCTTCTGAAATACCATCCCTACTGATTTTTCCTTTAACAGAAATACTAGCTCACACTGCTGGAACTCAGATATCTACAGGAAATGCAGATAGCGATGTCTACGACGGGCTTCGCCAACGCAACGATTATTTACAAGCTACTGTATTAGGATTTTTAGTCTTACAACATTCTCAACCTCGCCTGTGGCAAGCAGAGGAATTAGATTTACTCAACTGGGTGGGTAGGCAAGTTAGTAGCGCGATCATCCAACACCAAACACTGCGACAAGTGCAAGCTTTGGTAGAAGAACGCACAGCACAGTTACAGTGTAGTTTGGATGTTCAAGCAAAGTTATATGAAAAAACTCGTCAACAAATTGACCAGTTACGCTATCTTAATCAACTCAAGGATGACTTCCTCAGTACAATCAGCCATGAGTTACGCACACCACTGACTAACATGGCTTTAGCCATTCGCTTATTACGTCAAGCAGAACTTTCCCCTGAGCGCCGTAATAAATATTTGGAAATTTTAGAGCAACAGTGTAGTCAAGAAATTAACCTGATCAATGATTTACTAGCTTTGCAAAAGTTAGAATCCCCTCACAGTCAGATTCAAGTACAAAAAATAGATATTAAAGAGTTTATTTCACCTTTAGTTAATTCATTTGAGCAGCAATGGAGGGATAAAGGGTTAAGGCTTGTACTTGATTTACCTAAGCGAGCGCTAATTATTCATACTGATCCAGAAAGTATAAACCGCATCCTAGTTGAATTACTAACTAATGCAGGTAAATACTCTCAAAGCGATAGTACTGTGTATTTACGTCTAGCTCAACAAACCAAGCAATCAGAAGAGCAGGTTATATTAACTATTTCTAATATTGGTTCTGGAATATCACCTTCTGAGCTTAATTATATTTTTGATAAATTCCGTCGGGGTCATGGAGTAACTGAAAAAGCTATTCAAGGTACAGGTTTAGGGTTAGCTTTAGTCAAAAGTTTAGTACAACATCTAAATGGTACAATTGATGTCAAAAGCTCTCCTCTTCAAAATAGCCAAGTTTATCAAACAGATTTTACTCTCACTTTGCCTCGATTATTAGATAGTACTAAAGTATAAGTAAGAGATTAAATATTTATTATTAAATAATTAGTTTTTGAGGTAAATATACAATCTATTTTGTGATTAATATTACTTACAATGTAAAAAGTAGTCAAGATAAGTAGATGGGCATAATTAAGATATTAGTCTGTTATTGGTCATTGGTCATTGGTCATTGTTAATTGTTCAGACCTATCACCCATAACCAGTGTGATATTGGAGTTGATCGGGAAATAGTATAAATTTCATTCTAATATTGGCAATAGTGTTGGTCTATAAATTAGCACAAGCGCCAAAACATCACGCAGGCAAGATGCCCGCACTGCATTTGTGGTTGACTAAAGTTAATTTACTCTATATTGATTGCGATCATCTTGGTCACTGGGTTTTATGCGTAAGTCCTATAAATTTAAATCTGTATAAAATATGCTGACAAAAAGTTCATCTAAGCACCTACGCTGGCAAAAGCATAAATATTCCTTGCTGGCACGTCAAAGAGACATTTTTGCCTCTGCTGCAACATTAATCTTCTATTTGTGGTGGGATGCCACGTTTACTAAAGACTCCCCAGAGCATCGAAAGCGTAGGGCTGAGTGGTTAGTGCGTACTCTACTAAATTTAGGGCCAACTTTTATTAAAATTGGGCAAGCGTTATCTACTCGTGCAGATTTACTGCCTTTAGAGTATGTACAGGCGTTAGGACTGTTACAAGATAAAGTTCCTGCATTTAGTGGTGATCAAGCGATCGCTCTAATTGAAGCGGAACTAGGCAACTCTATTCATACTTTATATCGCGATTTTGATCGTTTTCCGTTGGCAGCAGCTAGTTTGGGGCAAGTTCACAAAGCACGCCTGCATACTGGAGAAGATGTAATTGTTAAAGTGCAGCGCCCAGGTTTAGATAAGTTATTTACTTTAGATTTTCAAGCTTTACATAAATTGGAGCGTTTTTGTTTTCGTTATCTGCCCTGGACAAGAAAATATGAATTAGCAACTATTTATAACGAATTTTTTAATCTTTTATATCAAGAAATTGATTACATCCAAGAAGGTAAAAATGCTGACAAATTTAGAGAAAATTTTAATAATTATCCCCAAGTAAATGTACCTAAAATTTATTGGCGATATACCACAACAAAAGTACTGACGATGGAATATTTGCCTGGAATTAAAATAAATGATCGCCAAACTTTAGAAGCTTGTGGATTAAACGCAAAACAAATTAATCAAATAGGTATTTGTTGTTATTTAAAACAATTATTAATAGATGGTTTTTTTCAAGCTGACCCTCATCCTGGGAATATGGCTGTCAGCCAAGATGGTAGCTTGATTATTTATGATTTTGGCATGATGGTGGAATTAAAACCATTAGCCAAAGATCAAATGGTAAAAACATTTTGGGCAGTTTTAAAAAAGGACGCTGAAGAATTAACTGATAGCTTAATTGATATGGGGTTGCTTGTAGAAGTATCCGACATGAAACCGATCAAACGGATGCTAACATTTATCTTAGATAAATTTACTGAAAAACCGATAAATGTAAAAGAATTTGGGCAGATGCGTAATGAAATTTATGCCATGTTTGAGCAACAACCATTTCGGTTGCCTGCTCAGATGACTTTTATTATAAAATCATTAACTACTCTTGATGGTATTGCTAGGGCATTAGATCCTGAATACAATATGGTAGCAGCCGCTCAACCTTTTATTAGAAGCATCGCTGTCTCTAAAGGGCGGGGAAATGTGATTGCCGAATTTGGTAGACAAGCAAAAAACTTTATTCAATATAAATTAACAAAACCAAGTGCTGCGGAACTGCTAATTTATCGTTTAGAAAAAAGAATTGAAGAAGGGGAGTTACAATTTAGCGTACTCTCAGTTGAAAGCGATCGCACGTTCAAACGCATGAATCTAGCTATTAAAAGCTTAACTTATGCTTGTTTTACTGGCTTAACTTTATTATCTGGTACAATACTTTTAATTGGTTCCTATAGTTCTTGGGCTATGGCAGTTTTTATCTTATCAGGGTTAAGCTTTTTAGTTTTTCTCCGTTCTTTAATTTTGTTAACCATTATGGAAAAATTTGAGAAAGTGGCTAAAAAATAAACAGGAGTTACAGATGAAAAAGCTTTTATTTATTTGCAGCAAAAACAGATTACGCAGCCCTACAGCCGAAACTGTATTTTCTGAGTATCAGGGGCTGGAAGTAGATTCTGCCGGATTAGATCGAAATGCAGAGATTAGTTTGTCTAGTGAGGCAATCCAGTGGGCAGATATAATCTTTGTCATGGAAAAATCTCATCGCAATAAACTTTCCCAAAAATTTCGAGATTGGCTTAGAGACAAGCGAGTGATTTGTCTAAATATTCCTGACGAATACGAATATATGGAACCAGCTTTAGTGGAGTTGCTCAAGAAGAAAGTACTTCCATTGCTAGGAACATTTTAATTAATAGAAGCTATCTATCGTTGATTCAACAATTTTATACATCCATAAGCTAGAGCCAAAACCCAAATTCCTAAAACAATTTCTAGAGGATAGATTTGTAATATCCAAAACCAAATTAAGATTAATGCCAATCCATCTGCAATTAAAACAGGAATCCTTTCAGGAACTCCCCAAGATTGAATTGTTATAGCTTCGGATATCTGAATTTGTATACCTGCAAATAAATTAAACCAAACCTGGCTTAATAATACTAAAATAATTCCCCAACCTAGTAAAATTGATGAAGTATAAAAGCCTATAATTTCTATAGCAATTGTGCTTAAAGTGATTGTATAGAAATGATCCAAGCGTAAATCCTGAAATTGCTTTTTTGCTTCAGCTACTTGTTGCAAATCAACTACAGCCATGCGAGCTTGATCGATAGCAAATAACAATAATCCTAGAGCAAGTAATTGATGACTTAATTCGTTTCCTATGATTACCTGCCTTAATATGCCTAGACTTGCAGGAAAAAAAAGTAAAAATACAACCCAATGGATAGACGACATTTATGCAGACAAAAACTCAAGACAATTCTACAACGGCGTTGATTGTTGGAGCAAGTCAGGGAATTGGTTTAGAGTTTGTGCGCCAATTTCTACAAAATAATCACGCACAACGCATCTATGCTACCTATCGCAACCCGCAAGCAGAAATATTAACAATATCAGATCCTCGTTTGCGTTGTCTGCAAATGGATATTACAGAAGAAGCGCAAATTGATACCGTTGTACAAGAAATCAAAGCAGAGACAGCGACACTGAATTATGTAATCAATTGCGTAGGTGTGTTGCATGAAGGAACAATGCAACCAGAGAAAAGTTTGCGACAACTCAATGCAGAACAATTAATTCGGTATTTTCAGGTAAATAGTATTGGTGCAGTTTTGTTAGCAAAGCACGTACAGCCTTTGTTTAAGCATCAGCAACGCTCTATCTTCGCCACCATTTCGGCTAAAGTTGGTAGTATCGGCGATAATCATTTGGGCGGGTGGTATGGTTATCGCGCATCAAAGGCAGCATTAAATATGTTTATGCGGACAACGGCGCTTGAATATAAGCGTAGCTGTCCACGCGCGATCGTTGTTACTTTACATCCTGGTACAACTGATACACAATTATCTCAACCATTTCAGCGTAATGTTCCCCCAGAAAAACTATTTTCCGTTGAACGTACAGTTGGGCAGTTGCTAGTGGTTATTGATCAACTAAAAGAAAGCGATAGTGGTGAATTTTTTTCCTGGGATGGCGATCGCTTACCTTGGTAAGATCAGATTGCCATCGCATCTACGATCTAATAATAGCAATAGCGATCGCTGATTAATTTGAGAAATATTAACAACCCCAAATGAGTACTGATCAAGATAGAAAAGCAGCAAAGGAAAATCTGAAAAATGTGCTTGCTACCTATGGCGGTAACACCAAACATGAAGCAGTAATCACAGCAATAAATCAACTGGTACACTTCAATCCTACAGCCGCCCCCACTCGTAGTGAAGAACTTATGAATGGGCAATGGTTATTGATTAGCGCCCCCAATTTTCCTAATGGAGAACTGCAACCAGACGGCAAATATATTTATACCCTCGGTCGGCTTGCCTTTAATATGTTTCAACCTGTTAAATTGAAGGTTGCAATTGAGCGAGTATTACAACCTGTAATTCCCCTAGATAATGGGCAACGCACTCACGACATTATTGTTGAATTTATTACAGTAGATGAGAATATTCCTCAGCTACAAGGCATCGTCCAGAACTTGGGAATTTGTCAACCTACTGATGACAGTACCTTGCAAGTAAAATTTACAGGAGCAACTTTAGCACCCCAGAATCAAAATCAGATGGAAGCGTGGAAAGCCATCTTTGGTGAGCAATCTAAGCCTGCTAAAACTAATTTAAAGGAAAGATTGATGAACAGCATCTTGCGGATGATGTTTGGAATTGTGCCACCGCAGGGGATGGATATTAAAACTGGACAAGTTTCATTCAAGATACAAAAATCTCCTAAAGGTAATCTCAAGATTCTTTATCTTGATGAGGAATTACGAATTACCAAAGGAGAAAAAGGCACTGTTTTAGTATGTGAGCGAGTTATTGAGTAAGTTTTCACTATCAACTAGCTGCTTGGCTCTAGTCTAAAATTAGAAAAAATTAAACCAACTTTTATTTCTCCTTCAATAACCATGAATAAAAATGATGGGTTGATAGGTCGTAGAAACTTATTGATTTTAACTACAACTGCTGAAAGTATAATTTTTAATTCCTAATTTTTCGTTTAGGAATTACAGATCTCATTCCGCCTCTAGAATCAACAGCATCGCCTTTGTAACGAGGGATAACATGAATACTAGCGTGCATCATATTTTGCCCTGCATCTTTATTCACATTCATCCCCACATTAAAACCATGAGGCTGAAATTCTTTACTTAAAATCTCTTGAACTTTATTTGCCATCAACCAGCAAGCTGACTGCTCTTTAAAAGGTAGTTCAAAGTAATTAGCTACATGGCGCTTAGGTATAATTAAAACATGACCTTTATTCACTGGATATCCATCAAACATAGCATAGGCTGTTGCCGACTCTGTTAGTAAAGTTAACTTTCTATAAGGGTTGCAAAAAACACATTGATTAGATGAATTTCTTTGATAATTATAATGAGTATATTCGTAAATTTCGCAATATTCATCTAAATGAATTGACTTAAAGGGAATTTTAGTAATACATTGATAAGTAGGTTTTTTGTGTATATAATGTTCTCTAAAACCTTCTTTTTTGATGTCTCTTCTCACTGCATAATACGCCTTTCCTCCTGGTTTAAGTAGATGTGAAACTTCCATAAGAACATTAGCTTGTTCTTATGGGAATAAAACATTTAAAACATAAAAGCAGATGATAGTGTCAAATTTTTCGTTAGGGTATTGCGGAAAATAATAAGGGTCATAACCAGTAATATCCAAGCCTTTTTGTTGCAATAGCTTAACATCATTACCAAAGCCACAACCAAAATCTAGAATTTTACCTTGAAGCAGATTGTTTTCTATTAGAAATCGGGCGGGAAAAGAGAGATAAACTCTTTCTATTGCAGTAAGGTGGCTAAATTTATTCTTTTGTTTTTGCATTTTGCAATATGGAACTGGTATTCAGCTAACTACCTATTCCATCATCTCATCACTTGCAGATTCACCTGGATAGAAGCGATCGCTTAAAATTTCCTCCAGATCGTAAGGGCAATCTTATGAAAAGGTACAATATTAAAATCCTTGGGCTGATGGAGTGACAACCTCATCACTGGATAAACTATAGCTATCAACTGGTTTAATCAAAATGCTTCTTAGCTCGGTTCTGTGAAAAGAAGGAATTCATGATTGATACGCTTGTATTCGCTCTTGAATGTTTGCTGCGTATTTTTGGAATTTTCTGGGTAATTGGTGGAGCTTTCACCCTTCAACAAGCACGATACGCCAGCTTCATGGACGATGCTTTAGAAGCAATAACTCAGGAGAAAGAAGATCGGTTTGTTGGTCGTTTTCTCTTCACAGGTGCGTTGCTAACTATTTTGAGCGGTATAGGGTTAGCATTAGCCAGTCGTTGGGTTCTTCTTCCTCTGGCTCTGTTGATACTATCCCAGTGCGTGTATTTTGCTATCCAGAGACAACGGTTCGTCCAGGCTAAAACTGATGAGGAGCGCGACGAAGCACGAATTACCTCAGCAACTCGCAATGCTTTTTTAGTTTCTCTGGTCGTGGCTATTATTGCTTTAGTAGGGTTGAGGCTTGGTGTGCTGCGATGATTAGAGTGTTTGCATCGTGGGGTTACGATTTAGGGAAATTTGTTAAACGAAGACGCATTGCAATTTTATATTTTATGTTCGGAAGTTTTCTTTGGTAAATCAATGCTTTATCCAGACTGATTAAGTTTTTCTCTCAGTATGGCTTCTACTTCAGCTTCAGGATCGTCAAGATCAAAAGGATATGGCTGACGAGGAGTATTAGGATCGCGACGATTCATGAGAGTTTGCAACCCTATACGGAAAGCTTCTTCATCATTGCGATGTTCTGAAAGATACTGCTTTAGTTCAGCCGTTGTCATTTGGTCGAGATTCTGCATCATAGAACAAAGTCCCAAATTCCCTCTTCATCAATTATGATGGCAATTTCATCACTTGCTCCCGCCTGAATATAAAGCGTTTTCAATTTATGGTCATAGCGGAAAACCTGAATTGGTTGGTACAAATTAGAAAGTAACTGACAAACAAAAATTGCTGTATTCGATTGTTTCTGCGTCGGCAAACTGAAACTCCTAGAAATTTTTTGCCTATGAAATGTCGGTTTTTGAAGCAATTAAAAAATGTCAATAATTTCCCAAGCCTACCCCAGAAACAGTTTATAAGCAGGATTATTACTTTCATCCCAATAGCGATACCCCAAAGTATCCAAAAATGCTTGCCACTGTGACATCTCGTCTGGGGGAACTTGCACCCCTACAACAATGCGCCCATAATCTGCACCGTTGTTGCGGTAGTGAAAAACACTAATATTCCAATCAGGACTCATGGAAGCAACAAACTTCATCAATGCGCCTGGACGTTCGGGAAATTCAAAACGGTAAAGTAATTCATGATGGGCTAAGATAGAACGCCCACCAACCATGTGCCGCAAATGCAATTTTGTTAATTCATCGTCGGTTAAATCAATAGTTTTGAAACCACAATTTTCAAAAGTTTCAGCCATTAAAATAGCATCGGCACGATTTTGAATTTGTAAACCTACAAAAATATGGGCTTCTTTTTCATCAGCAATGCGATAGTTAAATTCAGTTAGGTTACGTCTGCCCAGGCATTCACAAAACTTGCGAAGACTTCCTGGTTGTTCAGGGATATTGACTGCAAATATTGCTTCTCGACGTTCACCAAATTCTGCTCGTTCTGCAACAAACCGCAAGCGATCGAAGTTCATGTTAGCACCGCAGGCAACGGCAATTAATGTTTCTCCTGCGATTTGTTCTCTTTCTGCATAAGCTTTAGCACCTGCAACGGCTAATGCACCTGCTGGTTCTAAAATCGATCGCGTATCTTCAAATACATCTTTAATTGCAGCACAGGTATCATCTGTACCTACCAAAATAATCTCATCTACATATTCTTGGCATAAGCGGAATGTTTCTTCTCCCACTTCCCGCACTGCAACACCGTCAGCAAATAACCCCACTTGAGATAAGCGCACCCGATGACCAGCTTTTAATGACTGGTGCATCGCATCGGCATCAACTGGTTCAACACCAATAATTTTAATTTCGGGACGTAACCGTTTAATATAAGCAGCAATTCCAGCAATTAACCCACCACCACCGATCGCTACAAAAATAGCATGGATCGGTTGCTGATATTGCCGCATAATTTCCATGCCAATTGTCCCCTGCCCAGCAATTACATGGGGGTCATCAAAAGGATGAATAAATGTCAAACCTTTCTCTGCTTCTAGTTGACGGGCGTAAGCATAGGCATCATCGTAAGTATCCCCATGCAACACGACTACTCCCCCTCTAGCTTTAACTGCATCTATCTTGACTTGGGGAGTAGTAACAGGCATGACGATAATTGCTTGCGTACCTAATTTACTAGCGCCGAGTGCAACACCTTGAGCATGGTTTCCCGCAGATGCAGCAATTACGCCTTGCGCCAGCATATCTGGCGACAAATTCACCATTTTGTTGTAAGCGCCCCGCAGTTTAAAAGAGAAGACAGACTGCATATCTTCTCTTTTAAGTAGGACTTTATTATTTAGCCTGGAAGATAAATTTGGAGCGTATTCCAGGGGAGTTTCCTGGGCAACATCGTACACGCGGGCAGTCAGTATTAGTTGCAGGTAGTCGCAAAGCATGGGGGAGCAAAAGCCGAATGGGGAATTATTCTACTTTACTTAGTATCGCTGAAAATTGGATGCGATCGCTCTTTAAGCCAGCAACTATTAAATTACTGATAATTTTGGTGTTTTAGTTTATAGCTGACTGCTGAGTGTTGAATGCTGACCCTTAAATTTGCTAGTAGTAAGTCAAGATATTAACGTAATAAACTTTATGCAGCTATTATACTTATAGCAAACATCTTTTTTATTTAAAATTTTAAATTAACCGTAGATCAACATAGATTCCATACAAAAGATATCCAATTATATTATAAAGTTATTGTATAATCAGTTGTACCTGACTCTACTAAGACGTAATTGCTTAACTTAAATTTATTGAAAATAAATTATTTTTTAATTTGCTTCTTAAGTATTGAATTAATTTTCACCCCTAGCCTTTTAGCACAAAATGTCCCTCCACTTCCTCCTAATACAGATCCTAGCCTGATTCAACAGGAGTTACAACCCCCAGTATCGCCCTCCGAAAATCAACAACAAATTACGGTTCCTCAGCGTGAAGAATTAACTCCACCTGCTGGGGCAGAAGAAATTAAATTCCGCTTAGATAATTTACAAATCGTCGGCACAACTGTTTATAAACCTGAAAGGTTGCAACAATTTTATCAACAGTTTTTAGGACGTGAGATTAATTTGGGCGATCTCTATGAAATTGCTAGTAAAATTACGCAATTATATCGAAATGAGGGTTATATTTTATCACAAGCAGTTGTGCCTGAACAAACAATTGCTAATGGTGTAGCTAAAATACAAGTAATTGAAGGATTTGTTGAGCGAGTTGATTTCGTAGGTAGTTCAGCAATTCAACGAAACCGCTTAACAGGATTTGGAGATAAAATTATTGCTTCACGACCCTTAAATATACGGACTTTAGAGCGCTATTTACTATTAGCTAACGATCTAGCTGGTTTTAATGTGCAAAGCGTTTTAAGTTCTGGTCAAAGTTTTGGTGCAGCTATCCTCACAATTAATGTAAATCATCAAGCTAGTAATATTTTCTTTGATTTTAATAACCGAGGTAGTGAATCAGTTGGGTCATTGAGAACGCAAGCAGCACTATTATTAAATTCTGTTTTAGGAGAGCAATTTACTATTAGTGGTGCTACCAACCCCATCACGCCAAGTGAATTAGGATCTACAGCTTTAAGTGTAGCTTTACCAGTTGATTTTGAAGGGTTACGAGTTACCTTAAATGGTGCTGATACTAACGTGCAACCAGGTAATGAATTAAGCAAATTTAAGATTAATGGTAATACTTATTCGGCATCTTTGGGGGTGACTTATCCGTTTATTCGCTCTCGTACTCGTAATCTCTACTTTAATAGCGAATTTGAATATACTAATCGTGATGTTACTACTTTATTTACTGGTACATCAGAATTTCTGAATTTAGACCGCTTGCGGATTTTGAGAGCAGGACTTAATTTTGATCGCCTTGATGCAAAAGGAATTACCACTGGGAGAGTACAGGTTTCTCAAGGAATTGGTGGTTTAGGTGCGACAACATCAGGGACACCAAATCAACCTTTATCCCGCGCTCAAGGTAGAGCAGATTTTACTAAATTAAATTTGAATCTAACACGCAGACAAACTTTATCTCCTAATTTTACCTTAGATTTATCCGGTACTGCCCAAATTACTGATAATGCTTTGTTAGTTTCCGAGCAATTTGGATTAGGAGGCGATGAATTTGGACGCGCATTTGAGACATCACAAATTTTAGGTGATTCGGGATATGGTTTACGTGCAGAAATTCAACGTCAATTTGTGAGTAATTTGGCTGGCGTAGGATTATTAGGAACGCAACCTTATATTTTTTATGATTACGGGCAGGTATTTAGAAAGTTTCCCACAGCAGCAGAAAATAGTAGTGATGCTTTAAGTTCAGCAGGTTTAGGTGTACGTTTTGTGGTGAACAATGCTCTTTTAATTCAAGGAGAATTAGGCTTTCCACTCAGTCGCACAGATACTAACTTTAATCGTGATCCGCGTTTGTTTTTTGGTGTTAGAGGATTTTTTTAACTTGAATATAAAAGCGATCGCACTTTCCAAGTTAACTAAGTTAAGGATAATGCGATCGCCCGCTTTCAACAGTTTCTAATTAACTCAACTTTATCTTTCCCTACTGAGTTGAGTTAACTGCTCATTTCACCAGCATTAGGGAGTATTAATCACTTTGATATTCCCATTGGTGTATGTACCAGTAATAATTTTAGTTGGGTCAATCTTGTAGCTACCTGTATTAATTCCCCCGAAAGTACCGTTAGTAGTAGCATCACCAACTATAAACGGTACACCAGGACTACCTACTTTGATTGTGACCGCACCACCACCCAAAGCTCCGGCAGTAGAAATACTATTGCCAGTATCATTACCATTGGCATCAAGAATGGTACTCAAAGCTTGAAAAGTCTTACCTGCTGTAATATTGACTTTCCCGCCAGTACCACCACTCTCTGTAGAAATGATGTCAACGCCAATATTACCATTAGTAGCGGTTAGGGTAACATTACCTGCGGTTTGAGTAGTACCAACTCCTCTGGTAATAGTAGAAATAATTCCAGATACAATATCACCACTACTGGCAGTCAAAGTCACATTTCCACCACTGCCAGCATTGCCGTTAGCTACGCTTTCAGAGGCTACAATAGCGGCGCTGATGTCTTGATCTGCCGTCAAAGTCACATTTCCACTATTACCTGCATCTCCATTAGCAGATCGACTTATACTCAATATACTTCTTGTAGAAACGATGTCACCGTTAGTAGCAGTGAGGTTGATACTACCTGCATTGCCTGCTTTGTTGCCACCATTACTGCTAGAGAATACATCACCTGCACTGATCGTACCATTACCAGCTTTTAAGCTGACATTTCCACCACTGCCAGCAATGCCGTTAGCTTGGCTTTGAGAGGTTACAATAGCGGCGCTGATGTCTTGATCTGCCGTCAAAGTCACATTCCCACTATTACCTGCATCTCCATTAGCCGATCGACTTATCGTGCCTATAATTCCTGTAGAACCAATCTTACCGTTAGTAGCAGTGAGGTTGATACTACCTGCATTGCCTGCTTTGTTGCCACCAATACTGCCAGAGAATACATCACCTGCACTGATCGTACCATTACCAGCTTTTAAGCTGATATTTCCAACACTGCCAGCAATGCCATTATTAGCTTGGCTTTGAGAGGTTACAAAAGCGGCGCGGATGTCTTGATCTGCCGTCAAAGTTACATTCCCACCATTACCTGCATCTCCATTAGCCGATCGACTTATAGTGCCTATAAGTCCTGTAGAACCAATCTTACCGTTAGTAGCAGTGAGGTTGATACTACCTGCATTGCCTGCTTTGTTGCCACCAATACTGCTAGAGAATACATCACCTGCACTGATCGTACCATTACCAGCTTTTAAGCTGACATTTCCACCACTGCCAGCAATGCCGTTAGCTTGGCTTTGAGAGGTTACAATAGCGGCGCTGATGTCTTGATCTGCCGTCAAAGTCACATTCCCACCATTACCTGCATCTCCAGTAGCCGATCGACTTATAGTGCCTATAAATCTTGTAGAACCAATCTTACCGTTAGTAGCAGTGAGGTTGATACTACCTGCATTACCTGCTTTGTTGCCACCAATACTGCCAGAGGTTACATTATTTGCACTGATCGTACCATTCCCAGCTTTTAAGCTGACATTTCCGCCACTCCCAGCAATGCCATTATTAGCTTGGCTTTCAGAGGCTACATCAGCGGCGCTGATGCCTTGACCAGCAGTCAAAGTCACATTCCCACTATTACCTGCATCTCCATTAGCCGATTGACTTATAGTGATTATAATTCCTGTGGAACCAATCTTACCGTTAGTAGCAGTGAGGTTGATACTACCTGTATTGCCTGCTTTGTTGCTACCAACACTGGTAGAGAATACATCACCTGCACTGATTGTACCATTCCCAGCTTTTAAGCTGATATTTCCACCACTGCCAGCAATGCCATTATTAGCTACGCTTTCAGAGGCTACAGTAGCGGCACTGATGCCTTGACCAGCAGTCAAAGTTACATTCCCACCATTACCTGCATCTCCAATAGTGGCAATACTACTAGCGTCTATTACATCAACCCCAATATTGCCATTGCTGGCATTGACAATTACATTACCACCACGAGTACCATCAGTTGTAGCCGCAAGGAGTGCTTGAGTATTAATATTGGACTGTGTAGCATTGAGGAAAATATTACCACCTGCTACCGTCACATCAGAACCAATATTTATACCACGTTCTACTTCTGTACCACCACTACCACTACGTAAAATTAAAGTCTTTGTACTCGCTAACAATCCTGTATCACTATTAGTGACATCAATATTACTATTAGGTGCAGTAATATCTATCCCATTAACAAACCGAATACCACTATTTGATTGCACCAATAAAGATGACCCAGTGTATCCAGCATCGATATTCACACTACCACCAGCATTCACCGTACTACCAGCACTTGTCCAACTAATCGGTGTACCAGAAATACTATTAATAGTAAACTTGCCTTTACTATTAAAACGACTATTCGTATCAACTGTGCTATCACTAATTAAACTGGTATCTTTACCACTACTAATCGGTGTACCAGTAGCATTATTGGCATTGATTGTGATACCGTTGTTGCCAGCGATCCTCAGATTACCTTGCGCTTGCACTTTGGCTGAGATATTGCCATTATCTTCAACCTTAGCGGTATTGGCTGCTTGCAGGTTGATATCTCCACCTGCTGTAATACTGCTACCACTTACAGCAACGTTGTTACCATTTACATTAATACTACTAGCACCAGTACTACCAGCATTTAAATTACCGTTAATCGCGACGTTACCTTTACCACCATCTAAAACTATCTTGCCATCACGCATTTCTGCTGTACGAGCAGTAATAATTCCACTGGTATTAATCGCATTGTTAACTACCGTAGCACCACTAGCAGCACTGAGTTGAACTAATCCACCATCAGCATTAAGATTACCTGTATTGCTAATTAAATTGCTAACTGAGTTTCCATCATTATCAACAATTTGGGTAACTGTGGGGTCAACTGCTACAGATACTAAGTTATCTCCATACAAGTCTAAAGTAGCAGCAGTACCAGAAGCTAGGGCGACTTTTCCCAAGCGGGCGTTAATTACACCACTGTTAGAAACTCCAGGCGCGACTAAAGCAGCAAATCCGCCTTCTTTAACTGTAATACGACCATTGTTAGTCACAGTAGTAGCTGGTTTTCCGGCTACCGATGATAATTTATAGTTGTTAGCTAAAAAGTCGTTATTGGTAATATCTAAGGTAGTAGCTAATAAACTACCAACATTAATATTGGCTGTATTACCAAAGATAATGCCGTTGGGGTTGATTAATAAAACAGTACCATTGGCGTTAATTTTTCCCAGAATATTGGAAGATTGATTGCCAGTGACGCGATTAAGTGTAGCAGATGAGGTACTAGGTTGCAGAAAGTTAACGGTTTCTGGAGCAGCAATGTTAAAGTCAGCCCAGTTAATAACTGCTTTGCTAGTTGTCTGGGTGATGTTGGTAGTTGTGCTATTTGGATTCTGGATTTGCACTGTGCCTGATTGCACAGTTGCACCTGTGGGTAGAGCGTGAGCAGTTTGAGGTAGAATCATGCTACTACTAACAGCTAATGCGGTTAATCCTGTAGTAGTAAATAGCTGTGTTTTGTTGATGCCTTCTTTAACAACGGGTAATTGCTTGACCTTGCCTGCTCGACGGGAAAATTTAGACATAGAATTTTCTGTTGTTACTCTTGTGCCGATGTGATTTATTGATAACTACGTATGTGCTAGCGCCATTTTTATTAGCTCGGCTGATATATTCACAACTCACACTCAGCAGCATATACACCATTGATGGGGATTAACGACTGTTAGCCCCAGCTATATATATGGTTTGTGCGTAATTATTAATTAATAACTTTTGGAAATATATCAACTAGACTAGCAAAGCTAAGATAGATGCTTGATTTCAATATTATCACTAAAAAATCTATCTTTAGCAAGATGCTAGTTATTTAAGATTTGTAAGTTTTGCCAAATTTGCTCGAAAAGCCCTGTTGACGGCGCTACCAGAAGATTTAGACAGCAGAGTTGAATTTGCTAATTTTTAGCAAAATTAGCGGGATTTTGATCCCGCCGATGGTTAAAGGGAATGGGGGTACTCTGATTATTGCCAGCTATTGCTGCGGTTGCTTCTAAAGCTTCTCTGAGTCGCTTGGCGGCGTAGATAGACATATCTCTAGGTACGCTAATGCGATCGCGCAAATATCGCAAAGCAACATCAGAACCCGATGGTGGCGTACAAACTTTGCCTGTCATCATATAAGTTAAGGCACAACGCAAAGCTTCATCAAATAATTTGTCATCGGCAGGATTTACTTTAATAATATTGGCTCGGTGCTTAATTACACGGTGCAGTGCTTCCTTACGGGAATTTTCTGGTTCTGAATAAGTTACATCAGGTAGCTCAAACCAGGAACCATGATCCACCTTTGCCTTATTAATCAGCATCTGAGGTTCGCCGTTTTCCCAGCATCCTCCCATCTGGGGTGGTAAATCATGTACGTGGGTATGAAAGTCGCTTTGAGTGCCGCGATAAGTAGGTCGGCTTTCCATAGCCGCAAACCAGTCTGCTAAACGTGGGTTTTCCTCCCGTAAAGAGTACCCTTTGTAATAGTAAAGACTGGCATTCATGCGCTCTACATAGGGCGTAAATATTACATCTACGGTGCTGAACCCATCTAAAAAATAAGGGCTAGGAGTACTGCCTAAAGCCTCTTCTACCTTGGCTACTACTGCTTTGAATTGATCTCGGTTATGCTGTTCTTCCCTAGAAGACCTTGTAGGATAACAAAGCCAAGAACACCAAGCTCTAAATAAAAGTCGCTCCAAGCGCCGTAGAGGGATTACTTTGGGGTCTTCCATGCTAAGAGCTAAAGCACCAAAGGCTTGTTCCAGAGCGAGCAAGATGTCATCACTTTCCGTGATCAAGCGACCGTCTAGCTCAAGGGCTGGTAGCATACCCGATCGCACTATACGTTTATACCAGCTTTCTTTCTCCCCGTAGCAAAACATTGTGACTTTTTTGATGCGGTAGGGAATCTGCTTTTCCTCCAGCCACAACCAAACTTTTTGACAGTAAGGACACCAGGCGTGGTAGTCGCGGTATAGAGTTACCCGTACATCAGATTCGCTCATGCCAAATAAGCGCAAACAAGCTTGAGCATTGGTAGACCCATTGATGGTATCTACTTGATAGTCGGTGAGGGTTTCTAGTTCTGACCAGCTTAAGGGTGCGATCGTTGTGGGGGTGGATGTCATTATTAATTTAAAGTTACTGATTGATAAAACGGAGAAATTGGACTGCGCTTCAGAATTTAGGTTAACGCTGAGCGACCTCACCAAGCGCCTCTTGAATGACTTCATCACTCACACCATGACGCTTCAAACTGGCAATTAGCGCAGAGACCGCATCCCCTTCTAAACGCTCAATATCGGCGCGGAGTCCTTGTCCAATATAGGCACGCGCTAAAGGCTGATAACCCGAAAAACCAAGCAGTGGTGCGATTCGCTTCAAGTCTTCAATCACATCTTCGGGAATACGAATGGTAATCGTTGTCATTGGACGATTTTTATCTAACCGCTTTTTCAATGCCTCAACTTTCATAATATTCACGTTCCTTGCGTGTGGCTTTACGAGCGGAAATGATCCGAATGATGTCTTTCTCACGCTCAATGTAGACGACGTATAAGAGATTCCAACGTTTGTCTAAACCAATAACAGCATCTCGTGCTTCATCATTACGGCTGGCATCAACTACTACAAGAAATGGATCAAAGAAGGCTTCTGTTGCTTGCTGAAAAGTTACGCCGTCATGATTTTGGGGATTAATCCGAGCTTTATCATCATTCCAGACAAAGGTTACCTCATTGAGTATGAAATACACATCCATACCTTGTAGTGTAGATATGATGTATTTACATTGTCAATACGTTATCCCCGTCTTTATGCTCATGGATTTTATCTACGATCACACAGCAACTCCTACAGAGGATCGCTATCTACAACCTTGCAGTCTAACGACAAAGATTACCAGACAAAGTTAAACCTTGCTGTTCAGCCAACCGTATTGGGGCGTTCCGGTGCAGCTACTTGTTAGCTTGTGCTGGAAGGCTCAGAAGGTTTATCTTTATCTTTCAATCTTTGATCGATTTCACTAATAAAGCTTTCAACTTTAGAGATAATATCATCAACTATCATATCATCTATAACAATCTGTCTGCCCTCTTTAGTCTTCCCATTCCTATGTACTAAATCGTGTCTTATTGATACAGCTTTTTGAATTTCAGAGAAATTTGGAAACACAACATTAAATGTTGATTCGTACATCTTACTAACTTTAGGTAAGTTATGGTAAAGGACTTCTAACATTGCCTTTTTTGCTATTTTCTCTGCGTTGCTAGCAACGTCAAAAAGTTCGTTCATGCCAATTTTTTGCTCTTTGAAGTCTTTAAATGAGGTAAAAAAAGATATTAAATAATCTTTATGCGACAAAACCGTATTTATAAACGCATCAGATAGGTAAGTTTCGATACACGTTATTACACCAACATAAATATGTCTTTTCAGAGTTTCTTTGGCTTTTTGGTCTGGCACGCTGAGTTTATTTAAAAATCGTAAACTGGCAATCTCATCTAAGAATGTACGATAAAAAGCAGTATTAGAAAGAATAGCTTCTAATTGATCTTTCTCTGGATAGTCCTCTTCTGTCTCATCTGTCTGCCAAGACTTTTGCCAGGTTCCTGTTCGGCGGTTTAAACCGAAAGGATCTAGGTTTTCTGTGTACAGATGTGGAACAATCTGATCTATTAAAAAAAGTTCCCAATATTTCAGACGCTTGTGAGTAGATAAATCTACATCTAGTCCAGAAAAATCCTCAGATTTTCCTGACCCTTCTTTAAATCTCTCATAGACTGATTTCACTGGATAAAACCACGGCTGAATATTATTTTGTGTCAAGCATTTCATAAATTTTTGCCCATACCAACCACCTGTGCCAGATATGTTAATGTTCATTCCATCTTCATGAATGAATCCTGTAACTTGACCGATAGTTCCTGGCTCACGAAACAAAGCAATCGCAGCATTAATATCGGCATGAGTGATGTTATCAGGTCTTGCTTCTTCACCTGAGTATTCAAAACCTGCTTCTGGGCAAACAACAATAACAGTAAGCAGCCGCTTCCTGAAACGAGTGATTGCATCTATCATCATCTCGCCACCGTGGGAATTACCAGGTTCACAAACTGGAACTAAGTTGATCTGCATACGGTTGCCTCAATCAATAAACTTGAAGCTACATCCTATCGCACACTCATATTTAGTAACTTGTATTAAATAACATCATTGAGCAACTGTAAATGTCGCTGTACCGGAGCAATAGTATTAGCAGCAATCATCCCACTAGCAGCAACCGCAGGCAAACCAATCCCAGGAAAGGTAGAATCTCCACAACACAATAATCCAGATAAAGGTGTATTAGCACCAGGAAATAAACCTTTACCTGCGGCAATTGCTGGCCCATAACTACCATGATGACGACGCAGAAATCTAGCGTGAGTGAGGGGAGTACCTACTAAAGTTACTTCACAACGATCACGAATATCAGGAATAATTCTTTCCAAAGCTTGCCACATTACTTCTGCACGTTGTTGTTTTAGTAAGGCATATTCTTTACTGTTTCTTTCTATTCCTTGCCAAATAGAATAAGGTTCGTTACCAGGAGTATAAACGTGAATTACGTGCTTACCTGGTGGTGCTAATGATGGGTCAAGAACTGAAGGAATTGATGCAACTACGACGTTTTGAGGTGCAGTTATGCCTTTATCCCAATCGTTGACTACTATGTAGTGAATACTAAGATCTGAGCGCAATTCCGTAGCATCAATTCCTAAATGCAAGTGCATAAAACTATCGCATTCTGGTGTTGCTTGTTGCTGTTGCACATACCGTTTTGGAACAGCACCTTCGGGAATGAGTTTGAGGGTATCCCAAACAGAAGCATTAGAAACTACTGCTTTATTTGCTCTAATTTCTTTACCATTCCGCAGTCTTACACCAACCGCACGGTTATTTTCTACTAATACTTGTTCGACATGGGCATTTAAGATTAACTTACCACCATGTTTAGTTAATCCGCGTACTAAAGCATCAACTAACGCAGCACTTCCACCAATGGGATAATCTAGCACGACATTGGGACGATACCAATCGGCAAACATATATGCAACTTCTGCGGCAATTGTTTTATCTGCGGGTAATCCAGATAACAGAAAGCAAAGTAAATCTAACCAGTTGCGAATAAATGAATCTGTAATTACACCATCAATAATATGAGAGAAAGGTTTTGTTAATTTGATGACATTAGCCGCGTGTTGCAGTAAGGAAGGTGCAAATTTACCTACAGTTAACGCTGCACCTAAATCGTAGCGCAGGGCGGCGGGTGGAAGTGCGATCGCACTCTTACCCAAAGGTGTCATAATTTCCTGTAGTCTGCGCCATTCTGCTACAGCTTTATCTCCCCGCAGCTTTTGCAAGACTTCACAAAACTGGTTAGCACCAACTTGAGCAGCAAAATCACCTTCTGGTAGATAACAATCCCAGGTATCGTAAGTAATGCAAGGTAAATCTTCCCCAATAGCATCTAAAACTTGGCGTAAGGGATTAGGGGAAGGAGTGTAAGATAAACCTGAATATAAAGATGGACCAGAATCAAATTTATAGCCATTACGTTCAAAAGCATGAGCCGCACCACCTGCAATCGAGTGGCTTTCTACTACGGTGACTTCAATTCCATAACGTGCTAGGATTGCAGCACAACTTAGTCCGCCGATACCGCTACCAATTACTACTACTTCTGTGTTGCTCATGAATAGGGTTGATACTAAAATAACTCTTTATTGCATCATAGATGTTGAGGTTAGCAACAAAGAAAAGGCGCAAAGATTTAATTGATCAAGGGCGATCGCAATTTATTCATCTGTAATTTTCTTTCTGTATTCTTTAATTTGCGATCGCTTAGTTTTACTATCTAGACGTTTCCTTTGAGAACTCCGAGTCGGTTTACTCTTTTTGCGGGGTTTAGGGACTGCGATCGCACCCTTTATTAAATCTTGCAAACGTTGCAATGCTTCTTCTTTATTTTGCTCTTGGCTGCGGTGTTCTTGAGCTTTGATCACAATTACACCTTCTTTTGTAATTCGTTGATCGTTTAGCTTCAACAAACGCTCTTGATAACGCTCAGGCAATGAGGAAGCGATGATATCAAAGCGCAGGTGAATTGCTGTTGATACCTTATTGACATTTTGCCCGCCTGCACCTTGCGATCGCACCGCACTCAAATTAATCTCATGCTCTGGGATACTCACAGTATTAGAAATTTGCAGCATAATTAAACAATTGCCCAGAGATGATTCCTACCAGCAGTTAAGCAGATTTCGCTCTGATTTGTTGCTGATGAATAAAGCTTGATTACTAGACCTTTTTCAATAATTATATATCTTATAGTTATCAATAACCAGGTTTCAACCATTGAATAATCGACTATTGTTAAAGGAAAAATTACAAGCTTATCTTGAGGAATTGCAATCTAACAAAGATAATTCTCCTCTTACCGATATGCAGCTAGACAAAACTACTGCCGCAGAAATTGAACAATTGACCACTCAACTAGAAAGCTGCAACCCAAATCCTAATCCTTTGGTTAATGCTATTTCATTACTAGATGGGACTTGGCAACTGCAATACTCCACTGCTAGAGAAATCCGTTCTTTAGTTTCCCTGCCTTTGGGATTAAAGCTGGGTAAAGTGTATCAAGTAATTAATGTTGCCAATAAAGAGTTTTTCAATATTGCTTTTGTCAAACATCCTCTAGGAATAATATCTGGATATGTGAAAGTGACAGCTAGTTTTGAGCCTGCTATTGAAGATTCATCACCTGTACCAGACAAACGCATTAACGTTGATTTTGACAAAAGATACTTATCAATTAATAGAATTATTGGTATTAATACCCCTCGACTTGACCCATTTAAGGTTGTACAAGCTAATAATCCTCGTGGTAGAGTTGCCACGCTTGATATTACTTATTTGGATGAAAATTTTAGAATTGGACGTGGTGGAGATGGTAGTTTATTTATTCTCAGTAAATCAAATGGTATACCGGAGAATACCAGTTTAATGTAAATGCGATCGCCTATAACCATACCTTCCAATATAAATACAATTTAATCAATCAACTTTCATCACCTCGCATTAATCTGCAATGTCATATACGGGATTATCGCTTATTTTTACTACCAAAATGCTTTTTTTAAGAAGGGGGATTTGGAAGAGGTTTTTAAAATTTAATCTACTACAATAGAATCTCGATATTTCTGTAATTCATTGATAAAATTAATGGCGCGTTCATAGATTGAGTTTTTCTCTAATAATCCATTTTTAACTAATTCTTGTGCTCGTTCCGTAAAAGCAATTAAGAGATCTTCACCAGAATCAAAACTAGGAAAATTTTCCCATTCACAAGTTCCTAATAATAATTCTTGATCTATTTCACCATCGCCACTGTTAGGCAAAACTTTAAGTAAGTTTGAAAAGCTATCGCGCTCCTGCTGATTTTCAGCATTAAATTCCGCTTCATGCAGGTAACGCCCAACAGAAATGAGAGCAATTGGGACTAGCCCGCAAAAATCAGGGCAAGCCGTTTTATAAGCTGTTATAAAACTTTCTAAAGATGCTAAATCTTTTTTTGCTACTACTTTTTTAAATACAGCTTGAGCAACCCAGTATAGCCATATCTGATTTGTAGCGCTATTTGGACATTGAGCAGTGAGGCAGGTCTTCCATTCATCAGTATTTCGTAATGTAATAGCGCAGCACATCCATAGAAGATCTCGAATTTCCCCGACTAAATTAATGCTATCTTTCCAGGTGACAATCCCATCTTGCACAGTGCGGCTCATAAGCGAGTGAAGGTATGTACGAGACGAGATAAGACTTCGTAGCTCGAACGTTGGAATTTTAAGTTCGGAATCATTATTGGCTGCATATGGATATCCCCAATAAGTGTTGCTATCATAATTAACTAAGCTTTGATCTACATAAGTTACTTTTAATAACAAGCTACGACATATTTCTGCGGGAAATCTACTGTATTGGTCGTACAAAATGCCATATGCTAAATCCCATTTTTTGGCACTAATACATTCATCAATAAATGATTCTACATCAGTTAACGGAGCAAGTCCCGCCCAAAGAAAAGTTACAGTATTCCATCGATCATCAGCACGATGTTCAAATAAGCAAAAACGATCTATTCTACGTCCTAATTCATCCCTCTGATCTCCTTGTAGAACAGACTCTGCAACTAGATACTCTAAAACACTCTTATGTACAAAACTGTAAATACCAGGCCCAATGATTAGACCTGAACGCTCCCGCAGCCCTGCAAGAACATCTTCTTCAGATAAAGAGATTTTTAATTTCTGAAGTAATGTTTGCATTAACTCTAATGCAGCATTTTCATCAAGCTGATCTTTTTGTTGAAGAAACATCTGTAAGGCAAACCCTCTCATAATTTGCCTTTTCTCTTCTAGAGAAAGTTGAATACTCGTTGCTGCTACCTTACGACGGTCATCCCATAAACCTAGCATACCTTCAACATACCGTCGGTAAAGCTGTGAACGTCCGCTAGGGAGACTACCATCTAAATGATGAACCATTAATAAGGTCGAAAGTAGAAGTGGATTACCTGTAAGAGGTTCGATTGTGGGATCTCCAAGCCAACTTTCAGCAAGTGATCGAGGATTAACCTCGTTATTGCCTTCTGTCAGCAAAGGCATATGTGAATACCAGCGTTGAATGTAATCAATAATTCGTCCTTGATCAAATGGTTCTATACTCCAAGAATGCCAGCTTGCACTTAAAAGCTCTAAGTGGTTAGTTGTGATAGGACGAGAAGTTATAATAAAAGGGCATTGCTGCACCGCCGTAGTTAAATCAACAATCCAGTCATAAATCTTGTCGCGATCATTAGGACGAATTTCATCGAAACCATCAAGGATAAAAATTACCTTCTTTGTTCTCAGCCATTCACGAATACGATCTGATGTAAGCTCCTCCGCTAAATGCTGACCTGCGACTTCTCGAATTACATTATGCAGTGGCAATAAAGATTCATTAGAGAAACGTCGTAACTCAACTCGAACACAGATCCCGTTCCATCGAGTGCTTAAAGCTTCTCTTTGCAACCATTTTGCCCAAGTCGATTTTCCAGCACCTGGTTGACCAATTATGATCGCTCGATTTCCTGTAGAAGTAAACAGATCAAAACTTTCATCATCTTCTACAACTCTTACTGGACTCTTATCATCTTCTATGTTTTCACTTATTTCAGGATGTACAAAAAAGTCATCAAATTTACCTGCACGAGGGCTGTCTCCTCTCAAACCCGTGAGATCTAAATCAAATCTAATCTTCTGGGCAAGGGCCCGTCTAACTACTGTAAGTAAGGCATCGGCATCTCGTAAGGGGGATGTTGCTAGTTCATCAACTCTGTTGAAGAGGGTACGTAGCTGATCTACAATTTCATCAAAGCGGCGGAAGTTTTCAGACCAAGCCTCACTTTCCCAATCTTTAACAGCAGCAGGTATTTTGCAGAGTAGCGTAGCAATGCGAGGACATAGTAGTGTATAAGTTTCCTTGAGCCCATCCTCAATCACAACTTGTGGCAAATCACGGTTAGAATACAAATCTTCAAAAATTTTCTGCCCGTTGAGAGATCCTTGGAATAATAGTTCTGGCTGTCCAGTTAAGGGACGTAGCTCCTCAACACAAGTTTCAATTAAACGACGCTGTTTATCTTCTGGAATTCCTTCATGTTCAAGAAACGGTAGCAGAGGTTCAACAACCTCTGCTGTCGCATCCTCAATACGCCTTTCAATCTTCCGACGCTGGAAAAAAGGCTGAGATTTTATTCCATCATCAATTAGGCTAGATAAAAGATTAGAAATTATACCCAGAGTAAATGCGCCTAATTCCATTGTGAGTTACTGCGTTTTATGTTTGCCCCCAGTATTTTAGCTATTTCAAGTAGAAGTAGGGGCGATCACTCCAATTTACTCTTGAAAAACTCGCATCACAATTTGGTTAGAGGATGTGTTAGCGTGTGAATTAAGAGGAGGAATTTGGTCGGCGGTTAATGTAACAACTTTGCCATCTTGCCAAATGCTAATAGATTCTCCTAAACGGCGATGCCTTTCTATAGCTTTAGCAACAGCGAGTTTAACACCTGCGTCGATTTGACTAGATAATTTCTCAGGAATTGGCTTATTCATAGGTATTAGTAATAATTTGGCTCCAGAGTTGGGGTTGATAAATTATATTTTCTTGATTTAAAGGGTGTTCAGCTACTATTTGCAAATCTGGATTAGAGTTATCATAAACAATCCAGCGATCGCACAAGGGTAAGTATAATTCAATTAAATTCTTTCTTCCCCGTTCGTAGCGACGGCGAATAGTTTCTTCTGGGATGTTGTGACCGCCACTTTCTACTCGTCTGCGTACCCGTGCGATCGCTAATTCAGGACTTTGTAACCAAAAGTAGATTAAGTTTATCATATAACTTTTGCCTTTACATCGCCTCAAGAATCGGGCAAAGTTACGGGCTGCTAATGTAGTTTCAAAAGCGAAATCAGCGTCAGCATTCACTAGCGTTGCTAGTCTTTCTAACATTAATCGTCCAGCTTGAATGGCGACGGATTCAGGATTAAACGGAGAAAGTCCGGCTGCTATTTCATCAGCGTTGACATATTCAAATACTTCTAGGAAGTAGGGAAGGATTTGCAATGCGGCGGTAGTTTTACCAGAACCATTTGCACCGCCGATAATGTAGACGTTAGGCATTATTCTAATAGTAATGCTAATTATTGGGAGATTGGGTTATGGGGGCTTCTATCGCTTCCCATACAGGGGTTACAGCTTTAGGTAACTCGCTTATCTTGGACGAAGCGTTGCTGTGAGCGTCACCCAAGGAGCATTGGCAAGTTGCTCGCGCATCATCTCCTCATCACTTGCTTTCTCACTTAAAATCCGTCCCTCAAATACCACTGTCACCTCATCACGCTGGAAACACCAAGGCTCTACCCATAACTGAGTTGGGTCATCATTAATAGGCATCAACGTTAAAGTTGTTTCTCCCGTTGCCGATGGCACTTGCTCAAACTGCTTTTGTGCGGTTACGCCCATGCAAATGAAGAGAGACAACCCATCCAGGGTGGCAACGAGTCGTTGATTCCGAATAATTACTTCTGGCGTAACATACGGTTGATAAGCTGGATCTTGCCCTAACCTAGCAATCAAATTTTGTTGAAATTCCTTTTCCTGTTGCAAAAAAGCAACGACTGCCCGCGTCGCTTCCGGTGAATTTTTCCAGTGAGTAAAACGTTCATACAATCCTGTACCATGTAGCGAAACCAGCAACGCTACATATCGTCCCATCGGCATTGCTAGTTGTTTTGCCCCTGCCCATAACTTTGTATGCACTTCCGGTGCAACTTCCATAAAACTGTGTGGGTAGCCCGTGTCAGGGTTGAAAGTCGGAGCCGATTCCCAAGGTATCCAACCAATATCATGTTGTTCAGCACCTAAACAAACAGCTTCATAAGGAGCAAGTGAGCCAAACATCTCATTACCCCAAACTTGAGCCATTTGTCCAGAAACCCAAGCATGGGTGGGTTGAGTAATACAAATCCGATTTTCATCAATGGTGCGGTACAACATGACAGCCTTTGTTTGCACAATCCTTATGTTCAAACACTAGACCGCAGAAAGGGTAAATGCCTTCATGCTTCGGGTTAGGATTTAGGGTAGGCATTCTGATGGAAGTATGGCAAAGCAAGAAAATCCCCTCACTGGAGAAGCACTTATAAAAGAAGTCTGTCGGCGCATTCGAGTTGCCCGTAGTTACTGGGATGCCCATAATAATGCTGCCTGTCGGGGAGAAAGAGATCGCGCTTTAGCCCTTTACAATACCCTCACCAAAGAACAAAAAGACGAGATTCCGCAACAGTTGCGGGTGTGGCTGCGCTATCGCAGTGAAAAATACTTTGGCGCACACCGCACACCACCCAAGTCGAAACGAAAGTCCAAGCATTAATGGAGACTGTCTGTGCAAACCCTTAAACTACTTTCTGGGCAAGTCATTCCAGTACTCGGTATGGGTACTTGGCAGATGGGAGAAAATACCCGAAACCGCCAAGATGAAATTAATGCCTTACGTCACGGACTTGATATTGGTCTTTCTTTGATTGATACTGCCGAAATGTACGGTGAAGGTGGTGCTGAAGAAGTGATCGCCCAAGCTATTACTAATCGTCGATCGCAAGCCTTCATAGTCAGCAAAGTATATCCTCATAATGCTTCTATTAAAGGTGCGATCGCAGCCTGTGAAAGAAGTTTGCAACGTCTTAAAACTGACTACCTTGACCTTTATCTATTGCATTGGCGTGGCTCAATTCCACTGACACAAACACTCGAAGCATTTCAGACACTTCAGCAAGCAGGGAAAATTCGCAGCTACGGTGTCAGCAACTTCGATGTTAAGGATATGGAATCAGCCAGCCAATTAAACGGTGGAAAAGCAATTGTAACTAATCAAGTTCTCTACAACCTCAGCCGACGGGGGATTGAGTGGAATTTGCTTCCCTGGTGCAGAGAACGAAGCATTCCCATCATGGCGTATTCCCCTATCGAACAAGGTCGCATATTGAAAAATCGCACACTTGGGGCGATCGCACAACAGCGAGGAGTTATTCCGGCTCAAATTGCGATCGCCTGGTTGTTGCATCAAGAAAATGTGATTGTGATTCCCAAATCCAGCAATATTGACCATGTAGAACAGAATCGTGCTGCAATAGATCTAAAACTTAGCACTGAAGAACTTGATGCTCTCGATATTGCTTTCCCGCCACCTACCAAACCTACTTCTTTAGAGATGCTGTAATTGCTTGTTTCAATTTTTAGTTCAATATGAGAGCAATAACATTATATTTTTATCAAAATATTAACTTGAATCACACTATAAAAGTGCGATTCACAAGTTAAAAAGTTAGATATTTTTCAGCTAACTGTAGCTAATGTCAACATTTAAGCTATTCAGAATCCGCTTCATTGATATCCGTTTCCGATCCATCTTGGCCATCTCCTATTTTAATTAAGCGAATATGCTTGTAGCCCAGCTTAATTTCAAATTCATCTCCTGGCTTTAATCCCAATTGTTGAGTATAATTTGCGCCAATGACAATTTGACCATTTTGGTGAACACTGACTCGGTAACTTGCTTCTCGACCGCGACCATCTTTAGTTGATTCAAGGGCAACACCTTTAGCTGCTAGTAGAGCATCATAAAACTCCGCCAAATTTACCCGAACTTGGTTGTTTTTAATTTTGGTGTAATAACCACAAGCTTTGGCGGTTTCTCGACGTGGCACATTTGGTAGATCTTTAACTTTTTGCAGGAGAGCTTTTCCGGTTAAAGGAGTTGTTGCTAGTTCAGCCATTTTTAACAATTAGCTATTTACAGAAATATAATTTCATTTTCGCCTATTAACTGAACTTTTTACTATTCCTAATAAACATTTTTCTTAATCAGCCAAAATTTTATATGCGGTAGTCACTTCGGATAACGCGAAAATTGAAAATTTTGATCAGCAGAAAGACCAATTTACAATAAGCGATCGCTGCTGGCAATGACGACAAGAAAATCCCACTGATCAGATTGGTGAATGTTGGCAATTAGATCTTGACGAGTTATTGATGTGTTTATGATGGTTTTTCTGTACCTACGTGCGAGCGCACTTTTAAACGGCACGGCTATACTACTAACAAGGAATAACCACAAACGAAATGCCCAACTGCCTTGCGTAGCTAAGTAATACTAAAAGTTCTCTATTACAAAGTCAAATTTTAGGTGAACTTAGTGCTTTCAAAAGTAGCAGTGACCAGGGTACATTAATATTAGGTATAAGCCCTGCATACTTTCTGAGTGCAGGCAATGCAGAGGGAAGCAGGAAACGCAGAGATCTTAAGGACGCAGGGCGTTCACCGTTAGAATCTACCAGTTTATAATGTTGAGCCAATTCAGCCACAACTTGTACTCTACCTGTCCTTTTCATCACAGTTGGATCTGTCAAGAGTGCAGCAATTACCCGTCCTGTTAGCAATGGAGTTTCCCAGTTGTAACGTTCCTTAATTGATAAACTTCTTTGGTCAGTCGTATCACTTTGCTCCATGTCGGTAGCTAGTTGGGAAATATGTTCCGTCCCGACAATTCCTGGCCAAATTGAAAGTGAGGCAACGTTATAAGGTTTTAACTCTACTGCCATATCAGCAGAAGCGCGATCGCACGCAGCTTTACCTGCACCATAAGGGACTCCAAAAATATAAGACATACCGCCCCAAGAAGATATAGTGCAGATTAGTCCCTGCTGACGCTGAGTCATCATTCGCGCTGCAAAAACACTTGCTACATAGTGACTGCGAAGACCAACATTATTGCAAGTATCCCAAAAATTAGGTTCGCAATCCCAGAAAGGCTTTGCATAAGCATCTTTTAATTCTTGCACTCCTGAATAAACATTATTAACTAGCAAGTCAAGATGTCCCTGCTCATCTTGGATGCGTTCAAAAAGTAAACGTACTTGCTCATCGTCGCTATGGTCTACTTGTACAGGAATACATACCCCACCTGCGGACTCAACTGCTGTAGCAGTTTCCTTAAGGCTTCCTGATATATTTCCCAACAGAGATTCCTCAAGGCTGCGACCTGTAATATAGACAGTTGCACCAACCTCGCCAAGTCCAATTGCAATTCCCTTACCAATACCGCGCGTCGCACCTGTGACTAATGCTACTTTACCCTTAGACTGTTTCATTTTTTCCATCGCCTCTACCCACTTTTCTGCTTTCAAATTATTATCACCCACCCAAAGTAAGGTAATTAAATCAATTACTCAGTGTTGATCTTATTTGTAAATAGTGGTCAAAATACTACAGCTTATTGCTAATACTAAAAATGAGATGTAGTTACCTTGATAACCCGATCTAACTTTTGTTGTATTCAACTAGAGGGATGAAGTAATTTGAGGTACAACGCTAATTTAGAAAAATAAAGTATTTTAATGTTAGGGAGATAACGCTATGCTCAAACTGATTTGGTGTCTAACAAAACCCCTACGTCTCGTCGCTGGCTTTTTCTTCCTCATTTTAGGCGGTATTCCCACGCTTTTGATTCCTGGGCTGGGGCTATTTCTAGGTTTACCATTTCTTCTAATCGGCGGCTGTTTGATATGCAGTTGAAATATTAACATTTACAAACTGCAATCAAAATATTCTTGATTTAACGTTTATTAAGATAAGAACAATACTTTAATTGTAAGAATTCAGGAGTCAGAATCCAAAATTCAGAATTGAGCTTGTTTGTAAATCTTGAGCAAGTAATAAAAGTTTAAGATTTATCAATAGTTCGCAAGTCAGAGCCATACCTTTCCTAACTTCTGGGTTCTGAATTCTTACATTGAATTTAGGAGAGGATATCGCTCTTCTGTCACTCTAATGAAGATATAATAAAGTAAAACTGCTGAAAATCAAGCACAGCATATGGATGAGCCACGCGCCGCTCGACCAACCATCAAATTTATTGATGAATATTGCGCCTATT